>Ga0210049_1000965_pt1 | contig 26052 bp, 18 predicted proteins | sample CryGeyCG2014_300_2_FD_183964 | JGI IMG/M metagenome (GOLD analysis project Ga0210049, IMG submission 183964) | Groundwater microbial communities from aquifer - Crystal Geyser CG06_land_8/20/14_3.00 (SPAdes) (version 2) | ecosystem: Environmental > Aquatic > Deep subsurface > Groundwater | place... | reverse complement strand
ATTAACAATTAAATCCGTACCGTCATAGTAAATAGAAGCGTCTTGTGCATCACCGAAATAATGTTTTCCATTATCTATTTGATAAAAATCCTTAAATGGATACTCATACGAACCTAAATCATGCGTTGCATAAGAAGATGTAGGGAGCCATGCTGTTGTCGTAAAAGAGGCTAAAGTGGCAGAACCATTATTTGCCGCAAAATTAATTGTTGTAGCATTGTTTGTAGTAACGGCATTGGCTCCAGGATTAAATCCTAACGAGTTTGCGCCAGTAGTAAATGAAATAGTTGCGTAAGGGCCTGGAGAAATAAAATTCAAGGAGCCAAGAACGGCATTCATAGTAGAAGTATCAAAAGTGAATGTTCCAGCTACGCCGGTTGTCGCTCTCATTCGCATCTTCACCTTGCCACCGGATGAAATCCGCACTAAGTTATTATGTTGGATATTACTGTCAATTTTTATCCCGTAGTCATCGGTTGATAAATTATCTTTCAACTGTATTGGATAATCTCCGCTACTTATCGCGCTCGCGCTATTAGCTATCGTAATATCTCCCGCGAAGGTGCTGGTGGCGGTGGTACTGGCCGCTATAAAGTTCTGTCCGACTACCTGCCCCGCGACCGAAAGCATCGAGTACGGCGAAGTCGTCCCGATGCCAAGCCTCTTGTTCGTGGTATCCCAGAAGAAATTAGAATCATTGCCGATGGTGTTCACGCCTGTGGAGAAGTCTATTTGACCTGAGGAGAGGGCTGTGGAGGTGGAAAGCCCGTTCCAGCCGAGTGTTGCGCCAGAAAGCGTGATTGGCCATGTCGCTGACATGGTTGCCTGCTTATTGTTGAATGTCGTCCAGTCGCCACTCGCGAGATACCCGTTGGTTGAACCATTTGCGGCCGGGATTGAGACCGCACCGGCGACGTATGCGAGAGGAGAGTTGAACGTCGTGGTCGCGGCGCCATATACGACTCCGAGAGAATCTACGGCGAGACCAGTGGATGTGATTGAAGATAGTATCGGCGCGTTGGTGAATGTTTGTGTGCCAGCCCACGTATTTGCTGTCGTGGTGCCGAAAGCGAGTGAGAAATTATTTGTGGAATACTGAATCGGATAGGTCGCTGTGAGTGAGCTTGGTGCGAGATAGTCGGTGCCGGCAGTGGCAGTAATCACTGAACCGGAGCCGTTTGTCTTGAGAAGCGAGGAGAGGAGGTTTGTGATTGAGAAGTTCGTGGAGGTAGCACTTGCGAGTGTCGTGTTGCCTGAGACAGTAAGCGTTCCGGTCGCGGTAAGGTTCGCGGAGTTGAGGTTGCCGTTGAAGAAACCGTTGCCCGCGACCGAGAGTTTGGCGTAAGGCGAAGTGGTGCCGATGCCGACGTTGGTTTGATTTCTTGGTATATAAATTACTGGGACTTCCGCATCATTAAAAAATGTACCTATTTCTAAACGAGGATTGCTTCCTCCATCATATTTTAACATTCCGCCATAATCAGTTAATCCCGGTTCTAAATCAGCGCCTTCGGTAAGTTTTAAATAGGCGCTGCCGTTATTGATTGCCTGAATACCTACAGAAGCATTGCCGGAAATATTTTTTATATCAAGTAAATTTTCTGGTATTAATGTCCCTATTCCCACATATCCCGTACTGCGGTCGTACACCAATCCGCCCGAGCCCACATTCAAACCCCCGGCCAAAGTGGTGGTAGCAGTAGTGGAGGTAGCGGTGAAGTAAGAGGACACTGTTTCGCCGACTACCGAGAGCATCGCGAATGGTGATGATGTACCTATACCGACATTCCCAGAAGAACGATATACATTACCGGATGCCAATACCCAGTTACCAACAGAACCGCCACCAACCAAACTTCCTCCCCAATATAGATCTCCTGATGAGCTATAGAGACGATTAGTAACGCTAGCGGGAGAGCTGTCAGCCAAATATATCGGTCCTGCTACAGCCAGAGTGTCTGACGGCGATGATGTGCCGACACCTAGCGTAGTAGCGGTAAGGTTGGAGAAACTTCCTGTAGTTGCTGAAACAGAAATAGCGTTTGACACTGTGCCACTGTCGAATACTCCACCGCGGAAGTCGCCATTTCTCACGATAAGGTCAGAAAGGTCTTGAATCATATTTACCTGCTGGATAGTCGTCAAGTTCGTCATTCCCTGCGATGCAACCGGCTGAATCATGCCGGCGACTGTCGCAAGGATGCCGCTTCGCAACGATGCGAGCGACTGGTTCATAAAATCTTCCGAGACGCCCTTCACCACGGTTGTGTAAGTCGGATAATTGGTGACTGTTATACGCGGCGATGGAGCAGGTATGGTGGTGGGAGCGGTCGGTTGTGGCGCGCTAAATGACATTGTTGAAGTGCCGAATGGCAAAACGGTCGATGGTGGATTTGATACGACCGCGATATGCGACGTACCAAAAAGAGATGCGAACATTCCCGTTGCGGAATTGAAGAAGTTGTGAACTGTCTGATAGGTAAAGAGAGCTGTTTGCTCGCCGACGGAGAGCGCGGGAAGCACTGCGGCTAGCGTTGCTGGTGCGCGTGCAAGGAGCGATCCTGCTCTATGAGTGAGCGCGATTCCAGATGCTGGGATTTCATATGCGAAACGACCTGTATCGAGAACGAACGCAAGGTAATTCTCGGAAATGGCGTTGGTAAGCGTGAGAAAGCGATCTGCGATTGCATACTCTGCGCCGAAGACCGTCTGTGCGATGCGCGGCGCGAACGCCACAAGATTATATGCCATTGCCACATCAGCACGTATCGCGGTGTGTGAAGCCTCGATGATTGATTCGCCAAGTGCAAGATTCATTTCTGAAATAAGTTCCGAAGCCGTGAGCAGGTGCGTGGCACGCAATAAATTTGATGGGGACACGAGTGGCGGCAGTGGTACAATACGCGTGAGCGTATTTTTTTGAAATGCCGTCTGTAATCGCAGTGATGAAAAATCGAGCGCTGTGCGAGGCGGCGATACGGTGTGTGTGCGCATTTCAATGCTCATTGCATCGATTTTTGCCACGACGCGAGATGGAATATTGCCGAAGGTTGCATGAAATCCGAAAGCGACATCGTTTGCGAGCGTTACTGTTTTTTCTGTCAATCGTGATACTACGACAGGTTGCGCTGTAAACGTCCCGAAGATAATTACTAAAAGCGCGATAGAAAATGCAAACATCCGTGAACGCAGTGTCGCCTGCATGAATTGCGGATGAATCACTATGAGCGGCGTCTGTAGGTTTTGTGCAAAAAGATATTCTTCCCCACGCGCTCGCGCGAGTTCTCGCGCGCGCATTTCTTTTCGTTGTCCCAGTACCTGTATAAAAATCGCAAGCGATTCTCGTTCAACAAGCCATGTGCGACCGACCCGAGTTCCTTTCACTTCTCCCGAGCGGACAATACGTGCTACATAGTCCGAGCTATAACCGTATAGTTTTGATGCCTCCTTAGTCGAGATCAGGCCGGCAAGCTCTTTCTTATGACGCCCATTTTTTTTCATAAAACGCTCCAGTGATTCTCGTTCAACAAGCCATGTGCGACCGACCCGAGTTCCTCTGACTTCCTTAAGGCGAGCTAAGCGCGCGAGATGACCAGAACTGTATCCAGAAATTTCTGATGCTTCTTTTGTTGAAATCAAATTATTTGAAAAAGGAGTTTTCATGTCGGATAACCGAACTAACTAAATAATACGTCATATTTTCAGCATCATCTGATACAGTCTGTGGATAAGTTTCTTCATGAGAGTGTCAATAGTATAAACAGAAAAAGAAATACTTTTATATATATATGAAATGACATGTTCGTACGTGTAAATTCACTCAAATAATCGCTGGAAACGTTTCTATAACCCCGTAAATACAATAATTTTGTATAATTCCAAACAAAAAGAATTCTTTGCCATTAATTTGATCTATCCGAATATAAAATTGTTCTTACAAACAATATCGAGTAAACGAGACGAGATGATGAGTAAATGCGCTATTTATTATAGAGTACCACACCTGTAATTATACTAACTTGTCTATTCGATATTATATATTTATCAAAATATCCGCTTCCAATGACAGCAAGAATCGTTGCCAGTGTAGCAAACAACACTCCGGACACATGAATTGCCCTCATTATTATTGTTCCTTTAACTACTTTTTGTTGCATTTCTTCCTCTTTTAACTCATTTTGATGGGGCTGAATGTTAAAGCGGCGACGCGGCAGAAGTTCTTCTGGAGGTTGTCGATATACAGTATGAATAGGTATAGGAATTATATCCTCCTGTTCAGTACCATCCTCTGTACGGTCAAACCATGCTTCCCATGAGTCCCGTAGGGACTGCGAGACTTCTGTTTGATTATTACTTTCCTCATTTTTTCTAGGACGGTGTACCGGTGGTAAAATCTCTATAGGAGATGCTTCATATTTTGGAGTCTCCCATTTTTTTTCCTCTTGTTCGATTTTCTGATCACCGAAACGATGATCTTGGATAGCTGTCTCAAGAACGTACCAGCTACGTCCAACAAGCCGTGCCGGTACTCGGCCTTCTCGACAGAGTTGGCCGATATAATCTTTCGCATAACCGGTGATTTTCGCAGCTCGTTTCGACGATATATATTTTTTTTCTTCTATAAGAATCTCATCCATGCCTATAATATAACAATATCTTGGCTGGCATGGAAGAGTTGTGCACAACTCTTATTTTATTTTCTCGACAAAGAGTTTTTGCAACTTCTGTGGATTTCCTGCTCCTCGACTCTCTCTCATCGCTTCTCCGACGAGATACTGAAGTGCCGTTTGTTTACCATTTTTATACTCTCGTACTGCCTTTTCTTCCCGTGCAATTATCGTACAAACAATTTCGCCGAGCGCAACGGAATCATGAACTTGCATGAGGCCATGTTCCTTCGCTATGACTTCTGGATCACCCCCTTGTGCGACAAGGATGGCCAATGTGTTTTTGGCGCCACGCGAAGAAAGGTCGTGAGAATCGATGAGGCGAACAAGTTTTACAAACGCCGCTGGATCAAGCGTCCTGTAGTTCTCCTCTCCCTTTTTTGCATATATGCCGGCGAGATCTGAAACAATATAATTTGCGGCAAGAGCTATGTGTTCTGCGTTATTTTCAAATTCAGCGACAATAGCGTCAAAAAATGCTGCACGTTCTGGAGTCGCGCAGAGATATTCAATATCGCTCTTCTTGAGCGCGTATGAACTCATATAACGCGTCCTCCGCTCCCACGGAAGTTCTGGTAATGATGTACGAATTGCACTTGGAGAAAATTCGGATATTTCTGAAAGAAAAAGTTTTGGCAAATCCGGCTCCGGAAAGTAACGATAGTCGGCGCTTCCCTCCTTAAAGCGTTGACGAAATGTCTCCTGCTTCGTTTCGTTCCAACCGCGTGTCTCTTGCACCACTTCACTTCCATCCTCAATGAGCGTGGTTTGACGTTTTATTTCAAAGTCGATTGCGCGCTCAACAGAGCGGAACGAGTTCAGATTCTTTATTTCAACTTTCGTACCGAGAAGTCTGACTTCTGGGGATTCGGGTTTGAAATCAGACTTTGAGACGGAAATATTCGCCTCAATGCGCATCTCCCCCTTCTCGAGGTTCGCTTCACTTGCCACAAGCGTGCGCAGGAGAAGCTGCAATTCACGTGCGAAACGCCCTGCAGCCTCTGCACTCTGTATGATCGGCTCGGTAACAAGCTCCATGAGCGGTATGCCCGCACGATTGAAGTCGACAAGGCTCTTCCCACTTGAGTGAATTGAACGCGCGGTATCCTCTTCAAGATGTACGCGCGTGATAACCACACTGGCGAGTTCTCCGCCGGTAACAAGCGGATGCGTATACTGACTAATCTGGTAGCCCTTCGGGATGTCTGGATAGAAATAACTCTTGCGATCAAATTCGCTGAAATCGGCGATAGCGCCTCCTATCGCTGTGCCGATTCGCAGAATATGCCGTACTGCTTCATGATTGATACTCGGTAGCGTGCCAGGGTGCGCGAGGCAGATCGGACATACGTTCACGTTAGGCCGCGTCTCATCGGGGTCATTCGCTGATTCACAGAACATCTTGGTTCGCGTCTTGAGTTCTGCGTGAACCTCGAGACCGATAGCAGGAAGATACATAGTCACAGATTACCGTTTCTTGAAGATATTTGAAAGTTGATGTGAGAACTTCTTCAGAGCCGAAGGGTCCTCAACTGATGCTGAAAGTACTTCTCTCCCCGTCTCTCGGGCAAGTAGTTGCATTTTCGTTTCGCACTCTTGTGAGGAGATGAGATCTGCTTTGGATAAAACAATGATTTCGCGTTTTTTATCGATGTTGTGTTCAAATAACTCTATTTCTTTACGTACTTCCCCATATGCCGCAAGTGGATCATCTTGGTCAGCCGAGACGAGATGTAAGGTAATTTTTGTTCTTTCGATATGTTTAAGAAATTTTATACCGAGACCTCGTCCAGACGAGGCCCCTTCGATAAGGCCCGGTATGTCAGCAAGAATATGTCCATGAAAATCACCGAGATTCGGCCCAAGCGTGGTGAACGGGTAAGCGCCCACCTTCGATTTCGCATGTGTGAGCGCATTCAATAGCGACGACTTCCCTGCGTTCGGGAGCCCGACAAGTCCTATGTCGGCTATGATCTTGAGCGTAAGTTCGATATCCCCACCCTTGCCGCCTTTGCCAGCCGTTTGCTTGAACGGATTTTGATTTGTAGGACCCTTGAAACGGGCATTCCCCAATCCGCCTTTCCCACCTCGAAAAATTATTATGCGTTCGCCTTCTTTCGTAATTTCATATTCTTCTCCAGAATCTATCACGCGCGCAAGTGTGCCGACCGGGACTTGCAATAAAACATCTGCGCCATTGGCTCCGTGCTTTAATGCTCCCTTTCCTGCTTCGCCATCTTCTGCATGAAATTTTTTTTTGTAGCGATACTGTGCAAGTGCTGTCAAATCTCGTACGCCGACGAGAATAACATCTCCGCCTTTCCCACCATCTCCTCCTGAAGGGCCTCCGCGCGCAGTCTCCTTGGTACGTAACCAGCGAATAACGCCGTCGCCTCCCTTCCCTGATTCTGCATATATTTTTATCTCATCAACGAACGCCATATCAGTTTTTGTGTATGATTTCCCAGCCGTCGGAGAGAAGTGGCTCCGCCTTTTTAAACTTGAGCGTCTGAGTCGCATCGCCCTTCTTAATAGTGACGAAATCATTCCTGCCGTATCCAGCCGCTTTTATGATTGGCGCCGAAGCGATGTCTCCATCATTCCCAGCGGCGATGAGCGCGGCACGTGTTTTTTCTTCTTCTGCTCTGATGCGCGCATCATCAGCATTTTGAAGGCGCGGTAACGACTCAGTAAACGCTGATTTTATATTTTCCTCGAGTTGTCTGAAACGCTGGAGCCCTTCGCGCCGATACTCTATCAATGGATCCCGCTGACCGTATGCCCGGAGCGACACTGATCGGCGTAAATAATCCATAGTCTCGAGGTGCTCCAGCCAGAATGTATCAATAATTTGCAGAAGAAGGCGGCGCAGGAGCGGAACAAACGCCTCGCCAAGTTCTATTTTTTTTGTTTCAAATGCGGAACGTGCAGTCTCGCTATGCGCTATGAGCGAACGAATGAGTGCTTCGACTTCCGCATCGCTTCCCCGGAGCGCGGCGCGGCGGCGCGCGTATACAGCGAGGCGCTGCGTATTCATGACATCGTCATATGCGAGCACTTGCTTGCGCGAATCGAAATTGAATCCCTCGATGCGGCCCTGTGCCGTCTCGAGCGATTTGGTAATCATGGCGCTTTCTATCGGCTCGTCTTCTGGAATACCAAAGCGACCCATGACCTTCTTCAGCGTCTCGGCAGCAAACACACGCATGAGCTTATCTTCGAGAGAAACATAAAAACGAGTTTCCCCCGGATCACCTTGGCGGCCAGCGCGCCCGCGCAATTGGTTATCAATGCGGCGCGCATCGTGTCGCTCGGTGCCGATGACCATAAGGCCTCCTTTCGCTACGATTTTTGCTCGCTCTTCATCGTTAGCGAGCGGGCCACCGAGCTTAATATCCACGCCGCGCCCGGCGAGATTTGTCGCAACCGTTACTCTTCCCTCTTTCCCCGCCTCGGCGATGATTTCACCCTCACGTTCATGATTCTTCGCATTCAACACTTCATGCGGCACGCCCTCGTTCGTAAAAAAGGTACTGACCGTCTCATTGTCCTCGATGGAAACAGTACCGACAAGGACCGGCTGCCCCTTTATATACCGCTCCTTCACCGCGTGCGCGACGGCGCGATACTTCCCCGCGGCTGTCTGGAAAATAAGGTCGTCATGATCCCTGCGCGCCGACGGCTTATTAGTCGGTATGGCAACGACCTCGAGCTTATACACCGTATAAAACTCTTCTTCGGAAGACAGTGCTGTACCGGTCATGCCCGAAAGCCGCTCATACATACGAAAAAGATTCTGAAACGTCACCGTCGCATACGTACGCGTTTCTTCCTTTATCTTGACGCCCTCCTTGGCCTCAATCGCCTGATGCAGGCCCTCCGACCACCGGCGGCCCGGCTGCATCCTTCCGGTAAATTCGTCAACAATGATGATCTCGCCGTCACGTACGACATATTCTTTATCCTCCTGAAAAAGCGCTTGAGCGCGAACGGCCGTTTCTAGGTGATGTGCATATTTGACACCTCCCTCTGTATAAAGATTTTCCAATCCGAGCGCAATTTCTGCTTTATGCATTCCCTCTTCGGTAATCTGAATCGCCTTCTGCTTCTCATCGACAGAATAATCTTCTCCTGCCTTCATTCCGCGCACAATCTCGGCGAAGCGTTCGTAGAACGTCTGCGAATCTCCCACGGGCCCGGAGATGATAAGCGGAGTGCGTGCCTCATCGATCAGAATGGAATCGACCTCGTCAATAATCGCGTAGTGGTAGCCGCGCTGTACGATCTGTGACGCATCATACGCGGTGTTATCGCGCAGATAATCGAAACCGAGTTCGTTGTTGGTGACGTAGGTAATATCAGCCGCGTATGCTTCGCGCTTCTCCACGGGAGACAGATATTCGTAAAATACTTTAAAAGAGCCTTCGGCATCGCGTTCGACGTCTTCTCCTTCTGCGACATGCGATGGATCATACCGGTACGCGCCGGCGCTTGTTACAATGCCAACCGAAAGGCCGAGATAATGGTACACCTGTCCCATCCAAACACCGTCACGACGAGCGAGGTAATCGTTGACGGTAACAATTTGCACGCCCTTCCCGGAGAGCGCATGGAAGGTCGCCGGAAGCGTCGCAACGAGTGTCTTGCCCTCGCCAGTGCGCATCTCGGCGATCTTGCCTTCAGCGAGGGCGAGACCGCCGGCTATCTGTACATCGAAATGGAACTGGTGCAGAGTCCGATATGCCGCTTCGCGCACAAGCGCGAATACGAGCGGGAGATCAGATTCCGGCGTCGCGCCCGCCTCTTGCGCATGAGCGCGTATCTTGCTGAATCGAGCCAGTATTTCTTCACCAGAGAGCTCTCGCAATTCCTCGCGATATTTATTCGTGGCTTCAACGACGAGCACCGCGGCCTTCAGAAAGGCCGCGGATTGGTTCTTTGAGAAAAACTTGGAAAGCCCGAGCATCACTGAACACTATAGCAAAACCCGAACAAAAGAAAAATCCCTCCGCGAACGGAGGGATTTTTCTTTAAAGAAACTAACGGCGTTTTTTTGCAGCCTTGCGCTTCTTTGTCTTCTTCGCGGCCTTACGCTTTTTTGCCATGGTGGTTTGCGAATTATGAGTGATGGTTGATATGTCGACCCGTCTATCCAGAATAAAATTGAAGGATAAACGTTTCTACTATTCATTATCGCGCGTAAAAAAACTTTGTGTGTGTATATATGCAACACATGTGGATAACTCGTACAAAAATTAAAAAATTATCCAACGCATTCCACATCGCCGATATATTTTACCTCTCGTTCAAGGCGAACTGAAAATATTTTTTCTACTGCATCTTGCATATCGCGCGCGAGTTGCGCAATGTCTCGCGCGCGCGCATCTTCTACGTTAATAATCGAAAGCGTATGCTTCGGCGAGATGCCGACCGGCCCGCGCGCATATCCCTTTTGGAACTCTGTATACTCAAGCAGAAAACCAGAAGCTATTTTATAAGAACCATCTAACTGTTCCCACGCCCACGGACGAAGACATTCTTCTTTTTCTGCATCAAGAGACCGCGCTTTTTCTAATATATATAAATACTTTTCTGCAGAGACAAACAGCATGCGGAAGAATGAGCCGGCGCTTTTGTAAAAACCGTTCAACATGCCTTTCTCTTTACGCATTTTTAATATCGCTGTGCGAACATCTCTTGGAGTCGGTTCACGACCGCTCTCTACTGCGAGCGCTTCTAAATCAAAACGATTATCTCGATATGAAAATCGCGATGTGCCGATAGCCGAGAGTGAAAATGTCGCTTGCAATACGATATAACGCCCAAAAGCATCATTCAGTGTGCTGTTATGGTAAGAAAAATTACACTCTTCTTTCTTAAAAATTTTTATTGTATTCCTTCCATCTTTTTGATCCAACACTTCTGCACTCACAAATGTATCACTGCACTGCGCGCCATACGCTCCGATATTTGACACGACTGCGCCTCCGACCGTACCGGGAATACCCGACAGACATTCTAAACCGATGAATCCATGTTCGATGGAATTGGCGACGAGTTTGTCCCATGAGACACCAGCGCCTGCTGTTATGATCGCATTGTCTCCTCTTTTTGTGTGAGTGATACCCGGTATCTGTATCGATAATACCAATCCATTGAAACCATTATCTGCTATAGCAACATTTGAACCGCCACCTAGAATAAATATGCGGAGCGCATTTGTCCGTGCAAAATTAAGCGCGTCAACCACTTCTTCTGATGTCTTCGCGATTATGAAAAAACGCGCTTCCCCTCCAACACCGAGTGTTGTGAATGGCGCGAGTGGAACGTCATAAATCAGACCGTTGGGAATTTTTTTGAATTCTAACTTCATTTGCCTGCTTTTATCTGCTTGATTGCCTCTGCACCAGAAGCGGCGGCATCCGGATACTTCGCAATGGCTGTATTAATAGTCATGATAGCATTTGCATTATCACCTGCTATATAGTATGCGGATGCGAGACCAAATAATGTTTCAATGCTTGCGTCCTGTTTATTCGCACGAAGTTTCCATATATTTATTAGACGTTGCCAATTTTTAGTTTTGTAATACGCGACTGCGAGAATGTCGCTGTCTACGTTTGTCGTGCCGTATGCGCCGACCAACACTTTGTCGGCTGTCGTTATATCGCCAACAGCGATATCGCCGGCGGCGGCATATACTGCGAGATCTGCGAACTGCGGGCCGAGTGCGTACGCGGCGTTGAAGTCCGCCTGTGCAGCTTTCGTATCGCCCATATCCCACTCTATGATTCCCTTCTCAATAAAAAACTGCTCTTTCATCGGTGAGAGCAGAATCGCTGTTTCTATCTCCTTGAGAGCGTTAACACTATCTCCAACAGCACTATATATATATGAGAGTTGCATGCGTTCGCGAGCATCAAGCGGATAGGCATCTATCTGTTTCTGCATCTCTGTTATGGCGAGCGCCGCTATCTGCTGTTTCTGATCAGTGGTCGCTTGCTGACTCTTTATGACCGAACTGGCGAAGGAGACGAGTTGTTCACGTACTTCTTGTCCAGCAAAAGCCGCATGTGCAGTGAGATCTTTAAACGCGGCGACATTCGCGTCAATACCTGCCCTTGAAGGAGGGATTGCTGTGATAAGACCGGATGCTACTGTCATCCCGGGAATATTCACCATCCATATGAGTGCGACTATAAGTACGGCTGCGATTGGAAGTGCGTATGTTGCACCTTCTTCGGCCGAGAGTTCGGATATTCGTTCGCATCGCTTAATAGGACGGAACACCTGCGAGTCGATAAGCGCGAGTATGGCGAAAAAATACACATACGAATAGAGGTTGTCGAAGACAAAGAGATTGTGTATGGCATAGCCGATAAGTGCGGCAGTAAGCGCGATACGCTCCGGGCGCGAAAGCTCTGAACTTTTCCAGAGCAACCAGAGAGCCGAACCGAAGAGCGAGAGATAAAGCAGGAATGCCGGTATGCCTCCGGCGGTGAGCCAGTCGATGAAAGCATTGTGCGCCCGATCGAACCATGGTTCCTGATGGTAGAGGGATGGATCATAGTACTTGTTGAAAATATAATTGAAACCCTCTTGACCATAACCGGTGAGCGGGCGCTCTAAGATACCTTTAAAAGCCATATTCCAGATAGTAAAGCGTGTAGAGCCATCCGCGAGCGAGATTGAGGCGATGCGCTGAAGGACGTGATTCTGTTGCACAAAGCTAGAGTTGCGCGCGAGATAGAAACCGCCAGCGAGAATCAAAATAAGGGCGAGCGCGCCAGCGGCGTAGCCACGGACGCGCTTACCCGCCGTCATTACGGCGAGAAGCGCAGCAAGGGCGAGCGCCAGCACGAGTCCTATAGTTGTTCCACGCGTCTCAGTAAAAAAAATCAGCACTGCCTCTATAACGGCAAGTGAAAAAAGCGACCACTTAAGCCATTTATATTTTTCAGTAAGCGCGAGCCAAAGCGCGATGAATACATTAAAAAGAAAATAAATTGCAAGATATGCAGAGTTACCAAGTGTCGCATCAATACGCGTAGAGCCCTGGTGTATTTGTAAAGAACCTGCAAGTTGCAGAAGCGCATACCAGCTTATAACAAGCGATACAACAAGAGAAGTGAGAAACCACGCTCGCCATTTCTCCTCCACCCGCAGTACTGTGCTCATAGCAAAGAAAAACCCTAGCAAATGCGCGAGAAGCACCCAACCCTCCATACGCTCAAAGTTGCTCCAAAACGCTTTCACTGAATTCAGAGCAAATGCGTCTGCGATAAACATCCACACTACAAACGCAACCACTGTAGCTCCAATCCAAGAGAATTTCGGACGATACTTTTTATCAAGACATGCTAGCACTGCCCATGCACACACAGCAATTTCAACCAGAATTCTGAAAAAAAACGCCTTGCCAGTAATAAAGGGGAAAAAGTAACCGTTCGCTACAATAAGCGGTGTGAGCGGAACAAGGAACAACGCACCGAGCGCTATCCACTTGGCTATGTGCTTCGCTATACCATCATTCTGCATAATTGTAGCAACTATACCATAAGAAAAGAGTTATAGTATAGGATACAAAATGAAAAATCGTCTCGTTCCCTTTCTCCGCTGGAGCGAAAAATATACCAAGCTAGATATGGTATACCTCACCAAGGGCGGTTTTTGGATGACTTTAAGTCAAGTCTCTTCAAATATGCTGTCCTTACTCCTTGTAATCGCATTTGCCAATCTGTTGCCGAAAGAAACATATGGTCTCTATCGATATATTCTCTCACTGGCCGGCATGTTAAATATCTTTTCACTCACTGGAATGAACTACGCTGTCGCAAGAGCTGTGGCTACAGGAAGTAAGGGAGTACTTCAGGCATCAGTCAGATATCAGCTTAAATGGAATCTCTTGATGCTCGCGGCCTTTTGGGCACTTGGTGGCTATTATTTTATACAAGGAGATTCGCTCTTCGCAATATCATTCTTAATTTTGGGCATATTCACGCCAGCTACACTCGCTTTCAACACATACGGTTCTTACCTTGAGGGCAAGAGAGATTTCAGGTTGGCAAGCATCTCAAGTATAATTTCTACTTTTGTGTATGCAGCAGGAATGCTGATAGCTATTCTATTGAGCAAAGAAGTCATTTGGTTAGTTATCGCCTATTCAGCAACGACTCTCGGTACCACTTTGTTTTTTTATGTGTTCACATTGCGTACGTTCAAGCCGTCTCACTCCTTTTCCGGAGAAACATTGAAATACGGTCGAGAGCTGACCTTTATAGGGTTCATAGGTCCAGTCGTTTCTCAAATAGATAAGATTATCCTGGCACACTTCTGGGGAACGACCCAGCTCGCGCTCTACTCGCTCGCCATGGCTGTTCCAGATAGAGCAACAAGCTTGATAAAAAACTTAATCGGGTTGGGATCCCCGAAGTTCGCAATCAAGACACCAAAAGAAATAAATAAAGTATTCTACACAAGAATTGTTCAAGGTATGGTTATTGGATTAGTATGCTTTATCGGATATGTGTTAATCGCACCGTATTTATTCAAATATCTAATACCACAATATCTCGATGCTTTGGTCTATTCGCAAATATTGGCAGTTGGTCTTATATTTGCAATCCCAAATCGCTATGTCAGTTTACTTCTGGTGTCTCAAAAATTATCGAGGGTGATTTTTACCAATAGTATTATTCAAGGCGTTGTTAAGATATTGCTTTATGTTGTCTTGGGTATTTGGGGTGGAATTATGGGTTTGGTGCTCGCATATGTCACTATTTCATTCATTGGCATGCTGATCGGTATAATTATGTGGCGTAATAATAGTGGATTTTAAGGAATTTTTAGTAAAAACTGTTCTGATTGTTCAACAACCCATTTGCTACCATTTTTATGCGGATTACCAAAATACCGCTCTCGCAAATTTTTAAGAATATCCTTTGACACGAACTTCGCGTTTTGAATCTTCTCTATAAGATCTTCAGGACTTTCAGCAAAAAAAGAATGCTTATCGTTATGCTCTTTAAGATTGTAGTAATCCCCCCACTTTTTTGTAGAAAAAAACACCATTGGTTTAAGTTCACATAGGGCTTCTAACACGCCAGTGCTGTGAGCTCCTACAACTATATCGCACTTAGAGATCGCATCAGTAATGCCATTTCTTAAGATTTTTTCGGTGCAAAACATGTTAAGTATATCAGGACGATTATTCTTCAGCCAAATTTCAAAACCGTCACGGTAAGGTCTAAAGGTTAAATAAACCAGTATTCCATTTTCTTTAAGTAGATAGCTCAAGTAAGGCAGTACTTCCTCTGGAACCGACAACTGTTCTGAAACAAAAAGAACCTTTATCAAACCATCGTGCTCGTGATTCTGATTTTCAGGAATGATTTCATGTAGATGTGGACGCATGGGACCTGATATATATAGTTGTTCTGACCTATATATCTTACTATTTTTTACATAATACTCTTTCCACCACTCGCTCCACACGCCATATATATCGACAGAGAGCATTTTCTCGCCATCGAAACCAGACATGAAATCACTCACATTATAATGTTTTGAGGAAACTCCATGCATGATGCCGATAGTCGGTATCTTGTTCAGCTTGCAGCCCAATACAGCGTGAAAACTTCGTTCGGAAGCCGATGGGACAAAGGCCACCTTGACACCAATCACACGCAAAACCAATTTCATAATTCGTATTGCCCACATGTCATCATATACACCAAGAAGGTACTGAGTTGAAATCATGGCTTTAAATCGTGTTTCTGAATCTATCACTGAGGAAAAAACAGGAACACCGAATTTCTGGTGAGCGCGATAGCGGCCACCAGACAGAATACTCACGAATCGGCCTATAAAGATTATAGCTTCTGAATAAACGACTGGTCGTTTTCTGGTAACAGCATGTTGCAATGTAGTTCTCCAAGATTCTAAACCTCGGATAAATTCAACAAAAGGAATCTTTCTTCGACGCAATTCTTCGTATACAAAGTGCATTCTAAAATCATAATCTCTGTCTTTTCCAAATTTATCACCAGTATAGACCATGAGACGATTTTTCCTCATTACCAGAAAAAGCAGACTCAAAAGAGTGAGTACTATTTGAACAAAAATACCGAAAGGGAGAAATCGTGGGCTTTTTCTAAATTCTCCAAGAGTGACCACACTACTCCCATATGCTTGAAGATAACAAGAAAAGAGACTTCTGTGCGGAGGTCGATAAAAGTGCACTTGCTGAAAACTTTGTAGGTGTTCAAGCATTTTCTTGTATTGTGTGTACGGCAGACAAAAGTTAAGAAAGAGACTATCGTAGTGTATCCACCACAATTCATATCCCTCATATAAAAAGGACTTGGAGATACGAGACCCATCAGTGAATTTCAGACGAGAAAGTTCTTCTGCGAGAGCACTCGCATCGTAGATACTCCCTGGTTCAACAAGAGTATCAATGTCCACCCACTCCAGGCCGGCCGCCTGTATTTTGGGTCGCAATTTTTCAGCGGCAACCACGATGTCGTAGCGACGATACAACCGCCATTCATGCGGAAACTCTTCACCGAAGATTACAAGTGCCAACTTATCTTTCATAACGATACTGATTAACAGAGTTTTTAAATTTTTGCCACACTATTTTAAGTAAGTTGTCTCTCTTGGGTATAAATATCTTTCCTATTTCCCCGATTTTAGTCAGCTCTTCTTTAATATTCCCATTGCCGCTTAACCTCTGTGTAATTAATTGGTGTATATGGGGTTGCCTCCAAGAGGGTTTAGACGAGACTACTTGCCACTTTCCGTCATATGGATACTTTGACAATTCAATGGGGTAACCGACGGAGTCTTTATAGTAGCGATTGGTGTTGAAAAAAAAGCCACCGTTTGTTATGTGCGTTTGTATAAAGTTAAAGTATTTTTCGATCACGCTAAAGTTCATTTCCATCATTGACCGTGTGTTGATGAATAAGTCAATCTTCACATTCTCTTCTATCTCATACCATGGTGGAATAATGATGAAATCGTATTCTTCAATATCCTCTTTGCTGACAGACTTACTCTCTATTTCATCACAGAGAAGAAATTTCAGGTCTTGGAAGTGTTTACTCAAATAATAACTCGACAATAGATTAGCTTCTGGAAGATCAATAAGTATGTAGGTGCAGTCTACTTTCGAACGAATCTTTTGGGCCAGCGACCCATACCCTCCTCCGATTTCACAGATGTAATTGACTTTTGTTTTTGAAAAGACAAAAGTCTCAAGATCATTCAACCATTTTATATGAAAGTTTTGTCCGCCGTCTACAAATAAGTTCCCTGCCTTAAAAAAGTTTAAAGAATTCCCGATGTTTTTATCAGTTAGATTCGAAAGAACATACCTTTCTCCCAATTCAGTTACAAGGTCTTGATATATTTCTCTTTGCTCTTCTGGTGGAAAACTGTCGTCTAAACCCTCTGACAATTTGCTATTTCTAAAGTTTTCAAGATTTTCTATCGTATACAAATGCTTCCTGGCATCAAACTTTTTCCAGTGTTTACTTTTTTGAATACTCTCATATTCTAGTTCTAGCATCGACTTTCCAAACGCTTTAATTATATCCATATTTTATGGAATCTTGACATAACACATTTGTATATAAGTGTAACCTATTTGCTTCTCCATTGGTTTCTATATAATATCATTAGTATGAAAATCCGCTCAAAAGTTCTTGGTATTATCCCTGCTCGCTTGGATTCGACGCGTATTAAGAATAAAATGCTTGAGAGCATCATTTCTGGTAAAACGCTCGTGCAACTTACATTCGAGCGTAGTAAAAAAGCTACTGTACTAGACGAACTTGTAGTTGCCACCGATTCAGACGAAATAGAAAAGAGTGCCACTGCGGTTGGTGCACGCGTCATTCGTTGGCCCCTGCCGCTGGCCTCAAAAAACGGCACAGAAGGCGTTGCTCTAGCACTTGAACAGTTTAAAGACTTTATCCCAGATATTGTAGTTAATATTTGGGGTGATGAGCCACTCTATCCAGCCGAAGCAATCGATGAGTGCGTTAACCTTCTTATGGAAGACGAGGAACTTCAAGTAAGTGGCGTTGCCGATCGCATCACTGACGAGATTGTGGTTGCCGAACCAAGCGTTGTGAAAGTGTTGACGGACCTTGAGAATAATGTATTATCTCTTTCCAGAGCCACAGTACCTTTCCCTTATAAGCCCGGATCGTCCTATGACCATTACCACATCATAGGTGTAATGGCTATGCGACGCGAATTTCTTTATCGCTTTCTTGAATTACCGCAAACTCCGCTTGAGTTGCGTGAGGGAGTAGAACAACTTCGCATTCTTGAGCATGGATTCCGCATGCGTGTAGTAAAAGGAGATTATAGGAATTTAGGTGTTAATATGCCCGATGAATTAGAAAAAGTGCGCGCCATTGTGGCAGCCCGACAAAAAGGAGATTCCAATGTATAAAAATCTTGACGCTGCGCTTCGAGAAAAATTATCAAATGTGCGATTGGTGGTAACTGATGTGGACGGTGTCCACACGAACGACACGTTCTCTCTTGGCATCACGCCAAATGGAGAACGAATTGAGTTGTACACATTCTATACGGGCGATGGCATTGCTGTAAAAGAATGCCTGCGTGCTGGGATTCCTGTCGTTCTCATAAGTGGTAGAAAATCTCCAGCAGTGCGCCAACGAGCAGCCGACCTCGGCGCGGAATGCTTGCAAGGTGTCGTAGACAAAGTAGCAGTTGTCGATGAACTCCTTACGGAACTCGGACTCGAGTGGAATAACGTCTTGTTCATCGGCAATGACGTGCAAGACATCTCTCTACTTCGCCGTGCTGGGTTCTCTGCTACACCAGCCGAGGCAGCTATCGAGGCACAGGCCGAGGCGGATTATGTCGCCAAGAAAAAAGGAGGGAAGGGAATTGTACGAGAAGTCCTGCAGCATCTCCTTGAGGCCAAGGGACTATGGAAGGAGATTGTCTCCCGCGAACGAACACTCGGCTAGCTGTTCAACCAATCGCGCAGGCTCTGCCTGCGCGATTTTTTATAATCACCTTCAGTGTTTGTTAAGTAGGGCGCTGTAGTGCGAGAGTGTCTGAACAACTATTTTATCGATATCGAAAAGGTTTTTGACTCTCTCGTACCCCGCCTGGCCGAATCTCTCGGCTTTCTGCGGATCCTTCAGTAATTCAAGTGTCTTCTCGGCGATCTCCTCAGTGTGGCGAGGATCCACGATATAGCCCGTCACGCCATTCTCCACTATCTCCGGGGTCCCACCGTAGCAGGTCCCAACGACTGGTTTCCGTGAGGTCATGGCTTCAATATTCACCCTACCGAAAGCATCAAGATAGATGGAAGGCATAAGCACGACATTTGAGATTGCATACGCCGCCCTGATATCCTCTTCCACGATCCAGTCGGTAAACTGCAGATTTTTCTCAACACCCAAGCCCCTGGCGAAGTTTTGCATAGCACGCGCATACTCGTCGATAGTCCCCGCGACGAGGAGAACGGTGTTCGGCACTTCTTTGATTATGAGCTTCAGAGCCTCAACTGCACTTGCTCCACCTTTTGATGAACTCAGGCGCCCGCTGAACAAAAGCACTTTTTTATTCTCCAGACCGTGCTTCGCTCTGAAACGTGTAACGGTATCTTTGTTCACCTGCCACCCGCGCGCATCAATTCCATTATATATCATCCCAACATTTTTAATGCCATTTTGAAGGAGTGCCTCCTGCAGTGATTTGCTTATCGCAAATGTTCTATCTGCATACCCGAGATATCTTCTGATGCAGAAATTGCGAAACGGATTGTAACGCTTTCCTGCCTGCTTCAGATTATTATACCACGAGAGATGCGCATCAAGATGCTCCAGATAATTCTGAGTATCGAGTTTCCCGTAACTAAAAGCCATCGCATCACGCGCGGTCCATACCACCGTCTTGGCGTAACGTTTTGCGAGCTTGAGGCAATGATATGAAATATAGAAATGTATATTATTCGCGTGCACTACATCCGGCCGTATCTTCTGTAACAGTTCCTCCACCTTACGAACGACAGGCCTGTTATAGAGGCTCACCCACGCACGCCACCGGCCGGAGTAGTCACTCGCTATTTTGAAGACCTTGAGGCACTGATACTCCGACTCCCCCGCCTCGCTCTGCTTCCTACAGGTAGTGATGATCGAGACGTCATGGCCGGCATGATTCATGCCGAGAGCGAGTTCGCAGGTAGAAATACCCGCCCCACCGAAGCTCGCGGGCGGAAAATCATCTGAAAGAAATACGATTTTCATACTTTGTAAGCGCAGGTGTCGAGCCCATGTCTAAAAAACGTATATCCTTGTGATGTCAGGATTTCTTCGCAGGCACTTCTATCTGTGTCTGAGAGCAGGACGCTTTCGAAGTTGATGATGCTGGGAGAGAACTTGTTAAAGTCTATCATCTTAAGAATCTCAAAATCGTATCCCTCACAGTCAATTTGCAGGAAGTCTATGTGCTGTATCTTATATTTCTCCACCAGGTCATTAAACATCATACCCTCTACGGTAATTTCCTGTATCCGTCCCTCGTACTGAGCGAGAATGTTTCTATTAAACGTGGCGAGGCTCGTATCGCCGGAAACAGTAAAAAAGGTTGCTGCCCTGTCTTCTCACCGATGGCGACATTCACGCAGGTAACATTCTGATATTCTCTGTATGTGTTCTGGAGCTGTGCGAACACATCCTTCTGGGGCTCTATTGCTAGACCGCTTAAATTATATTTCGTCACGAATGGATACAGAGGATCGCTATGTTTCCCGTCATGCGCGCCGATCTGGACAAAGAAGAAATCCTGAGTATTTATCGTGGAAAAATACAGGTCAAAAAAATGATGCGCTTTCAGTGGTATGAGGCGCTGTGGGTGCCTGAGCTCACGCGAATTAATCAACGTGTACCCCGTTTTTGCTATAAGATTTTTAATGATTTCTTTCATATTTGGAGAAAACGGAGTAAGAATACGTAAACTCTGAAACACCAATACCCTATCAGATTCGTAGCCCTGCGAGCTGGCCCAGGATTCTCCAGCTTGCCTTGCCACAATCCAGACCACAATAACATGCGACTGTCCAAATAGGATGAAAAGACGCAATGGTAATAGCTCCGGCGCGCATCGTGCAAAAGCACACATCCTCTCGGATTAAGCAGTTTTACTGCTTCTAGAAGGCATTGGCGACGTTTCCGACCGTCGACCAAGATAAAATCGTACTTCTTCCCTAAGCTGGCGGGATAGACGACATATTCATCCATCGGAATGTCTGGCTGTTTGTTACTCGTATTACAAACATCAAAAAGTATCAGTGTGACATTCTTATCATTCTTAACCAAATCCGAAATCCTCTCATACCAAAGTTTGTTATATTCCATGCTCATCCATGTATACAATATTCCCTTACTGTGCAAAAAGTTCGTAAAATATACTGTACTGCCACCACTTCCCCATTCAAGTATATTAACATGCGGAGCATAGGACGACAGTATGCGCTTTATCGCCGCGATTTCTTTTGGCTGCATTTGTGGCTCAAGTTCCATTTATAGAGAGTTTGTTAGTTTTTCAATCTCCATGATAACCTGCTGTACAGATATGTCATCTACTTGTCTTCTCGCTTCTTCTGCATCGTACACGCGAGCATTCATAACGTGAAGCTGGGGATTAGTCCGACTATAAGACACAACGACCTTGTGCATCTGTCCCAAGGGTGGTTGCTCATGTTCATCTATCGGACCCACGATATCTACAGTCGGAACGTCAAAGGCTTCGGCCACATAGATAGGACCCGTGTCGGCACTTACGAACAAGCTAATGCGTTTTATTAAACCTTTTAACTCTTCGATAGAAAGTTTACCTGTTGTGTCGAGTATACTCCCTTGTGGCAAATCTTTGGCGACTATTTTTGCCAGCCCAGTGTCTGCCGGACCGCCGATTATCACTACGAGTGCGTCCTTTTTCCCAACCAAATGTTTGGCGACTTCGTTAAACCTCTCGGGCGGCCACTCTTTTATTTTATTGCCTGCGCCGGGTGCTATGGCGACTTTGAATGTTTGAGTGTATGGAGCGAGTTTGGCGTCTACTGCCGCCTGCACCGTGGTGGTTATAAAAAGCTCTTTGCTCGTATCGGTTGAGCGGATACCAAACGGCGCGAGCGCGTTGAGATACTCCTGTGGCGCGTAGTGCCCCATGCGGTGCGGCACGGTGGTGCATAGTGTACGCAAAAGCCTGTAACTTCGGGTTTCGTACGGGCTCCAACCTCCCTCAACGCGCGGGCAAATAATGGACGGTGCGCCGGCAAGATAGGCCGCCGCAAGCGCCTCGGTATTCGGCGTGGCAAGCAATACCACATCGAGCTTAAGACCGCGCAAGGTCTGCTGCCCCCACACAACATACTCGTCGACGTGCGGATGGCCGGTCAAGAGCTCACGGTTTAGGGTGTTGCCGACTACCACCACCTGCGCCTGTGGGTACGCGCGCTTAAGGGCGGCAAAAACCGGCGTGGTGCATACCATGTCTCCGAGCTTGGCGAGCTGTACGACGCCGATGCGCGCAAGTACCTTGGGCACGCGGTGCGCAAGACCACGAAAGGGTGCGTAGGCAAAACATCTGAGCAAAAGGGTAAACATTTTAAACATCATTTTTGAAGGAATATGTTGTAGCCGCTTACCTGATTGCTGGTCATCTTGCCGGTAAGTAGGTCTAGCATATGCGCCGCTTTGCACACCAGGGCACTACGTCCCAGAGGGCTGATTTTCAGCCACGCTTCCAGGGCCCCGCGAGCAGGCATACGCTCTATCTTGGCGAAGCTTCCGCACATATAGTCGACCGCGTCTTTGGTAAAACGCCAAAAATCTTTATAATAGCTTTTTTCGGCGTGGTAGTAATACAAAAACGGCACGTACAAAAACGCATACCCATTGGGCTTCAGCACGCGATATATCTCACGCACTGCCAAGAGTGGGTCTTCTACGTGCTCAAGAACCGACATGCAAATGACCGCATCAATCGAGCTGTTCCCGAGAGGGAGGGCGTGTATGTCGCCCACGATGTCGGGATGATAGTCGGGCACCTTGTCTAGGACCTTGTAGTCTACCCTCTCCATCAAAGGCGCGAGCCACCCGCTCGATGGGTCAAACCGACTGTTGCGCGTGAGGTTTACCCGCAATCCACCGCCAATATCGAGTATCGTCTTCTTTTCCGAAAAAATTCTGGTAATCTTTTTTTCAAAGAAATCTGGGTCGTAGGTCATAGTTTGAGTATACTCTCTGCGCGGTTCCCCCACGTGTATCGCTGTACTTTCTCGTGTGCTCGTGCGGCTTTTGCAGGCGCCTGTAGATCTTTCAGTGCCTTCGTGATCACTGTCGCCAAACTCTCCGAATTGTCTGAAATAAAAAAGTAGCAGGTGGAGTCGTCTAGAACTTCTCTGAGAGACTGCAGATCCGACGCAACAATGGGCACGCTGGATGCCATATACTCAAAGAGCTTCATGGGCGAAGTGTATGTTTTCGAAACTTCTTTCTTAGCGCTATTCGGCAATACTAAGACATCGGCTGCTCGAAGATACATTGGAATTTCTGAATATGGTCTATCTGATACAATAAGAATCTGGACTCCCGGCAGTAATTTCCCAGCTTGCTCGAGAGTGTCAACGCCCTTCCACACATACCGACTGCCGGTGTACATGATTATCTTTGCATCTTTATTTAAACCAAGCTTTTGTCTTGCTTCTGCTTGGCTAGTTTTTATGTCAAACTGAGCCACATCGACTCCATCGTGTGCTATTTGTATATGCTCTTCTTTTGCACCTAGTGTTACGTAAAATTCTTTCAACCCTTTTGAAATCACGATTGTGGGTACTCGGTGTCTGATAAGATAATAGACGAAAAAGTTCCTTTGACCCATATGCGCTTCCCACATCACCTTTTTGCCCAACAACGCGAGACAAAAGGCAAGAAATTCTTCCCGTGTATAAAAAATCCCTTTTTTAAATAAGACGTACAACATGGCTATTTTAGCAAACGTAATGGATTCAATCCAAAATCCTAACCAGCCCCAACTCACCGTGTCTAGACACCAAAGTTTCGTAATCTTGAAATTCTTTTTAACAGAGTAATATTCAAACGGGTCCTGTGGTATTGTCGTCTTGCGTATTGGCACTATAAGCTCAACAGTGCATCCCTGATTCGCAAAAGCCTCACACATTTTTGCTATCTGAATGCCGTGCGCTTTCTCCGTTGGCATTCGCACATTGGCTATGTAAAAAAGCTTATTCATATTTCTACCTGGTAGTGTCTTGCCCATATTTGGAACGTAAGGATTGCCCAGAGAATGGTCAGATTATATTTTTCCTTTCGGATATGTTTATATAGCATTTCTTCCACTTCTGACCAATTGAAGAATGTCTTGGTTCCCTCATAGTAATCTTGTGATAATACTTCCTTTGCAAATTTTGTAAAATCTGGGTTTCGGAGCCATTTTGCCCCAGGAGAGAACCATCCGCGCTTTGGCTGATTAAAGAGATAACTTGGTAAATCATTTCTGAAGGCGTCTTTCAAAATCTTTTTCGTTCCAAACAAATCTAATTTATATGACCTCGGCAGAGCGTCTGAGAAAGTAATTAATTCCTCATCTATCAAGGGCACTCTTTCCTCGAGCGCGCTCGCCATCGACATTTTATCGGAAAGCATAAAGAAATAATCTGGTAACCAACTTTCTTGGTCGACTTTCATAAAACAACTCTCTGGACCATTGTCAAATTTCGAAAAGTATCGATCCTGAAAGTATTTCTTACTATAGGTATCCTGCTTAAAAATTGAAGAAGAAACAACACGAGAAAGAGTGTCATCCTTTTGAAACATAAAACGGGCGAAGAGATCCACATCATTTTCATAACTAAGTTTCGAAAGTTTCGGATGCATATTACTCATTGCCAGTAAGAATCCCGGTATCTTTTTGTAATAGAATGCTGCCAAAGCCATCCGATATCGATCATAGCCACCAAAAAGTTCGTCTCCACCACTCCCAGTCAAAACAACACTGACCTTACTCTTTGCAAACCTTGCCAAAAGCAACATCGCCACAGATGTTGGATTAGAAATTGGATCATCGCATTGCGCCACGGCCTCTTCAAAAGAAGAGCGGACATCTTTTGCAGAAATTATAAGTGTATTATGATTAGTTCCAAAGTATTCTGCCGTCCTTCCTGCTAAATAGAAATCCTGATTAAACTTTTCTTTTTCTTCTCCTTCTCCAAGAGAGAAGCCAACAGAAAATGTTTCGATGTTTTTACTAAACTGCGTCATGGAAAAAAGAACAGTGCTCGAATCTATTCCTCCTGAAAGATATACACCAATCGGCACATCAGAAATGAGCTGTCGATGAACGGCGTGTATAACTTTCCACCGTAACAAACTAGTCGCCTCTTTATATGAAGGAATTTCCACTTCTTTTGTCATAACACCGTACTTTGCTATAGAAAGATTGGTGCCATTGAGAGTAAGAGTACTCCGAGGCGACAATTTGTAGATGTGTTTAATCATCGTCATGGGCTCTGGTACATAGAGTACCCGTAGATACTGGTTGAGAGCCTCAATATCTATACGGCGTGGTATATCGTGAGTGAAAATAGATTTAATTTCTGAAGCAAATATAAAGTGTTTACCATCCCAGAAATAGTAAAACGGTTTGATACCCGCATGGTCACGCGCACAAAAAAGTTCCTTGGTTCGCTTATCCCAAATAGCGAAAGCGAACATTCCATTCAGTTTATTAACTACATCTCCCCCCCATTTCCTATACCCAGCAAGAATCACTTCGGTATCGCTCTTGGTCCTAAAGTCATATTCACCTTCCAGATCTTTTTTTATATCTTGAAAATTGTAAATCTCTCCGTTAAAAACAATCACGAGTTCTTGTGCGTTATCGTACATCGGCTGATTGGCGTTTGCCGACAAATCTATAATGCTTAACCGATTGTGACCGAGTGATATTCCTTCATCAACAAAAATACCATCAGCATCTGGACCACGATGCGAAAGCACCTGCACCATTGCTCGTGCCTTGCGTTCATTTTCCCAATTAAATCCTGATATACCACACATATTATTTTTGTATAAATGTAAGTATACGCTCCGCTCTCGCCCTCCATGTATACGCCTGCACATCCCGTATGTTGCGCGTGGCATTCTTCTCTGCGGTGGCAGTATCTTCAAAGACCTGCATCACCGCATCGGCCAGGCTTGATGCATTATCCGGTTGAAAATGAGTTCCTCTTCCTTCCAATATTTCTCCTATGATTTCGAGGTTTGAATAAATAATCGGACGACCGGACGCCATGTATTCCCAC
>Ga0210049_1000963_pt1 | contig 26102 bp, 27 predicted proteins | sample CryGeyCG2014_300_2_FD_183964 | JGI IMG/M metagenome (GOLD analysis project Ga0210049, IMG submission 183964) | Groundwater microbial communities from aquifer - Crystal Geyser CG06_land_8/20/14_3.00 (SPAdes) (version 2) | ecosystem: Environmental > Aquatic > Deep subsurface > Groundwater | place... | reverse complement strand
TCTAAAAACCAGGAAGGGGGTTATCGGGGTTGTTAACCTTAACCGAAAAGAAGACGCTAATACTTTTACCGAAGATAATTTAAAGCTTCTTTTTACTATGGCCAATGATGCAGCCTCTGCTATTGAGAATGCTACTTTATATCATAATTTGCATGATAGTTATCTCGGTATTATTCGGGCCCTGGTCTCGGCCTTAGAACTAAAAGATTCCCATACCAGAGGCCATTCTGAATCTGTTACCAGATATGCAGTAGCTTTGGCCAAAAAGCTGAAACTACCTCCTCAGGAGATAGAGAGTATTGAGGTAGAAGCTATCCTTCACGATGTCGGGAAGATTGGTGTTCAGGAAAGCATTCTTAATAAGCCTGGGAAACTAAATGATGAAGAGTGGAGAGAAGTGAAGCGGCACCCTGAATTCAGTTATAAAATTCTTAAAGAGGTCAATTTCCCCTGGGAGATCAAACCTCTTATCTATGCCCACCATGAAAGATATAATGGGAAGGGTTATCCCGCTAGTTTAAAAGGGGAGAAAATTCCCCTGGGGGCAAGGATCCTTGCCGTGGCAGATACCTTTGCGGCAATGACTTCTAACCGGGCTTATAGAAAGGGGTTGAGTAAAGAGGCGGCCATCGAAGAGCTGAAAAGGGCGGCCGGGACTCAGCTTGATCCTGAGTTGGTGAAGGTCTTTGTCGAGATGTTGATGTCAAGGGAGGGGAAATAGTTCAACCTTTTCGTGTTTCTGCTATCCCTTATGGTTTAGTCTTCTCCCCGTAAAAAGAAGATGGCACTCATTTTAAAATTATTTTCAAAAAAGAGGGACTTTTTTATTGAATTATACGGAGTCGGGTCTTAACATTTGGCATAATTTTTTAGTTTACCTATTCTCCTATTTTTACAATAAAAAAGGTGATGCTTAGCAATTTCATAAAAAATAGTGCTAAGATAAAATGAAAAAAGTGTGAAGATGGGTGATGATGAGAGATTTGAGTGTCTATATAACCGTTTATGAAGTTGATAATAATAAATATAATGAAAGAGTGGTTTATAAATGTTTGGTAAAAAAGTCGTAGTAAAATTTAAAGATGGACATGTTCTTAAAGGCTGGACAGTAAATTTTACACTAACTGTTCAGTATTGTATATGCTATGGGCTGATTTGTAAAATTTTATATCTTCTATTTTATCAAAGAACGACCAGAAGAAATAGAAAAGAGTCCTCATCCTCACCTTTACAGGTGGCGAGTTCTCAAACAACTGGCTAGGTATGTGACAAATTTTAAACTGATAAAAAAATATTTTTGGGGTTTCTATCTGGTAAATCCCTTTGCCAAAAAAAAGAAGTAAGAAAACCTGGGGTGAATGATCTTATCCAAAAAAATAGCATTAATCTCAAATTTGAATAAGATTCTTCCATAAGTTGCCTAATAATCTTATCATGACTTAATTATAAAATAATTTTCCGGAATAAATTCTCGTAAAATTTCCCATATATTGTCCAATATCTAGTTTACTTGGTGGCTATACTACTTTACTTTAAACTTCTAATATGACTAACTATTTTTTCTCTGAAAAGCAATTGAAGCTGCCTGGTAATGGTACCGGGGATACCTTTACTGATCATTTTCTCTTCCACTCTAACTACTGGTATTATCTCCCAGATTGTACTGGTAAGAAATACTTCATCAGCACTTACCATCTGATTATTACTAAATTCCTGTTGAATAATCGGAATATTATTTTTTTTAGCCAGTTTTATTACTAGTTGCCTCGTTATCCCATTTAGAATTAAATTTGATACAGGATGTGTAATTACTTTTCCATCTTGAACAATAAAAACATTAGACAAAGTACCCTCTGTTATAATCCCATCACGATGAAATACTGCTTCAAAGCATCTCTTGGATTTAGCTTTCTGTTTTGCTAGTACATTAGGCAATAGGTTTATGCTTTTTATCTCACAAAGAAGCCAACGAATATCATCTGTAAAAACGACTGCCACGCCATTATTCTGCTCTTTTTCAGGTATACCTTTCTCCGTTGTAAAGGCTGTAAATACTGGTTTTGTAAACTCAGGAGGAAATTCATGACTTCTCGGGGCAACCCCTCTTGTCAATTGAAAAAACAAGCTTCCAAGTTGAACGTTATTTTCTTTTATTAGCTTAAAAATTAGTTCTTTCAGATAATCTTTTGTATAAGGAATTTTAATTTTAATTTTAGTTGTACTTTTTAAAAATCGATTAAAGTGTTCATCGAATGCAAACAATTCGCCATCCCAAACACGGATGACTTCATAAACGCCATCACCGAAATGATAACCACGGTCAAACATATTTATACATGCAGCTGATTCATCAATTATTTGATCGTTAACAATTACTTTTTTCATATTTACTGTCTCCTCTAAATATATTTTATAAAGTTAGATACTGATCCAATATTTTAAAGGTTTTTTTACTTAGGTAAGCCTACACTTTCTTTATTATTTTTCTCATCTCTCAGAATAAAATAACATTCCACAAAAATTGACACCTACCCCATAATCTTTATTTCCTTTATGACTTTTTACAAAAAACACTGCTCTAAGAGAAGATAATTTTACTTCTATTATATCTTTTTTATCCTCTTCTCCAAATTCTTTATGTTTACATGTCTGTGTCAAATTTTTGTAGGTACTTTTTTCTACTGCCAAAATGTTTCTGGTTTTGGTAAACTTACCTTGCTGCTTAGAAAAGACTATGGTAGCTTAAAATACATATTAAATACCCTTCTTTTATTTAATTTACAGTCATACATACTAAATCTACTTTCTTTAATTTTTTTCTATTTAATTACACAATCTCTAATTGAGAGAATTTTCTTAAAGCACCTACCCAGGATTTATCCTGACTTGTTCCCTCTAATGCTGGTATACCAGCATTAGAGGACACCCACGCCCTTATACTGGCTTGGTTCTCTTAAAATTCAAGCTGTGCTTGTCCTGTATCTTCCTCTTCTTGTATTTTGACGTATGCTTGGATAATTTTTTCGTTTATTCCAACAGTTGAAACAAAGTAACCTTTAGCCCATATTCCTTTGTCATCCCAGTAGACCTCATGCAAAAAGTTAAACTTTTGTTTTAGTGATCTGCTGGTATTAGAGTTGATTGCTTCTACTGCTTTACTTACCGCATACTTGGGAGGGATAAACATATACAAGTGAACATGATCAATATCTATGCCAATTTCCAGATATCCCCAGTCTGGATAATATCTTCTTATTTCCAGTAATCTTATCCTCAGATAATCTTTTACCCCTTTTGGGAGTATCTTCCTGCGAAAGCGGGTCATCCAAACGATATGATATTGGGTCTTGTATACGGTATGGGCTGATTTTTTGAGTTTCATATTTATGATTATATCAAAGTACGAACGGTACGAACGGAAAATACAGAAACTTACTCTCATCCCAGCCCTTACAGGCGTGGAGTTCCCGCTTGATTAAAGGTTATAAGTAAAACTTAGTTATAATAGGGTTACCTAATAACATAGTATTTTGAAAATATTTATTGCTTATATAGATTCCATTATTCTTAAAAATTCTTCAGTTGCTATATCAATGAATTCTGAATCGTTAATATGGGCATCAACCTCTACTATAGATATATTTTTTGACAAATATTTCTTTAAAGATTCAATAAAAGCATTATTTCCTTCGGGATCAAATAATTCTGAGCCTTCTTTATCTGGTTCACAAAAACCCTTAAGAGGAATACATACACTAACTGGTCCTTTTGCCTGATTTAGTTTTTTAGCTACCACCTTGCCAATATGAATCATTTCTTTTGGTATAGCTCTGACCAAAGTTAATTCTGGGCTATGCACAAAATATTTTCTTTTTCTTGTTTCTAAAGGTAAACTATCCACTGGTCCTGCTACATAATAAACTAAGCATCCAGGTACTACCAATTGAGGAATACCTTTTTCTCCTGCTGTTTCCAATCTTATCGGTCTTATTGCTCCATGTAATCCACCTAATTCTCTATCTCCAACCTCATGTAAACTTAGGTCAAATACACCTTGAAAAATACCATCCCCTATCATCTCTTCCATTGCAATTCCACCAGTTCCATTCTGATGAAAAGAAATCACTTGGAATCCATTCTTTTCTAAATTTTTTAGTGCTCTTAGCGCACCTTTTGTTGTTGTACCCATCATAGATAAAGCAATGGTTTTCTTACTTTTATAATATTTAACTAAATTATCATCATAATATGTATTTACCATTCCACATATCGCACCAACTGCATTTGACAATATACGAGCAGTAATATAATTAATGCCTTGCAGATCTACAATTGAATGCATTATAGTTATGTCGCTAGTTCCAAAATAGGGACCACACGTTGCTTTTCCAGTAGTAATAGTTGATACCATTAATTTAGGAAATCCTTTTGGTAAACTTTGCATAATTGCTGAACCAATCGAAGTACCCGTGCCTCCTCCTATTCCCATTATGCCATTAATTTTCCCGCTATTATATAACCTATTTACTAATATTTTACCTTCTTTTACAATCTCATTCATATACTTATCTTTTTTATATTCACAAAGAGTCCTATTGTTTATATTAACAATTTGAGTTGAAGTATTATTTATTTGATTTTTATAAGCTACAGTACCAGTATTTATAATTATGACATTAAACCATCTCTTTTTAATAAGCTTTTCAATAAAAAATATTTCCTCTGCTTTAGTATCTAATGTCGCCATTAAAAGGATCGTTTTCCTTTTATTTTTTTTCATTTATTTACCTCAAAAAATACTTAATATTTATCGTTTTAAAAGCTTACTTCCAAACAAACCTGTCGGTTTAATTAATAATACAACAATAAAGGCTACAAAAGGTACCACAATAGTACTCGGCGCCCATACTACACTTCCTATACTCATCGTCACACCGATAATAATTGCTGCTAACATTGTTCCTTTTAGACTCCCTAAACCACCAAGTACTGCAGTTATAAACATGTATAGCAAAACTTCATAACCCATATAAGGTTGTACCATAATTAAAGGTGCCTTAAGGGCTCCTCCTAATCCAGATAAAACACAAGATATAACAAAGGTAATTGTAAATAATTGATATCCGTTAATCCCTAAAGCCTGCACTTCTTCAATATCTTCAATACTAGCACGAATAGCTTTACCCACAATAGTCTTCTCTAAAAAAAAGTAAAGCAAGCTATAAATCAAAAAAGTTATAACAACCACAAATAATCTATAAATAGAAATTTCAACTCCAAACATAAATAAACTTCCTTTTAAAGGTATATCCACCGGAAGAGGATTTAGCCCCCATATATATTTAATAATACCCGTGATAAGTAATAGCGTTCCAAAAGAAATAATCATAGTAAATGTTAATGGCTTTGCATAAACATTTTTAAAAATAATATATTCCACAATTAAGCCCAATATAGCAATAAACATCGAGGAAATTATCAAAGCAATCCAAAAATTGCCAGTTAATAGACTAAAATTGTAAGTAATATATGCTCCTAAAGCATAATAACCACATTGGTCCAAACTAATAATTCTCATTAAACCAAAACATAAAGATAAACCTATTGATACTAAAAAGAGGATACACCCATCAGTAAACCCAAATAATACTGATAAGCCCAATACACGGTAGTCCATAAATTAATCTCCCTTATTATTTTTAAATTTTCTTAAAATTTCGATTTTATATAAATCATTAACAATTCCAACTATCCCTCTTTCTCCCTTAAGAACAACGAGGATAAGAAGAATACCCATTAATACTTCCCAGTGTTCAATTATATTGCTAGCTAGATCTTTTGTAGCAACAATAATAATTGAACCTATTATGGGTCCAAGCAAGGTACCTACTCCTCCCAATAGAGTTGTTGCAACAATTTCTCCAGCTTTTTCTTGTCCCATCATTGTAGGACATACGAATCCAAACGAAATTGCATACATCGATCCAGCTAATGCAGACAACAATGTAGCATAAATAAAAGCAATTAATTTAACTTTAAAAACACTATATCCTAAAAATCGGACTTTATCTTCATTATTAATACATGCCAAGCAGATGCTACCAAATACAGATTTCATAATATAGCTGGTTAAAATTAATACCATAAAAAAAATAATGATTGTAAAAATAAAGAAATGATACATATTTGAGAGATCAATCGACAAACTTAAGATTGATATTGGAGTTATCCTTGTTAAAAACCACAGACCATCTAGACCGTTTGTTATATCAGCTAATATGTCATGAATCATAAAAAATCCAATCACATTTAATGCTGCATTCGCAAGGGCAAAATAATCACTCCTTAAATGCACAATTATGCTGCCAATAATAAAACCAAAAAGCAGTCCTACAAAAATACCCATTACAATACCCACAATGGGATTCTGCCCAATATATGTCAAATACAAAGCAGTAGCATAAAGCCCAACACCTAAATATAAAGGTTGACCAAAAGATAATAAACCACCATAGCCTAAAAGAAAATTGCATCCCATAACAAAAATTGAAAATAACATAACTTCAATCAAGAAAGAAAGGGGAATAAAAAAATGAGCAACAATTAATAAAATAACAATTATAATAGGTTGCCAATAATATTTAATTATATTATTCATAATTATAACTCTCCTAGTGTAGTGCGTCATAAATAACTTGACATTTAAAAGGATGTATGTTATGCTTATTTCAAATGAACATATCAGAACGTATAATTTTAGATCCTCAAGAACAGGCAACCAACGGCAAAGTTATCGGCGACTGCATGCCGCGTCATCGACACCAGGAGTTTATCCGTTTCCTCAAGCAAATAGATGGAGAAACCCCCTTCGGACTGGATCTTCATTTGATTGTAGACAATTACGGTACCCACAAACATCCGCGAGTGAAGTCCTGGCTCAAACGGCATCCCCGGTTCCATCTACACTTTACACCAACTTCCAGTTCCTGGTTAAATCTGGTCGAACGCTGGTTTCGCGAGATCACCGACAAACGGATACGACGCGGTTCTTTTCAAAACGTCTCAGCCTTGATCAAAGCTATCAAAGACTACCTGGAAAATCACAACCAAAATCCAAAGATTTTCATCTGGAGCGCTCCGGTGGAGCGCATTTTGGCGAAGATCGCCAAATGTAAAGAAGCGTTGGACGCACTACACTAGCTATAAATACTTTTCAAAAGTAGCATTTTCAATATCATTTTTTGAAATAGTTTCATGTACAATTTTACCTTCTTTAATTGCGAATACCTTATCAGCTAACTCAGATATTACTGGTAAATTTTGTTCAATTATAACTAATGAAATTTTTTTTGAAATTCTTTTTATAGTTCTTATTAAATTTTCTACTATCATTGGTGACAAACCCTCAGTTGGTTCATCTAATAACAAAAGTTTTGGATTACCAATAAGTGCCCTACTTATCACAAGCATTTGTCTTTCTCCACCGCTTAAATAACCACCTTTTTTATTAAATAAATCTTTTAATTTTGGGAAATAATCAAAAACTTCATCAAGCTTAGTCTTGTTAAAGTTTCCACTTGAATATGCAGCAAGTTCTAAATTCTCTCTCACTGTTAAATCAGAAAACACTGATTTATCCTGGGCAACATATTTAATACCTAAATTCGATATTACATAAGGTGGTAACCCAATTAGATTTTGATCCTTCCCTTTATTATATTTAAATAACACAAAACCACTGGTGGGTTTTAAAAAACCAGTGATAATCCTAAACAATGTAGTCTTACCTGCTCCATTTCTTCCTACTATCACAGAAATATTATTCTGATCAAATTCACTTGATACATTAAACAAAACTTTTGCTTCACCATAAGCAGCATTTATATTGTTAACTTCTAAAATCCCCTTCATTTATCGTTCCACCTTCCAATAAACTTTACGAACTTCCTCACTCTGGAACACTGTATCGAAACTTCCATCGGCAATGATCTCACCTTGATTAAGAACGATTATTCTCTCCACTAAATCTTTTAACTTTGATATTTTATGCTCTATGATAATCACTGTCTTTTGCTCAAAAAATTGCTTTATAATTATAAGTAAGTTTTCTATTTCTGCATCACCTAAACCTGCTAATGGTTCATCTAAGAATATTACGTCTGGATTATTAATCAAAGACATTGCTATTTCTAATTCACGCTTTTTCCCCATTGGAAGATTGGCTACATACTCATCAGCAATATTGTTAAAACTAAACATATTAATGAAACTATTTACTTCTTTATAATTTCTACTTATGTAATCAATTTTATTTAGAAGTGCTTTTAAAAATAAACTATTATTGTTTAATTTTCGATAATATGAAAGACACAAATTTTCTCTAACTGTTAAATTATAAAAAGTAGAAACTATTTGAAATGTTCTAGATATACCTAAAAGAATCCTTCTTTCAGGTGAATAGCTAGTTATATCTATATTTTTATAAAATGCTTTCCCAATAGTTGGCATATAATAACCAGTCAAAAGATTAAGTAAAGTACTTTTTCCTGCCCCGTTTGGACCAACCAAACCCACAACTTCTCCCTCTTTGATACTCAAATTTACTCTATTTACAGCTACAAATCCCATAAAATCAATGGTAAGATTTTCAGTTCTTATAATTTCATTATTCATTGAATAAGTTTTCTACTCCTATCTAAAATTTTCAGGCTTCACGGAATTTGAAGCTAAAAGTAAGATATTACACTATCCTCAAATCCCGTGAAGACTTCTAATTTATTAAACTTATTTTTTGCAAAATTATAATTTAGATAACTAATAACCTAAGTCTTCTAATGGAGGTAAAACTTCCTCTCCACCAGATGAACCAATTACATCAAAGAAATCCCATTCCCCTGTCCTTTCTTCTGATGCTTTACCCTTAAGGGTAAAAGAGGTGTATTGAAATACTGGCTGATGATCTATTCTCCAATAAGCCAACCCTTTTGCAGTATTAAATGATGGACGATACATTATTGCATCTGCAATCTTTTCAGGTTTAAAGCTTTCTGCATTCTCTACGGCTTCAAACAAAGCTTTGGTAGCATCATAAGCTATTACTCCATACGCATCTGGAGGTACACCCCATTCATCCATATATCTCTGAGAAAAATCTTCTACCGACTTAGCAACTTTTTCATCGGGGAAGCCAGTTAAATCCCAATAAAAGTATGAATTGGCATAGACTCCTTCTAAAGCTTCCTGTGGTATGCCTGTAGCAACAGCATTAGTCATCCAGGTATTCAGTAACGCTGTATCTTCTTTAAGTTTTAGCTCATTCGCCTGCTTTAAAACAGCTGCACAATCCCCACCAAACTGTGCGAAAATAAATACATCTGGCTTAGCCTCTTTAACTTTTTGCAGTATAGAAGTGAAATTACTTGTTCCCACAGGTACTGAATCATAACCAATTATTTCAGCATCAGTATCTTCTAAATACTTTTTCAATCCATCATAAATACCTTCACCCCAAGAATCACTTCTAGATAAATAGTAAATAGTTTTAGCTTTGATAGTATTTACAGCTACATCTGCAGCCATAGCTCCTAACGTCCATGGTTGAAATCCCATTGCAAAAGTACAATCTGCTAAGACGCCTTTTTTAAATGAGTCATAGGAAGCAACACAAGTTGGGAAATAGGGGATAGCATTCTTTTTTGCGACTTCATTAATTGCAAAGGCTAGGGGATTCCATGTTTGGCCTACAACAGCATGCACTCCTTGGGATACCATATAGTTAAACCTTCTTAAACCAACATCAATCTGAGTCTCATCATCAGCTATGATTGTTTCAACCCTTACCTTCCCCCAAGGTAGAGACAAACCGCCTTTATCATTAACCTCATTAACTGCCTGTAACAAACCTTCTTTTTGTGTTTCGGCAACTGCAGAAAAAGTCCCTGTAAATGGCAGTAAAATCCCTAACTTAAAAACTTTAGGATTATCATCTGGGCTAGCTAAAGATATACTTGAAAATCCAAAACTTAAACAAAGCACAATTAATAAAATAATTAATTTCCTCATTTTATTCAAACCTCCTATTTATTTAATACATTAAAATCCTAGAAACTAATAATTTTACTATAAACATCTCCTCCTCTCTCATCGAATAAGTTAATAACCGGCATCAAGTCTCGTGATTTTACATTTTACTCTCCCCTTTCCATTGTCATTGGCTGTTAGAATACTTTCTCGTTAATCTATTAACCCAATGACATTTAATTATTTTCTAATATCTCCTCCTATAATATTGTGGAAATACTTCTTTCTTTTATCAAATTTACCCCTATATAATCTCTTATTGAGCCTTTAATGCTTCCTGAAACCGCTAAAAGCTTTGCTGTATCAATAGTGCTTCCACCACCAATTCCAACAACTCCATCAAAATTAGAAACTACATTTAAGTCATGTATAGCTTTATCTATTTCGTTTATTGTCGGCTCATTTTTTATATTATCAAATACTGAAAAATATAAATTTTCCCTTTTTAAATCTTTAATTGTACAATCGATTACTCCAGCATTTTTTAAATTACTATCAACAACTATTAGTAACCTCTGAAGTTCGGCTTCCTTAATTATTTTTACAATTTCTTTAATTTTAGAAAAACCAATCTCAATTTTCCGAGGCATTTGAAAATCAATATCCAACATTATTATAAACTCTCCCATAACTTATTTAAATAAAAACGAAAATCGATAAATATATATCAAGACATTTGATTATAATGCACTATTTCATTATCGCTTTCTTGTATTCAAGCACGATGCTCTAACACTATTCTGCCAATAACTTTTCCTTCTGCTATTTCTTTTATAGCTTGATTCGCATCCTCAATAGGAAGAACTTTATCAATCACTGGAATAATTTTTTTTCTTTCTACTAACTGGATAACCTCTTGTAATTCTAACTTTGTACTTACTCGGGAACCCAATAAATGCCATTCATTATAATGCATTTCCATCATATTAACCGGGAATGGTATCTTTGGATCATAACCAACAATAACATATCTTCCACCTCTACTTAAATGTGCTAATCCCCAATTCTTTGCTGATTCGATATGTCCAATTGTATCTATTACAATATCAACCCCATCTCCACCAGTCCACTCATTTATATACTCATCCACATTTACGTTCTTAGGACTAACCAAATGAACATCATTTACGATTTTTCTTATATGCTCCAGCTTTGATGCAGTCCTATTTACTACTGCCACATCAGCTCCACATAACTTGGCAATTTGCACAGCATGAATTCCCAATCCTCCTGCACCTAATATAAGAACTCTATCACTGATGCGAACTTCTCCTATCGTTTTAATCGCATGATAACTTGTAGCTATTGCATCTGGTAGAACAGCTGCCTCTTGAAAAGGAATGGTGTTAAATTTGCAAACATTTTTAGCTGGCACTTTTACAAATTGAGCATAGCCACCATTTAATTCAAAACCACATCTTTTAATATTTGTACAAATATTCTCTCTACCAGACAAACAAAACTTACAATATCCACAATTTATATAAAAATATACAATCACTTTATCCCCTATTTTAATATCTTGTACATCTGAGGAAATTTCCACCACTTCACCAGCAATTTCATGCCCCATTATGTGTGGTAAAGTTATTATTGAAGGTGGAAGTAAACCTCTAAAAATCTTTAAATCTGTTCCACACACACCACAATGATGAACTTTTACTAAAACTTCACCTAAATTTAAATTTGGAATCACTACTTCTTTTCTTACTAAAGGGCTATTGTATTTTTCTAGTACCATTGCAATCATCTTCTTCTTTTTCAATTTTAATCTCCTTTAATAATTTTTTATTAAGTATTAAAAAGTTATTTAGATTTAAGCATTTGGTTTTATGATAACCTTTATAGCTCCTTCTCTTCTTTCTATAAAAGTCTGAAAACCTTCCTGAATTTTATCTAAATCAAATGAATGGGTAATAAGAGGATTTAAATTTACTCTGCCTGATGCCATCAGGGACACTGCTCTGGCACAATTTGCTCTACCTTCTCCCCTTGCTGTATATAAGGATACATTATTTTTCCCCATTAATTCTAGGTCAAGTGGTACTGGTTTTTCTGGAAAACTTAAAACTAATATTTTACCCATTCTTTTGGTTAATTTTACAGCTGTTTCAAAAACTTGGTTGCCTCCCGCTGCAACAATTACTAAATCAACACCCAGCCCGTCAGTTTCTGATAATATAGTTCTTTCGGCATCTTCATTGTGAATATTAATAACTTTATCAGCACCAATTTCTTTACCAACTTTTAGCCGACTTTCCCTTGTGCCAATCAGCCATACTTTATCAGCAGCAAGAGCTTTTCCTACTTCTACAGAGAGCAGCCCTAATGGTCCTGGTCCAATTACTGCAATAGAATCACCAGCTACAAAACCTCCTACTGACTCAAAACCATATAGAATACAACCAAGGTTTGTTAAAAGAGCTGCTTCTGCAAAACTTACGGAATCAGGGATTGAATAAACAGTATTGACTCGATTAACTACATACTGAGCATAACCTCCATTAGTAGTAAACCCATTAGCTCTATGCCCTAATTCAATATTTCCATAATTAAGGCAAGCTGTATAGTTTCCCCTTCTACAATTTATACATCGACCACATCCACTATGGGCTTCTACTGCAACACGATCCCCAATTTTAAATTCTTCTACATTTTCTCCAATCTCATGAATAATTCCTGAATATTCATGACCTGGAATAAATTGGCCAAAAGGAGGTTGACCAAACCAGGGTTTAGCAATAAGGCTAATATCACTACTACAAACTGCACAGGCTTGTACCTTGATAAGCACCTCGCCCGAGCTAGGTTTTGGTATCGGCATTTCTTTTACTTCCAACTGATTAGACCCCATTAAAACAGCTGCTTTCATTTTGTTATTCGTGCTATTTATCATTCCAAAAACTCCTATTTTTAAATATCAATATATTTTTATAATTTACTATCTATTAAATTATTAACTAAAATAAATTCTCTTGTACTTGTGAAATAATGAATAATACGATTATTTCATCTTTATCATTCATTTTTTTTAATTAACAATCCTCCTTTATATTCAGGATATTCTTTGTTAAATTTATTCAATGCATCACGAACACTATTCTTCTCATTATCACTAAGAGGAAGTAAAGGAAGTCTTGGATTACCTCCATATAATCCAACTACATCCATAGAATATTTAGTTCCAGCTACTCCATACCTGAAGGAAATTTTACTATTTAGTCTAATAAGTGCGTGTTGAAGATCTCTAGCCTCATCCATTTTACCTTGGTTAAATAATTTATATAAACTACAAACAACCTTTGGGTGATAATTAGCCATAGATAAAATACCTCCAACTCCTCCCATAGCCAAAGTTGATAGAAATGTACTTATTGTACCTGCCATTACTGGAAATTTTTTGTCCATAAAAGATAAAAAATTATTTGTACTTGATAGAGAACTATCTTTTATACCAACAATATTCGGATGTTTGTTAAGAATAGATAAAATATCCATAGAAATCGTAACCCCACCGGTAAAATTTGGTGCATTATATAACACTATTGGTATAGGAGAATGATTAGCAACTTTTTCAAAAAAATGTAATATAACACGATCAGTCATAAGCTTATTATAATAATGTGGTGGTAGTATCTTTGCAATTTCTGCTCCGATTTCTGCAGCCCATTTGGTTGAGTTGACGGTAGCTTCGATAGATTCGTGGCTACAATCAACCATTACTAACTGATTAAAATTTCTTTTTTTTAGAACAGTTGACAAAACTTTCTTTCTTTCAGTTTTATTCAAATAAAGTTTTTCTCCAGTACTACCCAAAACAGAATAACCCTTTAAATCAGTTTGTGAGAATATATCCAGATTCTTTTCTAATTTATTAATATCAACTTTCTCTCCATCAAGGGTAAAAGGAGTAGTCATAGATATGAATACTCCAGAAAATTGTACTATATTTATCATCATCAATTAGTTCCTTATGCATTAAGTTTGTAGTTTCTATATTTTTAAAATATATATTAGTCATCTAGTCTACTATGATTACATCTGTCCTTCCATTAATTTAATCAATACAAATATTCCAATAACTTTTAACCCATTTCCTCTAAATACAGATTCTACAAGTAATTTTATTATATTCTATCTTTCACTTCATCCGGTTCTGAAGGAATTTCTTGTATTTTTTGTCACCGTATAATAAATCTAAAGAGCTTCATTTAGAACCTTGAGAAACTGTTTGTAAATAAATAAAAAGAAAACCTATAAAAATATATACTTACTACGACACCGAATATGGTGGCCCCTTTTTAAAGTCTAAAATAGGGGAGGTTGATGTATTTTTAAATATACTTACTACAAAATCATTTTTAATTTTATTCCTTCCTAAAGTTTTTTTATTAAATTCTTAAAAAATATTTATAAAATTTGCTTTTCTTCAGCTCATCCATCTCCCACCATTACTATCAATGGTAGCCCCAGTAATATAACTGGCTTCTTCCGATGCTAAAAAAAGTACTACGTTAGCAACATCTTCTGGTTTACCTAATCTATTTAAGGGTATAGAATCTAAAACTTTTTTCTTCTCTTGCTCACTTTTTTGATTCCATAAGGCTTCAACTCTTGGGCCACTCATAGTAATTCCCGGTGCAACAGCATTAATATAAATATTATGTTTTCCCATTTCCTTTGCTAAATGACGGGTTAGTCCCCCTATGCCTGCCTTGGCACTAGTATACTGTACTCCTGCTAAGCTGGCGGTAGCTCTGCCAGCCAGAGCTGAAATATTAACTATCCTACCTCCACCCTGTTTAATCATTTGGGGTATAATTTCCTTACAACAAAAAAATGCACCCTTTAAATTTACATCCATCACTATATCCCAATCCTTTTCAGTGACTTCTTCAAACTTTGCTTTAGTATGTAATGCTCCGCCGGCATTATTCACCAAAATATCAATTTTGCCAAACTCAGCAATAACAGATCGAGCCATTTTCCGAACCTCGTCCTGCTTAGAAATATCACAAACAAATCCAATACAATTATGGCCGATCTTTTCAACATCTCTAATTGATTCATTGACTGCATCTTTATTTATATCTACAATTACAATATCCGCACCATGGCTAGCAAGTTTTAAAGAAATTGTTTTACCTAATCCAGAAGCAGAACCAGTGATAATAGCTACTTTTCTAGACAATCTCATTTCTTTTTCCATTTATGGTACCTTTCTTAATGATTTCTTTGTATAAGTTCTTTTTTATTATAAATATTTAAAGGAGTTTTGCCTTCTAATACATCAATAACGGCTTGTACAGATTGAATTGCGTTTTTTCTCTCACAATCGCGATTTAGTCCTGCAGTATGTGGAGTTAGAATTACATTTTCAAATTTTAAAAGAGGATTATCTGATAAAGGTGGTTCTTTTTCAAAAACATCTATCCCCGCCCCAGCTATGATATTCTTTTCTAAAGCTTCGATCAAATCATTTTCATTTACTACACTTCCCCGAGAGGTATTTATAATATAACTAGTTGGTTTCATGATATTAAAAAGTTTATGGTCAACTAAGTGGTGTGTTTCTTCTGTTAGGGGAACATGAATCGAGATAAAATCGCTCTGACTGAATAATCGTTCAATTGTTGGAACTAATTCTATATTTTCTAAATTCTTGACATAAGGGTCATATGCTATTACTTTCATATTGAACCCAATACAACATTTTTTAGCTAAAAGCCTCCCAATATGTCCTGAACCAACTAAACCAAGAATTTTATTTTCAAGATCAATTGCCTTTGAAGTGTATCTTTTTTTCCATTCACCCCTGGAAACTGCATTATCAAGAACCTTTAGCTGTTTTGCCAATGAGATAATTAAAGCAAAAGAATGTTCAGCAACAGAATTTGTATTTATACCCAGTGTATTGCATACCATAATTCCTCTTTTACTTGCTGCAATAACATCAACATTATCAACTCCTCCTCCTGTTCGAGATATAACTTTAAGTAAGGGCGCGGCATCTATAATTTCCTGGTTTATTTGTATATTCGTTCTTAAAACGATTCCTACTACATCTGAAACTGCATCTTTGATTGTCTCTATATCAAATTTTTTCAAAGTGATTATTTCTGCTTTACCCTCTAATAGTTTCATTCCTGCTGGATCGATTTCTTTTGATATAAGAATTTTTTTTGTCATTTATAACAAACTTTCTTCTTTTAAAACATCTTCTAAATTTTTCTTTTGTTGGTCATTTAATGGCAAGAGTGGAATTCTTGGATCACCACCAAAAAATCCCAACAAATCCATAGCTGCCTTCACTCCTGCAACACCATACTTACCAGCAGCATTTTTACTTAGTTCGCGTGAGTATATATCCAGCCTTCTAGCTTCTTCAAATTTCCCCAATTCAAATGTGCTTTGCAATTTGCAACATAAATCTGGTAGATAATCCGCCATCGAAACAACACCACCGATAGCACCAATCTCAAGCCCCGCAAATAATTTATTGATTGTACCTGCCAGAACAAAAAAGTTGGAGTTTTTCGGTACTGCGTTTACATAAATAGATATATCTTCACTTGACGTATCTTTCATTCCAGCAATCATTGGGTGTTCTGCTAAAACGGAAATCATCTTTGGTGTTATTAATACTCCCGCAGTAAACTTGGGAGCATTATACATCATAATAGGAATAGGAGATTGTTCTGCGATTGTTCCATAATACTTAATCAAGGCTTCTTCAGTCATGTATTTAACAAAATAATGGGGTGGCTGTATAGTTGCAAAATCAGCGCCTATATCTGCTATTCTCTTGATAAAATCAATAGTTGCTTTTGCTGATTCCCTGCTAGCCCCCACAATCAGAGTCTTATCCTGATTCATATATTTTCTATAAATCTTAACTATCTTTATTGATTCTTCCTCTGTTAGACTCTTAGACTCTCCATTACTACCTAGAGGCATATATCCTTTTAAACTACTTTGATTATAAATCTCAATATTGTTGATAATTTTATCATAGGCTACTTCTTCATTAATAAATGCTGTAGTATTTGGGGTAAAGACTCCAGATAGCTTTTCCTTATAATTATAATTAGATCCCATTCTTAGGCTCCTTTTTTTATAATGCTTTCAGGATTAGTATGGTTAATTATTTATATATTCATTAATTTTTATTTTTTATTTCTAACCGCTTAGAAACAAATTCAATCATATCTAATGTTCTTTTTGAAAATTGATCAGCTGTAGCAATAAGAGAAGGGTGGTTTATAAATTCTTCTTTGGAAAGACCATCTTCAAAATATGCTTCTTCAAAATATGGTATTTTAAGCAGCTTATCTATAATTTTTTTAGGTGGCTCCTCATCAATCTGATTACTAAATTCAATCTCGTCACAATTCATAATTAATTCTTTAATAAACTTTGGAGGACATGTATAAACAAAGTTACCACCCGCAATTTTTTCTAAATGCCATATTGCAACTTTCGATCCTTCAATAGGTGGGGAAATCCTCATTGAGCATGCTAACATCTTACTAGGATAATTTCTTTCTTTAAGTATCTTATGGGCTTTTTTAATAACCGCAATTTCTGCCCATCGGACATCTGCTTCAGATACTTCAATTCCAACTTCTTTTCCTTTCCCTATTAAGTCTCCCAAATCTCCATACCTGGCCATCATATCAGTAATTACTGATCTCCATTTAGTTAAATCAACATTATTTTTTCTGGCAATTTCCAAACCCTCTTTGACTGCATTAGCACAAGTAATAAACTGTGGTAAAATAAAAGATAAGGTATTATTTGTTGCTATTCCCTTAGAAGTTAGTTCCTTAATTACCTCATAACCTTCTTTTGTACCGGGGACCTTAATCATAACATTAGGTGAAAGCTTGGCTAAATCATAAGCCTGGTCCAACATTTTTTGCTTATCATCTATGTACCTGGGATCTACTTGAGCAGATATATAACCATACTTATAATTTGATTTTTCAAAAAGAGGCAGGTACATATCCGCACCTCTTTTAACTATTTCTTTATATGTAATCCAAAATAATTTTTCTTTGTCTGCTTCTGGGTTTTTTCCAATAAGTTCATCTACAATTTTTTCCCAGTATGGACCCTGAATTTCAAAAACAGCCATTGATAAAGATGGATTGGTTGTAACCCCTTTAAAAAGCGTATTTTCGGGTTTCTCAAAATTATAATATCTCGCTAACTGTTCTTCTACAATTGCCTTTTCTTCTTTATCGGATATTCCATCTAACACTTCCTTAACCCAATCATTATATATGATAGGAGAAGAGTCCCACCATATTTCTGCTTCAGGATTCACGTCTATTAATCTCTCTAAAACGCTTCTTTTTTTTCTTAATGACATTTTCCTCTTTGCCTCTCTATTTAGAATTATTTAAAATTTTCTTTTTCTATTTCCATAATCTTTTTTACTTTTCTTTCTGATCTTCCACCTTGAAAATCTGATTCTAACCAGGCTGATATCAACATTTTAGCCAGTTCTTTCCCAGTTACCAGGGCACCTAAACATATTATCTGAGCGTTGTTACTCTTCACTGCCCTTTCTGCTTGATAAATATTGCTACAGGTAGCAGCTCTAATACCCTTCACTTTATCTGCTGCCATAGCCATACCTAGACCAGTTCCACATATGAGAATTCCTCTATCGAATTCTCCCTTAGCTATAGCATAAGCAACTTTTTCTGCAATATCAGGATAGTCAATTGGCTCTTCTGTAAAAGTGCCAAAATCATTAAACTCGATTTCTCTAACCTTTAATAACTCAATAATGACATTTTTCAAATCCAATGCATTGTAATCACATCCAATTGCAATTTTCATGTCTCTTCCTCCTTTGTTTGATGATTAATCAAAAGTCATTTAGAAATATTTCTTTAGCCCTTCACTATATTCAGTGTCTTTTTAATAATTCCTTCAACACATAAACCATATTTAGCATTTAGCTGTTCATATGGACCAGTACTACTTATTTCATCAGGAATACCCATCTTAAATATTCGTATCGGATTTTCCTGAGAAAGAAAATCACTGACAGCACTACCTAATCCGCCTACAATACTATGATCTTCTATAGTAAGTATCATATCTGTCTGTTTGGAAATTTGAAGGAGAAGTTCGTAATCTAAAGGTTTGATTGAGGGCATATTAACTACTCCAGCTTTGATACCTAATCCATTTAGTCTGATTGCGGCTTCTAGAGACCGCTGAACCATACAACCAGTAGCTATTAAAGTAATATCGTCTCCCTTTTTTAACACTTCCCCTTTGCCTATGGAAAAGTTATAGTCTGAATCATGGTAATTTGCTATTTTTTCACTGCCGAGTCTAATATAAACTGGACCCTTATGCCTAGCAGCTTCTTTAACGCATGAAATAATTTCTTTAGGATCAGAAGGGACAATAACCACCATATTTGGTAAGCTTCTCATAATAGTAATATCTTCTAAGGACTGATGAGTGTATCCTAGATATGAATAATCCAGCCCTGAGTTACGACCAACTATTTTTACATTAGAATAAGTATAAACAAGGTCATCACGTATTTGTTCAAAGCAGCGCATAGTAATAAAGGGAGTAATAGCACAATAAAAGGGTATTTTCCCACTCAAGGCAAGCCCTGCACAAAAACCTATCGTAGCCTGTTCAGTTAAGCCAAACTCTAAATGTCTTTCAGGAAATTTTTCTTTGAAAGGTCCAAATCCAGAGCTTCCTGATGAATCTGTTGATACAGCTAATATTTGATTATTTTTTTCCGCAATTTCTAAAACTGCCTGACCGAATACCTTTCGTGGATCGAACAATTCTTTTGTATTCATTCTACCCCCATCTCCCTTATGGCTTTCTTCATATCTTCATTTGTTGGTTTCCAATAATGATATTGAAAATTATTCTCTGCAAAAGAAAGGCCTTTTCCTTTTACTGTATTGGCTATAATACAACTAGGTTGACCCTTATGAAATGGCAATTTTTTAAATGAACTCAATATCTCTGAAAAATCATGCCCATCAATTTCTGCAACACCCCAGCCAAAAGATTTCCATTTCTCAGATAATGATTCAGTATTCATAATCTTTACAGTATTTCCATGTATTTGAAGTCTATTTCTATCAATAATTGCAACTAAATTGTCTAGTTTATAATGGCTTGCTATTTCAGCAGCCTCCCAGACCGAACCTTCGGCTATTTCTCCATCACCCATCAGTACATAGGCTTTATAATTTTTCTTATCTATTTTGCCCGCAAGAGCTATGCCTCCTCCTATTGCCAGCCCATGACCTAAAGAGCCAGTATTTGCCTCTATTCCAGGTAATTTATGTCTATCAGGATGACCGGGGAATTGACAATCTAAAGAACCATATGTGTTTAATAAATTTTTATTAAAATACCCTTTCTCAGCAAGTATTGAATACAATGTAAGACATTTATGACCAGCACTAAGAATAAAACGATCTCTGTCTTTCCATTGAGGATCCTTGGGATTAGACTGTAAAACAGAAAAATATAAGGCAGTAATAACTTCAACAATTGAAAAACTGCCACCAAGATGGCCTCCCTGACCGGACTGTATCATTTTTATAACATTAATCCTGATATTCTTGGCAATTTGCTGTAGTTTATCAATTTCTTTACTTGTAATTTTCACTTAATACCTTTCCCTTTCAAAATAATTATTTTATATAAACTCATTAATATTCATAATTCTGAAATTAAAAAGGCTAATATGGCAGAACATCAGTCATCTCTGCCATATTATTTCATATCCTTAATGCCTTATGCCCTGTTTGGAAAATCTCTATTCTTAACTTCTATTTTAAATTTCTTCACTTCTTTGAGGAAAGCAGCCAAATGATCTGAGACTAAATCAAAATACCTTCTACCTTTTTCAGCTGATGCTCTAAAAGGGTTACCAATAACTGCGTTATCAGAATACTCATGATGTTCCATTGGGACAGTAATTGTTTCCACTCCTTGAAATTCTACAGTGGCTGCCCCATCTCTTTTATGGAAATTTGGTCCCATGTAAGCTGGTGCATGTGTTTTTCCCTCTTCCATTAAACCCTTGTCAATTTTATCCATATCATAAGCCATTACTGTAGAAGTCTCTAACTCACCAGCATGCCAACCTGGTGTTTCTTCTGGAGGACCTTCAATAATGTCTCCTAAAATTGAATAGGTTCTTTCTGTTGGAGTTTTGTACCAACACACGAAACAACCAGTTTCATAATATAATTTTCGTAACACATCATCAATTACTTTGGTGTTTGAACCATGATGTGAAACAAAAACCATCTTATTAAAACCATGATAAATTAGAGATTTTGTTATTTCATAAATAATTCTTCTATATGTATCTCCACTAAAAGTTATTGTACCTGTTCCTTCACCTACTCTACCCATATGGTGGGGAGAATACCCAAAAGGCATAATCGGTAAATATGGAATTTCTGCTTTTGCTGCTGCTTGCTCAACAATGTGCAAAGTAGTTATCAAATCAGTCGATAGTGGATCATGAGCACCATGTTTTTCTAAACTACCCATAGGAATTAACATCACATCTGTTTTCTTTAATATTTCAGCCACTTCTTTATGCGAAATATCATAAAGATTCCAACTTTCTTTTCTCGCCAATTTATTTTCCTCCTGTTTTTAAATTCTTACTTTTTTTAAAAAATCTTTAATTCTATTTTCTACTGTGGTAAGATGGGCATCCATTTCTTTTCCTGCATTATTAGAATTCCTTTCTTTTATCGCATTTAATATTCTTTTATGATAATCCAAAGATTCAGATTCTAAATCTAAAACGGCAGCAACCGCTTTTTGTTCCTTTAAAAATATTTCATAAATAGTATTAAAAAAAATTGATAATAAATAATTCTTTGATATTTGAGCAATCGTAACATGAAAATCTGTATTTTCTTTTGCAAATAATTCTGGCTTTTCAATATTTTTTTCCATTCTATTGATTATTTTTTCTAATATTTTAATATCTCTTTTTACTGCCCTTTTTGCTGCTAATTGTACTGTACCAATTTCAATTATTTTTCTTGCTTCAATTAAAAATAATATACTTGGTTCTTTTAAAACTAATAAATGACTCATATAATCTGAAAAAGAATTATTTTTAATATCACTGGTAATATATGAACCGCGACCATGTATAGTTTTAACTATACCTAGTACTTGTAATTGTTTCAAAGCCTCTCTTGTTGTGCCTTGTCCCACTGCCATTTTTTCACTAAGTTGTTTTATTGATGGTATTTTGTCTCCAGGCTTAAAAACATCAGATTTAATCAATTCTAAAATTTGATTTGTTAATTTCATAGATAAATTATCTTTTTTGATTTTAACAATTTCCATTATAAATACCTAACACATTGTAATTTTATGATTATGTCATCATGTCATATGATATCTTTTAAAAAATTAATTGTCAATAGTTTTTATAACATAGTTTTTATAAAATTTTGTAATTAATCTGTGATATTGTCACCTTAAAATTAATCAGTAATAATGTCACTATGAATAAAGAGATAAATAATCCAATATCAATCGAGTAGAAGGTAGATAATTAATTTACCTATCGTCCCCTCACACCACCGTACGTACCGTTCGGTATACAGCGGTTTACAAAGCACTACGTATCTCATCATAACGATTGGTCAGACTCATCAATCCAAGGTTAGCCCAATAGGTCTTGTGTAATGCACTTGCTTATGTTCCTCTAAAAGTGCACCACTTTAGAGTATCATAGCCCTATGTATGAACGAATCAGAGCATAGGGGGAACCAGGGAGGATGATCACATTGAACCAGAAACAGAAAATTATCATTGCCTACGACCGGGACAAGAAATCACAACGTAGTATTGCCTGGGATGTAGGCTTAAACAGAAAAACCGTTGCCAGATACATCAAAGATTATCATCAAAAAAGAGCCAAACTTATGGCAGCAGTAGATGGTACCCAAAAAGAAGAACTCACTGCCGATATCAAACAAGCACCCGGCTATGATACCAGCTCCCAGAAGAAGTTAAAACTGACCGAAGAACTTTTAACTAGAATTCATTTTTACCTCAAAGAGAACGAGCAAAAGAAAAAGATCGATATCTTTGTGGCATTAAAAGAAGAAGGATTTGTCATCGACTATACCACCATCCGTAACACCATTCGGTAGTTATTCAAATCAATGGTCCCAGCTATCGAGCGAAGGATCTGAAAGCAAAAGGAGGTGTTAGTTGATTTTATGTCTATGAGACTATGGAAAAAAGTCCGGCTTTTACTCTGGAATTTATTATAGCTTTGATGATCACACTTGGGAGAAAAGAAGATGGTATACCGGTCTGAGTAGGTACTCACAGGAATCCCAAATAGCTCCAGCATTAGATACATGATTTGGAAATATCCTTCCAAACATTCACTTTTGGCCAGATAAAGACCCGTTAGCTGGCCAGTAGCATCATCAATGCCTCCGTGCAGGTAATAGGTTCTGCCATCAGCTAACCAGCCAAAGGGAGAAGCATCTAACTGTATTAGTACTCCCTCTTGTTCTTTGCGTTTTCTTCTGCGACGAGAGCGAAAGCGCCTGCGCTTTTTGAGGCTTGTGATACCAGCCTTCTTTAAGAGGGTATACAAGGCTCCATAACTGATTTTAATCTTTTCGTATTCTGCCAGTAATTGCTGAAAGTGGCAGAAATTGGCATTAGAATAGGCATGGGAGTTTCTTAATGCAATGATCTTTTCTCTTAAGAACTCATCAATCGCATGTTGTGGCTCTCTACCGCTATTTTTGTGCATCAGCGCATTTGCCCCAGATGTCTTGACTCCTTCCTTGAGGCGAAGTATTTGCCGGGTAGAAAGTCCTAAAGATGTTGCTGCCTGTTTTGCTTTTAGCCTCTTTTCTATCAGCTTAGAGATCGTCACATACCTACCAAGTTGTTTTTTAGACATCGGATAATGTACCTCTTTATTCATAGTGACATTTTATCAAGATAATTAATAAGGTGACATTATCACAAAATAATCACATGAATTAATATCCTGACTTTTGCAGTTAAATAGTAAGAAAAGACCGTTTTAACCTTATTTATCAAGGGTTAAGCAGCCTTTATCTCTACTGTAAGTTGTTGCTGATTCAAACTTTTTTTGTCACACCCAGTATTTTTTTGATCTCCCCTAAAATTAAATATTTACGGCTCAGATCCACACCGAGCAGTGCACCGACCGATCTGGTGATCTCATCTGCATAGTTGAAAACAAACCAGTTTTCCTCAAGGCGACTACCTGAAGCCCTGTTTAGACTTTCCACAATCCGCGGAATCGAATATTTATTGGCGAGGCGTAAAACCAACAGGCGGACAATGACCAGCGCGACAAAACAGATAAGGAAATGCGCCTCGATATGGTCATTTCGCGAAAGATAAACAGGACGGGCCTCAAGGTCACTTTTTGTGACTTTGAAAGCCTCTTCGATACGCCATAGCCCGCGGTAGATTTCAATGATCTCCTCATCTTCCTTCTTCCACTCGCTGGTGACAATAGCGTAATAGCCGTCGAACCTTTCTTCTTCGCGCAATTTTTTCTCATCGAAAACAGGCCTCTGCCTGGCAGTGATGATCTCGCCCGTATTTGGATCGAAAACAAGGTTTTTCACGTATTTTGCCGCGCCGTATGATATGGCCTTGTTGTATCTTGAAGGGCTCTTTACCAGGTCCCGGGCCTTCATGAGAGCTGGTTCACGGTCAGCCTTTGCTTTGCGGTCATAGTCGGCGCTGTAAAACACGACCTGCTTTTCGTCAATACGAACTTTGCTTCGGCCCCCTTTGGTATTGCTGACAGCAATTTCGCGTGGATAGAGCCGGGACTTGATTTTGTAATCATCGCCTATCTGCCGGTAACCTGATGGGTCGAGGACATAATCTTTCAGCTCCCTGTTCGCGCCGCGTACCGTTTGCGAATAGACATAGCCGTCGCCTCGGGCCAGGCTAAAGGCGATGTTGTCTGCCGTGTTGACCCCCTTGTCCGCGACTATGATGGTGCGTCCGACCTGGTAATCTTTTTTCACTTTGTCCAAAATTGGCAGCAGGGTCTCACAGTCATTAATGTTGCCTGGGAAAAGATCATAGGAGATCGGGACCCCTTTTGTGTCCATCAGTAACCCCATCTGCACGATGGGGTCCGGGCGATGCTCTTTGGACACACCCTTTTTCCTTAGCTCGTCCTGCCTGTCGGTCTCGAAGTAGTAATTGGTGACATCGTAGTAGACCAGTTCGGTGCTTCTACCAAATTTATCTTTCATTTTCCTGTGCAGATAAAGCTGCAGACTGTCTTTAAAAGCGACAACCTGAGTCAGGCAGCGGTAGATGTCGTCTAAAGAGAAATCGGTGTTTTCAAAGTAACGCTCTTTTCCCTCATAAGTTTTTTTCTTGGACGCCGGCGCAAGAATGCGGGAGAAAACGAGAAGCTTCATGATGTTATTAGTGTTGAATTCAGATTTAAACGATCTGGAGTTGTTGTAGAAGAAAATGTGGAGGCCAAGTTCGTGGTAGAGTTTGCTTAAGGCAGCATAACCGATATTTTTGCGGTTGGCCGGACCCTCCGTGAGAGTCTCTTGCGGATCAATGTCAAGCTTAACCGGCTCTTTTTCTAAAGCGGCTTTTTTGTTCATTTCTTCGACAACACTTCTGAAATAGGCAATAGGATCTGGGTAGTGCTTGGCGAGCTCATCAAGGTAGCCAAGAGACTTAACCGTTTTGTGGCGGACCTTTTTGGTGACCGGATCGCGGTAACCCTGAACAATTGATAGATATTTGCGGCCCTTGTTGTTGCCGATCTGTAGATACATATTATCACCCCCGGTTTCCGTATATTATATCACGATTAACAACAACAAGCAACATATATTATCAAATAATTTGACAAAAATATTGCCCTGAATGCTAATGTTTGCAGGGCTTGGTGGTGTTTTAGATTATGGGGTTACTGCAAAACTAGGGAG
>Ga0210049_1000962_pt1 | contig 26110 bp, 32 predicted proteins | sample CryGeyCG2014_300_2_FD_183964 | JGI IMG/M metagenome (GOLD analysis project Ga0210049, IMG submission 183964) | Groundwater microbial communities from aquifer - Crystal Geyser CG06_land_8/20/14_3.00 (SPAdes) (version 2) | ecosystem: Environmental > Aquatic > Deep subsurface > Groundwater | place... | reverse complement strand
ACTCTGATATTTGGCTCCGTATCCATCGCAGCAATCTTCCATTACAAATAAATTATTTTCTTCTGCGATCTCCATTATCTCTTCCATTCTTGCTGGGTTTCCTAATGTATGAGCGAAGGCTAACCCTTTGACTTTGTCGTCTATTGCGTCTCGAATGTCTTTTGTAGAAATGTTATAAGATTTATCTACGTCGACAAAATAGGGAATGAGTCCTAATTGTATTATTGGGTTAACTGATGTAGGGAATGCGCAAGCGGGAGTTATTACGGCATCGCCTTTTTTTAGTCCAAATCTTTCTTTTAGTCCTTCCATTGCAAGAAGATTTGCAGAAGAGCCTGAATTAACTAGAATGCATTCTTGACACTCATTATAATTTGCAAATATTCGCTCAAATTTTTTTCCCTGTTGTCCGAGTCCTAGCTGTCCCCTTACTACTGAAGATATCATTGCATTTAATTCGCGTTCGTCGTAAACTGCCCATCCAGTAGGTATGAAGGTTTCTCCCGGAACAAATTCTTTCTTTTTGAATAATCCTGGCGTTAATCTTTCTATTTTACTTATTAAATTTTTTCTATCCATTTTTGTAAAATTCTATCGTCCTCTTTATTCCTTCTCTTAGAGATATTTTTGGCTCCCATCCTAATTCTTTTAATTTTGAATTGTCGCAATAATAATTACCTATACCTACTTGGTTATGAAATTTTGGGGAAGGGATAGATATCTTTCTCCCAGATCCTGATTCTTCTATTACAATATCTATTAAATCTGAAAACTTCGTTCCTTCTCCTCTGCCTATATAATAAATTTCGTCCCTTTTGCCTTTTTCGGCGATTTTTAGAAGCCCCGAAACAGCGTCTTCCACATAAATATAATCTCTCATAAAAGAGCCATCGCCATAGATTGGCACTTCTTTATCTTCCGTCGCTAATTTTATTAAATGATTAAATGCCGCCTTTTTTTTATTATTCCATTCTTCATATATTCCAAAAACATTTGTAAATCTTGAAACAATTGAGTTTAGTCCAAATACTTGATTATATGTTCTGCAAAAATGTTCTCCAGCTAATCTTGTTGCTGGGTATAATCCTTGAGGATTACATGGGGAATCTGGAGTTGCTGGAAGGGATTCTAAATTTCCGTTTACAAAAAAGGTGCTGGCATAAACAATTCTTGTGTTTGGATTATATTCCCTACAGGCTTCTAAAAGAGCTATGGTTCCGTCACAATTTACTTCGATGTCCAAATATGGATTTGAATTAATGTTATTGTTGTCTACCGTTGATGCGAGATGAAAAATATAATCCTTGTCACGAACATCTTCTTCGGATATTTTTCTTATATCCTTATGTATTAAAGTTACTTTTCTCTCTATTCCTTTAATGTTTCTTTTTTTCTCGAAAGACCTTGATAAGAGTGTTACTTTATGTTTATTTTCAATAGATTTTCGAGCGAGATTGCTTCCGATAAAGCCCAATCCTCCTGTTATAAGTATATTTTTCATATAATTTTGGAGAAATGAGATTTAAAAATTTAATTGTGGTCCTTTTTAATTTTTTGCTGTTGTAGAAATTTTATCTTCGTTTTAATATAAATTTTCTTACCGGTTCGAATAACCCGAGAGATTTTAGAATTTTTTTTGTAAGGCTTGTTAGATTTTCTATCCAGAAATATGGACTGAGGTATTTGAATTTGTCGAAGAGGTTGAACCATTTTAAGAATCTGTAATAGTCGAGAACGTTTTTGTATGCATTTTTGAGTCTTGTGTATTTTTGTTGATCTTTTGCTGCGTCTGCTGTTATTGAGTCGTCTCCGCCTTTAAAGAATGCGAGATTTTCTACTACTATTCCTACGTATTTGTATCTTAAAACCGCGAGAAGAGTAAAAAAAGAATCTGGTCCCACTCCATGGTATTTTGGATAATTTTGAACTGGTAAACTTCCTTGATAGAGGGCATCGATTAAATCTTTTTTTCTAAATAGGCTTGAGCCGGGTGAATACATAACGCCTTTTAGAAGTTGTTTTTCTAAAATTCTTTTTGGGTATATACCGGTTTTTTTGAATAGTTTTTTGAAGTTAGTGATTTCTATTCCTTGTGTGTCTTTTTCTCCGTAGGCAAGTGTTTCCGCTATAACTACTCCTACGTCTTTTCTCATAAGAGCCATACATTTTTCAATATAATCTTCACTAATCCAATCATCATCAAATTGCAAATGTATAAATTCCCCTTTTGAATGAATTATCCCCTCTAGCCAACAAAAATGTGGTCCAAAATCATCTTCTCTCCGAATATATTTTAATTTATTTTTATATTTAGTCATAACTTTTGGTGTGTCATCTTTACTTCCGTGATCACAAACAATAATTTCACAAGGATAAGTTTGACTTAAGGAAGATTCTATTGCTTTTTGAACAAATTTGCTTCTATTAAAGGTAGGTATTACAATAGATACTCTTGGTTTAATTATTTTTTGCATTATAATTATTTTCTTAATACTTTTTTAAGTTTTGTAATATCTGCAACAAGATAATCTGAACCCCCTACTGATTTTATGTTTAATTTTTTATTGGTTAAATTTTGAACAAAATCTTTTATTTTGATTCCTTTACCAGAACCTATATTATAGATTCCTCTTTTTTGTTTTTCCATCAATGTTATAATTATATCAACAACTTTTTCTGCATTTAAAAAATCTCTAATACTATTTGCACCATATAATTCAAAATCTTTTGATAAATCTTCATTATCTAATCTATATTTAATGCGGGGGTATAAAAAAGATTTTTTTTGGGTTTGGTGATAAAAACTAAAAATTCTACCAATACAATAATTTGTGTAACTTTCTTGGATTATCTTTTCAGCATCATATTTTGTTTTTCCATATTCTGAAATTGGGTTTGTTATATCCTCTTCTTTTATTAGAGTATTGCTACTTTTATAAACATGGGATGTGCTTGCATAGAATAACCAAGGATTAAGATTATTTTCATTTAAAATATTAATTAAATTTTCAGTTCCTTCAACATTAACAGAATAAGCATATTCTAAATCTTTGTCTACTTGTTTAGTTGAAACAATTGCTGCCAAATGAATTATTGAATCAAAATTATTTTTTAATACCCATTCAGAGATTTCCTTTTTTGAACAAATATCCCCTTTAAATTTAGAATAGTTAAAATTCATTGAATCTAAATCTTTACAAATTATTTTTCCAAGAACTCCTGTCCCACCAGTAATCCCTATTTCTTTTTTATTCATTTTTCAATATTCTTAAAATTCTCTGTATTTCTTCTTCAGTCATTTCAGGATTATTTCCAAAATAAAACCCTTTTTTATATATCTCTTTGACATTGGGAAGATTAAAATTGAAATTTAAATTCTTTGAAAAAAAAGGTTGTTTAGAAACATCCCCACTTATAATCGGCCGAATCTCAATATTCTCTTTTATAAATCTATCTTTATAATATTCGAATTTTTGTTCGTCTTTAAAGACTAATGGGCATCCAAAATTAGAAATAATATTCATCTTATCTAAATTAAGAATAAAAAAATCTTCATTCCCTAAGATTATTTTATAAAATTTTATAAAATTTTCTTCTCTTTTTTTAACAATTTCTTCCCAATAATTTATTTGTATGTTCCCAAGAAACCCATTAATTTCTGTTGGCCTAAAATTATAAGCTAAATCATAAAAAGTATAAGTGTCATAAAAATTGTCTAGGTTGTTTTCTTTCTTTTTCATTTCCTTAAAAGATAAAGAATTATTTCTAGTCCATCCATGTGCCCTTGCAAGTTTTAAGTTTTCATAAAATTCTTCATTATCTGCGCAAATCATTCCTCCTTCAATTGTTGAAAGGTGATGGCCGACAAAAAAAGAAAAAGTTGAAGCAAATCCAAAATTTCCTAAATTAATTTCAGCATATCTAGAACCTAGAGATTCGCAATTATCTTCTAACAATAAAATATTATTTAAATCACAAAAAGATTTAATTTTGTCTATATCTGAACAAAAACCTAAGGCATTAGTTAAAAAAAATGCTTTAACATCGGGATATTCTTTATAGCCTTTTTTTAATATCTCTGAAGATACATTTAATGTTTCTTTTTCTATATCTAAAAGAATAGGTATTAAGCCGAGTTGAATTATTGGCATTATATTTGTTGGCCAAGTTAATCCTGAAACAAAAATTTTATCTCCTTCCTTAAGTTTTTTTGTATTAATTAAAGTTTGAATCAATAAAAGATTTGCACAGCTTCCATTTGAGACAAATACAGAATATTTTCTTCCTTGTTTTAAAGAAAAATTTTTCTCAAATTTTTCGCATTCTTCATTCATACTAAGAATTTTTGCTCTTGAAATAAAATCACAAAGTTTTTTCTTTGTATCTTCTTCGTTGAAGAAAGTTGATTTAATTAATTTTATTTTTGATCTCATTTTTAGGTTAATTATTAAAAAGGATGCGGAAAATACTTTTATATCTTTCTAAGACAATTAAAATTCAATATTTAAAAGATTAATCTTTTAAATAGAAGTTTATTCATAAATTATGAGATCATTAAGAATTTTTTTCAGATGTTGTTTACCTGTCGAATCTTTAAATAAAAATATTGATAGGCCTTTTGGATTGAAAAAGAGAGATCTAATATTAAAAAGTTTAAAATCTCTTCTAGAAAGTTGTTCAGAAGTAAAAAATAAAATTAAATTTAATATTATAGACGATTCTAGTGGTGAGGAATTTATAAAAGAATTGGAAAGGTTGATGAATAATTATCCTTTTGAATATAAGATACATAAAAATAAATTTAAGAATAATGGCCTTTCTTTGAAGGAAACATTTAAACTTGCTGAAAAAGCTAAAGAAGATATTTTTTATTTTTGTGAAGATGATTATATTCACTTAAAAGAAACTATCCCAGAAATAATAACTCTTTATGAAGAAAAACCATTTAATAAAAAATATTTTGGTGTTTTTCCAGCAGATGATCCAGGTAGGTATATCTATGTTCAACCCACATATTTATTTTTAGGGAAAAATAAATACTGGAGAACCACAATAAATACTACATGTACTTTTTTTATTAATAAAAAAATTTTTCATAAATTCAAAGAAAACTTTTTTGGATTAGCTGAATTTAATATAAAGGGGTGGGGAGGCGAAAATGAATATCTCGTACCTTTATGGAAAAAAATCCCTTGTTTTGTTCCAGTTAATTCTCTTACTGCACATATCGAAACAAAAGACACCTTACCCCTTTTTATAGATTGGAAAAAGATTATAGAAAGAATAAAGATTAATTAAAAGCACTTAAACTTTCTTTATTATTTATTATAAATAATCTTTTTTTATGCAAGATGTTCTTATAATAAATATCTCTTAATTTTTTATATAATTTAAAAAAGAACTTATTTAAAATCATTTTTTCATCTCCTCTAATTTATCTCTAAAAGAGAGTATTTCTTCTGAAGATAGTTTAGGCGTTCTTACTGAACAAACATATTCCCCTTTTCTTCCTTTAAAAAAAGAACTGTCTTTTGAAAAATCTTGTCTTTTGAAAAAAAGTTGGTCTTCCCAAGAAAAATCATATCCTCTAAATTTGTTTGAAGGGAGAGCACTATTATATATCCTTGCACCAGGGTAAGGAACTAAGATTGTAGAATCCCATCCATCTGGATGAACTTTCTCAACCCATCTTAGGGTTTTTTCAGCATCAGCAAAACCTTCTCCAGGATTACCAAAAATTAAAAAGGCTTTATACTTTATTCCTCTTTCTTTAATTGCTTTTGCAGTAAATGTGTTCATATCTACATTACATTTTTTGTTAATTAATTTTAAGACCCTGTCAGAACCTGATTCAACGCCAGAACATAATTCTACAAATCCTGCGGAATAAAGACTCTCAACAAGAGAAGGCCTTTTTGCTATAATATCTGATCTTACAAATCCCCTATGTTGGTACTTTCTTTTACTTAATACATCACAAAGCTCTTCTAGTCTTGAAGGATTTGAATTTAATTCATCATCGTACCACATAAAAGAATCAAAACCAAAATTATCTTTTAAATAATCCAATTCTTTTAAAACCTCTTGAGAATTCTTCAAGCGCATATGTCTATACATAGGAATATCTCTTCCACTACAAAAAACACAATTAAAAGGGCATCCTCTTTGGCTCATGATTGTAGTAGTTTTTTTTCCTTGTAAAGAATAGTTATAAGAATTTATATCAATTAAACTTCTATCAGGAATAGGAGATTGATTTATATCTTTAAGAAAACCCCCCTCGACCCACTTTGAGTTTTCCTTAAAAAATAATAAAGGATCAAAATTCTCTCCTTCTCCAGAAAAGATAATATTAAAATTGTTTAAAGAATCTATATTGGGTTCCTTTTCTTTATGTCTCAAGGGAAACATTGCAGAAGCATGGGGGCCACCTAGGATAGTTTTTGTTTCAGGGGATGATCTTTTAATTAACTCATTCATTTCAAAAACAAAAGGAAATTGAGGTGTTGTGCAAGAGAAACCAATAATATTTTCTTTCCCAATTAAATATTTTAATTCTTCAAGATAATTTGTTTTTCCTGCAAAATCATATATTGGCGCTTTTACGCCTTTCTCTTCAAAACTTGTTGCTAATTGAACTATCCCCAAATTAGGAAAAACTCTTTCATTTATAAGAAAAGGTGAAGGAGGATTTATCAAAGCTATTTTTCTTTCCATAATAAATATGAAAGAATATTCTTTTAAAAGATTGTTGTTTTATACTAGTTTTTAATGTGATAATCTTTTTCTCAATTCTAAAACGAGCCAGCAAGGAGGCAACCAAAATGCAGTATTTTTGAATCTTCTTTTTTTCTGAACTATCTGAGGAATGAAACCAACTTTTCTCATTTGATTCAAAATTTCTTTCTCAGTCCATCTACATACATGACAATTATAAATATTTTTTTGATTTTTTCTTGCATAATCAAGTTTTGTATAAGGTATAGAAATATAACAGATACCTTCATCTTCAAGCAAATCATAAACTTGTGCCATTAAGTACAAAGGATTCTTAATATGTTCCAAAGTTTCCATTATAAATATTGTTTTAAACTTTTTATCAAAATTGGGCAATTTTTTTGTTATATCTGCTTTAATAAAATTATAATTTCCTTTTAAGGATTCTTTCCCCCCAATATCAAGAATGTCTGCGTCCTGAATACTATGATATTTTAAAAACCCTCCAGACCCCCCTCCAATATCTAAAACAGGAAATCTTATATTGAATTTATAATTTCTATAAGCTCTTCTATACCAAGATAAATCATTTTGTTCTGCTTCATTTTTCCACCATTCTTCAACAATATTCTCTTTCATTAATTAGATTAAAAAAGAGATTTATAAATTTATTGGATAATTTTCATTAACAATTTTAAATCTTCCCTCTCCACCCCTTTAATCAAAATCATCACTGCAAAATAAATTCCTGCACCGAGGAGAATTTCTAAAATACCTAAATAAATATTCATATCAATATAAAACTGAAACATAACTAAAAACAAGACCATTATAATTCCGGAAAACATTGCCTTGCTAAAACCAATCCAGGATATTTGTGTTTTGAATAATTTTTTAGATTTTATTCCAAGAATCATTAAATAAAAAAATCTACTCAAACATGTTGCAATTGCTACTCCTACGACAACATATTCTTGGGGGAATTTAAGGAGATATTTTATTAAAATATAATTTAATATGATATTAAGGACCAATGAAATCGTAACATATTTTGAAAGATAATTTGCTTTTTCTGCTGACTGAAATATAACTGAATACAGGTCTGTAAGAGGATGTATTAAAATCAAAAATGCAAGGGCATAAAGAGGCAATGTCGCGAGAAGATATTCTTTTCCATAAATAGCGAGGATAAAATATCTTGCTATGACAATTATTCCAAGAGCAGAAGGAATTGCTAAAATAAAAATATATCTGGATGCTTTTTTGAATGCTATTTCTATTTTTCCGTGAAGCTGAGTAAAAACAGGGAGAAGCACATTTGAAAAACTCAGGAGGGGGGTTATAGCAAAAACAAAACTCAATGCCACACGATAATATCCAATATATTCTGAACTTACAAATCTTCCTAACATTAAAGTATCAATTGCCCCAAAAAAAACCAAAGATACAGAAGTAATTGTCATTGACGATATATATTTTGATATTCTCTTATTTTCAATATTTTCTGTTTTTCCAAATAGTATGTTTCTATTTTTTCCTAAAAGAAAAAATTCTAGGATAAACACCACTAAAAAAGCAAAAGACATCCCAATAAATATTCCTGCAACAGCAAATTCATTTTCAAGAAAATAAAATACCAGTATAACAAATAAAATTTTGAGAACTTCAAAGGTAACTTCCAAAATAAAATATATTTTTAATTTTTTTAAAGAAACAAATATTGATTTAAAGAAATTAGTAAATGAAAGCGTGGCGATATAAACTAATGATGCTAAAAGAGGGATTAAAATAACTGGTTTTAAAAAAATATTTACCGCAAGAAATTTGCTTATTAAAGATAATATTAAAACAGTTACTACTATTAAAATTAATTTTATTTTGAAAAGATATCTAAAAATACTTCTTGCCTGAATTAAATTATTTTTTCCAATCTTTTCAGAAAGATATCTTATAGAGGTATTATTTATTCCAGCGTCGGTAAAAATGAGGGCGATTATAACAATAGATAAAACCAAATTATAAACACCAAACATTTCTGGCATCAGCATTCTTGCAAGAATAATTGTAAATATCAATCCTCCAAATTTCGTAACTAAATTTGTTGCAAAATTCCAACCAGCGTTTTTTGTTGTTTGCAAAGTTAAACTTTCTTCCATGAATTAATTAGATAGAATAGTTTAAAAGATTTTTTAAAAATTACCTTAAAGATATTAATTTATTCTTTTTTACTAAAGTTATTATTTTCAGAAGTTGCTCCTGGAATATCAAGCCAGTCTTTGTTTTTTCTTAATTTTTCATTTAATCTCCAGACTTCTTCAAGCAAATAAGGACGATAAAGGTTTTCTCTTGCAAGATAAATTAATGCATTTAAATCCTTTGGAAAACACTTTCCTCCAAAACCAAAATCACCATCTGGTCCAGGAACATCAATATTTCTTGCAATTCTCTCATCCATTAAAATTGCTTTTTTTACTTTTTCATAATCTACTCCAACTGAATTGCAAATCTGATATATTTCATTTGCAAGAGCAATTTGCCCTGCAAGCATTACATTTGCAGCATATTTTATCATTTCAGCTGTGTCTGTATCAACAAAAATATATTCTGCATCTGGAAATAAAGGCTTGTATATTGATTCAACTATTCTATAATCTTGTTCTCTGTTTGCACCTATAATAATTCTATTTGTATTAAGCATATCTTCAAGAGCATGTTTTTCTCTTAAAAATTCAGGATTAAAAGCAAAATTAAAATCAAATCTTTCTTCTAATTTTCTGGTTGTTCCTGAAACAGCTGTTGAGCGTATTATTCCAAGGGGTTTTTTTTCTTTAAAAACACCAGAAAGAGTTTCAATAGAATTATAAATAGGAGAGTAATCAATTTCTCCACTTGCTTTCATAGGTGTTGGAACACAGATAAAAACAGCTTCTGATTCTTTTAACACAGAAGGATTAGTATAAGGTTCTTTATATTTATCATAAGCAAGTATCTCATGTTTTTTTTCAAGAACCTTTGCAGCTGTTCCTCCAACAAAACCCATGCCAATAATTCCAATTTTCATAAAAAAATACAATTAAATTTCTATTTAAGTATTGTTGTTTTATTCTTCAATTTTCCTTATTATATCTGCAAATGCTGGACGCGTAATTAAAACTCCTGCTGTTATTCCGATTATTGTTGTTATTGCAAAACCTTTTAGCAAACCTGCTCCAGCCCAGATTAATGGAAGCAGTGCGACTAGTGCAGTAAAATATGCACCGAGGATAATTGCAAACGCCCGTTTTAATTTTTGTTTTATTGCCAGGGCCACTTTTTGCCTTGCCTCGTCGAGGATTATTATTTGCTGGTCAATTCCTGTTCCAATTGTCGCAAGAATTCCTGCAATACTTGGCAAATCAAGATTCCATCTGATAAATGACGCAACACCCAAGATAATAATTATTTCTGAAATACTTGTGAGCAATAAAGCAAGAGAAGATTTTATTTTTTTATATCTTATAAAAATTATAATTGCTACTGCTGAAAATGAAACAATTGCTACAAGAAAAATTGATTTTAAAAATTCTGTTCCGAGCAAAGGGGAGATTGTGTCAATCTTTATAATTTCTAATTTGTAAGGCAAACTTCCTGTAATTAAAATTGTCTGGAGTTTGTGCATTGATTGTTTTGCATCATTATATGCTTCATCATTTGTTGAACCAGAACCAGAACCTGAAACAGAAATTTGTGTTGTAACTCTTCCTTTTAAATTTTCGCTGATAAACAAACTCTCTTCTTCGAGAAATTTGTCATCGAGATAAAAATCAAGTTTTTTTTCAAGATAATTTCCAGAGGACGTTACATTGACTGCAATATCTTTTGTTATCTCTGCATGCCTTTCTGCTGCTGCCTGGCTAAGATAAACCACAAATTCAAACTGGCAAACATAACCAGAACCAGATGCTCCACAGCTTCTTATTCCTGCGCAAGTTGCATCATTACGGCAAATAGAAGAGATATCTTTATCACCTCCAGTAAAAACCGTTTCATTTCCTATTTTTGCCTCAAACTTTCCTTGCTGAGAAATTAATTCCTTTAAATCATTTGGTGTTGCTCCTGCAATTTCAATTAACATAAAATTATCTCCTGATAAATCAGAAACAGGCAAAACCTTTAAATCAGTCAAACCATAAACATTCAAACGATTACTCACAACATCAACCAAATCACGAACTTCTCCCGACGACAAATCATAATCCTGTGCCTTAATCAGTGCTCTTGAACCCCCTGCTAAATCAAGCCCGAGTTTAATATTTGTCTTTGGTATTTCAGAAACAATTATTTTTGGTGCAGAATTTGTGAATAATATTATTTCTGAATCTTCAGTTTGTATAATTGTTTTTATTTTTTCTTCTGAAATAAATTTAGTTGAAATTATTTTTGAAAAATCTTCTATAGAGTTTATTGTTTCTCCGTCGATGGAAGTAATTATTTGCCCTTGTCTTAAACCCTGCTCAAACGCAGTTGAATTTTTTTCAATACTTTTTATGACAACTCCTTTTTTGTTTAAATCAAGGGGATTTCCAAATATTGACAATAGAGAAAAGACTAATAAAATAATTAACAGCCAGATTTTCCAAGTAAATTTAAATTTCATTTTTCTGCATACCATTTTAATATTGATACATTTGTTATCCAGGTATTGATTAAATCAAAACCCAAACCGATTAATAGGACTGTGAAAATCTGAGTTAAGACAATTGAAAAAGACATAACAATAATTAATGCCAATGCCATTGTGAGAATAGAAGTCATAGTCATTGTTATTCCGGTTTTAAATGCTCCAAAAATTCTTTGATTGATTGTTCCGTCTTTTCTTTTTAGGACTCTTGTCGTCAATAAAATGTCTGTGTCAACAGAATAACCAATTAACATCAAAAACGCGACAATTCCTGCCGTGGACATTTTTATTTGCAAAATATCAGCGAGAACAAGAGTCATTAAAATATCTGCAAATGCCGAGATAATAACTGCGGACGAAGGAACAAATGTTCTGAAAATTATGAAAACAACAAGTGCCATAAAAATAAATGCAATTAAAATTGCAATTAAAAGTTGTTTGTAAAAATTCGTGCTTAATGTTGAACCAGTGAATTCAAAACTGCTGTTGTCTGAATTTAATTCATAACCCATATATTCCTCAAGAACTTGTTTTGTTGTTTCTATATTTGATTTTGTTTCTATTAAAAGTGCTTTTCGTTCATGAGTTAGTAAATCATAAATTTCTCTTGTATTTATATCTTCAAGTTTATCTGATAATTCATTGACTAATTTTTCTGCGTCGATGTTTCCAGTTAATGTTGCAAATGTTCCGCCTGTCAGAGAAATGTCTTTGTAAATAAAATCATTGTTTGTTTGATAAAAATAAACAAGATATCCAAAAGAAAAGATCATCATTAATAAAGGAAGGACTAATAATTTCTTGTAATTTTTATTGTACCAGTTTTCTATTTTTTGTGTGTCCATTTTATTTTTTATTTTTATCGGGTTCTCATCCAATGCGCGGACCGGGATTTGAACCCGGGTCATCTGCTTGGAAGGCAGAGATTCTACCACTGAACCATCCACGCATTAAATAATATTTACTTTGATGTTTTAAAGTTTATGATATGCACTCGGTAGGATTTGAACCTACGACCTACGCATTAGGAGTGCGTTGCTCTATCCAGCTGAGCTACGAGTGCATGCGGAAGACAGGACTGCTCAAGCCCACGCTCGCTTTCAGTTGTGAGGCGATTCTCGTGTAAACTCTCGTCGAACCTAGGTTCTCATCCTGCAATGCGGAAGACAGGATTCGAACCTGCGTAGGCACTAAGCCACGAGAGCCTTAATCTCGCCCATTTGACCACTCTGGCACTTCCGCTTAATTTTATGCATAATCGCGAATATAAAAAGGTTTATAAAATAAAAAATATCTCTAAATTCAAAAGTAAATTCCCACAGAAAATTTTCATTCGTAAATTTTATAAAGGAGGAAATAATAAAATTTACAAGACAGCCATAATAGGTTGGAAACACCTGGTCTCATTCCGAACCCAGAAGTTAAGCTTCCTATGTTGATGGTGGTAGTGGCCGACAAGCTGCAAACCCTTCAAGCTGTCTTGCTTAATTTTATAAAATAGAATAATCATTGAATTTATGGAAAAACTGAAATTTTATCCTGCGAAAATTGAAATTTTAGAAAAGGTTCTGAAAAGTGGTGAACGAAAAGTGTTTAATTTTTTGAATTCCCATGATATTTATCATTTTAAAAAAACAAAAGAGTTTAACAATGCTCTAAATAATTTAAAAGAAAATTCTATAAACATTCCTGATGGAACTATTGTTTCTTTTTTTTTAGGATGTAAAAAGATGAGAGGAACAGAGTTTGTTTATTTCGTCTTAGAAAAACTTTCATTTATAAAAGAGAAAAAACATTTTTTTGTTGGTTTTGAAAAAGAAGAGATAAATAAATTATTAAAAAAATTTAAATCAATAAAAAAAGAAAAAGTGTTTGGATATAATCCTCCTTACATAAAAACAAATGAATTTGAAAAAGAAGAGATAAATAAAATAGCCCAATTAATAAATAAGGCAAAAGCAGATTATGTGTGGGTTGGTCTTCCATGCCCAAAGCAGAATATTCTCACAAGAGATTTATTTAAAAAAACAAGTGCAGAAAAATTTTTTAATGTTGGGGCTGCATTGGATTTTATTATAGATAAGAAAAAAAGCGCTCCAATATTTTGGCAAAATCTAGGGATAGAATGGCTCTATAGATTATTAACTGATTTTAAATATTCTAAAAAAAAGGTTTGGAGAAGTTTGATAGGAAGTTTTTATGCTCTCTTTTTGTTGTAGAAAAAATTCAATAAAAATCATAAGTCATGTTATCCTTTTCTATGACATTTTCAAAAAGAAGATTATGTGGTTGATAAGTGCATCTTGGACATTTTCCAATTTTTATTTTTTCAGCCATTTCCCAATGCTGTTTGCCCCCCCAAAATCTTTTTACCTCTTCAACATCATTTATATTTTCAATTGTTAATTGAGGGTCTCCCCGTCTATCGCAACATAATCCTAAATTAAATCCTTCTTTATTATCTGTTGGAGGTTCAAAAACAGCAGTCATGAAAACAGCATGACAATTCCTAAATTTATGGGTTCGATTGAGATCTCCATCAAATTTATGGGTTACTGAAAAAATCTTAAAAACTTCATCTTCAAGAGTTCTTGCCTTTTCAATTTGTCTCCAAAATCCTTCTATGTCTGAATAAGAAAAAGCCATAAAAGATTCTTTATCCTTTTCCATTTTTATTTTATCCCAAGAAATTCCATAAGGTCTTAAATGGAAGTTTCTGCAGCCAATCTCTTTTGCTATTTTTGCTGCTTGATAAATATCCTTTATATTTCCAGGATGCATTAAAAATTTATAACTTACCCCATGCCCTTGTCCTTCTCTACCTAATTCTTTTCCTTCCTGAACAGAAGTTAATTTTCTTATATTTTCAATAACTTTATCAAATTTATCTTTGCCTTTTAATTGTTCATATGTCTCTCTTGTTCCTGCATCAACACTAACCCCCACCCAAGTGCAATCTGTCAAAGATTCTAAATGTTTGTCGATATAAGTTCCATTTGTAACAACACCTACTCGAATATTATTTGCTCTTAACCTTTTTATAAGATCTGAAGTATAAGGATTACTTAAAGGCTCTCCGCCACCAGCAATACAAACGGCCTCAACGCCTTTCCAATAAGAATGATTACTCCAATTAGGAAGAAAATCAGCTATTTGATCTAATGCCTCAGAAGAGAGCTGTTTTGGATTTTTTTTCTGTATATAATCTGCATTACACCAAATACATTTAAGATTACAAATATTTGTTGGATCTATTGTTACTAGTCCTGGTGCAGGTAAAATTTCTCCTTTTACAATATCTCTCCAACGATAAACTTGAGATAATAACTTATCACTATTAAAAGGATTAAATCTATCTGTCCATTCTTCCATAGAAAATATAAAAAAAGACATTTTTAAAGATTTGTTTATTAAAGAAGGCATGAAACCCCTCTTCTCAAAATTCCAAATTCAGGACCAAATAGAAGAATTTTTTAAAAATGTTAAAGACAAATCTCCAAGAGAAATTAAAAAAATAAAAAAATTAGCAATGAGCAAAAATATTCCTCTAAAAGAAAAAAGAAAATTATTTTGTGGAAAATGTTTTTCTGTTTATAAAAATCCAAAAATAAGAATTAAAAATAAAACTAAATCAGTTGAATGTGAGAATTGCAGAAATATCGCGAGATGGAGATTATGATTTCTTAAACTCTGCAACAAGTTTTATTAAATCTGTTTGACCTAAAAAAACAGAACGACAGCATAATCTTTCTATTCCAAGTTCATCTAAAACTTTGCCTGCAGGTTCTCTGGCTTCTGTTCTTTGCTTAAATTCTTCCCACAAATGTGCAATTGGTTTTCCGCATGAAAAGCATCTAACTGGTATGATAATTTTATTTTCCTCCTATAATATTTAATCCTTTATTTGTTAGTTTATACTCATAAGGATAATTTTCTTTTGAAATGTAAAGTAATTTACCCAATAAACTTAATTCTGAGTAAACTTTATTCTTTTTTAAATCTTTTGATATCTCTTTGGCTGTTTTCCGAGGATTTTCTTTTAGAAAAGAAAGTATGGACTTATGAAAATTAGGTATCTCACCTTCTCCCTTATAAAGAAGGGAAAAAAGATTTGTTTTTTTAGTATGTTTTAAATGAGGATAAATTTTTCTATAAAATCCATTAAGATTGTAACCAATAAGAGATGCCCCATCATACCCATTATATAGATTAAGTTTTTTTAGGTGTTTTGAGTAAATTTTAATTAGATCATTATTTTTGCATGCCCAGCGAAAAGATTTATTGTAAGTGTGAAATTTCTGATGGACGAGTAATGGAAGTTTGTGATATATGCGGAGAAAAAGTTTGGGGAGAAAAAATGTTCAATACAATTGTTAAAAATATGAATGACGCTCGTGATAGTGGAGATTTGTGTCATATGAATAACACATGTGATATTGAATTTAACTCTAATCTTAGATAGTTTTTTAAATAGAATATTTCTGGATATTTTATGACAAGAAAAAAACCAGTGAGAACTCGGGGAAAGTTGCAATTTAGCAAGTATTTTCAAGAATTAAAAAAAGGCGACGCTGTTGCAGTTGTTGCTGAAGTAGCAATGCAACCGAGATTCCCAAAACGATTGCAGGGGAAAACAGGAATTGTGGAAGGAAAAAGAGGCGAGGCTTATGTGATAAATATAAAAGATATTCATAAAGAGAAAAAGTTTTTAATTGAACCAATCCATTTAAGGAGAATAAAATGATATTAAATAAAGAACCAATAAGCATGGCAGAGGCAAGAAAATTCCTTAGCAAACAAGATGAAAAAGAAGCAGAAGTAAATGCTTTTATTAATAAGTTTGTGAAAATAAATCAAGAAGAAACAAAAGATTTGAAAGAGAAATTAATTTCACTTGAATTGATGAAGATGAAACCAGAGCATATATCTAAAATAATAGATATGCTTCCAGAAGATGAAGAAGATATAAATAAAATTTTTACAGATGTATCTTTAGATGAAGATGAAACAAAAAAAATACTCGATATTACCAAGGAGTTTAGATAATAAAAATGCCTCGCGAAGAAAATGCCGTGATTTTAGAATTTTTACCAAATGGTTATCCTTTGGAAAAAAAGATGATTCCAATAGTTCAGGCTGTGGGTGAAAAAAGTTTTGTTCTTTTAGAACTAGTTCCTCGAAGAGATGTTGTTCTTGAACTTGGAGAAAAAGTTTATATTGGCGAAGGTAAAAGGGATAAAATTTATTATATACTTGGAAGATTAAACAGAGAAAAATTAACAGAGACAGCGAAGAATCAATTGCAAGAATTTATAAAGCAAGCAGTTAAGGAAAGAGAACAGGAATTTATTGATTTTTTTAATCAATGCGAGGCAATAAACAAGAGAGTCCACCAAATTGAACTTTTGCCGGGGCTTGGAAAAAAACACATGATAGAGATACTCAAACAAAGGGAAAAAAAAGAATTTAATTCTTTTGCAGACATGAAAGAAAGGGTTCCAAATCTTCCTGATCCTGAAAGAGCAGTGGGAAAAAGAATTCTTCAAGAATTAACTAGTTTTGAACGGTATAATTTATTTGTAAAATGAGAGCAAAATTAAAAATTTTCCATTCATCTTCTAAATTTAAAGGGGTTTTTAGAGAATGAATGAACAAAAAAAAGAAAATTACAACGAGAGAATTATAAGGATTTTATCAAAAGATATTCCGGGAAATATGACTCTTTATTCCGGATTAACGAGGATAAAAGGAATTTCATGGGCAGTGTCTAATGCAATTTGCAAATTACTTAAATTTGATAAAAGAAAGAAAGTCGGAGAATTAACAAGAGAAGAAATTGATAAAATAGAAAAATTTATGAAAAACCCAGATATGAAATCGTTTTTAAAAAATAGGGTAAAGGATTTTGAAGTTGGAGAGGACAAACACATCATTGGTTCTGATTTAGAATTAAGAAAAGATTTTGATATCAAGAGGCTAAAAAAAATAAAAAGTTATCGGGGATTAAGACACGCTTCTGGATTGCCATTAAGAGGGCAGAGGACAAAAAGTAATTTTAGGAAAAATCGTTCAAAAGGAGCAGGAATTAAAAAGAAAAATAAAAAAACAGAAAAGAGTGGTTTTCAGGGGAATAAAAAATGAAACGAAAACATAAACAATATTCAAGACCAAAAAGACCTTTTGATAAAAAAAGATTTGAAGAAGAGGCAGAAATAAAAAAAGAATTTGGATTGAAAAATAAAAAAGAAATATGGAAATCAGATGCTAAGATAAAATCAATCAGGGAAAAAGCAAAAAAACTTATTTCTTCAAATGAAGAAGAACAAAAAAAATTATTTGAAAAATTGCAAAAAATAGGACTAAAAGTTAATTCAATTGCAGATGCTCTTGGTTTAGAAAAAAAAGATTATCTAAAAAGAAGATTGCAAACAATGGTTTTTGAAAAAAAATTAACACCCACAATAAATACAGCGAGGCAAAAAATTACTCATAAAAAAGTTCTTGTTAATGGAAAAATTATTGACAGTCCATCTTATATTGTTCCTGTTTTATTAGAAAATAAAATTTCATTAGTAGAAAAAAAGAAAAAAGAAAAAAATGAAGTGGGAGAAAAAGAAAATGAGTGAAGAGATTAAGAAAAAAACCAAAGAAATTGAAGCTGTTGTTAATATTTATACTTCATTTAATAATACCATTGCGCATGTTACTGATATGTCTGGAAGAACACTTGCAAAAGTTACAGGAGGAGTTGTTACAAAACATAGTCGTTTAAAGGCAAATCCTACGATTGCGATATTTATTGCAAAAAGATTAAGTGAAGAACTCAGAGATATTGGAGTAAAAATTCTTTATGTTAGAATTAGAACAAAAACAAGAAATCCTGCACCAGGACCTGGGGCAAATGCAATTATCAAAAGTCTGACACGGGAGGGTTTTAAAATTGTGAATATACTTGATACAACAAAAATTCCACGCGGTGGGCCTAAGAAAAAAGGCGGAAGAAGAGGTAGAAGAGTTTAAAAATTAAAAATTCGAAGAATTAAAATGGAAATAATTGAAAAAAAAGAAAATCAGCTGATAATAAAAGCAAAAATAGAAGAAGAATTAGCAAATGCTATTCGTCGTTCTGTTAATAAAATTCCAATTGTTGCAATTGAAGATGTTGAGATTTCAAAAAATGATTCTCCACTTTATGATGAAACAGTTGCGCATCGCCTTGGTTTAATACCTTTGAAATTAAAAAAATTCAATGAAAAAAAACCATTTGAACTGAATTTGGATGCAAAAGGAGAGGGTTTTGTTTATTCTGGCGACATGAAAGGGGATATTGAAGTTGTTTATGACAAAATTCCAATTACTTATCTCAAAAAAGGAGAGGTTGTTAAAATATTAGCGACGACAAAAGAGAATACTGCAAGTGAGCATGCAAGATTTTCTCCAGGATTTATTTTTTATAAAAATATTGCTGAAATTAAATTAGAGAGTAATTGCCCAAAAGAGATTATTGATATTTGCCCAAAGAAAGTTTTTAATGAAAATGCAGGAAAAATTAAAATTGAAAATAAGGACAAATGTAATCTGTGTGGTTTGTGTGTTGAATATTGTAAAAAACAAGGAAAAGATTTTATTGATGTTAAACCTTCAGATGAATTATTAATTGCAATAGAATCATTTGGACAAATTAATTCCAAGGATATTTTTGAAAAATCAGTTGAAATTCTAAAAAAGAATTTGAATGAATTTTCTAAAGGAATTAAATAATTCTAAAGATTTTTATATTGTTTATTCTGTTTAAAATTATCAGTTGATGTGCGGGTGTGCCGGAGCGGTCAAACGGGACAGACTCAAGATCTGTTGGCTTAGTGCCTACGAAGGTTCGAATCCTTTCACCCGCATAAACTTTAAATACCCTTTTTATCTCAAATTTTTACTGCGAGTTAACGCGTTAGCAGAAGAGCGTTTTCTCTATAATAAAATGACTAAATCAAAAACAAAAATTTCAAAACAAGCAGAAAGAAAAACAAATCCCTTATTAGTTGAAATAATAAACAGCGCAAAAAAAAATAATTCCTGGAAAGAAATTGCAGAAAAATTAGCGAGCCCAAGAAAGAACAGAAAAAATATAAATTTAAGTGAGATAAATAAAACTGAAGGAGATGTTATTGTTGTTGGAAAAGTTTTATCTCAGGGGGATATTCATAAAAAAAGAAAAATTGTTGCATTGAATTTTTCTAAAAAAGCAGAGGAAAAATTAAAAAAAGCAGGTTGTGAAGTTATAACTATTTCAGAAGAAATTAAAAAAAATCCTGAAATGAAAGGATTAAAAATTTTAAAAAATGGTTAAAATTATTGACGGAAAAAATGCAGTAATTGGGCGTCTTGCAAGTTATGCTGCAAAAGAAGCCTTAAAAGGAGAAGATATTATAGTTGTAAATTGCAGGGATGTTTTAATTACAGGAAATAAAAAAAATATCAAAAAAGAATTTGAAGAAAAAAGAAAGCGGGTGGGAAGTGGACAAAAAGGACCAAAGATTTCTCAATTAAGTTACCAAATTGTAAAAAAAGCGATTCGGGGAATGCTTCCAAATTATAGAATGGGGCGGGGAAAGATTGCATTGCAAAAAATAAAATGTTATGATGACGAACCAGAAGAATATAAAGAAAAAGAAAAGATTTCAATGAAAAAAGAAGTTATAAAAAGCATTAAAATTAGGGATATAAGAAAATGAAAATAATTGTTTCAGGGAAAAGAAAAAGAGCAATTGCGAGAGCTATTTTAACAGAAGGGAAAGGCAGTGTGACAATAAATGAAGAGGATTATAAAAATCTGCAATTGTTTGATAAATTGAAAATAGGAGAACCATTGAGAATTTGTGAAAACATTTTAGGAAAAATTAATTTTGATGTTAAAATTAGAGTTAAAGGCGGTGGTGAAAAAGGGCAAATTGAAGCAGCCAGAGTTGCACTTAGCAGAGCAATAAATAATTTTGCAAAAAACAAAGAACTTACAGAAGCATTTATGAATTATGACAGAAATTTGCTTGTTGCAGATGTTCGACGTAAAGAAGCTTACAAGCCAGGCGATAGTAAAGCAAGAAGCAAGAGACAAAGTTCAAAGAGATAATTTTAGGCATATTATTTTATTCCTAATCTTTCTAATTTGTTCTGAACATGATTGAATAATGTTGGTGAAATTATTTGTTGGTGTTTTCCGTCGTGAATTTGATGATTAAACTTAACTTTTCCAATGTATGTGAAATTTTTTAGAATTTTTTTTAAACCATTCACAGAAAGATTGTGTTTTTTTGAAAGTTTATTGAGAGAAATATTTTTTACCAAAAATTCTTCAAAAATTTCCTCGACTTCGCGGAAGTTCTGCGCAGGAATTAATTTTTTTTCCATGAACTTATAACCAAATGGGGGGCGAGACATTATTGCTCCTTGTGATGCTTTTTTTATCATTGAATTTTTTTGAGGATTTCCAATTTCTGAAAATTTTCTAAAAGATTCAAGATTTTTTGATTCTATTTTTTCAGAAATATATTCTTTAAATTTTTCTTCATCATTTGGAGCAAACCTTAAACAAATGTTGCATAAAGGAACACGAAATTTTTCTAGATTCTTTTCTGATTCATAAGAACACTTAACACATTTTGTCATTTGAATAAAGATTTCCAAATTTTATTTTCAAACAACTGTTGATTATCTTTGAATAAAATTATTTTAATCCCTAATTTTTTAGCAGGTTCAAGATTCCATTTTTGATTGTCAATAAATAAACATTCTTCTGGTTTTAATCTTAATTTTTTTAGGATCAATTTATAAATTTTAGGATTTGGTTTTCGCATTCCTACATCACAAGAAAAAACCACCACATTAAATTTATCTATTAAATTATTATCAATTAATCTATGAGATTTTTTTGAAAGAGACCATTGATCTGAAAGAATTGCAATTTTATATCCTTCTTTTTTTAATTTAAATGCGAATTTGTATAGTTTTTTATTAATCTTAAAATTATTTTTATATGCTTTTGAATAATCTTTAATTAATTTTTTTTGAGTTGTCTTAAGATTCTTGGAAATTTGAATTAATGTTTTTTTTTCTGAAATTTCTCCGGTAATAGATTTTGAATAAGCGGTATCAATTGAATCAAAATATTGGTCTAAACTTATTTTTAATTTTTTGGCGATGTATTCATGGACTCCTAAGGGATTATTTTTTCTTCTTGAAATAAAAGAAGATCTTCCTAAAGATAAAACCCCTCCGATGTCAAAGATAATTGCTTTTATTTTCATTTTATTTTTTTGTGAAAGATATTTTTTCAAGTTTATCCTGAACTTTATTGAATAATTCATGAGATATTAACGGGGCGTGCTGTCCGTCTGAAATTTGGCCTGCAAATTTTACCTTACCTATATAAGTCATGTTCTTTAATAATTTTTTTATGCCTGCTGTTGTCATTGAATATTTTTTAGCTAACTTTGTTAAAGAAATATTTGAGTTAAGAAATTCTTTAAATATTTTTATTATCTCTTCTTCTTGATAAGGGATTAATTTTTTCTCTAAAAGTCTGTAACCTTTTGGTGCTTTGGTTATGAATCCGCCTTCTTTTGCTTTGCGCTGCATTCCGAACTTTGTTCTTTCCCCAATTATATTTCGCTCAAATTCTGCAAATGCTGAAATTATATGAAACATTAATTTCCCAGAAGCAGAGGTTGTTTCTATCTTGTCCTGAAGTGAAACAAAATCAACTCCTAAATCTTTTAGTTTATCTATTGTTAAAATTAAATCTTTTAAACTTCTTGAAAATCTGTCTAATTTGTAAATAAAAATTGCTGAGAATTTTTTTGCCTCTGCATCCTGGAGCATTTGCTGCATTTCTGGGCGTTTCATGTCTTTTGCTGATTTGCCTTCATCGCGATAAATTTTGAAAATTTCATAGCCAAGTGCTTTTGCATAGTTTTCTAAAGATTCTTGTTGGGCATCTAGGGAAAATCCATGCTGTACTTGGTCTTGGGTGGAGACACGCACATAAATTGCTGCTAAGGGTTTGTTGAGAGTTGTCATTTTAGTTTCGTTTTCCAATATTTTTCTAGGGTGGTTTTATTTAGCTTTTTATTTAAATTATTAATAAAGATCTCTATTAAGTCTGTAGGAAGAGATTTTTGAAATTTCTTGAGATTTTCCCATTGTCTTTTTTTATTTGTTTCAAAACCTGTTTTTTATTTGATGTTAGTTCAAAGGCATCAATTAATACTAAAGAGTTATTATCTATTCCGAAGTTTGAGAAAAACTTAAATGTCTTTTTATGCATACCATACTTCCAAATCTCAATTTGAAACTTAATAATTTTATCAAAAAGATTTATTGTATCTTTTTTACTTAATTCTGGAATTAATTGAAATAAGGGGGTGACTTTTTTTTGTTTAATCCTGTTATTTTGAAGAAACTCTAAATTAGCAAGTAACTTGTGGGGTATACTTGACATCTTTATTATCTTTGTAGATTTTTCTGTATCAGAGATTATTCTATTCGTTCTCTTATTTAGTTCCCCAGAGATTTTTTGCCATTCAAGAAATTTCCTTACTTTTTCTTTTATCTCTTTCTTACTCTTAGGTGTTTTAATAACATAATCCTCATAAACATCTACCAAAATTGCCAACCCCCAATCTTTCATTTTTTTCTCTCATTTTCCTCTTTATTTTGTGAACTTAGGGCTTTGTTTGCTAGTTCACGTGTATTTAGGGTGCCCTAAGTATATAAATTTTATGGAGAAATTGATAATTAATAATGAAAAATCCCTACTCTATCTATAAAATAAATTAACTATCCGTATAGATCTTATTTGTGCACTTTTTAATAATCTTTGGATTTTATACAGAACTTTTTCCAAAAGGTAAACCTAATTTTTCTAATTTGCTGCTAGGCAGTTTTTCAGAATATCCTCTTAAATCTTCTGTTCTAACAAAACCTTCTCTTAATGATACTCCCTTTTTTGAATAAATAATCACTGGACAATTCTGAGAACCAAAAGCAGTTATCTTAATTATTTGTCTCCTTCAGGTTTTTGGTAATACTTCTTTTCTACTCCTTTTAAAAAATCTTCATAAACTCCCATTATAATTTAATATTTTTCGACTTTAAATTAATCTCTGTGATTGATTATCTTTATATGTGCACTTAGTTTATCTTAGTGCTTAGTAATTTTCATAACTGTCTTTTAAGTAGTGTGTTGTGATATAAATCAAAATTATACACATAATTGTAATAAAAATTGAAGTAAAAATGTTAGAAGTATTTGCTGACTCAATGTGGAGAAAAAAATTTACAATTGATTGTGATAATTTAAAAATTGTTTCGCGCCATGTAAAAGCAATTGTGAATCCGAGAGTAAATGTGATAAGTATTCACAATTGGCGCTTAAATTCTTTTTTGAACTTTGTTCCAGGTAAAAAAGGGCTTTTATTTTTCTTTTCATTTTTAGATTAATAGAAAGTATATTTAATAAATTTTTGGGTAATTTTGGATTAATTATTTTTGTTTGGGTGAATGTTATGCACTTAGGTTATCTTAGTTCAGAAGTAAAATATTATTTGGCGTAATATTTGTTTAAACTGGCTGTTTGTTTTAATTTATCGATGATAAAAATAAGAAGAGAATAGATTTTAGACCGCTGCCCAAAAATATAATGGCTGTTTAAGGGTGTTTAAACAGGCTGTTTGTTTTAAATTTTTTCTTTGGACAGCCAAAAAGAGAGAGAAAAAGATTGATTTTTCTGAAATAAATATTTTTATTTCCATCAAGATAATTATTTATTTGCCGACGTTAACAAAAAGTATTTAAAGATAATTTTGTAAAAATATATATGTTTGGATTTTTTTCAAGAAAAAAAGAGGCAGAACAGGTTAGAGAAGAAACAAAAAAAAGTTTTGAATCTGTAAAAAAAGATATGAGTTCAATTGGAATATGGATTAAACACCTTGATTCTGAAAAAAATTCAAATAAAAAAGAAATCGATGAATTAAAAAATACTTTATCGTCGGTTAAAGAAGAGATAGAGAATATAAAAAATATAATTTCTATAGTGGGTGAATTAAAAATTAAACAAATATCTAAACAGGTGTTTAATAAACAAACAAGTGTTTATCCTGTCCAAACAGCTGTCCAAACAGCTGTCCAAACACCAAATTTAGACTATTTTTCAAATAGCGAAAAAGCAATTGTTTGGATTTTATTAAATTCTGAAATGAATTTGAGTTATGATGATCTTGCAGTAATATTAAACAAACAAAAATCAACAATAAGAGGACAAATAAATTCAATAAAACAAAAAGCAGAAGTGATAGAAGAAAAAATTGAAAAAAATGGGAGAAAAAGGGTGTTTATACCTGAAAAAATAAAGGAAATTTTATTAAAAAAACAAAAAGTGAGTATTAAAGGAAAATTGAAAAATAAGAAAAACTAAATGCAGAAATAAAAAAGGGCGTTTAAATGTAGTTAGTAAAATTGAAATGGGAAATTACTTAATATTTACTCGGTAAGCAAAGAAACTAGGATTTAATTCATAAAATTAAATATTACGAAGTTGAAGGATTGCAGAAAGAGAGGCTATTTTTTTAAGATTCTTAGATATTTTTAATTGAATATACTTGTTCTTTACTTTTATTTTATCGACGGGAATTCCTTTTTTTATTAAACGCCCGACATAATCTCTAATGGAACTTTCTGTAAGATTTAATTTTTGAGAAAGAATTTTATAATCTCCATGGCCATATTCTTCATCTAATTGATATATTGTTGAGAAAACTAAAATTTCTTGTTCAGTTAATCTTTTAAACTTTAAACGTATTTCTTTTTTTAAAGAATCCAAAGAATCAAGAATATTTGCTACTTTTTCTATGGAATCTTCTTTGTTTTGTGTCTGTCTGTCTGTCTGTCTGTCTGTCTGTCTGTCTGTTGGAACCCCTTCATTTCCTATGGAAAGACTTAAATTTTGGGGTTTTAAAGGCTTTAAATTAATATTATCTGTCGAGAGATCTATCTTATTTGCTGAGTATGTCTGTCTATCTGTCTGTCTGTCTAATTTTTTATTTTTTAATAGATTTTCTAAAATTTCTGCAAATTCTAATAATTGTTCATTATTTTTGTTTAACTCTTTTTTTAAAAAATAAATTTCCCTGTAAATTTCATTAAGATCTTCTTTTATTTTTTGGAAAGAATTTTTTGTGAAATCCATTACAAAATTATTAAATAAGATTATAAAAAATTAAGTATTCTGAAAAATATAAGATTATCTGTGTTTTTTATAAAAATTATAAACTTTATCACTTAATCTCCATCTGCTTCTTCTTAAATAAGGTATTCCTTTTGGATTTTTTTTAATCTCAACAATAATATTCTTTTGTTTTAAATTAAGTAATAATTCTTTTGTGAATTCCTCATCTCTTGCTATTTCTCTTGCTATCTCTATTGTGAAAAGAGATTTTGGGATTATAGAATATAATAAAGAGATTATTTGCTCGGATATTTTTTCTCTTTTCTTTTCAGAAATTTTCATAGAACAAAAAGAGTTGGTTTTTTAAAAACTTATGTTTAATAAAGGGTTGTCCCAAATAAAATAAATTTTCAAATTCAAAAAAATAAAAGTTTGAATTTCTCCAGAAGAAGAAACTTTTATTTTTCTTTTAATATTATACACAATTATGTGCCAACCCAATTCTCTCTCGCGCA
>Ga0210049_1000955_pt1 | contig 26176 bp, 32 predicted proteins | sample CryGeyCG2014_300_2_FD_183964 | JGI IMG/M metagenome (GOLD analysis project Ga0210049, IMG submission 183964) | Groundwater microbial communities from aquifer - Crystal Geyser CG06_land_8/20/14_3.00 (SPAdes) (version 2) | ecosystem: Environmental > Aquatic > Deep subsurface > Groundwater | place... | reverse complement strand
ATTCGGTGCTGCGGACGTTTGGGTGGCAGTGAAATGGCGCGGGTTGAGGAGACCAAAGACGGCAAAATTCCTCTTCATACCCTTCGCGCCGATATTGATTTTGGGTTTACGGAGGCGGGTACCACCGCTGGCAACATCGGGGTGAAGGTCTGGATCTATAAGGGAGACATTCTGCCTCCGAAGGCGCTGCGTGCCTTGGATCAGGCAAAGATGCGTGCGGAGGAAGAGAAACGCCTGGCGGCCGCCGAACAGGCCGAGACCGAAGCGGCTGCGATGGCGGAAGCGGCGGCTTTGGCGCAAGCTGAGGAAGCGGCGGAAGCCGAGGAGGCGGTGGGAACTGGGGCGACTCCGCCGTTGCCACCGGAACTGCAGGCACTGCAGGACCTGCCTCCGGAGTGGGAATTTCCTGCGAGGTCTCGGTCGGTGCAGGCGGCAAACGTTGTAGCTAATTCTGAGGATAACTCGATGTCCGAACCAGCCAAGCAGGAGGGTCGCTGAAGATGTTGATGCCGAGCAAGGTTAAATACCGCAAAATACATCGTGGCCGCCGCCGAGGGAAAGCCTATCGTGGTTCAACCGTCTCTTTTGGAGAGTACGGTCTCCAGGCCCAGGAGGTAGCGTGGATCAACTCACGCCAGATTGAAGCGGCTCGTATTGCGATGACAAGCTATATCAAACGTGGCGGTAAAGTTTGGATACGCATCTTCCCGGACAAGCCTGTCACGAAGAAACCGGCAGAAACCAGGATGGGCAGCGGCAAAGGAACCCCGGAGTATTGGGTCGCCGTTGTCAAACCCGGGCGCGTCCTCTTCGAGATGTCGGGCGTCAATCCCGTTCTGGCGAAAGAAGCCATGCGGCGCGCTGCGATGAAACTGCCGATACGAACGAAATTCCTCGTTCGAGAGGAGATGGAGCATGCCTGAAGGAAAGATCACCGAGATTCGCAACAACCTGAGACTCGCTTCCGACGACGAACTGCAGCAGGAATTGGGAAAGGCCAAGGAGAATCTCTTTACCTTCCGTTATCAGGCAGCCACCCAGCAGCTTGTCGATGTCATGCAGATCCGGCGGGAGCGAAAGCATATCGCGAGGGTCATGACGATTCAGCGACAACGCGAGCTTGAGCGGGGAAAGACAAACCAAGGTTAGAGGGAGTCATATATGTCGGAGCGTGGCAGACGGAAAGTTCGAGAAGGCGTTGTCGTGAGCGACAAGATGGATAAGACAGTCGTCGTCTCCATCAAGCAGTTGACGCGGCATCCTTTATATCAGCGCGTGATGAGGCGCTCGGAGAAGCTGAAGGCTCATGATGAATCCAACGAATGCCGCACGGGGGACCGCGTGAGCGTTATGGAATCCCGACCGCTTAGCAGGGAAAAGCGCTGGCGGGTGGTCCGGATATTGGAGAAAGCGAAGTAGGTTGTGGCCGACGGCGCCGCAGAAGCTCTGTGCAGGCGTCGAGGTACTGACTCGGAACCTGACACAAGGACCTGATGATGAAATTGTTTGCACCAGACAAAATGAGAAATGTCGTTCTGGCCGGCCAGGCGGGTTGTGGCAAGACAACTCTGGCCGACGGCATGCTGTACTCGGCTGGCATGGTCAACCGTTTTGGGAAGGTGGCGGACGGCACCAGCCATTTCGATACGGAGCCCGAAGAAATCGCGCGGAAGAGCAGCGTTTTTTCCACCACGGGTTACGCTGAATGGAAGGGATATCGTATCACGGTCATCGACACTCCTGGTTTTCCCGATCTGCTCGGATCGATCCCAGGGCCGTTGGCAGTTGTCGAGGGAGTCGTGCTCGTTATTTCAGCCGTTGATGGGCTGGCGGGACAGACCAAGCGCACTTGGGACATGGCCAAACGAAACGGCCTTGCTGGTCTGGTGTTTGTCAACCGAATGGACAACGATCGCGCTGAGTTCGCGGCGCATCTGGGAACCATGAAACAGAGATTCGGGATCCCCGTAGTTCCGCTTCAGATCCCGATGGGTGCCAGTGAGAGCTTTTCCGGCGCGATCGATGTGCTGAGCGGGAAAGCAATGAATGCGGACGAGACCGGTAAGGAGCAGCAAACGGAGATTCCGGACGAATACACGGATGAGTACGAGATCGCCCGGGAAGCGCTGGCGGAAGCTGCCGCGGAAGGTGACGATGAATTGCTCGAGAAGTACCTCGACGGGCAGGGGCTTACGGACCAGGAGATCCTATCCGGTTTGCGATCTGCCATCGCCGATGGGAAGGTGATGCCGGTTCTGTGCGGGGCGGCAGAGAAGGGGATCGGGACTTCGGGTTTGCTGGATTCGATACTTAAATTCTTCCCCGCGCCCTGTGAATTCCCACCTTTGGTTGCTCGCAAGCCGAATTCGGATGAAGAACTCACGGTGGAGCGGTCCCCAGAAGGACCATTGACGGCGCTGGCCTTCAAGACGGTGGCCGATCCCTACGTGGGAAGGCTCACCTATTTTCGTGTATTTTCCGGAACACTTAAGTCGGACTCAGAATTCCACAGTTCGAACAGGGGACAGAAGGAGCGTATCGGCCAACTCTATCTCATGCAGGGCAAAGAGAACTCCCCTGTTGCCAGCGTCACTGCCGGAGAAATCGCCGCCGTGGCAAAGCTCGAACATACCAATACCGGGCACACAATGTGTGGAGAGGGCTCTTCGGCTGTTTTGCCCGAGTTGGTGTATCCGCGACCTTCCGTGTGGTTGGCAGTGCACCCCAAGACACGGGCCGATGAGGACAAGATGGGAATCAGCCTGCGCCGTCTGGTGGAGGAGGACCCGTCGCTACAGTTCTATCGAGACCAGGGGACAGGGGAAACTCTTCTGGCGGGACTGGGGGACTCCCACTTGAGTCTTGCCATCGAGCGCGCCAAACGCAAGTTCGGCGTCGAGGTGGACACAACTCTGCCGAAGGTTCCTTATAAGGAGACCGTGCGCGGTAAGGCAGACGCTGAAGGTAAGCACAAAAAACAGACCGGTGGCGCAGGTCAGTTTGCCGTGGCGGTGGTTGAGGTCTCCGGTCTGCCACGAGGGTCTGGATTTGAGTTTGAGAACAACATTGTGGGGGCGGCGATCTCGACGAAGTACGTTCCTTCCGTCGAAAAGGGTGTTAGGGATCGAATGGTGCGTGGCATTATCGCCGGATACCCAATGACGGACTTTAAGGTCCGGCTGCACGACGGCAAAGAGCATCCCGTCGACTCCAACGACATATCGTTCCAGATGGCGGGTCGATTAGCCTTGGAAGCGGCGGTCCCGTTGGCGCAGCCCTATCTCCTCGAGCCCATCATGGATGTGGATATCACGGTGCCGGAAGAGAATATCGGTGACGTGATTGGCGACCTCAACTCCCGTCGGGGAAGGGTGCTGGGCACTGAGCAAGTGGGTGAGACCCAGGTGGTCAGGGCGCAGGTCCCACTCGCGGAGCTTTACCGCTACGGGGCCGATTTGAGGTCGATGACCCGAGGCGAAGGCAGTTTCGCCATGGAGTTCGCACACTATGAGGAAGTTCCTTCTCATGTGGCTGAACCCATCATTGCGCAGGCGAAGAAGGATAAGGAACAGAACTGATGATTTGCACGCGGCAGTCGGATTCCCCAGCGGGAGTCGACGCCGGGACAACGAGCGAAGTGCTCCAGGAGAAAGCACCGATGATCAGACCGCAAACACGATTGAAAGTTGCCGACAATTCCGGCGCACGTGAACTGATGTGCATTCGGGTTCTCGGTGGGTCCAATGCAGGTTCCGCCAATATCGGCGACCAGATTGTCGCCACGGTGAAGGTTAGCGCCCCCGCTGCGCCCGTCAAAAAAGGCACCGTCGTGAAGGCCGTCGTCGTTAGAACCAAACAGGGCCTTCGTCGGCCCGACGGATCGTGCATCAGCTTCGACGACAACGCCGCTGTGCTGATTGACCCGCAAAACAACCCAACGGGGACGCGCATTTTTGGTCCGGTCGCGCGCGAGCTGCGAGATCGAAAGTACATGAAGATTGTTTCGCTGGCGCCTGAGGTTGTTTAGCAGGAGCGCAAGGCGATTGGGGAGGTACTGAGTGAAGACGCACATCAAGAAAGGCGACCTTGTGATGGTGATGACCGGCGAAGACGGCCCCCACGGACCCAAGGCCGGACGTCGGGGACGTGTGACTCAGATCATAGCGGAGAAAGGGCGCGTGGTGGTGGAAGGTGTGAATATGGTCATCAAACACCGCCGAGGCGGCCGACGATCCAATCCGCAGCAGATGCAAACGGGCCGCTTGGAGATGGCGGGTCCCATTGGCATCTCCAATGTGATGCTTGTCTGTCCTCGGTGTGATCGACCCACGCGGATTGCCGTTCGCATCGAAGAAGGTCAGGCGAGGTCGCGAGCCTGCAAGCGTTGCGGCGAGGTAGTTGATGAGGCGTGAAGAAAACACTGATGACTAAACCTCGAAGGCAGGAGTAGGGATATGCCCCGATTGAAAGACCGATATCAGACAGAGATCGTTAACCAGATGACGCAGCAGTTTGGGTACTCCAACCTTATGGAGGTCCCCAAGCTGGAGAAAGTTGTCGTGAACATGGGAGTGGGAGACGCGCGTGAGGACGCCAAGTTGCTGGACGCCGCGATCACCGATATGACAATCATCACGGGACAGAAGCCCAGGGTGAACCGGGCCAAGAAATCCATCGCCAACTTCAAGTTACGCCAGGGAATGGCCATCGGGTGTTCGGTTACGCTGCGCGGCGACCGCATGTTCGAGTTTCTGGATCGTCTGTTGAACGCAGCGATTCCGCGCATTCGTGACTTCCAGGGGCTTCCGACTCGGGCCTTTGATGGGCGCGGCAATTACACAATTGGCCTGAAGGAACAGCTCATCTTCCCTGAGATCGACTACGACAGCGTTGTGAAAGTGCGCGGAATGGACGTCACCATTGTAACGACGGCAGGCACCGACGAGGAATCCCAGGCCCTTCTGAAGGCTCTGGGAGTCCCCTTGAAGGATCATTGATTGAAACTTGAAACCGGTAATACAAACCAGACCGCAGGTCGTCTGGTTGGAGAGGAAGACAGATTGTGGCAAAAACTTCGCTGATTGCTAAGTGCAACAGGTCCCCCAAATTCAAGGTGCGGCGTTATAACCGCTGCCGACGCTGCGGCAGGCCGCGCGCGTATATGCGCAAGTTTGGCTTGTGCCGTATATGCTTCAGGGAACTGGCCCACCAGGGGATGGTCCCCGGTGTCACCAAGTCCAGTTGGTAACACTAAGCCGGCGACAGATACGTGGTCCCGTGTCGCCGGGGGAGAATTCGGGAGGAAACCTGCTCGGTCCAAGTGAATCGATCAGAAGCTTTAAACGGTGAGGAAGTAAACGGTGAATACTGATCCTATCGCAGATCTGCTGACACGTATCCGAAACGCCTCTCGTGCTCGCCATGACGAGGTGAAAGCTCCGGCCTCCAGACTTAAGCTGGAAATCGTGCGAGTACTCCAGGAAGAGGGGTACATAGCCGGGTACCAGCACTTGGAAGACCGGGTACAAGGAGTGATCCGCATCTCCCTGAAATACACAGGGACGCGGCGGCGGCCCGTCATCAACGGTATCGAGCGCATCAGCAAACCCGGGCGACGCTTTTACGTTGGGAAGCACAGCATCCCTCGTGTGGAGGGCGGATTGGGAACGACGATACTGACAACGCCGCGGGGCGTGTTGACAGATCGCGACGCGCTTCGACTCGGTGTGGGTGGCGAAGTGCTCTGCAAGGTGTGGTGAGGGGCCCTGCATCGTCTCTGACGATCATCCCGCAAATCGCGCACAACAGGTGGAGTCGGCACTACAGGAGTAGAACAATGTCTCGAGTCGGTAAGATGCCAATTGTCATTCCGCAAGGGGTGACTGTGAAAATCAACAATTCTCACGTTTCCGTTCGAGGACCCCGTGGGGTCCTCGAACGGACAATTCATCCGGATATCAATGTCGCGCAGGAAGTGGATCAGATTGTGGTCCGACGTCCGAGTGATGCCAAGAATCATCGGGCGCTTCACGGACTCACGCGCGCTCTGGTCGCCAATATGGTGAAGGGTGTTCACGAGGGATTTGAGCGGTCTCTCGAACTGCGCGGCGTCGGGTATCGCGCCGAGGTGCAGGGGAGGCAACTGAATCTGCAGATAGGCTACTCGCACCCCGTTGAGATACCGATCCCGGACGGACTGGAGGTCGAGGTAGCTTCGGTTTCTCCTAATTCCGAGAACGGATACCTGACTGCGCGGCTGGCGGTGAAGGGTGTTGATAAGCAGAGCATTGGTGATTTCGCAGCGTCGATACGGAAGGTGAGACCGGTGGAGCCTTACAAGGGAAAGGGCGTCCGCTACGCGGAAGAAGTGGTCCGGAAGAAACTTGGAAAAGCTGCCAAGGGCGGAGAAGGCGGCAAGGGTTAATCGTGCAGTTGTGAACCGAATCGGAGTGATGGATAGATGAAAGTGAAAACACGACGAGATGCGCAGGAGCGACGGCGGATTCGCATCCGTAAGAAAGTGTACGGTACTGCGGAGCGCCCGCGCTTGTGCGTGAAACGATCTTTGAGGCACAGCTCCGCTCAGTTGATCGATGACGTCTCAGGCACGACGCTTGTCAGCGCCTCTTCCATCGATCCCGGGGTGAAAGAGGAAGTCGGGAGCACAGGAACGACCGCCGCGGCCGCCAAGGTGGGACAACTCATCGCTCAACGCGCCAGGGAACGAGGAATTGAGCGGGCCGTTTTCGACCGGAACGGGAACCAGTATCACGGTCGTGTCAGGAGTATTGCGGAGGCGGCGCGAGCAGCAGGTCTTCGGTTATGATTAGCAACGCTTGGGAGGTCGAATATTGGCACGTATAGAAGCACAGAGCCCTGAGTTTGATGAGAGACTTATTCAACTCAAGCCCGTTGCGAAAACGGTGAAGGGTGGAAGGAAACGACGGTTTAGCGCTCTTATGGTTGTGGGCGATGGGAAGGGCAACGTCGGCGCAGCGATTGGGAAGGCTGTGGGCGTCCCCGATGCCATTCGCAAGGGAGTGCAGAAAGCCAAAACCCGGATGGTATCTGTTCGGCGCAATGGCACCACCATCCCTTACCAGGTGATCGGGCGGGTGGGAGCGGCACGCGTTCTGCTGAAACCGGCTTCCCCCGGAACAGGGGTGATTGCGGGAGGTCCCGTGCGCGCGGTGGTGGAAGCCGCGGGCATTCGGGATCTGTTGACAAAAAACCTTGGTTCCGACAATGCCATTACGTGCGTCTGGGCCGCCCTGGAGGGACTGGGCCGACTCCGGGACCCCAAGGAAGTGGCAAGAATCAGGGGAGTCTCGGTGGAGAGCTTCCCCAGATACTTACGGCGGCTCGATGTGAAAATAGAAGGAGATGAACAGGATGACCTCGTTATCAAAGGACAGTCCGCAGTTGAAGATAACACTGAGAAAGAGCCCGATCGGGTTCTCGAAGGATCAAAAGGCGACAACCAGGGCACTGGGACTGAGAAAGCTTCATCAAACAGTAACAAGGCCAAATAATCCAGCCATCCGGGGAATGGCCGGCAAAATCTGCCATCTTGTCGAAGTTCAGGAAGCAGAATGAACGGAGTGCACAAGGAATGAGAATCGAAGACCTTCAATCGCCCCTCGGCTCGCGTCACTCGAAAAAGCGCGTCGGGCGCGGCACCGGTTCGGGACTGGGTAAGACTTCTGGTCGTGGGATGAATGGACAGAAGTCGCGGGAGCAGGTTCGGCGGGGTTTCGAGGGTGGACAAATGCCCCTGCAGCGACGATTGCCGAAACTCCGAGGCATCAGCCGCTCTGCCATGCCCTCCGCAATGCACCGCAAAAAGTACGCCGCCGTCAACGTGGGGCAGTTGGAGCGATTTGACGCGGGTGCTACGGTGAGCCCGGAAACGCTGAAAGACATGCGGATGGTCAAGAAACTTGAATCGGGGTTGCGTGTGCTGGGTGAGGGAAGGATTACCAGAGCGCTTACCGTTCGCGCGTCACATTTCACGGTGACGGCTCGGCAGAAAATCGAGGCGGCGGGTGGAAAGGCAGAGGTGATCTGATTGCTCTCGAATCTTTCTGCGGCCATGCGTTACCCGGACCTGCGCGGGCGCGTTCTGTTTGTGGTCGGCATGTTGTGCGTTTATGTCTTCGGGCTCTGGATCCCGGTGCCGGGCATTGATCGAGACAAACTGGCGCAGCTCTTTCAGCAGGGCGGCGAGTTGTTCGGGATGCTGGACATCTTCTCCGGCGGTGCGCTGAAGCGCTTCTCCATTTTCGCACTGGGAATCATGCCGTACATCAACGCGTCGATCATCTTTCAACTGCTGACCATCGCCATACCGCAGATCAAAGAACTGCAACGTGAGGGAGAGTATGGGAGAAGGAGGATATCGCAATACACTCGGTACCTGACTGTCGCTCTGGCGTTTGTCCAGGCGCTGGGTGTGACCATCACCATGCAGCGGTCGGATATCCTTATGACGTCAGGGTTCATCAATATCATTCAGGTCGTGTTGACACTCACTGCAGGGACCTCTTTTTTGATGTGGCTTGGGGAACAAATTACAGACAAGGGTATCGGCAACGGCGTATCGCTAATCATTTTCTTTGGGATCATGGCGGCGGTTCCCGCCTCCGTCAGCGAGATATTCTCTCTGTGGAGTGCAAGAGTCATTACGTTCTTTAACATTTTCCTGCTCGCGTTTCTGTTCGTAGGAACGATTGTGTTTATTGTTTACATCACCCAGGGAGAGAGGCGCATTCCTGTTCGCTATGGCGACCGGGTCGCCGGTCGGAAAGTGATTCGAGGGGCGCGGACCCACCTGCCGATGCGGGTGAATCAGGCGGGCGTGATCCCCATCATCTTTGCGGTGTCGGTGATACTGTTCCCCGCAACGATTGCTAACTTCATCCCGGTGGGAACGGAATGGCATATTTTTGGTTTGACCTTCGACCTCTCCTACTGGGCCAGTCGGGTGAGAGACTTCTTTACGCCTTCGACCAGTTGGATTGCCGCCGTCCTCTATGCGCTGCTTGTGTTGGGGTTCACGTACTTCTATACGGCCGTTGTTTTCGACCCGAAAGAAGTGGCGGATAACCTGAAGAAGTATGGGGGGCAGATTCAGGGATTCAGTCCCGGTCTCCCAACGGCGCAGTACCTGGACAGAGTACTGACGAGGATCACTTTTGCCGGAGGTTTGTTCCTGGCGCTGGTGGCCCTCATGCAGTACTGGGTGCCGACTTGGACGAAGATCACGTCCTTTGGGCTTGCAGGGGGCACAACTTTGCTGATCGTCGTCGGTGTCGCGATCGAGTTAATGCAGCAGTTGGAGCAGCAGCTCAAACTGCGGCAGTACGAAGGGTTTGTGAAGTAGTGGTGACCCCCAAGCCGTGGGACGCTCATGGATCCGAGGCTGGATAATGCGACTAGTTTTGCTGGGGCCTCCTGGTTGCGGAAAGGGAACCCAAGCCGTGAGATTGGCTGAGTATCTCGGCATACCGGCCGTATCGACGGGAGAGATCTTCCGGGAAGCGGCAATGCGGGGAACTGCCTTGGGACGCGAGGCTTCGGGATATATGAATCGCGGCGAGTTGGTGCCGGACGAATTGACCATCGGTATCCTGCGGGAGCGGATTCAGCAGAAAGACTGCGCGGAGGGAAGCCTGCTGGATGGATTCCCCAGAACGCTTCCTCAGGCAGAAGCTCTGAAGATGCTGTTGTCCGGAATGGGCAAGTCTCTCGGCGCGGCGGTGAACATTGACCTTGATAACGAGACCATTGTGGAGCGGCTCAGCCAGCGGCGTGTTTGCGATGGCTGTGGCAAGACCTTTCATTTGGTCGCCTCCCCACCGCCGGTGGATGGACGATGCGACGCTTGTGGAGGCCGGGTGATCCAGCGCCTCGATGATGAACCGGGAACGATACTGCGCAGGCTGGAGGTCTACCGGGAGCAGACAGCGCCGTTGATCGAACACTATCGCGGTGAATCGCTTCTAAAGACTGTGGACGGCCATGGGAGTGTCGAGGAAATTCAGTCCAGGATTCGGGCCGTATTGGCCACGTAGCAGCTCTTGTTGAAGCCGGGAATGCACTTCTGTCACCCGCTGGGGATGGCAGGGCACCGGCAGCAGGAGGGAGAGATCATGTCGAAGGAAAAGGGAGTTGAGGTCGAGGGAAAGGTGGTCGAAACGCTGCCCAATGCCATGTTCCGGGTGCAGTTGGAGAACGGCCACGAAGTATTGGCTCACATCTCGGGAAAGATCCGGATGCATTTCATACGGATTCTTCCGGGGGATCGGGTTCTCGTGGAGTTGTCCGCCTACGATCTCTCCCGCGGGCGAATCCTGTACCGGTACAAATAGTCTGCGAGGGGCAAAGGAGAAGGATACCAAAATGAAGGTGAAGCCCTCAGTCAAGAAGATTTGCGAGAAGTGCCGTGTCATTCGTCGACACGGCAAGGTGATGGTCATTTGTGAGAAACCCAAGCACAAGCAGCGCCAGGGCTGAGGCGCATTTGTCCTCAGATCATGTGGCGCGGGGAATTCGAGTCTTCGGGAGGAAGTTCCATTGGCAAGAGTTGCAGGCGTTGATCTGCCGAGAGACAAACGGATTGAAGTGGCATTGACGTATATCTACGGAATCGGGTTGGCCACGAGCCAGAAAATTCTGGCGAGGGTGGGCGTGGACCCGAACCGTCGCGTTCACGAGTTGAACGACCAGGAGGTCAGCAAGCTGCGCGAGGTCTTGGAGCGAGACTTCCGCGTCGAGGGCGACCTCAGGCGTCAGGTGACGCAGAACATCAAGCGCCTGATCGAGATTGGGAGCTATCGGGGTCTCAGACATCGACGCGGTCTGCCGGTGAGAGGACAGCGCACAAGCACCAATGCCCGGACACGCAAGGGGCCGCGAAAGACGGTCGGTGTAAGGCGAAAGAAGTAAGGACGGCGCGGCGACGCACCCCCGCGGTCGGCTGGGTGTCCGTCGTATGCGTGAGCGATGTGAGCGAGGCAAAACTGATCGGAGAGTAGTAGACCATGGCAGCAGGACGTCCCAAAGGGAAGAAGAAAGAAAAGCGAGACGTTGCGAAGGGGATGGTTTTTATTCGGTCCTCTTTCAACAACACAATCATCACCATTACTGATGTCGAGGGAGGCGCAGTGGCGTGGGCCAGCGCGGGTACGGTGGGTTTTAAGGGCACCAAGAAGGGAACACCTTTCGCCGCCCAGTTGGCCGCCCAGGCTTGCGGCCGCAAGGCCCAGGACGCGGGTATGCGGAGGATTGATATCTACGTCAGAGGTCCGGGGTCGGGAAGGGAGACGGCGATCCGTTCCCTGCAGTCTCTGGGTTTTGAGATCGGTGTTATCAGGGATCAGACCCCCCTCCCTCACAATGGCTGTCGCCCCAAGAAACGCCGACGGGTGTAGTCGGAAGGATTGACCAAGCGGGTCGCAGGATGGAAGAGCAAGGAGGTTTTCTGATTGGCTAAGTATCGAGGCCCTGTTTGTCGGCTTTGCCGACGAGAAGGCGTGAAATTATTTCTGAAGGGCGAGAAATGTCTCGGCCCGAAGTGTGAGATTGAGAAACGCACCGGACCTCCGGGATCCCACGGAGATGCGCGTCCCAAGAAGATGTCGGACTACGGAGTCCGTCTCCGGGAAAAGCAGAAAGCGCGACGAATGTACGGTATCCTTGAGAAACAGTTCAAGGCTTACTTTGCGCACGCTGCTCGGATGACGGGGATCAGCGGCGACAACCTCCTGCAACTCCTGGAGAGGCGCCTTGACAACGTTGTCTTTCGTCTCGGATATGCCTCGTCGCGCCGGGAAGCGCGCATGTTGGTGACGCACCGCCATTTCGCGGTGAACGGCAGACCCGTGAACGTCCCCTCGCTGCTGGTCAAGCCGGGCGACATGGTGTCAGTTAAACCCAATAGCCGGGCGAAGACGGGCATCAATATGAATGTGGGGAGTTCGTCACAGCACGCAGTGCCTGCGTGGTTGTTGCGGACCGATGACGGCTTCGACGGTCGCGTACTGAGCATGCCCGCACGAGACCAGATCGATTCGCAGCTTGAAGAACAGCTGATCGTTGAGTACTACTCGCGGTAGTGACGTGAGATTGCTTCGGGGATCGATGGCAGACGGTGGGAACAGAGCAGAGAGGTCTACTGGGACCAGGAGGCAAGGGGATATATGTTGGAATTGGTGAAGCCCAAAGTTCGGTGTTTGGATCAACTCGAGCATTACGGGAAATTCGTGGTGGAACCACTCGAGAGGGGATACGGTACTACCCTTGGGAATTCGCTGAGGCGCGTTCTTCTCTCCTCCATTGAGGGGGCTGCGGTCACGTCCGTCAAGATCGAGGGAGTGCAGCATGAGTTCTCCACGATCAAAGGCGTTGCGGAAGACTGCACTGAGATCATCCTCAACATCAAGGACCTGGCCATTTCAGTTTCCGACGGGGCGCTTGACGAACCTACCGTCGGCCGCATCGAGGTCAAAGGGCAGGGGGAAGTTACCGGTGCGGATGTGCAGTTGCCACAGGGGCTGGAGGTTGTCACTCCGGAAACTCATATCGCGACACTCACAACGAAGAGCGCCTCGTTCAAAATGGAATTGTGCATCGAGAAAGGAAAGGGATATTTTCCCGTCGACAAGCGGGACCGCTCCAACCTTCCCGTTGGCCAGATTCCCGTGGATGCCATTTATACCCCCGTCCGCCGCGTGAATTACTTTGTTGAGCCGACGCGCGTGGGACACAAGTCGGACTACGACCGTTTGACCATGGAAATCTGGACCAGCGGAGCGATTGAGCCCAATCGTTCGCTTACCGAAGCTGCGCTCATTCTCAGTCGGTGTCTGGACCTCTTCTTAGACTTCATCGAGAGAGAAGAGGAAGAGAAGCAGTCCGAGGAAGCCCGAGCCATGAGGAGGGACAAAGTCCTCGAATACCGCACAGATGATCTCGATTTCTCAGTGCGAACATACAACTGCCTCCGGAAGGCCAGAGTTGAGACGCTGGGCGCATTGATTCAATACACGGAGCCAGAGTTGCTCGTTATCCGCAATTTTGGGAGGAAGTCGCTTACTGAGGTGCTGGAGAAGCTGGCGACATTCGGGCTTAGGTTGAGGGAAGACAAGGATGGACTGGCGGCGATGGAGGAAGACGAAGCGTCTGAGGATTTCTCCCTCGATCACGAAGACGATGAAGTCGACGAGTTTCTGGACGCATAGTTCGAGAGTCCGATAGGGCTCGAACCCTTACGTCTGTCGCAGGAGGCTTGTGTGGGTCTGTATGGATTCGCCGTTCGCGGAGACGGTGCAGTTTTGTGGCGTGCTCTCAGCGAGGAGCTGCTTTGGTATTGAAGGAGTCGGAGGCAACACGAAATGAGACATAGGCAGGACCAGCGAAAACTTAATATGCCGGCGGATCAGCGCGTGGCCCTTCTGAAGAGCATGGCAACATCGCTGTTCATCCATGAGAAGATCCTTACCACGGAGTCAAAGGCAAAGGAACTGCGACGTTTTGCTGACAAGATCATTACGCTCGCCAAGGAAGACACAGTCGCCCGGCGTCGTGAGGTGCAGAAGGTGCTTCCCCGTCCACCGTTGGATGGTCACAAGATGCAGGAGCGCCGGTATCGTGAGAAGGAGCATCCGGAGCGGGATGTCCTGAACAAGCTGTTTACGGAGATCGCGCCGCGTTACCAGACGCGCGACGGGGGCTACACGCGTGTGCTGAAAGCTCCGTCACGTCGCGGGGACGCGGCGCCCATGGCGATCGTGATGCTGACCGGAACGGAAGCAGGATAGGCACATAGCAGTGGCCGTCCGACACTTCAAACTGACGGTGGAGTATGAAGGTACGAAGTTCGCCGGATTCCAATGGCAGAAAGACCAACGAACCGTGCAAGGCGAGCTTGAGAAGACGATTGCAAAGGTGATGCAGGAGCCGATACGGATTTTGGGAGCGGGACGCACCGATGCGGGCGTTCACGCTACCGGCCAGGTAATCAAGTTCCAGACCTGCAACGGGATACCGGTGGACAGAATTCCGTACGCACTCAACGCCGAGATGCCGTCCGATATCCGGATACGGCGTGCGGAGAAGACTTCCGCGGAGTTTCATCCGCGGTACGACGCGAAGAGCCGTCGCTATGCGTATCTGATTGACAATAAGCGTTTTCCGTCCGTGCTATTGCGTCGCGTGGCCACCCACGTTCCACAACGGCTGGATGCCGACCGAATGCAGCTCGCTGCCGATTACCTGGTGGGAACGCACAACTTCGCGTCATTCGAGGCGGCGGGAAGCGATCGAACGGGGTCTAGCGTGCGGGATCTGACGCTCTTTCGAGTGCGCAGGGATGGAAGCCGGATACGGATGGGCGTCGTCGCCAACGCGTTTCTCTACAAGATGGTTCGCAATATGGTGGGTACGTTGATTCAAGTGGGCATGGGGCGCGTGCCTTCGGAGCACGTCGGGGAGATTATTGAGTCCTGCAACCGAAAGATGGCAGGTCCCACGGCGCCGCCACAGGGCTTGTGCCTGGTGAAGGTGTCGTACTGAATGAACGCGGCGTCTCGGGGCGCGAAAGATTGCTGGAAATGATTTGGCATACCACGAGGCCGCAAAGATGGAGCCTCGTAGCGGAGGGTTCTGTATTCATGAAGACATATCAACCGAAAGCAAACGAAGCCGACCGTCAGTGGGTTCTCGTTGACGCAGAGAATCAGGTGTTGGGGCGTTTGGCCAGTCAGATCGCGACCGTGCTGCACGGGAAGCATAAGCCCCAGTTTGCTCCGCACGTGGACGTTGGAGATTTTGTAATTGTCATCAATGCTGATAAAATACGGTTGACTGGTCAGAAACTGGATCAGAAGATTTACTATCGGCACAGTCAGTATCCCGGAGGGCTTAGAGAGGTGCCTTATCGCAAGCTGATGGCGACCAGGCCAGAGCTGGCGTTGAGCTTGGCCGTAAAGCGGATGCTGCCGAAGAATTCTCTCGGTCGGAAAATGGCCACAAAGCTAAAGATCTACCGCGGGCCAGCTCATCCGCACGAGGCCCAACAGCCAAAGCCACTGGACGTGGTACAGCCAGCGTCCGCCTGATATTGAAAACCGCATTTCTTTGAAGGAGATTGTTGTGTCAGCAGAGACGAAGTTATACGCAACCGGACACCGTAAAAATGCCGTCGCTCGCGTGTGGTTGACGCCCGGCGAAGGCAGAATCACCATCAACAAACGGACCATCGATGAGTACTTGCCAAGCTCTGCGCTTCAGCAGATAGTGCTTGAACCGTTCGCGCTCACCGGCAAGCTCGGTATTTTCAACGTTGATGCCACAGCCTCGGGGGGTGGCAAGGTTGGTCAGGCGGGGGCCGTGAGGCACGGGATCGCTCGCGCACTCGAACAGACGGATGAGACGCTCCATACACCGCTCAGGGTGTCGGGATTGCTGACGAGAGACCCGCGTGTCAAGGAGCGGAAAAAATATGGCCGCAAGCGCGCTCGCCGCGGCTTCCAGTTCTCGAAGCGTTAAGTCGGAAAGCAGCACGTCGGTGGTGGGCACCGGTCGTTGGGTGTGACGTCCAACCGCCAGTCCCACTTTTTTGGGGGTACTTCAGGGTGACAACTACGCTCAAGTCGATCGGCATTGCCCTTCTGCTTGTTTTATGCGCGCCCGGGTGGCTCAGCGTCTCGGACGCTACCATGGTGATCCAGATCCATCGGGTGCGGGCAGGGGAGACGCTTGAGTCGATTGCCAACCGATACGGGGTCGCCGTCGACACCATCTGTCAGAAGAACGGCGTACCCAAAGACTATAGGCCTCGCGCCGGACAGACGCTCGTGGTGCCCATCTCCAACAATGGCGATGCCGGTCCCACAAAAGGTCCCTCCGAGCAATCCACCGTCACTACGGACGCTGCTTCAGGACGCCAAAGCTCGGGGAAGCTCTTGGTTTCCGAGGTATATTACGCCAAGGCCGGAGATACCATCGAGAGCATTGCCGGCAAGTATGGTATCTCGGCTGACACAGTTCGCCAGAAGAATGCTCTGAGCGCAAAGGCGCGACTTCAGACAGGGCAGCTTCTGGTTATTCCTATCCGCGAGAGCATTGTCTATAAGCGGGACGACAGCCCGGAACGTGGCAGTGGTAAGAGCGCGGCTGGTGTCCCAACTGCCTCCGGACAAAAGTCGGACGGCAAGGTGGTTGGTAAGCTGGGAGTGATTTCCTCCAGCGGCGCGAGAATCCGCAAGTCAGCCAGCCCCACAGGCAATACGGTTTTCACCTGCACCGAAGGAACGCAACTCGTCATCGTCAACCAGAAGAACGACTGGTACGGCGTGATGATGATCGACGGTTCCACCTGCTGGGTGCCGATGAAGTACGTTCGCGCGCTCGGTGTCGAGTTGGTTGCGGGCAGAGCCGAACCTGGCACTCCCGGGGCCGGTAATTCCTACATCGTGAACGAAGCCTATCGGTACCTCGGTATTCCATACGTGTATGGAGGCACTTCGCTGGGTGGCATGGATTGCTCCGCCTTTGTGCGCCGCGTCTATCAGAGTCGTGGCACTTACCTGCCCCGCACCGCTGCGCAGCAGTTCAACGTTGGGTCTCCCGTGGGATACGAGCAACTGGAGCCGGGAGATCGGCTGTACTTTTCCGGCAATGGGTACCGTGTCGACCATACCGCCATCTACATCGGTAGCGGACAGATCATTCACGCCTCCGGACGCGCGGGTCAGGTGACCGTCGACAACCTCTTCAACTCTCGCCTCTGGTCCACGTTCGTGGGGGCGCGACGGTAGACGTTGCCCAACGCTCATGGCCGTGGGACGAACGATCACTCCCATCCTCCGACCAAGCCACTACTGTATCTTTTCGTAAATTCTTTGGCATTAGACGCCGGATCGCTTCAGCGTCCGGTAGCTCACATAACCGACTACCGAGTGACAGGGAAGAGCCCTTATTTCTCCCCCCCTCCGACCCGTGTTCGCTGCGAACACGGGTCGGAGGGGGGGAGAAATAAGGAGGGTAGCCTCCATTCTGTAGCTGCCTGTGTGAGCTACCGGACGCTGAAGCGATCCGGCGTCCTTTTGTGGGGGAACTTCAAGAACGATGCGCTACTATTATCGGGAAACTCGATCCTGACGGACCCCAGCGGGGATCCTTTCCGCGAGACCGATGCCCTTCTACGTTAGCAGCAGCACGCCGAGTACCACCAGCACCCCGTTCACAACCACGCGCAGGCGAGGAACATCGATCTTATGCTGACACCGCACACCGAGGGAACTGCCAACAATGATACAAGGCAACAGCAGTAGACAGTTCAGGAAGAGCGTCGCTGACAGCATCCCGGTCAATGCGTAGAAAGTCAGTCGGTAGAGCATGGAGATGAGGAACACCGTCTGCATGACCGCGATAATCGTTTCTCTGGACCAGTTTTGGCGGTAGACGTAGACGACAATGGGCGCGCCGCCGATGTTGAAGGCGCCGCCGATCATCCCGCCCAAAAGTCCAGCGACAGGGCCCCAGAATGGCCGCATCCCAGCTCCCACCTTTGGCGGCAGTAACAGCCCCTGGAGCGCAACGCTAATCAGGACGACCGCCAGCGCCTTTTCCACAATCGCGTTGTCCATCTTTGCGATGAACAGGACGCCGATCGGGACTCCGAAGACGAGTCCCGACAGCAGCCCCCATCCCTTGCGCAGGTCCGTTCCTTGACGCGTCTGCCAGAGAATCGACGCGGCATTGGGGACGGCGAGTACTGCAACCAGCGGCGTCGCGGCCTTGACAGTCATCAGGAATGGCAGCAGCGACATGGTGACCATACCGAATGCGAAACCCGTGACTCCCTGCAGGAATGAACCGGCCACTATGATTGCCGCCGTGAAGGCGAACTGCAGAGGGACCTCCATCACAGTTCGAGCCTCCAGTTACCGGATAGAAGACAACCGGCAAATATGGGATCCAGTTGATCGGGGCGCGCGTCCATGACTCTCCACGGTGTGGCAGACGATGAACGTGTATCTTACCAGATTCACGTGGAGACGTAAACTTTACTGCCTTTGAAGGCGATGGACTGCACCTTTGGCTTGAACGGCATGTCGCTGAATTCCACCACGGGGTTGAGTCGCTGCATGAACTGTTTCTTTAAAGACGCCGGAGCCTCGGCGTGATTCAGCTTCAGGGACTCGAGCTCGTAGTTCAGATTGTTGTCGGCGGTCACAGCGAGCTTGCCAACTGTCCGGATGGGCCCTTTGAACATGAAGAGCTTCCAGGTCCCCGAAATTGTGACTTTGCCACCGTCGAATTTGGTCTTCAGTTTCATGTCTTTGGTGCTTCGCCCACGGGCAAAGAGGCTGTCGAGGTTGCTTTCAGAGATTATGGCGTTGAGACGAGTACGCGCGGTACTGATGGTGACGATGTCGTCGTCTTTCAACAGTTTCTTCACATCAATTCTGACATCGTCGGCTCGCATATCGATTTCCTCCGCCGGGACCTTCTTGATCATGGCGGGAGCACTGCGAATTACCACGGCCTTCAATCGACCTTCGCCAGCAAGCGCGGTGTTATCATAGGGGATAATCTTGATCTCTGCGGACTTGGGGTTCTCGGGGTTGGTGAACCCAGCGCGAATCTTGGCCTCGAGTCTCCCGAGCACCAGGTCAGCGGTTGACTTGCCTAGCGCCCTTCCTCCTTGGGAGAGCAGAAATAGCGTCGCTGCCGCTGTCAGCGTCAACGAGACGCTGAGACTATGCTTCCACCTGTTCATCATGTCCTCCAGCAATTCCCTCGAGTTTCGTTTACGTGCACACGCTTGCTTGCAAGCGCTGGGACGCACCGGTCTACGCCGTGGTTCCGCGTTCTTCCCCAGCAGCCCAAGGATAACTATAATGCCCCAGAGCCGCAAAAGCAAACGCCGGGTTGGGTGTAAGTAAGATTGGTGATGCGTGGCCGGCCCCAGGGGGCTGATTGCCACCACGCATCACAAATCATAAGTAGGTCGTCAGAAATACTGTCCGCCCTCTGTCATTCTGAACGGTGTGAAGAATCTCTGCCGCAAAGGAGATTCTTCGTCGTTCCTCCTCAGAATGACAGTTTGGCGGAGGGCTCGAAGGGACAGTATTTCTGACGACCTACTTACTTACACCCCTACGCACGTACTCGGACAGGATTTATTCGAACTCGCAGAGTTCGAGCCGATTCCGTGGAGTATGTGCTCGTGAGAACATCGACGGCGTGGCGGTTGCACGCGGACGTATAGAGTCCGATGCATCCTGTTAATCCTGTCAAAATGTTGTACCTGAGTAGTTCTCACAAATCTTACTTACACCCCGCCGGGTTTCACCATCACCAGAAGTGCTTTTTGACATATAATGGTAGGCAATGCGGAAGTGGCGTTACATCACAGGTGTCGGAGTAGTCAGCGCGAGTCTGCTCGTAGTACTGACGTTGTCAGACAACGCTCAGACCGGCGCGCCTGTGCATCCATCTGCATGGAACAAGGTACACCGGTCGATCAGTCGGGTATTGCCGTGGCGAAGCGCGGTTTCCCATTACTTCGTTGAGGCTGGGCGCGAGATGTTGATCCGGAGCGACCTGCCCAGCGCGGAGATGTATTTTTACAGGGCACTGAAGGTCAGGCGCGACTCCATGGATGCCTTGGAGGGTCTGCTCATTGTAAAACAACAACAGGGAGATTTCACCGGCGCACGGGAGACAGCCAATCAGCTTGCAGAAATCGCGCCGCGCCATCCCAAGGTGATGGCGACGAGAGGCTATCAACTGGCAACGGAGGGGAAGGTCGAGGAAGCTATTGCTGCCTACCGGAGGGCAGGCAGGCTGAGCGACTGGGATCAGGACATCCTCGTGAGGAATCTGCGGCACCTTGTCCGTGAGCAGCAGTTTGATCGAGCGGAGCGACTGTCGCAGGAGGCGTCACAACTTTTCCCGCTGGAAACCGTCTTTTGCAATAATCTCGCGTGGTGGTATCAGGAAGAAGGTGTTCGGCTGGACACGGCCTTGGAGCAAGCGCGCCAGGCCTTGCGGATTGAGCCTGGCGCCGCTCATGTCTGGGATACGCTGGCCTGGGTTCAGTTTCGGAGAGGGCAAAAGGCGGAGTCTGTGCGCGCCGCCCGGAAGGCCATTGCGCTCGGCGCCGTGTCTGAATCTCGCATTTTGTTGGCGATCATTTATCTGAAAGAAGCAAATGTTAGGGAGGCCGCGGGCTATCTTCAGCCCCCCGGGCTGCTCCGCGAAACCGATGGTTCCGTGAGGAAGCTGCTGCGGGAAGAGATCACGAGGGTTCTTCCGAGGGTCAGAGGCAAGGAGAAAGAGCAAATCAAGGTGTTCATGGAATCTGCGACATCCCAAAGAAATGTGCCCGATTCTCCTCCCCATGGAGGAAATCGCGCCCGCACGTTGAAGACTGCCCCTTAGACAGGATTGGTGACGGCAGCATGTGTCTAACAACGAAAGCAGACAACCGAAATTCACTGCGTACCCATTCGGAGTGGCTTCTCGCAGCGATCCTCTGCGCCGGTCTCTGTGTCCGCGCGGTGCACGCGGATGGCATCAGCGACTTGCGCGGCTTTGGTGTCTGCAATATCACGAAAGAGGCCTGGCCTTTGGCGACCGAGCTGGGGGCCGGCTGGTGGAGAACTCCGCCCATTGTCTGGGGGAACGTGGAATTCCGCCGGGGACAGATTACCTTTGATCGACTGGACAAGGTTATGCGTCAGACGCAGGAGGCTAATCTCGTACCCGTGGTGCCCTTCATCTGCAACTCGAGTTGGGGGACCCCCCTCACGGCAGGAGAGCCTCTAGCGGCACCCACTTCGGTGAGAAGCAGTCAGTTAGTCTATGGCTTCCCCAAGTCGTGCTTCCCAGTGGACATTAACGCATGGCAGCGGTTCGTCCGTGAGGTTGTGGAGCGTTACGACTACGACGGGCACAATGATATGCCTGGCCTCAAGATGCGCGCGCAGTTCTGGCAACTCGGTCGCGAAATCCCCACTGAATGGGCGGATACCCCGTTTCGGTTGGTCGACTTTCTTCAGATCACAGGGCGGGCCATCCGGGAAGCCGACCCACAGGCCGTGCTGATTCTTCCTGGTATCGAGAGCCGGGCACTGGCCATGCTGGCCTTCGCGGACGGCGAACTGAGAGCCGACGATAAACCTCTCGGGTATGACGCCCCTCGCGAAGGCGTTCGCAAGATGGCCGAATTCGAGGACACCCGTCGCTTCATAGAGGTTGTCCTTCAGATCGGGAAGGGGTTCTTCGATGTGCTGGACACCCATCTCCTCGGGCAGGATGTTCTTATACCGGGCAAGATGCGATGGATACGAAACCTCATGCGGAGGAGCAACTGCGAGAAGCCGATCATTGCTTTAGAGGCGGGGGGGCCGATTGTCGGTTCCGAAGGAGAGTACTCCAACATCGTGAACGCAGAACAGACCGCAAAGGTCCTGTGTGCGGCTCTGGAGAATGGGGTTGTTGGGATGGCCTTCCCACTGTCGCCTAACTTCCCGGGAACGCGATCCGAGTACCAGATGCTTACACTCCTCGCCGCTGGGGCTAGCCCCAAGCCTTCCTATTTCACACTCAAGATGCTGATGCAGCTCGTGCGTGGCTATGAGTCGGTTGGTCCGATCGACCACAAGAAGAGGAATATCGGATATGTTTTCCGTCGCACGAGGGGGGACGTATACGTTCTTTGGTCGGACGAAGTGTACACGCTAAGGCTCCCCGTCGAGTCCAGAAATTTTCGCGTCTATCATATCATCACACAGCCTGGACAGACCGAACCAGCAACGGGTGTGCTTTCCACCGACATCACACGGAAGTCCAAGCTCACGCAGACGCCGGTGGTGTTGGTTGATCTCAGCCGCTGAGATTCTGTTAGCCTCCCATCACAGGATTGAAAGGAGTCGGTCCCATCGCAGATTTGCACGAGCACCCACAGGGGAAGGGCTCTCCCCAGGCCGTTGAGGCGCTGTCCAGAGCGCTTGTTGCGCTCCAATGTGCGGAGGATGCCCCCGTCGAGGAGCTGCTCCAACTGCACTATCAGTTGGGGAGCGCCTACCGCTACCTGGGCGATCTCGGCCGATCCCTCGAGCAGTTCAGCCAGTGTCTTGAACTCGCGAAGAAACACGAAGCCACTCCGTGGGAGATTCGTTCAGCACACGTTGTGGGAGAAATCTACCTTCGACAAAGACGGATACGCGATGCCCTGGAAGCCTTCACCAACGCGGCCACGCGCGCTGAGGCCACGGGCGACCAGGTGTCGGCCCTGGTGGCGCGAGCGCGGCAGGCGAGGGCTTTGAGTGACGGTGGACAGCAGGAGGAGGCCCTTCGACTAACCGATGCCATTCTCGAGAGCGTTGCCTCCGACAACGGACTTGGTCGCGGCGACCGTTACTTCATTGCAGGGCAGGCGTTGCTGACGCTGGGAGTCATCCGTTTTCGTGGGGGCAAGTTTCGCAGTGCCCGTCGCTTTCTCCAACGAAGTCTGAAACTGCTCAGTTTCACTGATGCCGAACTCCCCCGCGCCGAGTCGATGCGGCTTCTGGGCATCATCGATAGCGAGCAGAAACTCTTTGCCTCCGCCGTGCCCCGTCTGTACGAGGCGTGGGAGATATACCGCAACCTCAACTACCATCCCGGGCGCTTCGATACCTACTGGAGCCTCGCCATTACCTATCTCGACATGGGGGACCTCCGCAACGCACGCCTTTGCCTGAAACAGGCGGAGGGCATCGCGAAGAACGCGCAACTCGATCCGGAGTACGCGAAGACGCGCAGCAAGCTGGCTGACATCGAGATGTGCGAGGGTCGCTACGAAGCTGCACTCGACATGTACTTTGAAGACCTGAGAATGACAGAAGCCACGGGTGACCGTCAGGCCCTCGGGTACTGCTGCCTCAATCTCGGACACACTTTTCGTCGATTAAGAAGATTCGAGGAGGCCAAGAGATACCTGGAGGAGTCCATCAGACATTTCCAGGACACCCACCGCGATCTTCTCTCTGCACAGGCCCAACTGGAGCTTGCGGAAACCGGGCTTGAGGGTGAGGATTTTGAGGGCGCCGAAAGGCTGGTGCGGGAGGCGGAACCCGTGCTCCGGCAATCCGAGGATCCGGCCCACGCGGCGATGATCGACCGAATGATGGGGAAAATTTTTATGGCCGGTGAGAGCCCGGCCAAGGCGGTGAAGTGTTTCTCGGCGAGCATTGAGCAACAGCTTAAACGCCCTCCTACTCGTATGCTCGCGGAAACGCGCTTGGAGGCCGCGTTGGCGTCGGACGCGCTGGGCGACCCGGTGGTAACACTGGACCACCTCCGCAACGCGGTGGGTCTTGCAGAAGCGCTTGGATCGCGGGACGTTCGCGACGCAGCCCTGCGCAAGCTGGAAGGAATCGACAAGGTGGAAGCCCAGACCTTGAAGCTTGTCCCCTACCTTCCCGCCAATGCCATTCAGGAAATGGTCAGTCGATGGGTGGACATCGATCAACACAAGTCTACGGTCACGGCTACCGTTATGTTCGTCGACATGCGGGGTTACACGACACTTTCCGGAGAGACCGACTCCTTCGCCCTCATCGAAGCCGTGGAGGCGTTCCTGAGCCTCATTGTTCGCATCATCAACCACCACGGAGGCACTGTTGACAAATTCATTGGAGACTGCGTCATGGCCACATTCGGGTGGGGACAGACACCGGAACAGGGCGCTCACATGGCCGTGTGGGCGGGAATCGAGATGCTGGAGCAACTCCAGGCCACGACTCGTGTGCGTGTGGAAGCCGGCGCCGGAGCTTTGCATGTGAGCATTGGTGTCAACACCGGGGAGGTGGTGGCGGGGTGCTTTGGGCCCCTGGAAAGGAGGGACTACACCGTCATCGGGTATAACGTCAACCTGGCCGCTCGACTGCAATCTCTCGCCTCCGAGATCGACGTACCGGAAGCGGACCGGATGCTGCTGAGCAATGCCTCCTTCAACATGACCCGCGAAATTATCGAAGCCGAACCCCTCCACGCGGATTCCGTCCACCTCAAAGGAATTCGAGACGAAGAGGTTGGCGTGTTCCGGTACCTCCGCCGGAGGACGGGTTTCCCCACCCGCCATTCAGTTGAGTGAAACCATGAACGGAGTGCAGTGACTGCTGCCGCCGTGCAGTTGAACAAGGAGATAGCCATGCAATACATTACCCTCGGCAAAGCCGGAATGAAGGTTTCTCGCGCGTGTATGGGAACCATGACCTTCGGTGGACAGGCGGACGAAGAGGAGTGCCGCAAAATCTTTCGGACGGCTATGGATGCTGGCATCAACTTCTACGATACCGCGGATGTCTACAACGCTGGCCGGTCGGAAGAAATCTTGGGCGAGTTGATCCGGGGACATCGGGACGAACTGGTCATCGCCACCAAGGTGTGCGGGATAATGGGCGAGGGCGCGTATCAGGTCGGACTATCCCGCAAATGGATTCTGCAGGAATGCGAAGCCAGCCTGCGACGGCTGCAGACAGACCACGTGGACCTCTACCAGCTCCACCACCCCGACTATGATACGGGGCTCGATGAGACGATGATGGCGATGGACCAACTGGTACGCGACGGCAAGGTCCGGTACGTCGGTTGCTCCAATTACGCCGCGTGGCAGATTGTGCAGATGCTGTGGGTCTGCGACCGTCGCAACCTGGTACCGGTGGCTTCCGTGCAGCCAATGTATAACCTGCTGGCGCGTGGCATCGAGCAGGAGTTGCTGCCGTTCTGCTGCGAATTCGGCTTGGGGACGATGGTATACAATCCGCTTGCCGGTGGTCTGCTGACCGGAAAACACCTCAAGGGGAAATCTCCCGCTGAAGGCACCCGCTTCGACGGCAACAGAATGTACCAGGATCGTTACTGGTCTGACGCGAACTTCGATGCAGTAGCGGAGTTGCTGCAAGTCGCCGACGCGGCCGGGAAGTCGCTGCTGGAATTGTCCCTTCAGTGGCTGTCCTCTCAACCTGGCGTCACCTGTATTATTCTCGGCGCGAGCAGGGCAACGCAACTCGAAAAGAATCTGAAGGCGCTTGACGGCGAAATCGGCGACGCCATTCGTGCGGGCTGTGACGCCGTATGGCGGAAACTCTCCGGCGTCGCGCCGAAGTATAATCGGTAGTCTGGATTCGATTCGGTTGAGTTTTATATCACATTGGGTCTATACTTTCGGAACGAGCGATGTCTTGCGATGGCAAACCGCTGGTCTGGCTGCACGGCGAAATCAGAACGCCGCCACTCAGTCGCCAGGCGCGGCTGGATGCGGGCATGTTGTTGCGTCGTTTGCAGCGCGGCGAAGAAGTGGGAATGCCGCATGCTCGAAGAATGTCGACTGGTGGTCCTCATTGTTACGAAATGAGAATGGGTGATTGCAGTGGCAATTGGAGAGTCATCTACCGTATCGACACAGACGCAATCATCATTGTCGAGGTCTTCCGAAAGACGACACGGAGGCCCCCCAGGTCTGTCATCGAGCAGTGCAGACTTCGTTTGAGTAAGTATACTCGTTAAGGCTGAAAACCCACCGTTAATCCCGTAGGATAAAGCTCCAGCTTTGTCAGTGGGAGACCTCTTTCCCGCAATTCCAATGTGCATCTGACAAAGCTGGGGTTTTAGCCTACGGCAATCTCCGTAATTCCGGGATGCACCCCAATCGGTTCTGCTTGAGATCAAACTGGCCCTCAGTCAAGAATTGCGGAGAAGGAGAAAACAGCAGATGACTCAGGTAGAACTGGCGAGGAGGATCCGGTCAAGTCAACCTCGCGTCGCAAAAGCTGAGCTTGGCGATGCATCCGTCTCCCTGGAGCTGCTCGTTCGCGCAATCCTGGCTCCTGGCGCTTCTGTTTAAGAGATTGGAAAGACGATTTTGGCTGTTCAGGTGGTCTGAGAATTCGAAGGGCGAAGCAAATGGTCGGTAGTCGCGCCACACGCCCCTTCCCAGTTTTGTGTTCGGTCTCAACTCCGCGTTCTCCGTGGCGCCGTGTGAAAACTGGCTCTCTGGTATCTGGCGTGGTAAGGGGCGTTGGATTTGACAAGGGTTGTGCTTTTGGTAATAGTGTGAGGGCGCGAAGGACCCCGTGCGCGTCACAGGGGATGAAGCACTTCATTGCAGAAACAA
>Ga0210049_1000953_pt1 | contig 26191 bp, 33 predicted proteins | sample CryGeyCG2014_300_2_FD_183964 | JGI IMG/M metagenome (GOLD analysis project Ga0210049, IMG submission 183964) | Groundwater microbial communities from aquifer - Crystal Geyser CG06_land_8/20/14_3.00 (SPAdes) (version 2) | ecosystem: Environmental > Aquatic > Deep subsurface > Groundwater | place... | reverse complement strand
GCCCTGAACCACGATGGATTTAGGGCCGAGCCCTGAACCACGATGGATTTAGGGCCGAGCCCTGAACCACGATGGATTTAGGGCCGAGCCCTGAACCACGATGGATTTAGGGCCGAGCCCTGAACCTCACATGGTTTAGGGCGAAAGGCACAATTTGAAATACCAAATTTATGTAGGAGGTAAAACATGGCCAAAACCATTGAGGGAATAAATGAGAAGATTAAGAAAGGAAAGGCGGTTGTCTTAACCGCCGAAGAGATAATTGATTATGCTGCCGAAAAGGGAGTAAAAAGGGCAGCTCAGGAAGTAGATGTCGTCACCACAGGGACCTTTGGTCCAATGTGTTCTTCAGGGGCTTATTTCAATGTGGGTCACTCAAAGCCTCGGATCAAACTGGGAGGAGGAAAGACCTATCTCAATGATATCCCGGTCTATACAGGTTTTGCCGCCGTAGATTTTTTCTTGGGGGCAACGGCGATGCCGGAAGATGATCCAAGGAATAAAATCTTTCCAGGAAAGTTTACTTACGGGGGAGCCTATGTCATTGAAGAACTGGTGGCTGGAAAAGATGTCAGACTTACTGCCACAGCTTATGGGACGGATTGCTACCCCAAAAAGGCATTGGAGACTTATATTTCCCTGAAGGAAATGAACGAAGCGGTTCTTTTGAACATCCGGAACGCCTATCAGAACTATAATGTGGCTGTCAATCTCTCGGAGAAAGTCATCTACACCTATATGGGAGTTCTTCAACCCAAAATGGGCAACGCGACCTATTCCAGTGCAGGGCAGTTGAGCCCTCTGCTCAATGACCCCCTTTATAAAACCATAGGTATCGGAACCCGAATCTTCCTGGGAGGAGGAGTAGGATATGTGGTGGGAAACGGAACCCAGCATAATCCAGGGGTGAAGAGAACTGAGGGAGGAGTTCCCAAGACGCCATCAGGCACGCTCTGCGTCACAGGAGATCTCAAGATGATGAGTCCAAAATGGCTTCGAGGAACTTCCTATACCGGATACGGGGTGACCCTCACAGTAGGCATTGGAGTTCCCATTCCTATTTTAAATGAGGAGATACTTCGGTATACTGCGGTTCGGGATGAGGAGATCTTAGCTCAAGTGGTGGACTATAGTGATTCCTATCCTCAATGTATTCCCGGAAACATAGGAGAGGTGAATTATAAACAACTCAAGAGCGGCAGAATTACTGTTCAGGGAAAAGAGATTCCTACCTCTGGTCTTTCCAGTTATCTAAAAGCCAGGGAGATCGCGAAAACCTTGAAAGAGTGGATCGAAGCGGGAAAGTTCTTTTTGACCCAACCCGTTGAACTCCTCCCTTCTGCCGATTCTGGGATCGTTTTTAAAGCCTTAAAAGAGAGACCCATCAAAAAAACAGCATAGAGCAAAGGGCATGGCGCATAGGGAGAAGGAAACTCTATGCTCTCTGCTCTAAGCCCTCTGCTCGAATGAAAAGGAGTGCCCCATGCAGAAAAAAAGAATTGTTCTCAATTATCCTTCCCGTCTCGTCGATCAACCCGTCATATCAAAACTCGTCAAGGATTATGATTTGATCGTCAATATCATGAGAGCCCGGATTACCCCCAAGGAGGAGGGAAGGCTCGTATTAGAGCTTACAGGGAAGAGGGCCGGGATGGAGGCAGGGTTTAAATATCTCAGTGAAATAGGGGTGAAGGTCCAACCTTTGGCTCAGGATGTCAAATGGCATGAAGATCGCTGTACACACTGCACGGCCTGCATCAGTGTCTGTCCAACTAAGGCGCTGGATGTCGAAAGGACGAATATGGAGGTGTCCTTTAAACGAGACAAGTGCATTGCCTGTGAACTGTGCATTCCAGTCTGCCCTTATCAGGCCATGGAAATCCTGTTTTAAAAAGGGGATACAACGCCAACGCAAAAAACAAATTGACACGTAGGGCAAGGCTTCAGCCTTGCCTCTCTCTTCTTCAGGCAGGCTTTTAAGCAACCCTAAAGGGTTGCCCTACAGAAGTATAATGTAATTGTACAAAGAAGGGGGATCTTGATTGAAAAAAAGGGTAGTTGTGGCAATGAGTGGGGGCGTTGATTCGAGCACGACTGCCTGGGTTCTCAAGGAGAAGGGTTATGAAGTAGTCGGCGCAACGATGTGTATAGGAATGATGGATAAGGCCCAGGGAAGTCCAGCCCGATGTTGCGGCCTTGCCGATATCGAAGACGCCAGACGCGTTGCTCTTCAACTTGGGATCCCTTTTTATGTTTTCCATCTTAGAGAAGAGTTTGAAGAAGAGGTCATCCAATATTTTTGCGATGAATACGTTAAAGGAAGAACACCTAATCCTTGTATCCTTTGCAATGAAAGGATGAAGTTTGGTTCTTTTTTAAAGATGGCGCTCGAGCTGGAGGCAGATTTTATTGCCACAGGCCATTATGCAAGGGTGGATTTCGATGAAAGGATCGGGCGGTATCTTTTAAGAAAAGGAGTGGACCGGAGGAAAGATCAGTCCTACGTTCTCTTTTCTTTAACCCAAGACCAGTTTCGCCATACTCTATTTCCGTTGGGAGAACATCGAAAAGAGGAAGTGAGGGAAAAGGCGCTTCAATTGGGTCTTCGAGTTCATGACAAACCTGAAAGCCAGGAGGTCTGTTTCATTCAGGAATCCTCCTATCACTCTTTTTTATCAGAGAGGTTAAAGGAGTCCGTTGAACCAGGTCCCATTGTTGATAAGGAAGGGAATGTCTTGGGAAAACATAAAGGAATCCCTTTCTACACCATTGGGCAACGGAGAGGTCTCCGCCTGGCAAAAGGAAAGCCTCTCTATGTGATTGGGATCGACCGAGAAAAGAATGTGATCGTCGTCGGAGGAGAAGAAGAGGTTTATCGTGACACATTCATCGTCGATTCTGTCAATTGGATTGTACTGCGTGAGAGTATCCCTCCCACCCATAACATTCAGGTAAAGATCAGGTATAACCATCCTGGTTCAGAGGCCAGCATTTCTCCAAAGGGAGAGGGTGAATTGGAAGTGAAGTTTAAATCTTCTCAGAAGGCCATCACCCCTGGGCAAGCAGCAGTTTTCTATGATGGAGAAACAGTGCTCGGAGGAGGGTGGATCAAAGAAGTGATCAATTAAAAATGAAAAATGACCATTTATCAATTAGCAATGGACAAAAAATAAAAGCGTCTTTGAATCATTGGGTCTTTTAACTCTCTGAAACTAATCCTCTACGACAATTTTAGACACAAAGACGCTAAGACATTTTAAAACATGGATAAATCGATCAACGAAAAATTCGAACGATTGAAAGAAATATTTCAATCCATGGGGAAGGTGGTCGTGGCTTTTTCAGGAGGGGTGGATAGCACCCTCCTCCTGAAAGTGGCTCGAGATGCCCTTGGAGATAATAATGTCCTCGCTGTCACTGCACTCTCTCCCCTCTATCCAGAAAGGGAATTAGGAGAGGCGAAAAAATCGATTGAAACATTAGGGGTGAGGCACCGCCTGATCCAATCGAATGAGTTGGAGATCCCTGGATTTTCTAAAAATCCTCCGAACCGATGCTACTATTGTAAAGATAAGCTTTTTAGAGAATTAAAGGACTTAACCAAAGAAGAAGCAATCTCTTTTGTCGTCGAAGGTTCCACCTTAGATGACGACAAAGACCACAGACCAGGGAGGGTGGCGATTCAGGAGTTGGGAATCCGAAGCCCCCTCAAAGAAGCCCTGTTCACAAAAATAGAGGTAAGGAAATTATCCAAAAGGTTGGGGCTTCCTACCTGGGATAAACCTTCTTTTGCCTGCCTCGCCTCACGATTTCCTTATGGGGAGGAAATCACAGAAGAGGCATTGAGAATGGTCGATGCCGCAGAGGATTTCCTCTTTGGATTGGGATTCAAACAGGTTCGCGTGCGTCATTACGGAAATCTGGCAAGAATCGAAATCCTTAAAGAAGAAATGACACGTCTGATGAATGGTTCATTGAGAGAAAAAGTGGTGAACCATCTGAAAAAGATTGGCTATCGCTATATTACATTGGACCTTCAGGGCTTTCGCTCTGGATCGATGAATGAGGTTTTAGGATGAAAGCCATCGCTCTCCTATCCGGAGGGCTCGATAGTACGCTCGCAGCCAAGGTCATCATGGAGCAGGGAGTCGAATTGGAGGCCCTCAATTTTATGACGGTATTTTGCACCTGCACAAATCGGGGAGCCACCTGTTTGGCTTCCCAGAAGGCGGTTGAGACCTTAGGGATTCCTTTAAGAGTATTCAATGTTTCTAAAGAATATCTTAGTGTAGTGAAGCACCCAAAGCATGGCTATGGAAGAAATATGAATCCGTGCATTGATTGTCGGATCTTCATGCTAAAAAAAACGAAGGCCTATATGGAAGGATCGGGAGCCGTTTTCATTGTTACAGGGGAAGTGTTGGGACAGAGGCCCATGTCCCAACGAAGAGATGCGATGAATTTGATCGAAAGGGAGGCCGGGCTTGAAGGGTTTATCTTGCGCCCCCTCTCTGCCAAAGCGCTTCCAATGACCATCCCAGAGAAAGAAGGGTGGGTGGATCGATTGAAGCTGCTAAACATTCAGGGGCGCTCAAGAAAACCTCAGATCGGACTGGCAGAGCACTACGGCATTCATGACTATCCTTGTCCTGCGGGAGGATGTCTTCTTACAGACCCTGGATTTGCAAAAAGAATGAAGGACTTGATGTCTCATCTTCCCGATTTTTCCCTAAACGATGTTCACCTTCTTAAAATGGGAAGACATTTTCGGCTCTCCCATGGAGTTAAATTAGCAGTTGGGAGGAATGAGGAAGAAAATCAAAAGATCCAGACCTTCGCTCAGGAGGAAGACATTTTATTAAAGGTTTCCAGTTTCCCAGGACCCCTTTCTCTCCTAAGAGGAAAGCTTGACGAAGGAGATATTGAGAAGGCAGGAGCCATCACGGCTCATTATAGCAAAGCAAAGGATTTAGCGAATATAGAGGTAACCTATAAAGGTGTTGATGAAGATCACCATCAATCTCTTTTTGTTTCACCTATTTCGAGAGGAGAAATTGAGAGGTTGATGATCAATGAATAATACCCCCACCTCGCCCTCCCCCCTTGAGGGGTGTGTCGTAATGTCATTCTGAGGTGTTAGCCGAAGAATCTCTGTTTTCTAACTTATTGACTCTATGAGATTCTTCACGGAGTTTACACTGAGCCAAAAAGCGAGACCCTTCCCCTTCGTTTCACTCAGGGTCAGGGTGACACATGGCGAAGGGTTCAGAATGACAAACATAGCATTTCCCTCATTGTGACACAGTCTCTTGAGGGGGAAGGAAGGGAGGGAGGGGGGGTAAAGATGGAGGGGGGAGAAAGGAAATCAGCGGTGGATAATATGGCTCAGAAAAAACATATTTTTACCCCGGTGAGTGAAAAGGAAGTCACACGGGCCATTGTCGATGGTTTTGCGCGGCAGTTTATTGAATATGTGGAGAGTGATTGCCTCATCATCGGAGGTGGCCCCAGTGGATTGATGGCTGGAAGGGATATTGCTTTGAAAGGGGTAAAGACCCTGATTGTGGAACGGAATAATTACATCGGAGGAGGCTTCTGGATTGGGGGCTATCTGATGAATAAGGTAACCGTCCGGGAGCCTGGACAAAAGGTATTAGAGGAATTGGGCATCCCCTATGAGAAGGCAGTGAAAGGCCTCTATGTGGCGGATGGTCCTCATGCCTGCTCAAAACTGATCGCTGCGGCCTGTGATGCTGGAGTGAAATTTGCTAATATGACCATCTTTGACGATGTGGTGTTAAGGGAAGGAAATCGGGTCTGTGGCGCCGTGGTAAATTGGACACCTGTCAACGCCCTTCCCCGCGAGATTACCTGTGTGGACCCAATTGCTCTGGAAGCAAAATTTGTGGTGGATTCTACTGGTCACGATGCCTGTGTGGTGAAGAAACTGGAGGAAAGGGGCTTTTTAAAAACCGCCGGGTTCGGTGCGATGTGGGTAGATCAGTCTGAAGATCTGGTAGTGGAACATACTGGAGAGGCTCATCCCGGTTTGATTGTCACAGGGATGGCTGTGGCGACGACCTATGGTTTGCCGAGAATGGGACCTACCTTTGGAGCCATGTTGCTTTCGGGGCGAAAAGGGGCCCAGGTCATTCTTGAAAAGCTGAAGAAGAAGTGAACGATTTCATTCGTCCGATTCCCTCAATCATCGACCTCTATGAAGAAGGGGATTTGAATGGCCTGAACATTAGCGAATTGGGTCAATACCTCGAAGAAAAAACTCACATCCCCTTCCGTATTCAAGGGAATATTTATAAGGGAATTTCCAAGGGAAATATCCAAGTTGTTGCTGAGAAGTTGGCCAAGGTCAGAGTTAGGGACCCGGCTAGAAGATATGTTTCAAGAATTCCTTTGCAAGCTGAAGTTGATTACGAGAAACGAAGAATTCAGGACCCTGATTGGAAAATTTTTGGAATTCTTTACGATGGGGTTTTTTATCAAAATATTATTTCAGACCTGATCTCCGAATGTGGCCTTGACTTAGGCGATTGCTCCATCCTTTTCACTAATCAACTCTTTGGGACATGGGATAAGAATAATAGAAGATATCACGCCAGAGTTAGTCTTTATGGTTTTCCCAGCCTTATTTCCATCAGCGGGCTTGTGGTAGCGCCTGCAAAGCCCAAAGAATTCTACCTGAAAAAGCAGATGGGTGCGCCAGTAGAGTGGTTAATGGAAGAATATCAAGGGAGGTTTCTTGACCGCGGCGACTCGAGGACAACAGAGGTCCTGAAAGGGTACGCAATGCAGGGCCTTTTCTTTCACCTCACTGGAGATCCTTTCTGTGAAGACCGGGATTGCCGCCTCTTCAATAGCCACTGGCAGGAAGAAGTTCTCCATTCCCAGATGGGTGGGAAGCATGAGTTTTGTCCATGGCATGAGACGATTCTAAAACGAGTAATAGGATGATCACCATAAAATCATTGCGAACCTAAACCCTCAGAAGGTGTGAAAAAATTCAGGAGAAGGTCGGGCAGGGATATCTTCAAGGTTTTACAATTGCGGATCATTTGAGAGAAAAAGGGTAACAAAACATCGTAATCAGGCCACACTATTAAGGTTTTCACATTTCTTCTGCTTGACGTCATAAGGCGCCGCTGTAAAACTTCTACGACATCCCCGCCCGACCCTGAGGCTTTGAGTGATTTTTTCACATCTTCTGAGCGATACCTATTTTCTTGCTTTTAAGTATAAATTAGCGTATAATTAAAACCAGAATCAAAAAAGTTGCACAGAGCCTTTTAGGCTTATAGCTTATGCCCACAAGAACTCTTAACGACTTCTTTGTGGGTTTTTTTGTGCCGGCATAAAAGCCCACTTGGAGGTTAACATGGCAATACCATTGCAGAAAGGTCAAAGGAAATGGTGATATAAAAATAATCAAAGTTGAAGGGGCAAGGGATAAGGAAAAGGAGGTAATTGTTTGCTACGGAATTGTCCCTCCCAAATGGAAAACATGAAAGTATGGAGATTTTTACAGGAATAGAACAAGACTTATTTCACCAATAAAAGGGAAAGAAATCTAAAATAAGGAGAATGATTATGAATATTTATGTAGGAAACTTATCCTATGATGCAACAGATGTAACTATCCGGGAGGCTTTTGAATCCTTCGGCCAGGTAACCTCAGCGAGAGTTATCAAAGACAAGTACAATGGCCAGTCCCGTGGGTTTGGTTTTGTAGAAATGCCTGCGCAGTCTCAGGCCCAAACGGCCATTAGGAGCCTTAACGGGAAAGAACTCCTGGGTAAACAGATGAGTGTGAATGAGGCACGTCCTCGCACCGACCAGGGAAGAACCGGGGGAGGGCGAATGGATTATAGCGGCGGCAGGAACCGTTATTAATTCGGATTCTGCAGAAAAGAGGTTGACTAATGATACAGCGAAGAAGACATGGGAGGTCCCATGTTTCAAGACCGAGCCATTTAAGGCATCCAAAATCCTACAAAGTTATATGTTCAGGCTGCGGAAAGGAAGTCGTCACCCCGGTTCCTCCACCCAATGACAAAAAACTGCTATGTATGGAGTGCTTCAGCAACAGAGATATCTAAGGAGGAAAGATGAATAAGAAGGTTTACGTAGCTAACCTCCCTTTCCAGGCAACCGAACCTGTACTCAAAGCCCTTTTTTCAAAAGCTGGAAGTGTCATGTCTGTCAAGATTGTCAAGGACAGGCAAACTGGCCAACCGAGGGGTATTCCTTTGTGGAGATGTCCACGCAATGGGAAGGCCGGAGAGCTGCTTCCATGCTGAACCGGACAAATTTCGTGGGAAAAAATTTGCTGGTGAAAGAGGCAACGGAAAAACGGGGCTTCCGAGGAAGTTAGTAATAAGAATTTAAAGAACTTAGTCATCAGGAGGGAAAGGAGTCATTATGAATAGAGAAAGACTTGAGTGGGTTATGTCAGGGTTAAGCCAGTATAGATTAACTAAGAATGAAGACCAATTTGTCAAATCTGCATCAGGGGATTTCGATCAAAAAGAAATGTTAACAGAACATCAGGAAGAAAGACTAGAAAGCCTTTATAAGGAGAAGTCAAAATCGAAACCCAATAAAAATTCTTCTGATTATTTTTCTTTTAAGGAGACTATCCCCAAAAAGGCCAGGGTCCGGAGACCTCTTGCAAAAGATGTTTTGATAGCGTCCTAAGCTTACCATCGCTTCACTTTTCTAAGATAAGGGTTTTACCTTTTTCCAATTAATTATTGGCACCGGCTTTTTTTGTTCCTGTTAATCTCCCTTCAAAGGGAATAAACTTTCCATTCAGATTCAGTCTATAGAGGATGGAGAGAGGCTGCTACAGATTTCTCTGTACGTTCGATAAAAATTACTTATGAATACACTCTACCTTGGAAAATTAGAGCACGCCGATCCCCTTTATGAGATCCTTTCTTCAAAGGTATGCCCTGCCGTAAAGGACCCTATTTTTCATGTCAACAATATGTCAAATCGAAGTGTTTATAAATATACAGAAGAAAAGACCAACATTGCCACGATTGGTAAATTTTTTAAACTGAATGATCCAAAACACGACAGGAGTTTAAGAATAAAAGGAGAATATGATAACCTCCAAAAAATCAGAGGCTATGGATTCGATACCTCCCCCCATTACGTCGTTCGCCCCATCTCCAGGGAAAACAGGATTGGTCTTGCCCTTATAGAAGAATTTATTCATGGAAAAGACCTTGATCATTATTTTAAAAAGGCGATCTATGAGGGGGATGGGGCTTCTTTGAAAAAGAAACTTTCGAAGCTGGCATCCTTTTTATATATCTTACATAAAAAAACAGAAGGGGAGGAAAATGTTGAGCTTGATTCTGTCAATGTCTATTTCCAGAAAATACTCAATAAATTGTGCCAACAAGAAATCATATACCCCTCAGATAAAAAAGAGTATCTGAAGCTGATGGATCAATGGTTGGCCAAGACGTTACTTCAGAAGACGAAGAATGGAATCGTTCATGGGGATTCAACCCCGACCAATTTTATATTTACTGAAAAAGGCGATGTGGTGGCGATCGATCTTGAACGGATGAAAAATGCCGATGCCGTTTTTGACATCGGGATGGTATGCGGGGAAATCAAACATGCCTTTCTCTGGAGAACAGGCAATCGCTACAAAGCGGAGCCATTTATCAGGCACTTTTTTGAAAGCTATGCATCCCATTTTCATGACTTTGAGAAAGCATTTAAAGAGATCACCATGAGAAATTCATTTTATATGGCGATGACAGAGTTAAGGATAGCGAGGAATGACTATCTTGATTTGAATTACAGGAAGAGACTTGCTGATGAGGCGCTGCAATGTCTGAAATGGGGACTCAAAATCGTATGAAAAAGGGAATATTTTTTGATCTTTACGGGACGTTAATTGACATCCTTACGGATGAGGTTGACCCATGGGTCTATTCCACCTTATCCCGCTATCTCTCTTACCGAGACATTAAGATTGCACCAAAAGAATTAAAGAAGAATTATTTTGATGAAATCCAAACCCAGTTGAAGCAAAGCAATGAAACCTACCCGGAAGTTGATGTTTACAAAATCTTCTCTAGTATGATGCATCGATATGGGAATAAAACATATTCTAAATCTGCGATTGTAGATACCGCAGTGCTTTTTAGGTCATTGACCATGAGACGCTTTGAAGTCTTTCAAGGAGTTTATGAGGTTTTGGCGTCCCTTCTTGAGAAATATGAACTTGTCCTTATCTCTGATGCACAGTGGGTTTTTACTGAACCTGAAATGGCCATACTGGGTCTGACACCATTCTTTAAGTTCAGGATTTTATCATCACGGTTCGGATTCAAGAAACCTGATGTAAGGTTGTTTGACATGGCCATGAAAAAACTCATGATCAGAAATGAGGAGACTGTCTATATTGGCGACAATCCACAGAAAGACCTTATGGGCGCCAAAAAAGCAGGGATGAAATTTATCCTTTTTAGGTCTGAATTCAAGCCTTGTAATGATTTTCAACCCGATAGGCATTTTAATGATTATTCTGAACTGTTAAAAATAATAGAGGAAATGTAGTCATTCGGGGGAACATCGGGGTCACATCTTCAGATGTCAGAAAATGAATATTGATGCGTCATCCATAAAAAAGTTGGCCCTGTCCAAATAGCATAGCGCCTGCCTACCGCAGGCAGGCATGGCGCAAAGCGCATAGCGGACTTTGTAGATGAAAGGGGTGAGGCCCAGATTAATTTGTAAAGAGATGGGGAAATGGGGTTTGGGGGAGATAAGGAGTGTTACAACGAAGAATCCCAACTTCTTTGGCGGGTGTAGATGGTTTTGTAACGATCATGGAAAGCTGTGATACAAGTCGTGCATTCTTCAGAGGAAGTGTCAACAGGTTCAAGGAGAACTTCGAATCCAAGTTCTTTGTATTGTTCTACCATTTCCGACAGGCGGGGTTCATCAATGGTAAATCGTTTTTCCCAACCTTCCTTTTTCAGTTCCTCTTCTCGGCCCATCTTATAAATGTCTCAAGTTTCCCTAAATCCCCCTTTTCTAAAGGGGGACTGAGGAGGATTATCATTCCGAATTCCGCAGTCTGCAATCCGCAATTTTTTTAAAACAGGTCTTCCATCTTAATACTAATAGGGCTGTCATTCCCGCCCCGTATCAAGTACGGGATAAATTCCAGCGGGAATCCAGGTGCAAAAGACTGGATTCCGGATCAAGTCCGGAATGACAACATGGATACAGACCAATTAATCCTAATTTAATTATAAAATTTAAATCCCAAATTTCAAAAATTTTAACTCATACAAAATTACCGCTCTATTTCCAAAGTGATTTTTACACTCCGGGAATAGAGCGGCATGTTTGTATCATTCTATGGACAGGAAAGAAATTATTTATGGCCGTATAAGAGTCTCCATCCTTCTGAGTGAGAGATGGCTTTTGGTTCACAGACACCGACACAGGGCGCTGGTTCTCCGCCATAGCCAGGCCGGCAAGGAGCGCAACGATACCTGATCTTCTTGCGCTCCTCATGCTTTACAAAGGCCACCGGTTCTTCACGAAAGATGTCAAACTCATCTGGCCCTGCTTCAAGGATTTTTGCTGGACAAACTTCTGGGCACTTACCGCATCCATTGCATTTGTCCGTATCGATGGTGACATACCAGTCGCCGGACCCATCCCTAAAACCATAATTGGCAATCATGTTATATCCTTTTTAAAGTCGAAAGATGAGATGCTGAAACAAGTTCAGCATGACCGAGAATTCCATTTGCTGTCATCCCGAACTTGTTTCGGGATCTGCGCTCCTTAGGCTTTCCTTGCGCTCTTTGCCTTTCCCATCTTCAACAAAGCTTGTCCGAACAGGGCTGCTCCGATGCCACCTGCGAGCTGAGTGTCGAATGGATAACCGCGATCAATGTACTCCTTCTTGTACCAGACACGGTCAGCCGTTTTAATGCCCAATTCCTTCTCCAGCCTTTTCACAACGCCCTCATTTTTAGCAATACCGCCAGTGATGGCAAACTTTTCTTTAATTCCTAAACGATTGAGCAATTCCATGATCCGATGCGCCATCGCAGAGCAGTAAGCAGCCATGATGTCGTTTTCAGGCATTCCTGCCTCCAGTAAACCGACCACCTCGCTCTTGGCGAATACGACACATGTACTGCTGATCATGGGGGGCTCTTTCTGGATCTGAAAGGAGCGTGGTCCAATCTCCCAGACAGGGACCCGGATAAGGTCGGCAAAGACTTCCATTCCTCGCCCCGTGCCAGCCGCACATTTGTCGTTCATCATGAAATTGAGAACCTTTCCCCGATCGTCAGTTTTGATGGCTTTGCAGTCCTGGCCACCTATATCCATGACCGTCCTGACTTCTGGACCATACATGAAATTGGCGCCTCGGGCATGGCAGGAGATCTCGGTGAGGGACTGTTGAGCCATGGGGACATTCACCCGTCCATAACCGGTGCCGATACAGTAATCAATATTCTCCACTTTCAAATCGGTCTTCTCCAGAGCGAAATTCATGCCTGTCCAGGCACTGGTCGGACTGTCTGAACCATCTCTCCACAGGCATCTCCAATGCCCTGGCCATGGTGTCAATAAATGTGCCAGTGCCGGCTGCGCACTTCTCATTGATGGCAAAGTCTAAGACCTTTCCCTCAGGGCTAACTTTGATCGCCCGGCCTTCCTCTCCTCCAACATCAATGATAGTTCTTGCCGTTGGGATCAGTTTAATAACCCCTCGAGCATCGGCAGTCGCATCGGGAATAGCGCCGTTCGCAAAGGCCACTTTTTTAGCTGCACTCCCTGTGGCAACCACTCGTTCCACATCCTTTCGGGTCAGGCCGGCCTTTTTAAGAACCTCATTATAGAGTTGTTCGACAGTCTCTGCTTTTTTCATTCCTGCAGGCGCCGCTCCTTTTCCAACGATTTTGCCATCCTTCTTGATCACAATATGAACATTCTTACCACCTACGTCTATTCCTGCAACTATCATCTTGCCCTCCTTTCTTTATAATCAAGCAACTTTCTTGAGCCCCAATGTTTCGGTTACGAAGAGATCGATCATCCGAGCTGTTCGGACTTCGTCAAATTCCCTCTCATCCGCCATATTGCCTTCAAAGGTCATCACCGGTAGGCCCATTTTCGCCAGGGCATTTTTAATCTCCATTTGATGTTGAGCTGTTCCCTCGCATACGCGATTGAGATGAATAATTCCTGCATCAATCTTCCACTGCTTGGCTATCTTGTTCACAAGGTCGTCCTTGTACTGGGCTCCATAGAAAGGTGCCCACATCAGTTTTCCTTTAAGTTCGCCTTCTGCAAGCAACATTCGATGCTCAACAGGAGGGCGACCGGTAGATATAAGGATACGAAATTTTACCGGGTCTGCAAGGGAATCGGAGTTGCCCATAGTACCGTTTGGATTCTAAGGATAGAATAACCTTAGGAGAGGGAAGGGGCAATGCTTTCATCGAGTTTCTGAAGGAGGGAAGGAAAGGGGATTGCACGGAGCGTGCTGGAAACTCCAGAAAAGATCCGGGAACTTCAAAGGAAACCATATCGGAAGGCCAAGCAGGAGTTGTGAAAGCAACCGGATGAAGATAATCGGAAAGCCGTATTCGGGGGCGAAGCTTGACCGGAGGTAAACAAACCGAACGTACGGTTTGATGAGGGGGAGCTGGAGATAGAGCCTTCAGCCACTACGCCAGCTCTCTACTCTTTTTTAACAGGCATCCAGGTGGAGAATAATTCTTCCAGTCGCTTCTGCGTTTGGGATGATAAACGAGCTAAAGTCAGGCCATATTTTTCCATATGATCTATGGTGACAATCCCTGAGGCTCCACTGTAACTCAAAATGGCGATCCTGGGTTTTTCATCAGGTGGATGTTGCAGATAAAAATCTTTTTCAAGGGTCCGAGCAATATCCACCATCTCAAAAAAGTCATCTGCTTGATGGATACCCGCCTGTCTTAAGACTCCCTCGATGTGTCAATAAACCCCATACAGTTCGGTCCCCATATTCGTAGTCGCCCTTTCCGAGCGATGTCGAGGCACTGATCCTGTAGGGCCTTTCCTTTTGGCCCAACTTCGGCGAAACCGCTCGATTCCACAATTGCCCCGCATACACCCTTTGTGATGCAGTCTTCCAAGACTTGAGGCACAGCTTGGGCCGGGACAAAGATCAAGGCAAGATCTAAAGGACCTTCGATATCCGAGACCCTGGGATAACATTTCAAGCCAAGGACCTCATTATATTTGGGATTGACAGGATAGATGGGTCCATTATAGCCGAGGGTTAGATTGGACACTAAAAACCGCCCACCCGTATATGGTTCTGGGGTAGCACCAACCACAGCAATTCCCTTTGGTTCAAAAAAGAAATTCATAGACTATCCTTCCTGCTGGAAAGTAAAACTTTTTCAATTATTAACTTATCCTGAAACAAAAGGAAAGATCAAATTGATAATTTGAAAAATTGTTGGTAAATTGCTCTCAGTCCCAACAGGACAATGAGAGAGACTCCATTGGTAGAATATCTTGAGAAAGGGGGGTTTTAAATGGATATCAAAAAAGTGGGTGTCGTCGGTATGGGAACAATGGGAAGTCAGATCGGGATTGTCTGTGCCAGAGGCGGTTTTCAAACCACCCTGGTGGATCTCTCTGAAGAATTAATAAAAAGGGGGCTAAGTACTATAAAATCATTTTTAAACAGTCAGGTTAAAAAGGGGAGGATGAAGAATGAGGAGATGGACCAGGTTCTTCCCCTTATTAGCACGACAACGGACTTGACGGGGGCCCTTTCTGATGTGGAGTTGGTCATTGAGGCTGCTTTTGAGGACATTGATGTGAAGAAGGAGTTGTTCAAAAAAATAGATGGGATCTGTCCAAAAGAAACTATTCTGGGAAGCAACACCTCCACGTTGAGCATTACCGAGATGGGAGCAGTCACGGCCCGACCCGAAAAGTGTATTGGAATACATTTTTTAATTCCGGCGGCACTTACTCCACTGGTTGAGTTAGTACGTGGTTTAGAGACTGCAGATGAGACTCATAAAAAAGTTGTTGATTTTCTGACTAAGTGCGACAAGGAAACCGTTACCGTCAAGGACTCCCCGGGTTTTGTGATCAACCGCCTTTACCTTCCAATGGTGAATGAAGCTTTCTATGTCTTGGAATCCTTTCTCGCCAGCGCCGAAGAGATAGACCGCTGCTGTGTGAGAGGGCTTAATTTCCCTTTAGGTCCCTTGGCAGCGGCGGATGCTTTTGGGTTGGACATCCTTCTCAACTGTATGACAACTTTCCATAAAGAATTGGGTGAAAAATATCGTCCTGCTCCCCTTCTCGTTAAATTGGTTAAAGCTGGACGCCTCGGCCGGAAGAGTGGAAGAGGGGTCTATGATTATCGGAAACAGGAGTGAGAGGATTTTCTCCTGCCACCCTTAACTGACTTCCCGATATAGCGCGGCAGTTATTTGGATTCCCTGAGGAAGGAAGTGATGAGATTACTCACATTATTTAAGAGAGAGGAGATGATGTCCTCTATTTCCCGTAGCGGGTCAGTCAGTTGGCCCTTGACGTTGATCATGTTTTTTGAGTTCTTGATTGGCCTCACAGATGTCTATATTGCAGGCAAAGTCAGTAAAGAGATTCAAGCCACCTACGGATTTGTCATTCAACTCTATTTTATTTTTATTGTCATTGGCAATGCCCTCACCGTCGAGAATGGTTATCTCTAACCAGGTAGATTATTTAAGAGAAGCTTCCTTTTCCCAAGCCTCGAATTTTCACACGCCATTTCCTTAAATTTCATTGTAAAGTTAATGGGTTACGAAAATATTCTTCACCTGATCTTACTCTTGACCCATTCGGCGGCGCCAAGCCCCGCCTTTGAAGGCGGGGTGAAGAAGTGCCGCTCAGGGTTAACCCTGAGCAAGCCCCAGCATTTATGCTGGGGAGTCGAAGGGTTGACTTAAATCAATGCAATTTTTTCCGGAATATTAGAACATTGGATAGTAGAATGATTGTTTGTCTCTTGGAACAAAGAGTGGGGAGAGTGAGGAGATGGTGAAGCAAAGAGAAATTTCAGAGAAGGAGAAAGATGATATTCAGACATTGATGAGGTTTGTAGGGATCTACTGCAGAGAGAATCACAATGGAGAGAGGACCCCCTTCTCATTCAAACTTTTCGATATCAAGGAAATTGAGAAGAAGGAAATCTCCCTGTGCACGGAATGCACAAGGCTTCTCACTTATGGCCTGACCATGAGGCTGAAGTGCCCTCACGATCCCAAACCGATGTGCAAGAAATGTGAAACTCAGTGTTACCATGGTGATTATAAAGCAAAGATTCGAGAGGTCATGAAGCTTTCTGGGGTGTATATGATCAAACATGGCCGGGTGGATATGCTTTATCATTATTTCGTATAACCCTCCCTCGCACATGATTTATGAGAATTGTGGGGATGGGGAGATAGGGGATTGAGAAGATTATTAAAAATTTAAGAATTGATTTAAGTCAAAGTATTTTCCTGAGTTAAGGGTTAAATTTGAATTAAAAAGGAGACAAGAAAATGGCTGAGAAAAAGGAAATGATTTGTTTCTTGTGTCATAAAACAGAACACGAAGGTGTTTTGCTTCCATGTCGAAAAGGCGGACAGGACCTTTGGGTTTCCACCCGATGTCTGCCTATGCTCATCCATGGTGGCTAAAACAGATAATCCCCCCTCATTTCCCCCTTTAACAAAGGGGGATAAAAGGAGATTTGTTAAGGAGGAATAGGGATGGATAAATATGCAAAGGCTTTTGTCAAATCGAGTCTGATCTATCTCGGAATTGGAGCTATTATGGGGGTATGTTTGGTTTTATTCCCAGACATTCGATTCACTGTCACGAGGGTTCATGCCCACATTCTTCTTCTGGGATTTATGGCCATGATGATTTATGGCGTGGGATATCATATCCTTCCGCGATTCATGGGGAGACCAATTTACAGCCATCGCCTTGGCAACATCCAGGTATGGATTGCTAACATTACATTAGTGGGCCTTTCTCTTTCATGGATAGCAGAGACATCCCAGGGGGGATTCTGGCATTATTTAGCAATCCTGTTTGGAATTGGCCAGGCAGTTGCTATTTTTATCTTTATTTTCAATCTGTGGAAGAGCATGATTCCGCAAGCCACGCAATAATTCAGAGTTCGGAATGTGGATTTCGGAATGTAATTCCGCAATATGCAATATGAAAAGGGGGTTAACAATGGCTGATAAGAAAATTACAAAAGATACGGTCATCGGGGATGTCTTGAAGACGAACCCGGCAGCGATCAAAATTATCGAAAAATATTTTGGAACAGGCTGCTTCACCTGTCCTGGAATGAAGATGGAATCCATCTCATTCGGAGCTATGATGCACAATATGGATCCAGAAGTAATCGTCAAAGAATTGAATGCTCTCGAGTGAAGATAATAATCCCCCCTTTCTCCCCCCTTTATCAAAGGGGGGTAAGGGGGGATTTTAAAAAAGAGGGTTATGGAGCCCATTCATCTTTTTGAGAAGGCGGAGTTTTCTAAAGAAAATTTCGTACCCAAGCAACTCTACATTGGGGACGCAGGGGCAGCTGTTCTCATCTGCTTTGAACCTGGCCAAACCATGCCTCTCCACCCCCATCCGGGCGCTTTGGAGGTGATCCTCTACGGGGTTGAAGGGGAGGGGACTTTGGCGATCGGGGATGAGGAGAGACCTTTTAGGAAAGGCGATCTCGTCTTCTGTAAGGGGGAAGTTCCCGTCGGCCCCAAAAATACAGGTCAGGAAAAGTTTATGGTCCTGGTCATTTTAGTTCTGAGACAGTTGGTTTCTAAAGCAACCTGACCCCTCACCCTTCCCCTCACCCCTGAGGGGAGAGGGAAGGGGTGAGGGGGTTAAATTAGTCCTCTATAGATTAAGTTTTTTATAAAGAAGGCCATATCTCACCCCATGGCAACTGATTAAGACGGAGGAGCACTTAAGTTCCTCCATCGCCAGATAAAGGATCGTCCCTCCTGCCAAGATGACATCTGCTCTGGCCACGGGAAGACCAGGTATTTTTTTTCTCTCCTCAATGGTTTTAGATCGGTAACGGAGGAGTTGTTTTCCCAGCTCTCCCTTTTTCAAGATAAAATGATGGATCTTTTCAGCGATAAATTCTTCCAGACCCATTTCAACAGAGGCGAGGGTCGTGGCTGTCCCTCCGACAGCTACCATGGATGGCGGTTCCTTTGAATGAGGGATATTGACAAGGTGTCCCTGAATTTTCCGCTCCATCTTCTCCCATTCTTCTTCTTGAATAGGATCTGAACAGAGAAACTCCTCTGTGAAACGGACTGATCCAAGTGGAAGGCTTATCCAATGACTGATCTGATCGCCTTTGCCAAGGATGAACTCTGTGCTTCCTCCCCCTACATCCACCACAAGGACAGGTTTTTTTACCTCCTTGAGATCGTTTGCCACAGCCAAAAAAGAGAGTTGGGCCTCTTCTTCTCCAGAGATGACCTCAATGGAGAGGTTGAGTTTATCTTTGGCCCCTTTTAAGAAATCCTCGGAGTTTTTGGCTTCTCGAAGAGCGCTCGTCCCTGCGGCAAAGATTTTCTGAACCTCCATGGCCTGACATCGTTTTAAATATTGAGCCAGTGTTTGAAGGCCTCTCTCCATCGCCTCTTTCAAAAGCATTTTGTTTTTTTGAACGCCCTCACCCAATCGGACAACGGTTTCCATTTCAAAAAGAGGATGAATTTTTCCTCTTTTCACTTCGGAGATGAGGAGGAGGATGGTATTGGTCCCGATATCAATGGAAGCAACCCTTTTAGGGAAAGTAGGGTCGGATTTCACGACAGAGTTCCTCTGGAATGATGTTAGCAGTCAATTCAGACTGAAGGACCTCAAAAGACGTATAGTCATTGAGGTAATAGGGTTGAATGGGGGTTCTGGAAATAATTCTGATGAGAACCTGACAATGGGCTTCGCCGGAAATGGAGTAAATTGAAAAGTTGAAGCTGTTGAGACTTCTTTCATAATAGTATTTTAAGGTGGAAACGATCCCTTTGGCCAGAGAGGCAATCTCTTCTTTGGCGAGTGTAGTGATTGACCCATGTCCCTCCACGCTTCCACACACTTCATTAAATCCTATGGGAGCAAAAGAGACAAACCAGTGGACATTTCCGATACTGGTGATATATCGTTTTCCAAGTCCTTTTTCAATGTGGATGAGGTCCTTCCAGTAAAGAGTCCCATTCCTTTTGTAATAGGAGGAACTGGCATCTAACAGCCATTCCATCTCATTCGTCGGGATGGGATCGCCGATGACCTGAAGATGGGGATGGAGGATGGTGCTTCCTCCAGGGAGAAGGAAATTTTGGCTGATTTGCCAATAGCGGGTATCTGGGTCAAAAGCCATTGTTCTTCGAATGATCTCGATAGCAACCGAAAAACCCGCTTCGTAAATTTCAGGGGTGAATTGGTTGAGATTGAGAAAATGCTCATGACAGAGAACGACGACACTGCCATAAGATCCTACTGGATTGAGGTTCGGAAAACCGACTGCCCTTCCAATGCAAATTCTTCCTTCCGGGACGATTTCTTTTAAAAACTGGGGAGTCTTTTGAAGAACATTCTCTGGACAGAAGAAGCATCCTTTTGACTCCTCGGCCATCTTGGAGAAGTCAAATTTCCCTTGAGAAGGAAGGCCCCAAGTGATGATGCGGCTCCGCCGTTTTGTCAGGGGATCGATCCGGACCTCGGTTGGGACTGAAATGGTTTCAAATCCCTCGAGAGGAGAACGGAGGTCCGATTGGAGATGAAATCGCTCAAACTTAATTTCCATAAACAAAACTCAGTTCCGCTTCGCCACACAACTGGAATAATGGAATAATGGAATAGTTGAATGATGGAGTTCATTATTTACAATATTCCAATGTTCCATCATTCCAAACTTTCACTTGTTCTCTGTAATGAAGCGAAGTATCGAACGATCATAAGATCGCTCTCCCTCAGACGAGAAGAAACAGCCTGGAAGCTGCTTCATCCTCCAATGATAAGTGATGCACTCGCAACATTTTCCCTTGCGGTCACAGGGCTCATAAGTACAGGGGCATCGGGTTTTGTTTTTTTCTAAATGGCATTCCAACATCTTTCTCCGCCTTCCCTTCAATATAATGTATGGGGTTCCAGGGTCCTAGGATTCAAGGGTTCCAGTGGACACACTGAAATCAGAACTTATATTTTATTGTTTTCCTTGACCCCTTGAACCCCTGCCTGCCCCGCCCTCGGTCGGGACCGGGGCCGGCAGGCAGGCTTGGTCCCTCGAACCCTTCAATTTTTGAAGAAAGGGAATAGCCATCACGGGTTCACCTTAAAGAAAAGGTAGTGTTCTACCATTTCACAGAGGATGTGTCCGATGAGAATGTGGGTTTCTTGGATGCGGGGGGTGCTGGTGGAAGGAACGACAAGGGGGAAATCAGCCATTTTTGAAATGACACCCCCATCATTTCCGGCGAGGGCAACCGTTTTCATCCCCATCTCTTTAGCCACTTCAAAAGCCTTGATGACATTAGGGGAACTCCCGCTAGTGCTGATGCCGATGGCGACATCCCCTTCCTTACCCAGGGCTCTGAGTTGTTTAGAAAAGATTTCGTTAAAGGCAAGGTCATTGGAGACACTGGTGAGAATGGAGGTGTCTGTCGTGAGGGCAATAGCAGGCAGGGGTGGGCGGTCCATGACATATCGATTGATAAATTCCGCAGCCAGGTGTTGGGCGTCGGCTGCGCTCCCTCCATTTCCGAAGAAAAAGAGTTTGTTCCCTGCTTCGAATGTATGAGAGATTAATTTGATCACGTCGAGAAGCTTAGGGAGATTTTCTTTGAGAAAACGCATTTTAACTTCAGAACTTTCTTTAAATCGCTTCAGAATTATATTTTCCATTGAACGAAAATATTATACTTCCTGGTTTTCCATGTCAAGGGGGCCTTTTGAGCTCTGCATATTTTTAAATTTTTTCAGAGCTCTCCTTTTTGATAGGGCAATTTCCAGCGCCGATTCAACCATGGCCATTGACTGGGATATTGTCTGATGGAATCCTCGATGGCCTTTGTAAATTTAGCGGTTAGCAGTTCTGTATCCTTCTTTTCATCGGATGTCCGTTCTATTTCGATGGGACTCCCGATAAATAAGTTCTGCGGGATTCCTTTTTCTCTCACGACGAACATGGGCAAGATGGGAGCCCCTGTCTTTAGAGAGAAGATGGCTGGCCCAGGAGGGGTAAAGGCTGTTTGGCCAAAGAATAGGACAGGAAGTCCTCCCCGCCTCTTTTGTTCATCGGCGATAAGATAAAGAATCTCATTTCGACGGAGACAGTTCAAAGATTTCTTGACGGAAGCTGTTACAGGTTTTGGGGAAAAGGGCTTCTGACCCAACCCTCTTTGATAGTTTCCTAATCTTTTAATCAACCTTGGGAAATTACCCTCATTGATGATGATATTAAATGAATAGCCCTCCACCATGGCAAGCCTCGTTCCCAATAGTGTAAAAGCGCCCAAATGGCTACCCAGGGCAATAACTCCATTTCCCTTTGCCAAAGCGGCATCCAGATATTCTCGACCCGTTATTTTAATATTCTTGATGAAACGTCCAAAAGGAACAGCAGCCGTATAGATGGTTTCAAGAGGCGTGAGTGTAAAGTTGAAGAAGACCTCCCTGGCGAGCTTTGTAATCTCCTTAAGATCTTTTTCTCCTCCAAAGGCCAAGGAGAGATTATCAAGTACTCTATCCCTGTATTTTTTGATCAAATAGAAAGCCATTGTCCCTAAAATCCTTGCAACAAAGACTACGATTCTTGGAGAGAGTACACGAAATGTCAGGACAGAGAAGGCCAATAAGAGATTGCCAAAGAAGTCCGCGAGCCAGTCCTTTATTTTCTTAGAGTTAGTTTTTGACACGGGATATCAAATATAAGAAAGACGAATTGAATGGTATCAACATAGATTATTTTAGGTCAGATTTCAATAGATATCCTGGGGATGGCCTTTTTCAAAGCAGGATTGACCCGTTCGACGGAGCTAAGCCCCGCTCAGGGTCAACCCTGAGCGTTCGACTGAGACTTCGGCGAGTCGCTCGACCTGGAGGCTCTCGACAGGCTCAGTCGAGCCGCCCACGTCGAAGTCAGGCCCTGGCCTTCAAGCCGAGGCGTCGAAGGGTTGACCTTTGGAGCCATTTTGTTTATCATCATTCTCAAGACAACAAAATACCTGCCTACCGCAGGCAGGCGCTAAGCGCTTAGCGCTATGCGCATAGCGTCAATTTAGTAGGTGATTGGATGAACATTTTGGCCCTCCCCACAGCCCTTGCCTTTACCATGAACCTCATCCTTTGTCTGGTCGTCCTTTCCAGCAATCCTAAAAACGTAGCTCATCAGCTCTTTGCCTGCTTTGTCCTTGCCTTTGCCGCCTGGAATATGGGCGAACTCATCATGATCAGCAGTGTCAATCCCATCCATGCCATTTTTGGGGTGAGGGTCATCTTTGTCGGATTGACTTTTGCCCCCCTGTTCTTTCTCCATTTTTCTTTTATCTTTCCCTTCAAGAAAAAGAGTGAATGGCCAAAAGGATTCAAACTTTTCCTCCTCTATATGATTCCCATAGCCATTCTGGTGACCTTTTTCCTCATCTTCCGAATTGACATTGAAAGGTTCAAAGAATTAAGAAATGTCTTCTATTATGGTCTCCTCTTTGAAGAACCGCTCATTTTTCTGATCTTCCTCGGTTTGATCGCCCTCTTTTCAGGCATCTGCATCTATTGGGGCATCAAAAATCTGCTCCAATCTCTCCGGACGACACGAATTCCCAGACAAAAACTTCAGATCAAATACCTTATCTTTGGAATTGTCTCCATGGCGATTGTCGGAACGATTATCAATCTCTCCAATTATTTTCTCAAACTGGGCTGGCCGATCTTTTTTCTAGCCAGCCTCTACTCGATCTTGATCAGTCTTTTCTTTGCCATCGCCCTCATCAAATACCGACTGCTCGACATCCATCTCCTCATTCGGGGAGGAATCCTCTACTCTTCTGTCTCGGGTTTGATCCTGGCCATCTATATCCTCATCATCAAAAACATTGGAGAGACACTTTCTCAAAAGGCTTACGGAAGGTCTCTTTTAGTAGAATCTGCTTTGATCCTTGCCCTGGTTTTTATGCTTCAGCCCTTTCAGAAAAAAATAGGGGATTGGATCGACCGCTTTTTTTATATGGAGAGAGTTCGTTTTCGGACGAAGCTTTCAGAGTTTAGCCGAGCGCTGACGGAGTTGGTGGACCTCGACGAGGTGGCAGGGACAACGGTTCATTTCATCACCCAAACTTTGCATGTTGACTCCGTTGCTTTTTTCTTCCAAAAAAATGAGGTGAATGAATATCATTCAATTTTTGGGACCTTGCTTAATGATGAAATGAAATATTCATCCCAACACCCCTTTGTGAAGCGAATAGGATCAAACGGAAGGGCAGTGGATCTGGAACACCTTCGGGAGATCGAAGGAGAGGTAGAGGAGATTGATGATCTGATTGAAAAGGGTTGGGTGGTAGTTGCTCCAATCTTTTTGAAGGAGAGATTGCTGGGTTTTATTCTGCTGGGGAAGAAGCGTTCAGAGAAGGACTATACTGTGGAAGAGCTGGAACTCTTGGAGGCTTTTTCAAACCAGACAGCTCTTGCCATCTCCAGAGCCCTCATCTATCGGGATATGAGCTTAAAAGATAAACAGATCATGCAAGCTGAAAAGATGGCGGCCATCGGTGAATTAGCTGCTGGAATCGCTCATGAGATTCGGAACCCATTAGGTATTATCACTGGATCTGCGGAGACCGTTCGAAAGCATAAAGATCAGAAGATTCGGGAGGAGATGACCAACTATATTTTAGAAGAATCCCAACGGATCAATGGATTGATTAGCACCTTCCTGGACTTTGGAAGGCCGAAGGAGCCGAAATTGGTGAGTTGCGATCTCAGGGAGGTGCTGGAAAAAACCCTTCTCCTCCTCTCTCCGCAGGCAAAAACCCTGGGGGTGGAGATTAAAAGAGAGATTCCTCAGAAGCTTCTTCAGGTTTCGATCGATCCGGATCAGATGAGGCAGGCCTTTACAAATCTGGGTGTCAATGCCCTGGAAGCGATGCCTCATGGAGGGGTTCTGAAGGTAATGGTGTTAGAAAACGCCAGAGGTAGAGTGGTGGTTCGGTTCAGTGATTCAGGGAAAGGGATTCCCAAAGAGGTGCAGCCCAAAGTCTTCGAACCATTCTTCACGACAAAAGAGGGAGGAACAGGCTTAGGACTTTCCATCGCCCATCGTATTATCACTCAACATGGAGGGGATATTAGTGTGGAGGGTGAGGAGGAAAAAGGAAGTAATTTTACGATCACCCTTCCTTTGGAAAAGGAAATATAAGAGATGAAGAGGACCCTCCTCATTGCAGAAGATGAAGAGAAGATGAGACGGATTCTGGAAGTGAACCTTCAGGACCAATACCGACTTCTCCTTGCTAAAGATGGAGAGGAGGCCCTTCGTATTTTTAAGGAGAACGAGGTCAACCTTCTCCTCACCGATATGAAGATGCCTGAAAAGGATGGCCTCAGCTTACTTCACGATGTGAAACGGCTCCGCCCGGAGGTTCCTGTGATCCTGATCACAGCCTATGGAACAATTGAGTCAGCTGTCAATGCCATGAAAGAAGGAGCCACGGATTACCTTCTGAAACCGATTAAAATGGAAGAGGTCGAACTGGTGATCCAAAGGGCGCTTTTCCAGGCTGACCTCATTGATGAAAATCGGAAGTTGAGAGAGGAAATTAAGTCCCTTTACGGAATGGATACTATCATCAGTAAACATCCAAAGATGATCGAGATGATGGGCATTGTCCACCAAGTCGCTGATAGCAAAGCGACGGTTTTGATTGAGGGCGAGAGTGGCACAGGGAAAGAATTGGTGGCCCGAGGCATTCACTTCAATAGCCAGAGGGCAGGTTTTCCTTTCATCGTGGTCAACTCTTCTGCCATCCCGAGAGAACTTCTTGAGAGCGAACTCTTCGGCCATGAAAAAGGGGCGTTTACTGGCGCAGGAAAGAGAAAGATCGGAAGTTTTGAACTGGCCCATAAAGGAACCCTCTTTCTCGATGAAATTGGAGAGATGCCCAAGGAACTTCAAGTCAAAATATTAAGAGCGATCGAAGGCTATCGTTTTATGAGGGTAGGGGGGACAGAGGAGATTGATGTAGAGGTCCGGCTGATTGCTGCCACCCATCGAGATTTGAAGGCAGCGGTTGAAGCAGGAGAATTCCGCGAAGACCTCTTCTACAGACTTCACGTCGTTTCCATTAAACTTCCACCATTGAGAGAACGCAAAGAGGATATTCCTCTTTTGGTTTCTCATTTTATTGGGAAGCATAAGAAGGAAGTGAAGGATAGACCTCTGGAGATTTCGGAAAAGGCTCTTCAAACCTTAGAAAACCATTTATGGCCTGGAAATGTGAGGGAGTTAGAGAATTGTATCTTAAGGGCCATGCTTTTGGCTCGATCCAATCGGATTGAAGTAGAAGACCTCCCACCCGAAGTGAGGGGGGAGGGTGGAAAGGCAATGGTTTCGGTGCCGAGAGACAGTGAAGAATTGAGACGAATGAAATGGCAATTAAGGCGGAAGGCAGAGAATGAAGTGGAGAGGGCTTTTTTGAGAGAGGCTTTAAAGAGGAACAAAGGGAATATTTCCAAGACCGCTTTGGATGTGGGAATGGACCGGAGGCAACTTCAGAATCTGATCCGAAAACACAGAATTGTTGTCAAGGAGTTTAAGAGAGAGCTCTGAGAACCACTATGAGCTCTCTTGATTACAGAGATTTGAAAAGAAGATTACACAGATTTGCTTTGCTCTCAATGTATCTAACGGGGTAAAAAAGATCAGCGCCCAAAGTTCTCGGCATGGTTAAAATAAAAGTTAAAGCCCTTTTAAGGAAATATTCTCATTTGCTTACAGGAATCGTCACTTCGAGTGGGGCATCCTTTGCGCTTTTTATAGGTCTATTGGCAATGGTGTTTGTCTACCGGATTCAACTCTCGATCGGTCTTTTTACCAATCCAGTGAGAC
>Ga0210049_1000949_pt1 | contig 26259 bp, 24 predicted proteins | sample CryGeyCG2014_300_2_FD_183964 | JGI IMG/M metagenome (GOLD analysis project Ga0210049, IMG submission 183964) | Groundwater microbial communities from aquifer - Crystal Geyser CG06_land_8/20/14_3.00 (SPAdes) (version 2) | ecosystem: Environmental > Aquatic > Deep subsurface > Groundwater | place... | reverse complement strand
AGTTAAAAAATTTGATAAATTTTTAATTGATTTAAAGAATTTAATCTATGCCAAAAGAAGCAATAAAAAATAAAAAAGTAGTTCCGCAAGTAGCGGTAAATCAAGAGGAAGAAAAACCGCCTTTTGAAACTACCACCCTTTGGGATTTTTCAAGACAAAGCTACGGCAAAAAACCAAAAGGCAATAATAAGTTTCAAGGCGTTACACCGGCTTTTATTATTTGGAATATGCTACAAAGATATACAAAGCCAGGCGATTTGGTAGTTGACCCAATGGCTGGAAGCGGGACAACAATTGATGTCTGCGAGGAAGAAGGAAGAAAAGCAATTGGTTATGACATAAACCCCCAGCACCCGAAAGTTAAAAAAAATGATTCGCATAAAATTCCTCTTGCCGATAATTCGGTAGATATGGTTTTTATAGATTCCCCTTATGGCGATAATGTCAGTTATTCTAATGAAGCCGCGGATATTGGAAAAATCTCTGCTGAAGACCCTAAATTTTATGAGGAGCTAGAAAAAGTTGCCCAAGAAATTTACAGAGTTTTAAAACCCGGCAAAGTAATAGGGTGGTTGATTGGCGACCAATGGGTAAAAAGAAAATTTACTCCAGTGGGGCTTAAAATTTACCAGATGTTAGTTGATAATGTAAAATTTGAACCAATCGACCTAATTTGTGTAACTCGTAGAAATCAAAGCTCTAATACTCGCATTTGGCATTATCGGGCCCAAAAATTTAATTTCTTTTTACGAGGATTCAAGTATTTAATTTTGGCGAAAAAACCTGATGGGAATAATAATTCTAAAATTGCCACAAAAGTAAGATGGCAGAGATATAAGTAACAAATTTTAATCAAAAGGCACCATAAAATCCGTTAAAGTCCAGTCAGGCCGGGGGGCGCGAAAGGCCGATGGTAAGGAACCCGCTTTGCAGGATGCCATCCTTAACCGTCTTCCTAAACTTTCGTTTTGGCCCACGACAGTGGGTGGGTTGGAGTTCATTTACACGACTATAAAAGTCCAAAAAGAGGCAAAGTGGATAATTTGTGTATAAAAACTTTATTACAAAATTGATTTCTTTCAAAAATTAGCTTAAATAAAGGAATTTTAAAAGTCGCTCTTTTTTAAGGGGCGATTTTTTTGTTTTTGACTAAATGTTGATTAGTGGTTTATCATTAAATCAAAGTGGGGAACTGTGGATAACTATGGGGATAACTAGTCAAATCTGGGGATAAATATGATTTTAGGAGAATACAAACATAATTTAGATTCTAAAGGTCGATTAGCTGTCCCGGCTAAATTCAGAATTAAATTTAAAACCGGGGCAATTATTACCCGAGGGTTGGACCGCTGTCTTTTTGTTTTCGGTTCGGAAGATTGGGAAGCTTTGGTGAAAAAGATTATTGGTTTGCCTTTGGCTCAAGCTAACTCGCGGGCTTTCAGCCGTTTGATGCTTGCCGGAGCCACTGATGTCAAATTGGATGTTCAGGGAAGAATTTTAATTCCTGATTATTTGCGGCAGTACGCGGATTTAAAAAAACAAGTAGTGCTTGCCGGTCTTTATAGCCGGATGGAAATTTGGGATGCGGAATTTTGGAAACAGTACAAGATGAAAACAGAATCGTCTTCCGAGGAAATTGCCGAAAAGTTAGGAGAATTAGGAATTTAAAAATCTCTAATTAATCCCGAATATTATCTCTAATAATCTCTAATTAAAATTAGAAAATTTGAGAAAATTCGGGACAAAATTAGAGATTGATTAGAGAAATTATGCATACCCCAGTTCTTTTAAATGAAGCAATAGAAGTTTTGGCGCCAAAAGCCGGAGAATTTTTTATTGACGGCACCATAGATGGCGGCGGTCACGCTTTAGCCGTCTTAGAAAAAATTTTGCCAACCGGAAAACTTTTGGGCGTTGATTGGGATAAAGAATTGATTGAAAAAGCGAAAAAGAAATTTCCAAAAGAAAACACTGTTTTGGTTAATGATAATTTTAAGAACTTGCCTCTTATCTTGAAAGAAAAAAAATTACCCTTGGCTGACGGCTTATTTTTAGATTTAGGTTTTTCTTCTTGGCATTTGGAAAAAAGCGGTAGAGGTTTTAGTTTTAACGCCGTAGCCGGGGAAGAACCGCTTTTAATGACTTATTCTTTGTCTCAAAAATCAGTTTGCCAATGGCTGAAAGAATTAAGCGTAAAGGAATTAGCCGAAGTGATTAAAAATTTCAGTCAGGAAAGATATAGTGAGCGGATTGCCCAAGCAATTAAAGAAAATTTACCCCAAACAACTGACGAGTTGGTTCAAATTATTAAAGCCGCGGTTCCCAAAAATTATGAACACGGCCGCATTAATCCGGCGACAAGAACTTTTTTAGCTTTGAGAATTTTTGCCAATCAAGAGTTGAAAAACCTTCAAATTTTCCTTTCAGAGTTAAAAGAAATCATCAAAAGCGGCGGCCGAGTGGCAATCGTTACTTTTAATTCTTTAGAGGACCGATTGGTAAAAAATTTCTTCCGGCAGATGGTTCAAAAGAAAGAGGGAAATCTATTAACCAAAAAATTCATTAAACCGACGCCGGCCGAAATTAAAATCAACCCTCGTTCCCGTTCAGCTAAATTAAGAGCTCTTCAAATTTTATGACCATTATCAAACCAAAAAAACATAGTCAGTATTTAAAATTTTTTATCATTACTTTTTTAATTTTATTTTTAGGAGCCATCTTTTATATAGATGAATATAATCATTCGGCCAATCTTCGTTACCAGTTGGAAAATTTAAAAAAATCAATTGTTCAAGTTCAGGAAAAAAATGCCGACTTGAAAAATGAACTTTTTAAAGTCATTGACCCGAATCGCTTAAATGCCTTGGCTCAAGAAAAAGGCCTCACTTTGGAACGTCATCCTCAATACTTTGGTTTTAATCAATGAAATTCCGCTTTTTTATCCTTTTTGGCTTCTTTTTAATCCTTTATAGTCTTTTGGGTTTTAATCTTTATACTCTCCAGATTGAGAAGGGGGAATCTTATTTAAAAAAAGTTCAAGCCAGAAATGAATTTTTGGCTGATTTGGAATTAAAGCGCGGTCAAATTTTTTTTCTTGATAGAAACCAAAATGATATTTCCGTTGCTCTTAATAAAAATTACCCCCTGCTTTACGCGGTTCCTAAGGAAATTCAAAACCCCGAACAAACTGCCGTCTTATTGGTTCCTCTCATTGGCGGGGAGGAAAAAAAATTAGCCGCGATTTTCAGCGATCATCAAAGTCTTTACCGTCTATTGGCTGACAAACTTTCGCCGGATTTAATAAATAATTTAGAGAAAATCGGACCCCTTCAGGGAATTTATATTGACACCCAGCCTTATCGTTTTTATCCTTTTCAAAATTTAGCTTCTCAAGTTCTGGGATTTTTCGGAATCAATGATAAAAATTCAAAACCAACCGGAATTTACGGCCTTGAAGAATTTTATAATAATGTTTTGAGTCAAGAGAAAAATTTATATTTAACTATTGACCGCAGTCTTCAAGTTCAATCCGAAAACGTTTTGAATGGTTTAATTCAGAAATTTGACGCCGTCGGCGGCACAATTATTATTGAGGAGCCGAAAACCGGAAAAATTTTGGCTTTAACCAATAAACCGGATTTTGACCCCAACGAGTACAGCAGTTCTTCCATTAAAAATTTTTTAAATCCGGCTATTCATTATCTTTATGAACCCGGCTCGGTGCTTAAACCTCTAACCATGGCCGCGGGCATTGACCTTGAAGTTTTAACGCCAACGACAACTTATGTTGATGCGGGGAGGGTGACTTTGAACGGCAAAACTATTGAAAACTGGAACCACAAAGCCTATGGTAAAATTACCATAACCGAGGTAATTGAACAATCTGTTAATACCGGCGCTGTTTTTGCCGAACAAAAAATCGGCAACAGTCAGTTCTATAATTATTTAAAAAAGTTTGGCTTGGATAAAATTACCAACATTGATTTACCGAAGGAAGCAGTCGGCAATTTAAAAAATTTATCAAGAAAAGAAGCCCGGGCAATAGATTTTGCCACCGCTTCTTTTGGCCAGGGGATAGCCGTTACTCCGATGGAATTAATCAGCGCTTTTTCAGCCATTGCTAACGGCGGCGTCCTGATGAGACCTTTTCTCAACCGTGATTTAAATCCCCAGATTGTTGATAGAGTTATTAAACCCGAGACCAGCCGTTTGGTGATTGAAATGATGGAATCAGCTGTTAATAAAGCTCAAGTGGCGGCCATCCCCGGCTATAGAATAGCGGGAAAAACCGGTACCGCTCAAATCCCGGATTTTCAAAAGGGCGGCTACACCGAAGAATACATTCATACTTATGTCGGATTTGCGCCGATTAGCGACCCCCGCTTTATAGTTTTGGTTAAGCTTGATAAACCGAATTCAAATTTAGCGGCCCAAAGCGTTGTTCCGGCTTTCCGCGATTTGGCGCAGTTTATTTTTAATTATTACAATATACCGCCGGACAAACTATAATAACAATTTTCAATTTTCAATCAATTTCCAATGATTAAATGTTTAAAAATTAAAGCATTAAAAATTCATTAGAAATTAGAAATTCAGAAAAATTTATATGCGTAAAATATTATTAAATATTTTAAAATATATCCTCAAGCAACTCACTCGTTTGGTGCTCTGGCGTTATCAGCCGGAAATAATCGGCATTACCGGCAGTGTCGGAAAAACTTCCACCAAGGAAGCCGTTCAATCGGTTTTAAGACTGGATTTTCAAACTCGTTCGCCTTCCAAAAACTTCAATAATGAATTAGGTTTGCCTTTAACAATTTTAGGGGATTGGAAAGAGAGCGGCGGTTTCTTCTTTTGGTTTAAAGTAATTCTTGTTGGCATCAAACGTTTAATTTTCAAATCTAAATCTTACCCCAAAATATTAATTTTAGAATACGGAGTTGATAAACCCGGCGATATGAAATATTTGCTGAATCTAGCCAAACCGAAAATCGGCATCGTCACGGCTATCGGCGAAATTCCGGTTCATGTGGAGTTTTTTATGAATGTTGAAAGTTTGGCTCGGGAAAAATCTAAACTCATTTATCAATTACCAGCCATGGGTTTTGCTTTGTTAAACATTGATGACCCCTTGGTTTGGGAGATGAAAGAGCAAAGCCGGGCGCCGGTGGTTAGTTTTGGTTTTTCGGAAATGGCTGACATTAAAATCAGCAATTTTGAAAATCATTTTGAAAAAGGAATTGCTTGGGTAAGTTTTAAGTTAAGTTATGGCGGAAGTTCCGTGCCCATTCATTTAAATGACACGCTGGGGCGTTCTCAGGCTTATGCCGCGGCCGCCGCGGCCGGCGTTGGTTTGATATTGGGAATGAATTTAGTTAAAATTTCAGAAGCCCTTCATCTTTATCAGTCGCCCCCGGGACGCTTGAAAGTTCTCCCCGGTTTGAAAGGAAGTTTTATTATTGATGACACTTACAATGCTGCTCCCTTAGCGACAATGACGGCTTTGCAGACATTAAAGGAACTTTCGGCAGAAAGAAAAATTGCGGTTTTGGGCGATATGTTGGAGATAGGGAAATATACTCTAGAAGCTCATGAATCCGTGGGTCGTTTGGCAGCTAAAATTGTTGATTTGTTGCTCGTTGTCGGTTTTAAAGCCAAGCTCATTGCCGAAGCGGCTTCGGAAGCCGGTTTGCCGGCTAAATCAATTTTCGCCTTTACTAAAATTTCTGAAGCTGCTGATTTTCTCCGACAAAAAATTAAGAAAGGCGATTTGATTTTAATTAAAGGCTCTCAAGCCGTTCGTCTGGAAAAAGTTGTTAAAGAAATAATGCGGGAGCCTGAGAAAGCAGAAGCTCTTTTGGTTCGTCAAAACAAACGCTGGTTTCAAATTCCGGGAATGTATGATAATTGATTTAATAAGGGCCCTATCGTCTAGTTGGTCTAGGACGTAGCGTTCTCAGCGCTAAAACATGGGTTCAAATCCCATTAGGGCTACTGAATTTTTGGCGTCGGGTCAGCTATCAAACACGGGTTCAAATCCCATTGAGGCCGCCAAATTTAAATAGCTCAAATGAGGAAATTATTTTTTTTCAAAATTTTTCAATTTAAAACCATTTCAATTATTTGGCTTTTTAACCTTATTCTTTTGATATTTATTGCCGGCTTAATTTATTTTAACAGCCCGCGGCTAAATCCGCCTTTAGTTATTCATTTTGATTCTTATAAGGGCGTTGATTTTTTAGGCGAGGTAACGACTATTTGGGGAATTTGGCTGGCAATTTTTGTTTTTAACATTTTGAATATGTTTTTAACCGAATTCTTTTTATATCGGGAGCGTTTTCTTTCTTATTTTTCAACCGCTGTTAGCGCGATTTTAAATCTTTTACTTTTGGTTGTTATCGGGACAATTATTTCTTTAAATTGAGAACTTGGGTTTTTTAAGAAACGCCTTTGCTTTTTTATTTTAATATCTAATAAGACGACGATCGTCGTGTTATTAGATACAACCGGGTACAGACAGATATTCTCAAATTGAAACTCTGGTTGGGCTTTATGAGTTTTAGGAGAAGTACCATCAAAGGTACTGAGGGATCCCTCTTGTTCCCATTATTTATTTGTCTCCAAAAAACTTTCCTGCTATGATGAAAGGGGAGAAAATTTAAATTTTTGGCATTTAAGATATGGAAACAATACTTTTTATCATAATTTTATTGGTTTTAATCGCCGGCTTTGTCGCTTTATATTTTCTTTTGATTAAAAAAAACAAAAGACAATCGGTTGATGAGCCGGCTTTAATAATGCTTCAAAACCAAATTAGCGAAATCAACCGAACCTTGGATACAAAAATCAGCGAGTCAACCAGAGCCATTCAGCAGCATTACGGTGAAAGCGCAAAAATTATCAGAGACGTAACCGAAAAGTTAGTGAAATTGGACGAAACTAATAAACAAGTAATAAATTTTGCCGACCAATTAAAAAGTTTGCAGGATATTTTGAGAAATCCAAAACAGCGGGGAGTTTTGGGCGAATATTATTTAAAAACCGTTTTGGAAAACATTTTGCCGCCCGGGACTTTTAAAATGCAGTATGAATTTAAAGATGGAACAATTGTTGACGCGGTAATTTTCCTCAAAGATAGGATTATTCCGATTGATTCAAAATTTAGTTTGGAGAATTACAATCGGCTTTTGGAAAGCCGGGACGAAAATGAAAAGAAAAAAATAGAAGAAATTTTCCGGCAAGATTTGAAAAATAGAATTGATGAAACATCCAAATACATCAAACCTTCCGAAAAAACAATGGACTTTGCTTTTATGTTTATTCCAGCCGAAGCTATTTATTACGATTTGCTGATTAATAAGGTTGGCGTGGTAAACGCCCGAGATTTAGTTGAATACGCTTTTGTGGAAAAAAAGGTAATTGTGGTTTCGCCAACCACGTTTTTTGCTTATTTACAGAGCGTTCTTCAAGGCTTGAAAGCTTTACAAATTGAAGAATCGGCAAAAGAAATTAGAAAAAGAGTGGAGGAATTGGGTCGGCATTTGGCAAGTTATGATACTTTTATGAAAAAATTGGGCTCGCATTTAGGAACTTCGGTCGGCGCTTATAACAGCGCTTACAAGGAATTGGGTAAAATTGACAAAGATATTTTAAAAATTACTGGCGAAGCTGTAGAAATAGAGCCCTTAGCCTTAGAAGAACCAATTGAGGAAGAATAAAATTAAAGCCCGCCTTTTGAAATATTTGGAAATAAATAAAAAAATAAATTTTTCATAGACTAGTCCCCGAAGAGGGGTTGATTTGACTTCGGCAAATCAGTGAATTTTCTTAAATAATTCTCTGTTATATTTTTATTGATTTTTGGGGTTATTTTTTATATACTTATTTTAATGAAAAAAAATAAAAGGCAAGAAAAAAAAGAAGATTCTCATAAAATTTATAAACGTCCCTCTTGGGATGAATATTTTATGAGTATCGCCGAACTGGTAGGTAGCCGGGCAACCTGCAATAGGGGCAGGTCAGGATGCGTTATTGTTAAAGACAAAAGAATTATTGTGACTGGCTATGTCGGCTCTCCGATTGGTCTGCCTCACTGCGATGAAATTGGCCATGAAATGAGCAAAATGATTGATGACGACGGAACGGAATCTGAACATTGCCTCCGCACTATTCACGCCGAACAAAACGCTATCACTCAGGCCGCTAAAATCGGCATATCTATAAACGGTGCCACTCTTTATTGCTATATGACGCCTTGTTACACCTGCGCCAAAATGATTATAAATTCCGGTATCAAAAAAGTGATAGCCCTAAAAGATTACCATAAGGGCAAAAAAAGCAAGGAAGTTTTTGCTAAAGCCGGCGTTGATTTCCAGCTTTTAAACAATGAAGTTGAAAATTATAAAAATGATTTTTCTTTTAAATAAAAATATTCATAAAGACGCGATTATCCCCCAATGTGCCCATAAAGGCGACGCCGGGATGGATTTATATACTGGAGAATCTTTATTAACATCTTTGGATTTTCCAATATGTTGGGGAGTTATTAAATTTGACATTTAATTTTCATTCTTGTTATAATAAAAATGTATGGCAAGACAATTTACGGCAATTTATAAAAAAAGCGGAAAGTGGTATTTAGGTTGGATAGAAGAAATTCCAGGAGTCAATACTCAAGGAAAAACTCTAAAAGAAGTAAAAGAAAGTCTAAAAGAGGCGCTTTTGTTAATTTTAGAAACTAATCGCATTCTTAATAAAAAAGAAATCGCTAAAGGTAAGGTTATTCGTGAACCCCTCTCTATTTCTGTATAATGAAATTTCTGTATAATGAAACGAAAAGATTTAATTAAACATCTTCTTAAGAATGGTTGTATTTTTTTAAGAGAAGGCGCAAGACATAGCGTCTTTTTTAATTCATTACTTAGAAAATCTTCTACTGTCCCTCGCCACATAGAAATTGATAACTTTTTAGCAAAGAAAATCTGTCGAGACCTTGGCATATCGTCGCCGAAAAGGAAATAATTTTTAAAAAGCCCATCACTAGCCCCCACACCAAAATTTGGTGTGGAGGCTGGGCAATTTTTGTTGCAGAATATGAGATACATTGGTAATACCCCTCAGATGGCAAAACCTGGTCAGAAAGAAAATTAAGATTTATTTAAAAGGGCCCATCAATCCTTGGGCAACATCCCCACCTATTGAATTTATCCAAAAAACACCTAAAAATACTACCGATGCCCTCATATGAACCAGCGCAAGGGCTTGATTTTTAAAAGAGGTGTGCTATAATGACACTGGTAAGTGAGTGTGATTTTCCTTAATGTATTAATTTAGGTTAAGGAAAGCCCCTCCGTCTCCTCCCTTGTCTTTGACAAGGGAGGAGTTTTTATTGGCTTACATTGAGGAAATTAAAGAAATTGGTTTTGAAAAAAGTTGCGGCCTGTGACATTTTTTAAATTTGGAGAAATTGCTATAATAAAAGGGGTAGATAATTGAGCACTCTCTTACCAAAAGTAAAACGGAGGTCACCTTTATCTACCCCTCTTTTCCTAATTTCGGTTTTTAATGATTCAACTGGAAAAAGATGTTTTATTAAAAAGGCATTCCCATTATCAAATTGGCGGTCCGGCTAAATATTTTTTTCAATTAACCGGCTCTGACAATTTGGAGGAAGTTTATGAAAAGATTAAAATTTTGGCTTTGCCGGTTTTTATTTTGGCCGGCGGAACAAACATTTTATTTCCGGATAAAGGATGGGAAGGCTTGGTTATTAAAGTCGCCAATAATTTTATCAAAAAAGAAAATGATTTTTGGCGAATTGGCGCCGGGACAACGATGGCTGATATTTTAGATTATGCTGTTTCTGACGGTTTTTCCGGTTTGGAATGGGCTGGCGGATTGCCCGGCACTTTGGGCGGAGCAATTTTCGGCAATGCCGGCGCTTTTGGCGGCGAAATCAAAAACTCGGTAATTGAAACCGTTAGTTGGGATTTTAGTCAACGAGCTCCAAATTTTATTCAGCGGAAAAAAGATGATTGTCAATTTTCTTACCGTTCTTCCATTTTTAAAACTAAACCTCAAGAAATCATCCTTGAAGTCAAATTAAAATTTGAAAAAGGCGAAGCGAAAAAAATTAAAAAATCTATTCAAGAAAAAATTAATTATCGGAAAAAATATCAACCTTTGGAATATCCCAATGCCGGCAGCATTTTTAAAAACATTGATTTGAGAAAAATCCCCAAAAATTTGTTAGCTTTTGTTAAACCAGCAATTAAGATGGACCCCCAGGCAGTTGTGCCGGCGGCTTTTTTGCTTGACCAAGCGGGTTTAAAAGGCGAAACTATCGGAGGAGCGATGATTTCTCCCAAACATCCCAATTTTTTTGTGAATTTGGGCGAGGCCAAAGCCGCGGATGTTTTGGGTTTAATTGAACTGGCTAAAGAAAAAATTAAAAAACAATTTCAACTCGCCTTAGAAGAAGAAATTATAATAATTAAATGATTTCAAAATTTTTTCAATCGTTTTTTGGTCAAAGAATTTTAAAAGAAATAAAGCGCCAAGTTGAAGAAATTAATAAACTTGAGCCGTCCTTGGCGGCTTTAAGCGACGAGGAATTGAAAAATAAATCTTCGGGGTTAAAAGAAAGAATTAAAAAGGGAGAAAGCGAAGACGAAATTTTAACTGAAGCTTTTGCCTTGACAAGAGAAGCTAGCCGTCGGACTCTTGGTCAGCGGCATTTTGACGTTCAGTTGATGGGCGGCATTTTTTTGCATCAAGGGAAAATTATTGAAATGTTCACTGGCGAAGGGAAAACTTTAGCCGCCACAGGTCCGGCTTATTTAAACGCTTTAAGCGGCAAGGGAGTTCATATTGTTACGGTCAATGATTATTTGGCTCGCCGGGATACGGTTTGGATGGGACAAATCTACGATTTTTTGGGATTAAAAGTCAGCTGTTTGGTTCATGACGCCGCTTATCTTTATGACCCCGAATTTGCCAGCGAGGAATTGGATAAAAAAAGAGATGAATTGGGCGGCTTTATGGTAATTGAAAAATTTTTAAGGCCGGTCAATAGAAAAGAAGCTTATTTGGCTGATATCACTTATGGCACTAACCAGGAATTTGGTTTTGATTATTTAAGAGACAATTTAGTTTTGCGTTTGAGCGATAAAGTTCAAAGGCCGCCTTACTACGGCATTATTGATGAAGTAGATAATATTTTGATTGATGAAGCCCGGACGCCATTGATTATTGCCATTCCCGATACTCAATCCAGCCAGTATTACAAAGTTTTTGCCCAAGTAGCGGGTCGGCTTTCTAAAGATACTGATTATCAAGTGGATGAAAAAACCAAGACGGTCAATATTACGGAAGAGGGGATTGAAAAAGTTGAAAAAATATTGGGGATTGAAAATATTTACGGTCCGGAAAATTTTCGTTTGGTTCATTATCTTCAAGAAAGTTTGAAAGCCAAAGAACTTTTCCGGCGCGACCGGGATTATTTAGTAAAAAATAACGAAGTGATTATCGTTGACGAATTTACCGGCCGATTACTTTACGGCCGGCGTTATTCCGGCGGTCTTCATCAAGCCATTGAAGCCAAAGAAGGAGCTTTGGTTAAAGAAGAAAATAGAACCTTGGCTCAAATTACCATCCAAAATTATTTCCGTCTTTACAAAAAAATTGCCGGGATGACGGGAACCGCCCAAACTTCAGCCGAAGAGTTTCATAAAGTTTATAATTTGGATGTCGTTACCGTTCCGACTAATCGGCCGATGATTAGAAAAAGTTTTCCCGATGTTATTTATAAAACCGAAGCCGCCAAATATCGGGCGGCGATAAAAGAAATTAAGGAAAGACACCAAAAGGGACAGCCGATTTTGGTGGGGACAACTTCCATTGCCAGAAATGAAATTATTTCGGCAATGCTCAATAAAGAAAAAATTTCCCATGAAGTTTTAAATGCCAAAAACAACGAACGCGAGGGCGCCATTATTGCTCAAGCCGGAAGATTAAAAGCCGTAACCGTTGCCACCAATATGGCTGGCCGGGGAGTGGATATAATTCTCGGCGGAAATCCGCCGAGTCCCGAAGAAGCGCAAAAGGTTAAAGAGTTGGGCGGCTTGCATATTATTGGCACCGAACGCCATGAAGCCCGAAGAATTGACAACCAATTGCGGGGCCGTTCCGGTCGGCAAGGGGATATCGGTTCCAGTCAATTTTTTTTGTCATTGGAAGATGACTTATTGAGAATTTTCGGCGGCGAGAAAATTAAAAAGTTAATGCAGGTTTTTCAAGTGCCGGAAGATACGCCTTTGACTTCTAAAGCTGTAAGCCGGGCGGTTAATCAAGCTCAACAAAAAGTTGAAGGCGCTAATTTTGATATCCGCCACCATCTTTTGGATTTTGACGATGTTTTAAACAAACAGCGTTCTGTCTTTTATGCCAAACGTTTGAAAATATTGGAAGGGGCGGAAAAGAACGAAATTCGTCCCTATTTGGAAGAAATTTTTTCTCATTTTTTGACTTTTTTTGAGCAAAGGCTCCAAACAGCTCCATTTCCAGGAGAAGCAAATAAAAGCGAGGAAGAAAAAGCTCTGAAAGGATTGGAGGAAAAAATAAAAAAATTGCCCGAGAAATTTGAACCCGAACGGTCAATAATGGTTGGCCAGCACTTGGTTAGAATTTTGGACACTCTTTGGATTGAAAATTTAGAAGATTTAGAATCTTTAATAGAGTCGGTCAATATTCGGGCTTACGGCCAGCATGAACCCCTTGTTGAATATCGGCGCGAAGCTTATTTACTTTTTCAGCAGTTGAATAATAATTTTGAAGGGCTGGTTATAAACACTATTTTCCCGCTTTTGGAAATAGATTTAAATAAACTTCAAAGTCGTTCAATTCAAACCGCTCCGCCTCAAGGAAAGAAATTAGGCCGTAATGACCCTTGCTGGTGCGGTAGCGGCAAAAAATACAAGAGATGTCACGGGGGATGAGAAACACGAAATTACAAAAATTATACAGACAAGTGGATAAATGTAGATTCTGCAAAACAGGAAGAAACAAACTACAACACATTCACGGCTTCGGTGCCATGAATCCGGAATTAATGTTAATTCTGGTAAATCCGACTTACAGAAATTTAAGCTCTGCCCCAGAATATCAAGGAAATAGGTTCCCGTTTATAGGAGTAAGGCAGTTTTGGAGAGTACTTGCAGATGGGGGTCTGATAGATAGAAAAGTTGCATTCAACTTGCCATCGAGAGCCGCGTGGAATTCCAAGTATACAAAACAGATCCAGAATGAATTGGCTAAGAACAGATTATTTCTGACAAATATAGTAAAGTGTTGCTATGATCATAGTTTATATCCAGAAGACAGAGTCATTAAGGAACAGATAAATATGCTGGCAGAAGAAATAAAGATTGTCAGACCAAAAATGATAGTGGCATTCGGGGAATTAGTATATAAAACGCTTACGGGGAAGAACATAAAATTAGCCGGATATTGGAACGATCGGAAAAGAAAAGGTGATTCAGAAATAATTTCTGGGTTAAAAATTCCGATAATTCCATGCTACTTTCCGATCGGTCGTGGTAATCCTAAAAAGGCCGCAGAAATTATGAGAAGATTCTTGCGGACTGAGAAATAAATTCAAGAAGCGTCATGGGGCGGAGGACAAGCATTAATAAAATATCTTTGAGATTCACAGTGTCGTTACATTTTTTTGAGATAACAAAAAGGCGGAGTATAATAAAAATATGAAAAATTATGCCAAGGTTGGGAAAAGAACCGGCCGGCCGGCTTATCGGACGCCGGCCTTGTTTCGCTATCGTCAATATTTAAAAATTAAAAAAGCCGCCAGTTGTTCTTCTGGTTTGAAGGACCTCAAGTATAAATTTAAAAACAATGGCTAAAATTAAAAGAATCAAAGTTATAATTTTAATGGGCGGACCCTCAAGTGAATATGAAGTTTCTTTAAATACCGGTAAAAATATTTTAACCAGTTTGGATAAGGAAAAATACGAAGCCGAGGCATTGGTTATTGATAAAAAAGGGAATTGGCCCGCTAAGCCGGCGGATTTAAAAAATAAGTTTGATATTGCTTTTATTGCTATGCACGGGCCTTACGGCGAGGATGGCACGGCTCAATCAATTTTAGAAGAAGTCCAAATGCCGTATACCGGCTCTAATATTGCCTCCAGCGCTTTGGGAATGAATAAATTTTTGTCTAGCCAGATTTTTAGAGATGCCGGTTTAAAAACTCCTCATTCTTTATTAATTTCCAAAATTGACTGGCGGGATAATAAAGCGGCGATTTTTAAAAAAATTGCTCTTTATCTTGAAAGACCCTTGGTTGTTAAGCCCAATTACCAAGGTTCAAGTATTGGCGTAAGTATAATTAAAAATCTTTCCGACCTTGAGCAAGCAATAGAAAAAGCTTTTAATTTTTCCCGCCATATCATTGTCCAAAGTTATATCTCGGGCAGAGAAATGGCTTGCGGGGTTTTAGATTTTGGCTGGCTTCATTCAGTTCAAGCTCTGCCGCCGACAGAAATTATCCCTCTGGCCGGCGAATTTTTCAATTATCAATCAAAATACAACCCTCAAGGCGCTCAAGAAATTACTCCGGCTTGTCTGCCGGCTTCTTTGACCCAAGCCGTTCAAAGAACTGCTGTCATTGCTCATAAATTAGTCGGTTGTCGGGCAATGTCGCGGACCGATATGATTTTGGGCAAAGATAATCAAGTTTATATTTTAGAAATAAATACCATTCCGGGAATGACGGAAAATAGTTTATTACCCAAAGCTGCTCAAGCGGCGGGCCTAAGTTTTTCTCGGCTTCTTGACAGGATTATTCAGGCCTCTCTTCCAAAACATCGCTAATTATGGGAATTTTATATGTCGTGGCCACGCCTATTGGCAATTTGAAAGACATCAGCTTTCGGGCCTTGGAAACTTTAAAAAAAGCTGATTTTATCTTGGCCGAAGACACGCAAGTGGCGAAAAAATTGCTTTTTCATTATCAAATTCAGAAACCTTTAATTAGTTATCATCAGCATTCTCTTTTGAAAACTAAAGAGAAAATTTTGAATCTTTTAAAAGAAGGGGAGAATTTAGCTTTAATTACTGATGCCGGCACGCCGGTTATTTCCGACCCGGGGGCAGACTTAATTTTCTTTCTTTATAAAAATTTGCCGGAAACTAAAACAATAGCCATTCCTGGACCTTCGGCTTTAACCGCCGCTCTTTCCATTGCCGGAATACTCGCGAATCAATTTACTTTTTTGGGCTATCCGCCCTCAAAAAAGGGGAGGCAAAAATTTTTTCAAAATCTTTTGGGCCTTATGAGACCCCTTGTTTTTTACGAATCCCCCCATCGTTTAATAAAAACCCTCCAAGCCCTGGAAGAAATTTTTAAACCAGCTTACCCAATTATCATTGCTCACGAACTGACTAAAATTCATGAAGAAATTTTTCGCGGCAGTTTGGAAGAAGCTAAAGAGTATTTTTCTTCGCCGGATAAAAAAAGGGGGGAATTTGTTTTAATTTTACCCTAACAATTTATGAAGAAATTTAAAATTTTTATTTTTATCTTTTTAGCTTTAATAATCGGATTGGGAGCCGGCGGTTTAGGCGGCTACTTTTACGGCTTTAAACAAGTTTATCAAAAAAATATCAGCTCTATTCTTGCGGAATTCCCCGAGCAAAAAGAATCAGGCGACGCTTTGAAATTTGGCAGCTATCAAATTTTGGAAAATGAAGAATTTTTCAACAAGACCAAAAATAATTTAATTTATCAAAAATTTGATTTTATTAATGTCAATCTTTCGGAAATGAAATTGCAGTTCTATAAGGAAGGCCAATTAGCGAAGGACTACCCGATTTTGTCAAAAGGCCGGGAAGGTTCTTGGTGGGAGACGCCGGCCGGGTTATACCAAGTTGAATTGAAGGAAAAAAAGCATTTTTCTTCCATGGGCCGGGTTTGGATGCCCTACAGTTTGGAATTTCAGGGAAATTTTTTTATCCACGGCGAAACTTATTATCCTGACGGCACGCCGACTACCAACAGATATACCGGCGGCTGCGTCAGGTTAGCCACGGCCGATGTCAAAGACCTTTATTCTCGGGTAAAAATCGGCACCCCGGTTTTGGTTTTTGACAAAAAATTTGAAAAAGATAATTTTATTTATCAATTTAAAAAGCCTGAGATTTCGCCGAAAAATTATTTAGTTATTGACCTCAAAAACAATTCCGAAATTTTAGAAAAAAATTCCGAAGAAAAAGTTTCCATTGCTTCCATAACAAAACTAGTCACCGCTTTAGTCGCCTCTGAATATATTAATTTAAGTAAAGAAATAACCATTACCGATAAAATGCTGGTGGGAACTTCTATTAAGCGTTTGGAAAAAAACAAAAAATATTCGGCCTTTGAACTTTTGCATCCTTTGCTTTTGGAATCTTCCAATGAAGCGGCTGTCGCCTTAAGTTATTTTTTGGGACCGTCAAGATTTGTTCAACTAATGAATTTAAAAGCTAAAGCCGTTGGCATGGAAAATTCTTTTTTCGTTGACCCGGCCGGTTTAGGCCCGAAAAACATTTCTACTTCTAAAGACTTAGGGATGCTCGCCAGATATTTATATTATAACCGCTCCTTTATTCTGGACATCACAAGAGGCAAACTTTATGATTCGTTCTTTAATAATGAATTTAAAGGGAAACTGGAAAATTTGAATCATTTCGCTGATAATCCCGAATTTAAAGGCGGAAAGATCGGTTTTACCAACGCAGCCGGCAAAACAATGCTTTCTATTTTTGAAATTAATATCAATGGTCAAACCAGACCAATAGCTATAATTGTTCTCGGCTCCGAGGATGAAATAAACGATACTCAAAAAATTTTAACTTGGTTAGAAAAAACCTTTTAATAAAATGCTTAAATCAAAGAAAATAATTATTTTTCTCTTGGTCATTTTAATCTTTTTGATAATAAGCGGATTTTTAATATTGAAATCGAAATCTTTGAGTTTCTCCGTCGGAGAAAAATTAAAAGTTGGCGCCACAATTTTTCCTTTATACGATATTATTAAAAACATCGGCGGAGATAAGATTGTAGCCGTTTTAATTTTGCCTTCCGGCGCCAGCCCCCATACTTTTGAAGTTACTCCCGAGCAAATTAAAAATTTAATCGGCGCTAAAGCCATTTTTCAAATCGGCCACCAAATTGATAATTGGATAAAAAATGTTTCTCAAGCTATTCCTCAAGCTCAAATAATAACCGTTGATAAAAACATTAACTTTTTAGCTAGAGACGGCGAAATTGACCCCCACTATTGGCTATCTTTAAAAAATGGAGAAATCATTGCTCAGAATATCCTGGCAAATTTAATTTCTTTGGACCCTTCAAATAAGGATTACTATCAAAATAATTTCGTTCATTATGTCCAAAAATTAGAAGCTCTGGACCAGGCGATTAAAAACGACCTGTCTTCTTTAAAAAGCCGCTACCTTCTTACTCTTCATGATGCTTTTTATTATTTTGCCAGGGATTATTCTTTGAAAGTGGTTGGCAGTTTTGAACCCGGCGGCAAAGAAATTAAGCCTCACGAGTTAATTGACTTAGAAAAGAAAATAAAAGAATATAAAATTGGGGTTGTTTTTTCCGAACCCCAATTAAGTCAAAGCCTTATCTTGCCTTTTTTCCAAGATTTAAAACTAAAAATTTTTGTCCTTGATCCTTTGGGCGGAGCCGAGGGCCGCGACACTTATCTTAATCTTTTAAAATATGACGCTCAAACTATTAAAGAGGCCTTAAATTTATGAACGCCATTGAAGTTAAAAATTTAACCGTTGTTTTTGATAGCCAAAAAATTTTGGATAACATTTCTTTTCAAATTGACGAAGGGTCATTTACCGCTGTCATCGGTCCTAATGGTTCGGGCAAAACCACGCTTTTTAGAACCATTTTGGGGTTAATTCCTTTTTCTGGGGAAATAAAAATTTTTAGCCAAAGCATCAAAAGTGAAAAAGTCAAAAAGCTTATTGGTTATGTTGCTCAACATTTTACTTTTGATCAAACCTTTCCGGTAACCGTGGCGGAATTTTTGTATTTAAATTTAGCCAAAGAAAACAGAAAAAGCGCCCAAAGAAACATTAAACATGCTTTAGAAGAATTGGACATTGATAAATTTTCCAATAAAAAAATAGGAGAAATTTCCGGCGGCCAGCTTCAAAGAGTTTTGGTTGCCAGAGCCATTTTAAACACTCCGAGAATTTTGCTGCTTGATGAAGCGGCGGCCGGCATTGATATTGTTGGTCAAAAAGAATTTTATCACATTATCAAGCATTTAAACGAGGACCGTAAAACCACTATTTTAACGGTGTCCCACGAAGTTAATTTTGTCCATTCCTACAGTCAAAGAATTCTTTGTCTTAATAAAAAATTATTTTGCGACGGTTTGGTAAAAGAAGTCTTAAACGAAAAGAATTTAATCAAGTTATACGGAGAGCATTCTTTACATCGCTTTCATCACCACGAAGAAGATTCTTTGCCTCATTTTCATCACCACGAAGAAGATTCTTTGCCTCATTTTCATCACCATGGCTAAATTTTAATTATGAACTTTTTGGAAATTTTCCAATATTCATTTTTCACTCGCGCCTTAATTAGCGGAATTTTTCTGGCCGCTCTTTTGGCAATTTTGGGAATTTTTGTTGTCATCAGAAGAATGTCTTTTTTCAGCGACGGCGTTGCTCACGCTTCTTTAGCCGGTATTGCCCTCGCCGTGATTTTTTCTCTTAATCCGCTTTTAATTGCCATTATTTCCGCCGTAATTTTCAGCCTTTTTATTTATTTTTTGGAAAAGAAAACCAATCTTTCCTCCGACGCTTTAATCGGTTTAATTTTTACTACCGGCATGGCTTTGGGTGTGGTTTTAATCAGTTTAAAAGCCGGTTATCAGCCGGACTTAATGAGTTTTCTCTTCGGCAATATCCTTGCCATCACTCAATTGGATTCTCAAATAATGATTATTGTTTCTCTTCTTTTGCTTACCCTTTTAATTTTTATTAAAAATGATTTGCTTTTGGCTTCTCTTGACCGGGTCGGCGCTTATTTAAAAGAAATCAAAATCAGCAGACTGGAAATCGCTTTTTATGTAGTTTTGGCCGTGGCCATAATTTTAGGAATTAAAATGCTGGGCATTATTTTGGTCAGCGCTCTCCTTTTAATTCCGCCTTCTTCTGCTAAACTGCTTTCCCGGTCTTTTAAGGGTTTTTTTTGGAAAAGTCTTTTAATTTCGGAATTAACCATAATTTTCGGTTTATTCTTTTCTTTTTATTTTAATTGGCCAACAGGCGCGACCATAGTTTTGACCGGCGCCGTCATTTTCTTTTTAATTTTGCTGCTGAATAAAATTGGCTTTTCTTCCAAATTCAAATAAAAATTATGGCTAAAATTATTTCTTCCAAAAATATTAAACCAATAATGGTTGACCTTAAATACCCTTCCCGAGCTTACCAGTATCCGCGGCCGCTTATAAATCTTAAAAGAGCCGGCGCTGAACCTCCTCGCAATTTGACTCGGCGTCCAAAAAAATATTGGCGAACAGTTATTTCTCTTTTAATTATTTTTTTGTTGGTTCTGGGATTTATAGGTTTTTCTAATTTTCAAAAAATTAAATCTGAATTTTTAAACGCCAGCCGGCTCATTTCCGGAAATTTTTCTTTTTCTTTTGAGGCCCTAAGAGGATTCCGTCCCCAAGAAGCCGCCCAAAATTTAGAAAAAAATCAACAAACATTTAACAACCTTCAAGACCTTTTGAACAAATATCATGTAGAAGAAATAACCAATTTGGCCGGCGGAGCCGTTCCGGCATTAAAACAGTTCGCCAATTTTCTTTCCGCGGTCTCGGCTTTAAATATTAAATTTTTAGAAATGACCCAAATTATCAACGACCTCCAGTTAAACGGCCTTAATTATTTTCAAAATAACGGCAGCCTTTTGATTCAAAATATAAAAACCTTAAAAGAATTGACCGAATCTTTGATTCAAGAGGAGGAAAAAGCCAAAAATGCCGCCGCTAGCCTTAAAGACATTTCATCCTCTTTTTCCCAAATCAATCAAGAAATTTCCAGCCAATATTTTAACTATTTGCCCGATTTTTATAGTCTTAATGAATTTTTGGCCGGTCTTTTAAAAATTCTTGATTCTCCTCAGGAGCACCATTTGCTGGTTTTGCTTCAAAATCCGGCTCAGATTAGACCAGCCGGCGGTTTTCTTCACAGCTTTGCCGATATGAGCCTTTCTTCTGGCCAAATAGCCAACATTAACATTGAAGATGTTTTCAATGCCGAAGAAAAATTTCAGCAAAAAATTATTCCTCCTCAACCTCTCCAATTTATTACTAAAAATTGGGGGCTGGCTCAGGCTAATTGGTTTTTTGATTTTCCTCTTTCGGCAAAAAAAACAATTTCCTTTTTAGAAGATTCCCGGATTTATTCTCAAAAAAATATTAATTTTGAAACAGTTTTGGCTTTAAATCTTGAGGTTTTGAAAAGTCTTTTGGAAATAACCGGTCCGATTAATATTTCGGAATTAAAAACGGAAGTTAATAATCAAAACTTTTTGACAGTAATCCAAAAAGAGGAAAGTGTCCAAGAATCAAAAGGAATATTAAAAAGGTTGATTCCTTTGATTTTAGAAAACCTTCAGAATTTAAATCAAAATCAAAAACAAACTCTGAGCGAAAGAATTATCAAACATATCAATCAAAAAGACATTATGTTTTTTGCTCAAGACCCGGATTTGGAGCAATTTTTCCTTAAATCTAACATTGCCGGTTCAATTTACGAGTTGTCGGGTAATTTCTTCGGCAGTTATTTGGCCGTGGTCAATGCTAATATCAACGGCGGTCAAAGCGACGCTTTTGTCAAACAAAAAATCAATCTTAAGGTTAATTTAGACACCGACGGTTCGGCTCTTAATAATTTGAGCATTGAAAGGGAAAACGAAAGCGCTTCCGAAGCCAATCAAAATTTCATTAAAATTTTTACCAATCCCGATTCTCAATTCCTTTCTTTAAAAGGAAATAATATAAAAAAGGGCGGCTATCCTTTTGATTATTTTGGGGCTGATTATAAAGTTGATTCCGACCTTGAAGCTATTGAATCAACGGAAGTTTTTGATTCGGATTACAACTTTTGGAGTTTTAAAGAAGCGGGCAAGAAAATTCTCGCCGCTTGGTTTAATGTTCCGGTTGGTCAAACAAAAACTCTCAGTTTAAGTTACCAAATTCCTCCAATGGAAGATTATAAAATTGTTGCCAAACCGGTTTATCATTTTATTTTTGAAAAACAGTCCGGAGTTAACAGCGGCCTGAACATTGTTTTTAGGGCGCCTTTTGGTTATCTTTGGGAAGAAAATAACAATTCGGTTTTTGTTTATCAAAATAATAATCCTGGCAGCAGAATTATTTTAGACTTAGCCCTTGTTAAACGGCCCTAATTTATGTCTCACATCCGTAATTTTTGCATCATTGCTCACATTGACCACGGCAAATCAACTTTGGCTGACCGGTTTTTAGAAATAACCAAAACCGTTGAGCCGCGCCGGATGAAAAATCAGTATTTAGACCAATTGGAATTGGAAAGGGAAAGGGGAGTAACGATAAAAATGGCGCCTGTTCGTATGGTTTATAAAGCGCAGACAGATATGGACAAGACGCGGACAGACGCGGACAATAAAATGGAAGCGCAGATAGATACAGACAAGACGCTATTATACGAGAATCTTACTTATAAAATTCGTGGAGCTGTTTTTTCAGTGCGAAAGCAACTTGGATTAGGACACAAAGAAATTATTTATCAGAAAGCATTAAGAATAGAGTTTAAAAAGATTGGACTCAATTTTGAACAAGAAAAAAACATAGATGTTTTCTATGATAAACAAAAAGTTGGCGTGTATAGACCCGACTTTATTATCGAAAACAAGATTTTAATTGAGTTAAAAACACTTTCGTTTATCGGACCGCAAGAAGAGAAACAAATTTGGAATTATCTTAGAGGCACAAACTATGAATTAGCGTTATTGGTAAATTTTGGTCCAAGAAAAGCAGACATATATAGGATTATAAATCAATCTCGTGAAAACAGTCCGCAACTGTCTGCGTCAAGTCCGCAACTGTCTGCGTCAAGTCCGCAACTGTCTGCGTCAAGTCCGCAACTGTCTGCGTATATTTTGAACCTGATTGATACTCCCGGCCACAGCGATTTTTCTTATGAAGTTTCCCGGGCTCTGGCCGCTGTGGAGGGAGCGATTATCCTGGTTGATGCGACTCAAGGAATTCAAGCTCAAACATTAGCTAATTTCAGAATGGCCCGAGCCGCCGGCTTAAAAATTATAGGAGCGGTCAATAAAATTGACCTCTTCAGAACGCCGATAAACGCGAACATAGACGCAGATAAACGCGGATTAAAAACGGTTGTAGGAGAGTTGGCGGATTTAATCGGTTGTCAGCCGTCGGAAATCTATAAAGTTTCCGCAAAAACAGGGGAGGGAGTAGAAGAACTGCTAAAAGCCGTAATTGAAAAAATACCTCCGCCCGCTCCTAGTCAGCAAGAATCGGCATTGGGCCGAGCTTTGATTTTTGATTCTTTTTATGACAACCATAGAGGCATTATTGTTTCGGTGAGAGTTTTTGACGGCGAAATAAAAAAAGAAGACGAAATTTATTTAAAAGCGACAAAAGTTTTTTCTAAAATCAAAGAGTTGGGTCATTTTTCACCCCAATTAAAAGCTGACGAAGTTTTAAAAACCGGCGCCATTGGTTATGTTGTTGCCGGCATTAAGGACCCGGAAGAGATTAAAATCGGTGACACCCTTTTTGCTTTTAAAAATCAAGAGAAGAATTTAATTTTTTCCCAGCCTGGCCTCGCGGGTTATAGCCAGCCCCGGCCCGTTGTTTTTGCTTCTTTTTATCCGGAAAACAGCGATGATTATGATTTATTAAAAAAAGCTTTTCAGAAATTAAAGCTTAATGATTCTGCCTTAACATTTGAATTGGAACAAAATGAACTTTTAGGTCGGGGATTGAGAATTGGATTTTTAGGACGATTTCATTTTGAAATCACTGCCGAACGTCTCCAAAAGGAATATTTTGTAAAAATCATCAGCAGTTTTCCTTCGGTGGCTTATCGGGTAAAGACCTTAAACGGTTGGCGAATTATCAGCAAGGCCGAGGATTTGCCTCAAAACTTTTTAGAAATTCAGGAACCGATGGTTGATTTGGAAATTATTGCTCCCAGCATTTATTTAAATAATATTTTTCCCTTGGAAAGGGCTTACCGCTTAACTGACATTAAAATTATCAGCCAAAAAGAACAAATTATTATTCGCGCTAAAATGCCTTTAAGGGAATTAATAAGTGATTTTAATGACAAGTTAAAATCAGTCACTGAAGGTTTCGGTTCTTTTAATTACATTTTGACCGATTGTCTTAAGGCGGATATCGTGAGGGTTGATTTTTTAATTTCCAAAAAATTAATTCCTGGTTTAAGTCGTTTTTTTATTAAGGTTGAAGCCGCAAAAGAAGCCGGAAAAATAACCAAGCTATTAAAAAAACTTTTGCCGCGGCAGCAATATTCTCAATCCATTCAAGCGGTTATTAACAATAAAGTTGTCAGCCGCGAGGACATTCCGGCTTTAAAAAAGGACGTTGCCGGTTATCTTTACGGCGGAGATAGAAGCCGAAAAATGAAACTTTGGCAAAAGCAAAAAAGAGGCAAAGAAAAGCTGAAAGAAAAAGCCGCCGCCAAAATTCCAGCCGAAGTTTTTAAAGAACTTTTAAGAAGATAAGATTGATAATTTAATAAATTTCAATCATAATAATTTTATGAAATTTCTGGCAATCTTGGTGATAATTTTGATGGCCGCTCTTTTAGGAGGGGGGGGCTACAGTTTAATCAAAAAAAATCAGCAGTTAAAAAGCCAAGTTGACGAACTAACTTTAAACTTTAAAAAACTTCAAAACGAAAATTCCTCTTTGGAAGGTCAAATAGAATATTTTAAAAATCCCCAAAATCTTTTAAAACAACTGAAGCAGCAATTTAATTACAAAGAGTCTGGCGAGGGATTGATTATTTTAGTGCCCCATTCAGCAACTTCCAGTCCCTAAGCAGTTAGTATAGTGACAGTACATTACCTTCTTCCCGATTTGTCTAAAAATTCAAGCTCGCATAGAATCTTTAGGTACAAATCGCAATCCCAGATAAATTTTGCGGGCATCGTATAGTGGTAGTACGTGACCTTCCCAAGGTTAAAGCGTGGGTTCGATTCCCATTGCCCGCTCAAAACGGACCGCGAAATTTACATCGGGACCAAGGTGAAGGCGCCGGTTCGATTCCGGTATTCCGCTTAAAACCAAGCAAAATTGTTGCGGGACCAAGGTTGAAGTGTAGGTTCGATTCCCATTGCCCGTAAGCCCATCCGCAAAATTTACAGCGGGACCAAGGTAAGGGTGGGTTCCCGCCCAACTTATGTTGGGCGAGGCTCGCCCCTAAAAGGGGCGGCGATTCCGGTATTCCGCTCCACAATTTGACTTTTGGAGAATCGACCGTTTTTTGTAGGCGGTATGTGGCATGAAGCTCTTGTCCACCAGCGAGTTGGTCAAAAATCAGTCGCGGCCGTATCAGTTATTTTACTTCTTTTTCAATTTCCTCAATTTCTTTCCTCACAAATTTCTCCGCATCGTCTAAATCTTTTTTCAATTGCTTGATAATTTTTTCTTCTTCCTCAGTCAGCTCACGCTTGGTGCGAGTCTTCTCAAGCATTTTAATTTGTTCTCGTATATCATCTTTCAATAAATCAAAGGCTTTATGAATAACCAGTTCCGCTTCAGTCACTTCTTTCCGAAGACGCTTCCTTAAAAGCGAGAATTTATGCCATCCATGCCAGATAATAAAGATAAGCATAGCAATAAGCGCAACAAGCGGAACAGCTATGGCCAGAAAATTAATCGCCCAAGTTCCGATACGAAAAATTGCCGGCCTTGCTATCGCAATAGTTAATTTCTCGCTGGGTAAACTTCTCGTTCCTCGCACATCAACTACTTCTGCCCATAAATTATAAACGCCGTCGCGCAACTGACCATCGGTCATAAAAACAAAATTTCCATTTTGATCGCTGTTAACAGAAAAACTTTTTGGCTCGTCTTTTTCTCTCTGCAACCAAATAATTACTTGAGAATTGAGATATTTGGTTTTTCCTTCTACTTTCAGTGCTTCGCCGCTTGCTAATTCTCTTGGATAAATAGTAAAAATTGGACTCTCTAAGGGCTCAATGATAAAGTCCTCAATAGCAACAGTATAATTTCCTGCTTTATCAAAAGCTTGAACTAAAATACTTCTTTTGCCCGGCGCCTGAAGCGGCAGAGTATAGGGAATATTTTTGACAATTTCAGGAGCGATAGCAAAAAAAACTCCTTCGCCGATTTTAACTTTGTAATAATCAATTCCGGAAAGAGAATCAGTGGTGTCAAATAGCACGGTTGGTCGGGGATTGTCAGTCTCTTTACTGTCAACAAATTTTATTTCAAAAGGTTCTGGCGTCTGGGTGTCAATCTGGAATCTGAAATGAGCAATTGCTCCCCAGCCTTTATCATTCTTAAATTGCGTATGGAAATAATAAATTCCATCTTTTAAGTCAGTAATTTCTTTTTCCGAAATTGCCGGCTCATAAACCACTCTTGGCTGGCTATTGGGATATTTGTCGTACAAAAGCCGAACAGCCACAGCATCAGACGGCACCTGCCACATAAATTTTGCTGTATTTTTTGAATACCATTTGTTTGGGTCAGGATGAGTAGGGGAAGAAATTTGCGGAGCCGCTGGCGTATCCAGCGTAATGGATGGCGTAGTGGCTTCAGGAACAGATGGGCCAGCATAGCCCAAATTAAATTGCGCATTTCCCAAACTAGCTAAAATGTTTGTTCCTTTGCCGTCATTGGCGAGTACCGAGCCAGAAGAAAAGTTTAATATGGCAAGGCCTGCCGCTTTTATTCTGAAATTTATGGTAATGGTTTTCCCGGCAGCGCCCGTGAATCCCGGATTAAGAACAATTCCTTCAAAATTAACCATGCCGGCTGAATTGGAAAAAGAGGGTTCCTGAACCCACAAGCTAAAAACAGAGCCGCTTTTGGAAAGTGAAGTAACCTCTAACTTGTCTTGGGGGAAAGTAATGATGCCGGAAGCGGCATTCATCGC
>Ga0210049_1000948_pt1 | contig 26260 bp, 27 predicted proteins | sample CryGeyCG2014_300_2_FD_183964 | JGI IMG/M metagenome (GOLD analysis project Ga0210049, IMG submission 183964) | Groundwater microbial communities from aquifer - Crystal Geyser CG06_land_8/20/14_3.00 (SPAdes) (version 2) | ecosystem: Environmental > Aquatic > Deep subsurface > Groundwater | place... | reverse complement strand
TAGGTAAAATAACCATATGCACTTAATTATGGTGTCCTAATTTGAAATGACCTCGTCGTAGAATTCTAAAATTTGGCAAAGACGGGATTTATACCAGCTTTTCTTTTCCCCACTGTCTGAATTGCAAGAGTTTTTTATTAAAAGATTTACTCCGCAAATAAATACTATTATAATAATTGACCTTATCACCGATATGGAAAACCTTATAAAGGGGTACTGAAACATGGCTGTGCGTTTAAGGGTCTTTATTACATCTTTCGCTCTGATGCTCCTTTTGGGTGGAAGTTATATTTTCTATTTAGTGGATCATGGCAATTTTCACACAATTACAGACGGTGAAGCATATCGCTCTGCGCAACTCGATCGGGATAAACTTGAATATTACATCAGACGGTATAACATTAGAAGCATATTGAATCTGCGGGGTAAGAACCTCGACTCAGATTGGTACAGGGAAGAACTAATAGTGAGCGCTGCAAATCGGATAAAACATTATGACATTGCCCTGACATCAACGAAAGAACCGGCTGAAAATGACGTTAAACAACTGATGGAGATTTTCAGAGAGGCGCCCCGACCTATATTAATACACTGTAAGGCTGGTGCTGACAGATCAGGGCTGGTCGCAGCGATGTGGAAAGTAATCGTTGATAGAGAATCAAAATCTGAAGCAGAAAAACAGTTATCCATTTTCTATGGGCACGTTCCTTTAGGCGGAACGTACGCTATGGATAAGTTTTTCAAGAAATGGCAACCGCTGAATTAAAAGAGACATATCGCCAGTATCATAATGATCGGCAATAAAGTATAAAGGTGAAAAGGAGGAGGGCTTATGGCAAAGATTAAACAAGTAAAAGCAAGGGAGATTCTGGATTCAAGGGGGAATCCAACGGTCGAGGTTGATGCGGTTCTCGATAACGGCATATTAGGCCGGGCTGCAGTACCTTCAGGCGCGTCAACAGGAAGCAAAGAAGCAGTTGAATTACGGGATGGGGATAAAACACGATATTTGGGAAAGGGTGTTTTAAAAGCTGTAAATAATGTTAATGAAATTATTGCCCCTAACCTTATCGGCAAAGATCCGAAGGAACAAAAAGAGATAGACAGCTTCATGATCAACCTCGATGGAACGGAGAACAAATCGAAACTGGGCGCCAATGCAATATTGGGAGTCTCCCTCGCAGTGGCAAAAGCAGGGGCACAGGATGCGGGCATGGCGGTATTTATGTATCTCGGGGGTGAAAGCGCACAACGTCTACCGGTTCCGTTTTTCAATATTTTAAATGGGGGCAAGCATGCTGATAATAATGTTGATATTCAGGAGTTCATGATTGCTCCAATTGGCGCTAAATCCTTTAAAGAAGCCCTCAGAATGGGTGCTGAAACGTACCACAATCTGAAAGCAGTTTTAAAATCAAAAGGATTAAACACATCTGTTGGAGATGAGGGAGGATTTGCTCCAAACCTATCATCAAATGAAGAGGCTATACAGATCATTATTGCTGCCATTGAGAAAGCAGGATATAAACCTGGCGAGCAGATATCAATTGTTTTAGATCCTGCTGCAAGTGAGTTTTATCAGGATGGCAGGTATTTGTTGAAAGCTGACAATAGCAGATTATCTTCAGAAGACATGGTCAAATATTATAAAAATTTAATCTCAAAATATCCTATCATATCTATTGAAGATGGGCTTTCAGAAGACGATTGGGAAGGCTGGCAAGTTCTCACTAAGAAATTAGGAAAGGGAATTCAACTTACAGGAGATGATATTTTTGTCACTAATCCTAAGATATTAGCTGAAGGTATTAAAAAGGGTATTGCCAATTCAGTACTTATTAAACTTAACCAGATAGGAACTCTGTCAGAGACCCTGGAGACTGTAAAAATAGCTAAAAACGCTGGGTACACATGTGTATTTTCTCACCGATCAGGAGAAACAGAAGATTCATTTTTAGCTGATATCACTGTTGCTACCAATGCAGGTCAGCTTAAGACAGGTGCGCCCGCAAGGTCGGAGAGATTGGCAAAATATAACCAATTGCTGAGAATAGAAGAAGAATTAGGTCCGAGAGCGATTTTTCGTGGAGAATTAAATTGGTAAAAATGGAGGAGGCAATCATGTTTAAAGTAGATATACCCGGATTCGGGGCAGTAAAACTGGAACATTTAGTATCCGACTTCACAGGAACTCTCTCTGTTGATGGAAGGCTCCTGCCTGGAGTCAGGGGGCAGCTTAATGAGATAGCCAAATTTTTGAAAGTGCATATTCTCACCGCTGATACGTTCGGCAAGGCAAAAGCCGAACTTGAAGGAATTGACTGTGTGATCCACATCCTTAAAGGTAAAAAACATGATGTGCAGAAAGAAGAATACGTCAAGAAGCTTAGCGCTGAAAAGGTTGTCGCCTTTGGAAACGGGAATAACGACAGGAAGATGCTCAAGGCTGCTCGTGTTGGTATAGCTGTTTCACAGGGAGAGGGATGTGCTGTTGATGCAATAAAGGCTGCAGATATCCACGTTCCAAGTTCAAATGCTGGGCTGGATTTGTTGCTTCATCCTCAGAGACTGAAGGCTACGCTGAGGTTTTAAAAAAGAAAGGGATGTCATTCATGCAAAATGGATGATAAAAGTAAGCAATTAAAAAAAAGATAATAATATTAACAGAGGAGTTTATTTTCAGGGTGCCCTGATCTTATTCCTCCTAAACTGTTTAATCCATTTCACATCCTCTAACCTTGAAATCCCCAATGCATCTATCAGGGCATGCATGTTGGATTTTAATGGTGCTAAACAGTCTATACCATAAACCTTCTTGAAGCGGGTAATCATCGCCCCGTCTATAAACTCCCTGTCCATTATAAGAAGCTTTATAACCCCTTTGCCAACTTGTGAAACAAAGTTATCTACCAACTCCTCTCCCATCTTTAGACCAGATTCATCACCCCTGCCTGAGTGTCCTCCAGCAAACATGAAATATTCATCCTGCTGACTGTAATGAAGTAGCATGGTTAATTTATAAGCCCTGGTGTATTTAAACTTCTTCCTCTCTTCTAATGAAAGTCTCTCTACATCTACATATTTACCATCATTGTCTAACGGCAAGAAGGCAGCCTCTTTGTAATTGGGATTGTTAGGAAGGTAGACCAGTGTGGGGTCTAATATAAAAATACCCTCGTAAGAATTGAGCCAGAACGCAGCCGCCATCATACCTCTGCCACCCGCTCTTATTCTATCTCTCATAGATGTCTAATTCTTATGTCTGAATTGAAGTAAAAAACTCCTACCAATTAAGCCATTAGTAGGAGTTATCAGTCCTGACAGAACAGGACATTTAAAAGAACGAACTCCATCGTTCTATAAATTCTTTTTTAAATTATGAAGAAACCTTTTGCTGTATTTGAATCACTCTTTCCTTGATCTCGTTCATCCTCTTTTCCTCTTCCAATAGAACTGCTTTTCGTTCCTCAACGGCCTTCTCACCTTTTGATTTTTGACTCATCCCTTTTTCTATAGCTGTTGATATTCCTTCAATAGTGGCCTCTATCCTTTGCAGCATCTCCCATCTGAAATCAAGCTTGCTCTTGTCGAGCCTCTCTGCAAAGTCGTATCTCACCCTTCCTCCCTGCGTGTCTATCATTTCAAGCATAAACTCTTTCATTTTTTTCAGGATAATTTTATCACCTAAGAACTTGGGTAGTGATAATGTAAAGGATGTTCTAAGCAGCTCAAGCACCACTGGCTCCTCCTTAAATTTATAGTAGAAACCCGGTTTTATCGTCCAGAGCTCCTCCGCTCTGAAAACTTTAAAGGGGATAGCAAAGAGTTCTGAAGAAAATTTTAAAAGGGCATCAACCGTCTCATTTATTTTGATAATGAACCTGCTGCATACTGCCGAATTGCCTCATCAAAAATCTACACAAAAGTGTCAGCACAAACAAAGTTGCTCCTTTTTATCCAGCACCTTGAGGATACCCTGTGGCCAAGGTGCTTGGATTTATTCTGAGATTTCCATATGCCTGATTAATTTTCCCTTACACATATAAATGACCATCTCGGCAATGTTAGTTGCATGGTCTGCTATCCTTTCGAGATATTTTGCAACATAAGTTCTCTTTAGAGCCAATGGAATAATCTTTGAATCTTGAATCATAAGGGGGAGAAGTTCTTCAAAATTTCTCACAGTAAGATCGTCCACTTCGTCATCCCTTTTAATGACTTCATATGGCAGTTGTGAACACCCTGTAACAAAGGCATCGAGGGCATCTCTGACCATCGATTGGGTAATTTCTGCCATCCTTGGTATGTTGACAAAAGGCTTCAATTGTGGCTTTTCGTTAAGCTCTAAGGCCCTTTCGCATATATTCTCTGCCAGGTCACCCATTCTTTCAAGGTCTGTCGTTATCTTCATTGTCGTTGTAATAAATCTCAGATCTCTTGCAACAGGTTGCCTCAGGGCAATCAGCCTTATACATTCTTCGTCTATCTTTACTTCAAGTGCATTGATTAGATGGTCTCCCTTAATCACTTCTCTTGCAAGAGCACTATCTCTCTCTACGAGTGACTTTACAGAGTCCCGTATAGCGTCCTCAACCATATAGCCAAGTTTTAATACCTTTTCCCTGAGCGCCTTTAGCTCCTCATCAAAAATAGCCATTATCCGAATCTCCCTGTTATGTATTCTTCTGTAAGTTTATTCTGAGGATTCACAAAAATGGTATCTGTATCTCCAAATTCAATCAGTTCTCCTAAATACATAAAAACAGTATAGTTAGATATCCTCGCAGCCTGCTGCATGTTATGGGTTACAATAACTATTGTAATGGTTTTCTGCAATTCCTGTAGTAAATTTTCTATATTGGCTGTTGATATAGGATCTAAAGCCGAAGTCGGCTCGTCAAAGAGAAGGACTTCGGGCTGTTGTGCAAGAGATCTTGCAATACAAAGCCTCTGCATCTGACCTCCTGAGAGGCTCAGTCCTGATTCGTTTAGTTTATCCTTAACCTCTTCCCATAGATCAGCCCTCACGAGTGCATTTTCCACAACCTCATCAAGTTGGCTTCTCCTTTTTACACCCCTTATTTTCGGCCCATATGCGACATTTTCATAAACAGAGCTTGGGAATGGATTAGGCTTCTGAAAAACCATGCCGACCCTTCTTCTTAACTCGATTACATCTGTGTCTTTGTGGTAAATATCCACTCCCTGAAAGAGCACCTGACCCTCAACCCTTGAAGAGAGAATAAGGTCGTTCATTCTATTCAATGATCTAAGAAGAGTAGATTTCCCGCAGCCTGAAGGTCCTATTATTGCAGTAATCTTATTTGCTTCGATATTGAGAGTTATATTTTTCACAGCCATAAAATCACCATAGTAAATGCTAAAATCTTTTATCTCAAATATATCTGTAATTTCTACCATGCCTTTTTTTTCTCTGCCTTGACCGTAGGATTATGCCTAAAAGATTCATTCCAAAAACTAAAACAATTAATGTAAGAGCAGTTCCGTACTGTATTGGTCTCGTTTCTTCTATATGAGTGCCTGCTGTAGCTAATACGTAAATATGATAAGGGAGGGCCATCACAGGCTCTAATAATGATCTTGGTACTCCGGGAGTAAAAAAGGCAGCAGCAGTAAACATGATTGGAGCAGTTTCACCTGAAACCTTTGCTGTTCCTAAAATTGCACCTGTCATGATTCCGGGCATTGCAGTTGGTAAAACCACTTTTCTGATCGTCTGCCACTTTGTAGCGCCGCATGCAAGGGACGCTTCCCGGAAGCTGTACGGTACAGCCTTAATAGCCTCTTCAGAAGTTGAAATTATATAAGGAAGTACCATTATTGCAAGGGTCAATGATCCTGCAAGTAAACTCATTCCAAAATTAAAGGCAACGACAAAAACTGCAAGGCCGAATAGTCCGAAGACAACTGAAGGAACACCTGCAAGCGTGTATATTGACATCATAACAATATTGAGTAATAACCCAGGCTTTGAATATTCAGATAGAAAAATAGCTGTAGTAACACCAATAGGGATAACTACTATCATGCAGAGTGTGGTCAGCAATATAGTTCCGACAATGACAGGGAAAATGCCACCCTTTGTCATTGCCTCAATTGGAGGTTGGGTTATAAATTCCCAGCTTAAGATGCTTATGCCGTTATAGGCGACAAAAAAGAGTATGACAAAGAGCGTCAATGCTCCGGAAAAACCAAACGCCCTTACGAGCGAAAGAAAAAAACCCTGCTTGAGGTTAAACCTTTTCTTACGGACCAACTCGAACGGTATACGGTTGTTTTGTGAACTCTGGATCATGCCTTTTCCCCTATTTTTACAGATCTGTATTTTTTTGATATGAAATCTGAGATAAGGCTTAACACAAAAGTGATGAGGAATAAGAGCGCACATACTCCGAAAAGTGCGTGATAATGAAGGCTTCTATAAGGGGCCTCGCCCATCTCCGCTGCAATAGCAGCAGGCATCGGCCTGGCTGGATCGAACATCCAGTGAGGCACAACCGCTGCTCCACCTGCAACCATGAGCACAATCATGGTCTCTCCGATAATCGTTCCGATACCGAGAATGACCGCAACACTTAATCCTGAGACGGAAGCCGGTATGACTACTCTCCATATTGTTTCCCATTTGTCTGCACCAAGGGAATATGATGCTTCTCGATAGGTACGAGGTACCGCAGTCAGTGCATCTTCGGCAATACTGGCAATAACAGGTATAGCCCTTATGGTAAGCATTAAAGCTGCAGTGGTGATATTCAAACCAGACGATATAAATAATTTGTCATAACATAAACCAGCAAGAGTAGTTGAGATAAAAGGGATATTCGTACTTCTTAGCAACTCGGGGAGCTTTTCTGAAAGAATCGGTGAAAGCCAGTTGGAGAGAATAGGAGCGATAACCACCATGCCAAAATATCCAAGTACAACAGAAGGGAAACTTGCAAGCATTTCTATAAGCGGTTTCAAAATTTCCTTCACCCTGTGATTGGCAACCTCTGCAATATACACAGCTGTCCCAAGCCCTAAAGGTATAGCCATAATTGCTGTCAGGGCAGTCACTGCAAAAGTACCCATAATGAGCGGAAACATCCCAAAGCTCGGTGGATCATAAGTCGGATACCAGTCCATGCCGAAAATGATTTTCAGAACACCAACCTTATAAAAAATATAGAACGCTTCTTTGAAAAGAAAAAATCCTATTAGGAGAAGAACAAGAACAGAGATGAGACCAACAGAACTTACGATAATTTCAACGGCCCTCTCTTTTGTCTGCCATCTCATGGTCAATTTACACTACCTTATACTCACATACTTCACTTCATTCACAATCTTCTGCCCTTCTTTAGAAAACATGAAATCGATGAACTTAGCTATAACACCCGTAGGTTTTCCATTTGTATACATGAACAAATGCCTTGCAATCGGCCATGATCCGTCGCGCACACTGCTTGCAGAAGCAGATTTACCATTCACCTTAAGAACCTTGATTGTTTTATCAACGTATCCGATTCCGATATAGCCAATTGCAAATTTATTCTTTGCCACGGTCTGAACAGCCTGGCCATTTGATGCAACGAGGAGGGCATTAGCTCTTACCTTATCGCCTTTCAGAATCTTTTCCTCCCATACCTCGTATGTACCGGAACTGGTGTCTCTTGAAACTGAAGAAATAGGCCTGTCAGGTCCGCCCAGTTCTTTCCAGCTTTTAATCTTGCCGTTATAAATATCTCTAAGTTGCTCCAGGGTAATATTATCGATTTTCATCGAAGGGTGAACTACCGGGACTATCCCGTCAAGCGCAACCTTATGATCAATCAGGCTAACGCCTTTCTTCTTTGCGGCAGCTATCTCTTTATCCTTTGCTTGCCTTGAACTGGTTGCGATATTTGTCGTCCCGTCAATAAGTGCCTTAATGCCGGTTCCCGATCCGCTCCCTGAAACAAATATCTTAGCAGAAGGGTTCTTCTTCATAAATACCTCTGCTGCCTTCTGGGCAATCGGTAATACCGTTGTAGAGCCATCAATTTTAAGGTCTTCAGCAAATGATAAACCGGTCAGTGAGCAAACAAATAACACTGATAATACAATAGTCAAAATCTTTTTCATTACTTACCTCCTGTTGGTTTTAGAATACTCTTCCTTTGTTACGAGAATGTTACATTTTTATTAAACTTCTATTACATTTCATATCTTATCTGGATTAAAGAACAACCTGTAAAGTTAGCTGTATTCTCTTATCATCCGATCTCCCATGCTGTTTATAATCCACAGTATCATAATCAAGGAGAACCATATTCTTATGCGGTTTATCAAGGTAGTAAGCTAAACCCGCAATATACCTTGTGTTCTCATCATCTTTATTATTCGTATCAGGGTCGAAATGGTCATATCTACCGATTACGCTGAATCTGTTCATGGGGTCTTTGAACATATTATAGAGTTTCAATTCTGTAAAGAAGGAATAGCCGTCTTTCTCAGTTTCATTGGCGCCGTTCTGCTGACCCTTGCCCCAGTAATATTGACCTGTCAGAACGATGGGCTCGGATTCAAAACTTCCGAAAGCGAGATTGGTGGTCCAATTAACTTCGGGATCAGTATTCCCCTTTCCGGTTGTCCCAAAGTAGGTTAACTGGAGCCCGGGAACGACATCAGGCAATGGCCTTAATGTGAGCCTGCCTTCTAAAACCTTGTTCTTGTTCTTCTCGCTCGCCGCGTATCCGCCGCCATTGTATATACCAGCCTGAATGCTTCCGTAGCGGCCCGCGTAGTGGCTGTTCACCTTCCCCTGATAGTCCTTGGGCATTTCCCCGCTGAGGAGAGCGGTAAAGGTTATACCGGCGTCGGCCGAATTGAAGATGCCGTTTCTCTCGATGAACATCGTGTCCTGGCAACGATAGAAATTCAGGTTCTCCTCAAAGTCGAGCCAGGGCATATGAACAACGCCGACCTCGAGGTTGGGTTTAATCAGAAATCCTATGTCGGGAAGTTTGAATTTACCGTATAAGTACTTGATCCTTACCTGGATAGAATCGGACAAGCTGCTGTCCTTTATCGACGCCTGGGTCACGTCCAATGTTATATGGGAATCGAACCACGGCATAAATTCCTTTGTAGCCCTGAAATATCCTCTCTTGACGGCGAACCTATTCCTGTCTATGCCGTCACCTGCGCTTCCGCCTACGTCTTTACCTTCTCCGTTTTGATACGACAGATACCATAAGAGTCCGAACTTAAACCCTTTCAACGCTTTTACTACACTCTCAATATCCTTCTGTAAAACCTCTTCCTCTGCTGCGAATACTGTTCCTGCAAGGAATATCAGACAGCAGAGACCTGCAATAACAGCCAATAACCTCTTCTTCGTACTCTCTTTCATCCTTTTTGGATTTTTTGATGATTACACCTTTAAAGATGTTTATTACACCCTGTAAAAGTTGGTTTAATTTAACATGTGAATGTTACAGGAATATTAAGGAGAGATGAAGTTTTGGTTAAATAAGATTAGTTGACCCATTCGTTGTTGTCATTCCCGCTTGTCGGGAATCTATCTTTACCCTTCTTTGGAAAAGAGGGGTTAGGGGAGATTTTATGGAATATAAATTTATTCAAAAAATCCCCCTTAATCCCCCTTTGCTAAAGGGGGAAAATATAAAGAAAGATTTCGGAATGACAGACAATAAACATGTCAAGAATGATAATTGTTTTGCAACGTTTAGGTTGAGTTAAGTGATAGGACAAATAAGATGCACAGTTGTACCTTTCCCCTCTATGCTCTCAATCTCCATCTCCCAGCCATGTGCTTTTACGAGATGTTTGACAATTGCAAGGCCGAGGCCGGTTCCGCCAAGCTCCCTTGAACGCGCTCTGTCAACCCTGTAGAATCGTTCACCGAGACGGCTGAGATGCTTCTTAGGAATGCCTATCCCTGTATCTTCAACAGAAAGTTCTACAATATTATTGAGGGATGAATTAATAATCCCCCCATGCCCCCCTTTAGTAAAGGGGGGATAAGGGGGGATTTCAACTTTGAACTTTGAACTTTGGACTTTTATTGTTACTCCTCCCTTCTCTGTAAACTTAATGCCGTTGTCTACAAGATTGAGGAGTATCTGAATCAGGCGATCTCTGTCTGCTTTTACCTCTTCGACTTCAGGAGGTATCTGTTTTTTAAGATAAAGACCCTTGCTCTGAGCTTTTTCTCTTAAAATAGAAAAGACTGTATCCACGACCTCATCCATGTTGACGATTATCTTTGCTATTGTTATATCACCGAGTTCTATCCTCGAAAGGGTCAGAAGGTCGCTTACGAGGGAATTCAGGCGTTCACTATGATTCCTTATCGTCTCAATAAATTTATATGCATTCTCCTTGTCATCAAGTGCTCCTTCAAGAAGGGTTTCTGCAAAACCTTTTATGGCTGTAATCGGAGTCTTTATTTCATGAGAAACATTTGCTACGAAATCCTTTCTCATCTCTTCAAGTTTCCTGAGTCGTGTAATATCATGGAATGTTAAAACAACGCCTGATAGTTCTCCCCCGGTATTCGAAGAATAGAACGGGGTGGCAGTTGCCATGAGATAAAGTTCTTTTGGCCGACTGATTGTAATCTCACGCGATATCCTCTCTTTGCTCTTAACAACGTTGTCTATTATCTCCATCAGTTCCGCACTTCGCAAAGATTCCGTAAGAGTTTTCCCTTCAATATCTGATTGAACGCCGAAAAGGGGTTTAATAGCGGTGTTACTTAATAGTATCGTGCCTTTTGTATCTGTCAAGATTAATCCATCAGACATATTCCTTAAGATTGCTTCTATCCTCTGTTTCTCTTTTTCACTTTGCTTGAGCCTTATTTGGAGTTCCTGTGCCATATTGCTGATATTCTTACCAAGTTCTCCAAGCTCGCCTTTTTCTTTAAGGAAAAGTCTCTTCTTGAAATTACCTGCAGCAATCTCTTTTGAAAAGGCTGTAATCTCTTCAATAGATTTTGTAATCCTCCTTGTCTGTATGAGGCCGATCAGATTGGCTACAAACAGGACTGAAAGGAATACAATAATGATCCTTATCCTTATTGTATTCATTGCTTTCTCAACATCATGAAGGGGTATAGAGAGTCTCAAGAATTTTTTATCGGTATCCTTATTGATTGCAATCGCAAGATAGAGGAGGTCCTTCTGAATAGTTTTGCTATACCGTATGGAGCTGCCGACATCGCTGATTTCAGCATCCTTGATTTCAGGCCTGTCTGAATGGTTTTCCATTTTTTCCGAGGGCTCATCAGAGTCTCCCATGACTTTGCCTGAGCTGTCAATGATAGTAACCCTTGCACCTGTCTTTTCCTTGAATCTCCTGCAGATATCATCAAGGTTGTTTGTGAAAAAAGATGGTATCTGATCGGAGATTAATCGCGCCTGTATAATAAGACTATCTTTGAGGTTTGATACATGGTTATCCTTAATTTCTTTTGAAAGATAGAGTTCAAGTGAGATGAGAAGCAGCGTAGCTATAAGGAGATATGTAAGTAAAATATTTCTGAATAAAACATGTTTCATGGCTTCTCATTGAATAAATAGCCTATGCCTCGCATGGTCTTAATATATCCTGGGTGGGCAGGATCTTCTTCGATATTAGCCCTTAACCTCCTGATGTGTACATCAACCGTCCTTGGCTCAACAAATGCCTCATCACGCCATATCGCATCCAGAAGCTGTCCGCGGCTGAATACCTTCCCTCTTCTTTCAGCGAGAAAAAGAAGGAGTTTAAACTCCGTTGCACTCAGTTTAACAGGCCTTCCTTTTATGGAAACCGTATATCTCTCTCTGTCAATTTCAATATCTCCTGTTTTCAGTATCTTTTCATGAACAGGTTTCTCTGTTGCTCTTCTGAGGACTGCCTTGACCCTTGCTATAAGTTCCCTCGGACTGAATGGCTTCGTCATATAGTCATCCGCTCCCATCTCGAGTCCAAGTATTCTGTCCACTTCTTCTCCCCTTGCGGTAAGCATAATGATAGGGAGGCTTGACTGCTTTGGATCATTTCTTAATATGCGGCAGAGTTCAATTCCCTGAATTCCCGGGAGCATTAGGTCAAGTATGAGAAGGTCATATTTGCCTTTCCTTATCTTCGTTAGAGCGTTTTCGCCATCTGAAGCTGAATCTACAATGAAGCCTTCCTTTTTTAAATTATAAGAGACAAGTTTAACGAGGTCAGCTTCATCATCAACAACAAGAATATACTTTGGGACATCCACATAATACTTATAGCATTATCTTTAATTTTTATCCAGCACCTTAAGAATACCCCATTCTTAGTCTTAGTTGCCACAGGGTTAACCCCGCACTTCCTTAAGTGCGAGGATTAATACCCTGTGGTCAAGGTGCTTGGATTTATGCAATATTGTAAATTCAAGGATATAACCTGCCAAAACAGGGGCGGGGTAAAATAAATTATTGATACAGCATAAATAGAATGGATGGCTTTCTAAAAAAGTAGATAAAGTAAGTAAGGTTAAAATAGATGAAAGGTTTAGATGAATCGCAATTAATTTTATGAAAAAAGTTTGTGGAAGAGTTGAAAGAGCTTTAAAAATCTACGGAATAAAAATAAAAACACTACGTATAATAAACAAAAAATGAAAACTCAAGAGATTAATCCTTATACTCATTTGTTTATATCTTTTCTCAGGCTGGGCTTAACAGCTTTTGGAGGCCCTGCAATGATCGCATATATAAGAAAGTTATCGGTGAATCGCAATAAATGGCTTGACGAAGAGACATTTAAAGATGGCGTCTCGCTCTGTCAGTCTATACCGGGTGCAACTGCCATGCAGATGGCCGCTTATGTAGGACTGAGATCAAATGGTTTAATAGGTGCATTGTTATCATATGTAGGATTTGGCCTTCCTGCATTTACCCTCATGCTGATACTCTCGATAGCCTATGTTGATGCCCACAAACTTCCACAGGTTATTTCGTTGTTTAAAGGTCTTCAGATTATCGTTGTTGCCATAATCGCAAACGCAACCTATTCTTTTGGCAAGGGCATACTTAAAAATTACAGGGAAATTCTCATAGCTCTCATATCAGCCGCTCTCTTGTGGTTAGGCGTAAGCCCTTTTGTCATCATTATAGGCGCTGCTTTAGCAGGAACTTTATTTTTTATGAATCCTGGCTCCCCGGCGTTGCCAACACATATTGGAAAAAGGAACCAAAGGGAGTTCAAACAAGTCATGCTGCTTTTCTTCATTTTTATCGCAGGACTTGCCGGACTTTATATTGCAGATATAAAACTCTTTAAATTGGCCACCCTCATGCTTAAAATAGACCTTTTCGCCTTCGGTGGTGGATTCGGATCGGTGCCGTTAATGCTTCATGAAATTGTCGATATCAGAAAATGGATAGATAGCAAGACATTCATGGATGGAATTGCCTTAGGCCAGGTTACCCCCGGGCCTATCGTTATCACCGCTACCTTTGTGGGATATCTTATGTACAGGTTTGCCGGTGCTCTTGTGGCAACTATGGCGATATTTACACCTTCTTTCCTGATACTTGTAGGTATTACACCCTTTTTTGACAGATTAAAGACATCCAAATATTTTGTGGGAGCTACAAAAGGAATACTCGCGACTTTTGTGGGGCTGCTTTTCTATGCCACCATAAAATTTGCTTTTGCTGTGCCGTGGGAGGTTGTCCGGGTATTGTTAGCTCTGGGAGCATTGACCGCCTTGATTAAAAAGATAGATATCTTGTATGTTGTCTTGGTAGGCGCTGTGATTTCAATAATCATACTTTGAAATTGATATACAAACCTTCCCCAAATAGATAGGTCCCTATGAATAAAGCATCTGATCTGAGTCTCATCAATAAATTCAAGAACGGTGATACATCTGCTTTTAAGGAGATTCTCCTTACATATCAGAATAAAATATACAATCTCTGCCGCTACATGCTTGGGGGTACTCACGACGCTGAGGATGCCGCTCAAGATGTTTTCTTTAAGGCATATCAAAACCTGAATAAATTTAAGCCTGACTCATCTCTTTATACGTGGCTCTACCGAATTGCAGTCAATACCTGCATTGATTACAGAAGGAAACCGTTCTTTGAGTCATTATTTAAAAACTCAAAAGAGGGCGACGTCTTTGTCGTAGATCAACCATCTGGTTCACCTTCTCCTGAGAAGCTGTACGAATCAAAACAGATAGGGAATGCAATACAACTTGCCCTTGGCCGGCTGTCTGAAAAGTTGAGGACGGTTATCGTTTTAAAAGAGATAGAGGGTTTCTCTTATGAAGAGATTGCAGAGGTTCTCGATGTATCAATAGGTACCGTTAAATCAAGAATATCCAGAGCGAGAGAAGAGTTGAAGGAACTCCTAAAAATTTTTAGGGAACAAAAATGAAATTATTCCGTTTAATAGATCAGGAGGAAACAATGAGATGCCCAAAGACAAAACTCATATCGTCTTATATCGATGGCGAATTAAGTGCAGAGGAAAGAGCTCTTTTAGAGTCACACATAAATAAATGCCAGGAATGCGCCGGAGAGCTTGAGGAGTTCCAGAAAATACATAAGCTGTTTGCCAGCGCATCAACTTTTAAAGCACCCCTTGGATTTTCAACAAGAGTTTTGGCAAATATCAGAGCAAAAGAAACAAAAAGATTCGTCGGGTTTGTCCACATCCTTGCAAAATCAGCCGCGGGTTTTGCTGTGCTTGTATTAATCGTTGTCGGAATAATATTAGGTAGCTTTTTATCAAAAAACCTTGTGTCTGAAAAGGGAAATGTAGTTGCATCCCTTTCCCTTGATATATTTGAGCCCGCACCGCCTGATTCAGTAGGAGGTGTATATCTTGCGATGACGGAGGTAAATAATGACAAATAGCACTCTAAAGTTTGTCCTCGCTGCCTCCTTGATCTTAAATATCTCTATCCTCGCTACAGCCGGATATGTGTATTACAAACAGTCCGATTATTGGGTATCACCATGCGGAGTCAAGATAAAGAAGGATAGATTCTTATTTGAAGAGCTCTCATTACGACCGGAGCAGCTAAAGACAATGAAAGAAAGGGCTATGGATTTTCGTACTGAAATAGACAGGAGAAGGAAAGAAATAACAGGAAAAAGGATGGAGATGCTTAATCTCATGCGTGCGGACATCCCTGACAGTAGGGCCATAGATACCACAATTTCTGATATAAGCGGAAAGCAGGAGGAGATGCAGCGGGTGGTAGCCATGCATATTCTCAAAGAGAAGGCAACTCTTGATAAAGACCAGCAGAAGAAATTTCTTGACTTGATAGAAAATGCAATGACAAAAAAAGGCGGATAAAATGTCAGATAGCAAAAAGCAGTTAGTGTTTATAAGCATGACAATCATCTTTCTTTTCATGTTGTCCAATTCTCGCGGTTACTCTGAGACAGAAGGTATTGAGGGAATACCCATGACGATCACGGCGCGTGCTGAAGTGGCGCAGAGGATTGATTATCAGTCACTAAGCCTCGAAGATTGCCTGGCCTTAGCCCGGAAATATAACCCCGGACTGATCGGAGCAACAGAAAGGATTCAGGAATTGGTCGCAGATTATCAGGCGGCGAAATCCAGATTTTTCCCCAGACTCGTCCTGGTATCCTACTATGAAAGGACGAACCCGGATCGATTATCTGCGGGGGGCGGGCTTACAACTCAGCCGTTGTTCAAAGAGGAAGCGCTGGTAAGTGTTTCAGGCAAACAGATACTGTATGACGGCGGAAAGACCTATTACAACAGCCGGGCCGCTGAAAGAGGCGCTGAAGCACAGGGGCAGGAAGTCCTGCGGACAGCCGACGAAGTGGCATTTACCATAACCGAGGCATTCTACCGCCTTATAGAGGCTAAAGAGAATCTGAGAGTGGCCCGGGAAGCCCTCCAGCAAAGGCTGGACTTTGCCTCTCTCACCGAGGCTTTTTTTAAAGCCGGCAAAGTTACGCAGCTCGATTCTCTCCGGGCCAGATCCCAGGTTTCTGAGGCAGAGCAGGCTAAAATAGAAGCAGAAAATGCCGTGAGCCTTGCCAGGGAAATCCTGGCAAGATCGATAGGGGTGAAAGAAGATGCGCCATTGGATATCACTGGTCGGCTTTCAGATGAACTTACTCCAGCAGCCGATATTAACTCATTATGGCAGAAAGCGCTCAAAACCAATCCCGAGATTAAGAGGCTTGATTTAGAAATAGAGCAGAGTCAAACCCAGATCAAATCCGTCCGGGGAGCCTATTTCCCGGAGATCAGCCTGCAAGGTGACCTCGGGGTGCGCCATCATGACCTCGGGGGTACTAAAGGAGAATGGCTGGGCGGAGTCTTTATTGAGTTCCCCTTCTTTAAGGGCGGGTTGACCAGTGCTCAAGTGGCCAAGGCCTCTTCCCAATATCTCCAATCTATCGAGAAAAAACGTGATCGCCTCGATAGTCTCAAAGTTAATTTGGCAGCCGCCTGGCGGGACCATGAAAACGCCCATCAGGGAGTGATTACTACCCGGCAAACGGTGGTCACCAATGAAGAGTCATATGCCAGTGCTCAAGCCCTTTACCGCAACGGCAAGGCCATAGGTCTGGATGTGCTTCAGACCCAGGTGGACTTGACCGGTTCCCGGTTCAACACCATCAAGTATGCGGCAGCTTACGAAATTGCACGGGCGCGTATCAGGCAAATCATCGGCTCCGGTCTATCGGAGTCTTATCAGCAAAGGAATATAGGGGGTCAAAATAAATGAAATTTCCCACCAGAACGAGGGTCATTGCGGCTGCCATTGGCATTCTGATCATAATGTTTTTGGGCTATCGCCTTTTTTTATATCGTCCGCCAGTGACAGTAATAGTTGTTAAAAAGGTAGAGATTCAAGGCAAAGTCCATGGGCCGGGAACGGTGCAATCCAAGGTGGGTGTAACTGTGAGCACTAAAATCACTGGAATTCTGGAAAAACTTTATACTGATCAAGGAAGCCGAGTGAAAAAAGGACAACTTCTGGCTGAACTGGACATAGCTGAACTGAGGGCCAGGGCTGCCGCTGCCCGCGCGACAAAGAATCGTGCCCAGCATGACCTCGATCGTGCTAAGGCCGATCTACACAAGGCCGAAGCCAACTTGGTATTGGCACAAAGCAACTACCAGCGGGATATGGATGTATTCAAACCAGGCTATATTTCACAGGCGGCCTTTGATAATACAAAAGCGGCGCTCAAGGTGGCGGAGAGTGAAGTCAATGCATCACGATCCGCTATAGGGGCTTTGCAGGCTCAACTTGCCCAGTCAGAATCGGAAACTCATGCGGCTGAGGCGGTATTTGCCTATACCCGCATCCTTGCTCCCATGGATGGTTTAATTACCGTGCGCAAGGCTGAGGTCGGGGATACAGTAGCACCCGGTACACCTATCTTTCAAATGGTGGATTATCAAATTTGGGCGGCCTCCTGGATTGATGAAACCAAGGTAGCGCAACTGCGGGAAGGACAGAAGGCGTCAATCAAACTACGCTCGGGCCGGGTTTTTCAGGGTGAAGTTGTTCGTCTCAATAAGGAGGCAGATACCGTTACCCGTGAATTGGAAGTCGACGTGAAATTCGACACCCTGCCAAACCCGTTAGTCATCGGAGAAGAAACCGAGGTTGACATTGATACAGGCAGCCAGACCGCTCCGGCTATCCCTTTATCTGCCATCGTGGAAAGGAATGGGTCCAAAGGAGTAATGGTAGTTTCCAATGGTTTAACGAGTTTCCGTCCTGTTACCCTGGGATTGCAGGACGTACAACGGGCTGCGGTCCTGGATGGTCTCAAGGAGGGCGAGATGGTGATACTTAACCCCGCAGGGATTGAGCCGGGGGAAAAAATACGACCGGAAATTAAGACAGATACGGCGAGGAAGAACCAATAAGATTAATGAGTTTTTTAAACTCGAACCTGAGATTTTATGAGAATCAAATTGTCATCGCCTGTGCAGAGGATCAATGGACTTAGCAATTTATGACCTAAAACTTCATAGAGGCCGTTTTATTGCGACGGTCATTGGTGTGGGTCTGCTGTTCACCATCGTACTTGCCATGAACGGCCTTTACCGGGGCAATATCCAGGAGGGTCTCGCCCTAATCAAGGCTACAAACCCCGATCTCTGGGTTGTGGAAAGATACCGTGGCGGGCCTTTCAACGAACAGTCTACGTTACCCGAGTTTTATCACTACAGTGTCAAAGCGATGCCCGGAGTAGAAAAGGCTAGTCCTTTTATTTACTATACTGTCGAAAGACAAATAGAGGGCAAAAGCCGGCATTTCAGCATCGTCGGCTTTGATGTCTTCGGCGGACTGGGTGGGCCGCAAAAGATTTATGCCGGGAGGAATATCGAGCAGGCACATTATGAAATGGTCGCTCATCAAAAATTAGGGCTGCGCCTCGGTGATAGGATCCCCTTGGGCCTTCATACCTATACGGTGGTAGGTTTGACCAAAGAGGCTGTCTCTTCGGATGGTGAGGCTTTGGTTTATTTATCCCTGCCGGATGCGCAGGAGGTGCTCTATCAGAGAGACAATGAAGCGGTACGCGACCAGCGTGAAAGGCTTCTTCGGACCCTTTCAGGTCAGAGCTATTTATCACCAAGCCAGGCAGAAAAGTTACTCCCAAAGTTACAGCCCGATACCCACATTATTAATGCCATTCTTGTTAGGCTAAAACCCGGGATAAACCGTGCCGAGGTAGTCCGCGGGATTGAGAAATGGCTCTATCTCTCCGCCTTCAGTACAGAGGAAGAACTTCAATTAATGTTGAAAGGGCGGTTGGCCAGTATGACCAAACAGCTTTTACTTTTTAGAACACTCCTTTTGATCATCTCTGTAATCATAGTTTCCCTCGTAATCTATACATTTACTATGGAAAAAATCCGCAGCATAGCTGTCATGAAACTCATCGGAGCTCCTAATTGGGTGATCATCCGGATGGTCATGGAACAGTCCCTCCTATTAACAATCGGCGCGTTTTTATTCGGGCTGGCTCTGATCCACAACACTTACCAGCTATTTCCCAAAACACTATTGATAGCTCCCGGCGATGACCTGTTTACTTTTATGGTGGCCTTTGCAGGCGGCATCCTTGCCAGTATTTTAGGACTGTGGCATGCATTGAAAACCCAACCTGCCATGGCCTTGGGTGACTAATGGAAATCCTCAGAATTGAAGGGTTATCCAAGATTTTCGGTTCCGGTCATCTTGAAGTCCGTGCCCTCGAAGACATAAATTTATCGGTTTCAGAGGGTGATCTCGTGGCCTTGCTGGGCCCAAGCGGGTCCGGTAAAACCACCTTGCTTTTGTGTATTAGTCTAATTTTGGACCCCACGGGAGGCAAGATTGTTTTTGACGGTCAAACGATTTTTCAGAAGAATGGCTGGGCGGGGGTAGACATGCGTCGTCTGCGCCGGGAAAAAATAGGCTTCATCTTCCAGTCTCACAACCTGATTCCTTTTCTTACGGCAAGGCAAAATGTACTACTACCTTTGAGCCTAGTGGGCCTCAAGGGAGAAAAGGCTGAGAGCCGGGTGAGGGAGCTTCTGGAACAGATGGAGATCGCCGACCGGACGGATTACCTGCCGGCCCTCCTTTCGGGGGGTGAGCAGCAGCGGGTGGCCATCGCCCGCGCCCTGGCCAATAACGCTAAGCTGATCCTGGCTGACGAACCCACCGCCTCTCTGGACACCGCCAGAGGTGTGAAGGTTATGGGATTATTAAAGAAGATCGCCAAGGAAAATCAGTCGGCGGTAATTGCGGTGTCTCACGATGAACGGATGATCGAGGGGTTTGACTACGTCTACCGGTTAAAGGACGGGCGTATAGTCGGCGAGAAAACAAACTCAACGTTAAACTGAATCAGGGAAAGGATTCCTCTTATATTTTAGTCAACGTGCAACACCACTGAAAAGCTATTAAATACTACCCATACCTGATCATTCTCTTGAAAGCCCATCTGGCGGGCGTTTTCTGTGGTAACTATAGAGCATAGTTCGGTGCCATCCGGAATACGCACGACATACTCTGTGGTAATCTCCCCCTTATTAATACGCACGATAGTTCCAAAAAATCGGTTTTCAGCTGTGGATTCAGGTTCCTTATCGCTTTTCTGCAAAATCATCCAAGGAGCCTTAACCTCTGCTGTAATTAAATATCCGGTTTTGAGGCCGAGCCTCGACAGACTGTCGTTGGTAATCACCGTTGTTACTGTATCGCCTCCGATGGTGGTCATTTCTACTTTCGCTTGAATATCCCCCTTCTTGATAGAACTGATTTTACCGAAAAAGCTGTTCCGGGCGCTTGTTTTTCGACGAGATTCTTTTTCAATAAAGTATTTTGCCACCTGCTGCATATCATCATCTGAAAAAGCAACATAGGAAGCTATTACGTTGAGTGTTGAATGGCCTAACATCCTTTGAACAACCGGCAAAGGCATATTGCTTTGCATTAATTCCACGGCGCGGGATTTTCGGATAACATCAGGCGCACCCCTCGCAGCCGGGAAGCCGCAGTCTAATGCCCGTTCATAAAATTTACGGCGAACATGGCCGGGGTCCACTTTAAACAAGTTGCCAAGATATTTCTTAAAATAAGGATCATCCAGTGTAGTCTCAAGCTCTCCGGAAAGTGACCCCGGGATCTGGACTTCCCGCGGTAGTCGACCGTCCCCGGCGTTTGTTTTTCCCAAAAGCACTACGTGCCGCTTGAAATCTATATTTTGAAAGGGATCAAGAGCCAGCACTTCGTTCAACTTCGCCCCTGTATACCGTATCAAAAGGAATATCAGCAAGATACGCTTACGGGATAAACGAACGTCAGCCCGTGACGACTCCGAAACCCATGTACGAAATGACTGCTCCATGCGATTCAATTGAACCGTATCAAGACAGTGGGCTTCGTCCTGCATTGAGACAATGCGTGCGTGGCTTGACCGCTCAGTTATCGAAGACCGTTGTAAATGTTGTTTATGCCGAAACATTATGTTGTCTTTATTATAACAGCTCCTGACACACAGATTTTTCCTTCACCGCGTTCATGGCTGCCATACTTTTCAGCATAGCATAATTTTGGTGTAAAACTCTTGGCAGCCTGGTACAGTACATGATAAAGTTAATAACACGAATAGTAAATATTTCGTGCCAATAATTCCAAAGGGAGTTTTTAATGTCTTTTAATATCTCTGGAATAAAAGCCGCTTCTCCTTTTGCATCGCTTATTGTCTTCCAATCTTCCTCTATATTTAAAAACAAAACTCCAGAAAGGGCTTTAATGTTTTTTATAAAAGGGAATTAGATATGACAAATATTTCACTAAAAAATATCTTCCTGGTTTTTCTGAAAATCGGAACCTTTTCCTTTGGAGGGGTCTATTCCATGCTAACCTTTTTTGAGCGGGAGCTGGTTGAAAAACGAAAATGGCTCACACATGACGAATATATTGAGAGTGTAGCTATCGGACAGATGACGCCCGGCCCTCCTATCGTGAATACTGGAATTTGTATCGGATATAAACTGAAAAAAATAAAAGGAGCGTTAACTACTGTGGCAGGCCAGGCGTTTACCGGTACGGTGCTGGCTATCTTACTGGCAGCTTTTTATTTGAAAGCTAAAGATAACGTTCTCCTGATCTCAATCATGAAAGGGGTAGGAGCAGCCGTAGTGGGTTTACTCCTCTCTGTTGTCTACAAGATGGCAAGAAAAACCATCAAGGATTACAAAACGGCTTTATTTGCGCTGGCAGCTTTTTTTGCGCTTGCTGTATTTAAGCTTAATCCTATAGGACTTATCCTGGCTTCGGGCATACTCGGCTTGGTAGTATATGGAAGGAGGACCAAATGATTCTGCTTAAATTCTGCTGGATACTAATTGTCGTTAATGCCCTGACTATCGGAGGCGGGTTTGTCATGCTTCCCATGCTTCAAAAGGAGTTTGTTGAAAAATATCACTGGCTGACCAACAAGGAATTTATGGATGCAATTGCCATCGGGCAGGTCACCCCAGGGCCTCTAACAGTTATGAATGCCTTTATGGGATATAAAATCTACGGCCTGTTAGGTGCAATTATGGCAATGATTAGTTCTTATTTGCCATGTATTATTATTGTCACACTGGTGGCGAAGTATTACTACACTTACAAAAAGTCCGTAATCGTTATTTCAAGTTTCAACGGTATAAAACCTGCTGTTATCGGATTATTAGCGGCTGTGGCTATTTCTCTTGGAAATACCTCGCTTGTAGACCCTATAACCTTCGGGATTGCTATAATTAGCTTCGCTGTTATTGCATTCACAAAGATAGACCCTACTTTTGTTATTATTGGAGCAGGGGTTATGGGGGCTTTATTTCTATAATTAATTCGCCTAAGGCGAATTAATAAACCATCTGTCCTGTAATAAACCTATAAGCCCTTTCATCCTTCGGTTTCTCAAAGAATTCCTTGTTCGGCCCATGGTCAACAATCCTGCCGTCATACATAAATAAGACCATATCAGCAAGCCTCTGCGCCTGAAATATATTATGAGTTACCATGATAATAGTCAGCCTATTATTTCCTTTTAGCTTTGTGATAGCCTCCTCGATAATCGTTGTGCTGTGAGGGTCAAGAGAGGCTGTAGGTTCATCAAGGAAAAGTATTTCAGGTTCTATTACCATCGCCCTTGCAATACCGAGCCTCTGGGTCTCACCGCTTGAAAGTGTAAGTGCAGTATGGTTTTTTTTATGGATTAGACCGACTAACTCCAGAGCCTTGTCAACCCTTTCTTCTATCTCTTTCTTTTTCATTCCACGAATTTTTAGACCATAGGCTACATTCTTAAAAACAGTTGTATTAAATAAACCAATTTTAGGTAAGACAAGGCTTATCCTGCGTCTGAGTTCCGTGTCTTTTCTAACAATGTTACTGCCTGAGGAAAAATTGACTTCTCCAGAGTCAGGACATTCAAGAAGGGCACATATCCTTAGGAATGTTGATTTCCCGCTGCCATTAGGTCCCATCAACACATAGATGCCACTGCTATCAAAGGAAAAGGAACAGTCCCTCAAAACAGGCTTGCCATTATAGTTTTTACTGATATTCGATACTGTCAATCTAAGGCTCATCTACTCACTTATCATTCCTTTTTTCTGAAACAAATGAAGTACTACATTTATAATTAATGAGAGTGTTAAAAGTATTATCCCCAATGCAAGGGCAAGTTCAAAGTTTCCTTTATCGGTCTCGAGGGCAATGGTTGTTGTCATAACTCTTGTATAGCCTGCGATGTTTCCACCGACGATGAGAATCGCACCGACTTCTGCCATAACCCTGCCGAATCCGGCAATAATACCTGATAATATCCCATATCTTGCCTCATTTATTATGGTAATAGCTTTCTGATATGGGGTTGCACCGAGGGTTATTGCAGCCTGTCCAATGATCGGGTCGACAGTAACAATTGCTGAATGGCACAGAGATGCAACAATCGGTAATGCAAGGATCGTCTGTGCCGTCACCATCGCTGACGGTGTATATAGTAAACCCATGAATCCGAGCGGGCCGCTTCTTGATAGAATAAGATAGAGGAAAAGCCCAACAACAACAGGCGGAAGCCCCATAAAGGTGTTCAAAAGGCTGATTATGAAGCCCCTGCCGGGAAATTTCCTTAGACCTATGATAGTACCTGCAGGAACGCCTATGATGGATGATATAATGAGGGCTATTCCTGAGACTTTCAGAGATAAAAATATTATACCCAGCAGTTCCTGATTGAGATTATAAATAAGGGAAAACGCCTTTAAAAAACCTTCTATAATTGAATCCATAATAAAAACAATAAAAGATTATAGTACTAATTCTCAAGGATTTAAGGCCGAAGATCAAAGCCTCCGGCCTTAATGAGTTTTAGAAATAGAACTGTACCATTGCCCTGTATCTGTTGTCATTCTGGTCATCGACAGAAACTGTAGATCCTGGAACAGGGATAAATTCTCTCACAAGATAGCTGTAATCCACAACGAGTTTCAGGTTGTGGCCATAAAAGTAATAGTTGAGACCAACTGTGTATTCCTTCAGGTTATCCTCAATGGCGTTATTAGTTCCTCCATTGACACTTACGAGACCGAGTCCCGAAGCAAGTGATTTTGCTAAGGTATTATCTTCCAGTCTTTCCACATATGCATACCTTGCAACCACTTCGAATTTTTTTGGTATTATGAAGTAGCCTGCATCAAGTCTGTAAGCAAATCTGTCCCATGTATCCCCGCCTGACCTGTCTTGTTCAAACCTTTCAAACCCATATTCAGAGTCAGCAGAAAAACCTCTGTACCTGAACAGGGCAGCAAGATTGTATCCGGAACCATTATAATCATAGGAATTCACTGATTGTTCTGTCCCGTATGTTGAACTCCGGACTTTGTTTAACCGGTCTGTATCGTGGAAACCTGAGACGAGGAAACAGACCTTAGGGGTTTTACTGTAGTCTATGTCTCCCTGCTGGAGTAAATTATATTTACCGAAGGGATTTATGGAGATTCTGCCTACCCAGAGATGACCGCTGTCATGATTAGGGAGTCCCTTTGAATTCCTGCCATTATAAACACCAGCCCAGTACTGTAAGAATCCATCCTGGTCAAAGAGATTAATGTCGCCTTGAAGTTGAACTCCCTGAGATCTGAAGAGATGAAGACCACCTAATGGAAACTTTGTAACGCTATCTTCAGTACTGACCTGGAAATTGGCATTTCCACCGGGCCATTTTCTCGTATCGTCCTTTCCATACGCATCTGTCTCACCGGAAAAAATACTGCGTTCCACCCCATTCAGCAGACTAGCAGACTGCCAGAAGTGAAGACCATAAGGGAGTTTGGAACGTCCGAACTGGACCTGTGCATAAGGATACTTCTTCCAGGTCACGTATGCGTCGTGCAGGTTGACGGCGCCGGTCGGTTCTAACTGAATATGAAAGAAATATGTCCAGTCTTTATTTGGTGCGTTTCCGCTAAAGACGACCCTTGCTCGCCTTAAGAAGAAGTTGCTCCAGTCCTCATCATTAGCATTAACAGTCCTGTCGAAGGGCAGGTAGGTGTAGCGGAACTGAAGAAACAGATTTGTCTTTAAGAAGAAATTTTCATCCGGTGTCTTTACATAAAAACCCTTATCATATCCGGCCTGTATTCCTTTCTTCGCTGCTTCTACGAACTTTTTTTCAGCCTCGATAGTCCTGGTCTGCGTCTCAACCTGTGTTTTTTCCATATCCTCTATCTTCTTTTTCAGGATAGTCTGCTCTTCGATTAATCGCTCCATCTGTTTCTTAAGCTGTTCCATCTCCACTGGGTCTGCTGCCTTAGCAGACAAAATCCATATCGACGTAACAAAAATAGCGGCCACCAAAAAGACACAAAAATTCTTCATCTGATAACCTCCTCCTTTATTATTTTGCATTGGGAATGAATAATGGATTTCCGTTTTTATCTTTGAAAGATCCGATAGCCTGCTGTCCTTCCTTTGAGATGAGCCAGTTGACAAATTCCATCGACTCTTTGTATTTAACATGCTTGTGTTTTTGAGGATTCACCGCCATCACTCCATACTGATTAAATAAGATGGGGTCGCCTTCGAGGACAATTATCATCTCCAGTTTGTCCTTGTCTTTTGTTGCAAGCCAGGTACCCCTGTCTGTGAGGGTATATGCCCGCTTTTCGTTGGCGATCCTCTGGGTCTTTTCCATACCCTGACCTACTTCGAGATACCATTTCTGCCCTTTGGGTTCTATGCCGGCTTTTTTCCATATCGATAATTCTTTCGTGTGAGTGCCAGAGTTATCTCCCCTCGAAACAAATGGCGTGGTGGAATTTTTTGCAATTTTCTTGAACGCCTTATCAGCCGACTTTATGCCCTTTATCTTTGCAGGATCGTTATCAGGGCCGATAATAACAAAATCGTTATACATCACGTCGTGGCGATTAACGAAATATCCTTCTTTAACTGATTTTAATTCCAGATCTTTTGCATGACAAAACACTAAATCCGCATCACCCCTTCTGCCTATCTCAATAGCAGCACCTGTACCGACAGCCACAACATCAATCTTGATTCCTGTCTTTTTCTCAAAGATAGGCAGGATGTAATCAAATAATCCTGAGTTCTGCGTGCTTGTTGTTGAAGCACATCGTATCCTTGTTTCAGCAGATACACTTACAGCAGAAAAAACTAATAAAATTGATAAAACTGCAAAAACCCCCTTAA
>Ga0210049_1000947_pt1 | contig 26295 bp, 24 predicted proteins | sample CryGeyCG2014_300_2_FD_183964 | JGI IMG/M metagenome (GOLD analysis project Ga0210049, IMG submission 183964) | Groundwater microbial communities from aquifer - Crystal Geyser CG06_land_8/20/14_3.00 (SPAdes) (version 2) | ecosystem: Environmental > Aquatic > Deep subsurface > Groundwater | place... | reverse complement strand
CCCACGGCATTAAAATAATCCGGGTCGGGAGACACCCAATCGGGAGTAGATGAAAATCCGCCGACACCGTTTCCTTTGTAAACTCCGGCATAAGCAAGCGGACTTTTATTCCCATCTGTGTCGTTTTTCTGATTCAGCACGACAATATCCAGACAGCCGTCATTGTCAAAATCAGCGGAGGCCAGGGAATTCGTCTCATTCAATTCCCCGAAAGCGGCGGCGGCGGCAAATTGACCGTTGCCCTGACCCGCGTAAAAAGTGTTTTGTTCCCCTGAGCCGCCGCCGGTGGTGAGACCCTCTATTATATCGTATTTGCCGTCACGGTTAAAATCAAAACAGGCGCCGGAAGATGTCTTTTTGGGGTTGAGCTCCGCGCTTATGTTAAAAACAAAATTCCCCTGATTTATGAGGACGCCGGAACTTTGATTTGCGGCACCTTCTCCGATTTCGGCGACGGCGAGCACATCATTAAAACCGTCGTTGTTGATGTCTTTGATCAGCACCCCGCCCAACTGCTTGCCCAGCATAGTGGAAAAAATAAGGTCAAATCCGCCGGCGCCGTCATTTTTACAAAAACGCAGCATCGCCTCTGTGCCATAGCCCCCCAGCACGATGTCGGGATAACCGTCGTTATCAAGATCCCCCGCTCCCATAGAACCCACATATTCATTCGGGTTAAGATAATCTCCCGCAAAAGAGCTTTTTTTCAGGAACAAATTCATCCTGAAGGTAGCCGTGTCCGAATACTGTGAATATTCTCCGGAGGCGGATGAAACCTGCACCTTCCAGTAATATGTCGTGTTGCCCGAAAGCGAAGCGCCCGCGTAAACGCAGGATTTGACGGAGCTTGTCACTATGCCGGAATTCCACTTCATTTGCCCAAAATCATTAGAATCAGCAACAAGCAGCCTGTATGCCACCTGCGTGGAAGCGCTCCAGCTGAACGAAGGCTCGGGAGAATCCACATAAACGGGATTTGTTTTGTTATTGCACAAGAGGCCTGTCGGCGCCGGCACCGCAAAACAAAGAGACGCCTCGAGCACAAAGGCCGCGAAAAGGCCTCTAATAAAAAAAGCTGTTCTTTTCCTCATACCTATGATTATACTCCGAAAAAAAGACAATGGGCCATGTATAATGACAAATTGGGGTATTCTTTAATTTGCCTTGCCCTCGGCTTCTATTTCCAGCATTTTCTGCTCTATTTCTACAGACAATTCTATCCCCGCGCCCTGCAGCTTTTTAAAAGACGCGAGCGCCCTTTTCCTGACATGACAGGAGCTGTCATTTAACAACGGCTCCATTATTTTAACGCCCTCCGACACGCCCATTTCACCGCAAGCCCATGCCGCGGTCATCCTCATCCACACATCGTCCGCTCTGGCCATTTCAGAGACATTGTCCAGGGCTCTGCGCCGGTTTCGCGGAAAAATCGCGAGAGCGGCGTTACCCCTGACCCTGTTGTTGGGGTCATTCAGATAGGGCTCAAGAAGCTCCTCCATGATAGGAGAGTCCTTAAACATCTCCGCGAGCAGCTCCACCGTGTCAGCCCTGACCCTGGCGGTGTCATCCACGCCGGCAATACCCGCCCGGGACGAATGAGAAGAAAGCTCTATGTTGATGCCGGTTCTGCTTTTGGTAAGCCGCTCTATCAGTTTTATAACTTCCGCATTCTGAAGTTTCATCATAGATGTTTCCTCCGGCAGTTTAGCCATGGCATCCATTATCTCCTTCTGATTTTGAAGTATCGTCTGATATTCCCCTTTACTCCCGAGCGTCTGCACGATCTGGGAAATCCTTCTTTCCTCTTCCATGAGTTTGGATTCTTTCTTCTTGGAAAAAGCCGCGGCGACAACATATCCCAGCCCCATAACCGCCATAAGGTTGATTGCCAGAAGAACGAACAAAGATGTGGGATACGGCATTTCGGGCTCATTCTCCGGCTTTACTATTTCCCGCGCGACTTCTTCTTTTTTTGCGGCCTCCGGTTTTTTAACCTGCTTTTTCTCCGGCTCGGGCTTTTTTGCCGCTGTTCGGGGCGCCGGCTTGGGGGCGGGTTTAGGCGCGGGCTTCTTTACAGTGGCGGGCTTTGCGGCCTCTGGTTTTGAGCCACTTATCAGTTTTGACAGACGCGCGTTTATTTCTTTTACTTCGGCTGTGTTATCTATTTTGCCGGCTTCGTCTATATGCTCCATGGCTTTCGCGTAATCCTTACGGGATTCCATCAGCAGAGCCATCTTTACCAGCGTCTTATGGTGAAGTTCCCTGACCCTTTTTTCCGAGGGATTCGCCTTATAGAGTTCGGCTGAATCCTTCAACGCGGCTTCGTAATTTCCCGTGAGAAAATTTTCAAACGCCGCGCCGAAAGCGCGGGGGTCTATATCCGCGCGCGCCATCGCGCAAAAAACCAGCAATATAATTATTTTTTTCATCGCGATTCCTCCAGCTTATTCTATTTTTTCTCCTATGTCATAGCCCAGTATCTTCAAAAGCTCATCCATGCGGCTGAAAAAATCCCACACTTCCCTGTGCAGCGGATTGAGTTTTACCGACCTCAGAAGGAATTCCCTCGTTTGCAGAAAATCCCCTTTATCCAGCGACATCTGCGCCGAATTAAGACTTTCCAAGAATAAAACCTCCATATTTTCGGGGTATTTTTTCACAGCGCCCGATATAACATCTGCGCAGCGCTCATAATTGCCGCCTTTGTAAAGCTCCCATGCCTCATTGAGCTCCGAAGCCGATTCTGACATCCTCTTGTCATCTTCATATCCCGGATTCAGGAGCGCAGCCTGGCTGAACAGAATAGCCGACCTGTCCTTATCACCCGATGCCGTCAGCCTTCTTGCTTCCGCCATCATTTCCAGAGCTTTTTGCGATACCATCGCAGGGTCATAGAGCCGCGCCTTTTTAACATGGCGCGAAGCGGCTCGTTTTTTACCTGAGGCCAGAGAATCAAAAGCCAAAGCCAGCTCACTGGCCGCTATAAGGGCGCCCGTCTCCTCTTTCATCTTTTTCGCCTGAGCCATATCAGGGTCTCTTGCCAACGCTTTTTCAAAATCCCGAAAGGCCCTTTCAAATTTTTTCTTTTTGTACGATTCCTCAGCCTTCAGAAAATAGCCCATGGCCTTTTCTTTATCTTTGGCCATCTGTTTATCCGATTTACCAAGAGCCGAAGATTCTTCCTCCGCCAACTTTTTGAGAAGCTGTTTTCTCAGTTTAGCGGCGGCATTATTAGACGGATCAAGCTTAAGTGCCTCGTTGGCAAGGCCAAGCGATTTGATGGGATTGGCGGAAAGCTGACGGGCCTCCGTGCATTTCAGGGCGGCAAGTTTTTTCTTTTCGCTTATAACGCTCCCGTAAAGCTCTCTGAAAAATGAGCTTTTGAGTAAGGCCTTGAGTTTCAGCGCCTCGTTATTGCCGGGATCAAAAAACAGTATTCCGTCAGCGCTCTCCGCTGAGCGTATGGGATCCTGATCCGCGAGAAAACTTTTGGCCTCTATGACTTTTTCCTCTATATAAGCGAGAAAAATATCCACCGAAAGAGCCCTGCTCTCTTCTATTTTCTTACGGGCTATATCAAGCTCGCCGTTCCTGAAATAGATTTCCGCCGCCCGGCAAAGCCTTTTTGCTTCATCATCCCTTATCTGACCGTAGAGGTCTATCGCCCGTGAATTCTTCGGATATTTTTCAAGAGCGCTGTATATGAGATCCAGAGCGTTCGGGGTATTGCCTCTCTGATATTCCATCAGGGCTCTTTCTATCATCTTATCCTGCTCATCAGCGGCGTAAGCATTGGGGACGGTTACTAATAGCAAGAGTAAAAAAATTTGTATTAGTAAACCTGCCTTGCGTGCCAACGGCACTTCGAGAGGCAGGCGTCCCCGATTCAGCCATTGAGTTGATTTCGGCATTATTCCCTTTCCGAAATTTCCCTCATCAGCACATCTATCTGCATGGACGCTTCGGCGGCCTGCGCCTGAAGTTTTTGCTCAAATTCAAGGGTTAGCTTCTTAATAGCTTCCGCCTTTTGTTTTTCGTATTTCGCGGCAGCCTCGCTAGCGGCAGCCTCGGCCTTTTTAACGGAGACGGCGAGCTCCGCTTTCAATTTTTCTATAACAGAATTCTGGGAGGCGATCTCGGCCGAAAGAGAATCTATTTTGGCGCGGGCGGAATCAAGCCGGGAAGTCAAATCCCTCTCTTTCACGGCGTTTTTTCTCAAATCATTTTTCAGGTTCGCCAAAAGCCGCCCCACATCACCCATCAATCTTTCTTTTAACGCGGGACTCATAATCAGCTTGCGGGATATCTCTGTTTGCAACAAATTTTTTTCTTCCATGAGCGCGTTTATCCTGCTGTCCTTCTCATCTAACTGTTTCTGCCATTCCAATATTTTTGCCTCTATGTCCCGCTTTATCTCGTTGCTGTCCATAATGTCTCCCTGACGCTCCCGCTCATCATTCCCGATGACAGGCCTTCAACGGCAACTCTGACTATATCGCCGGAAAGTGTGTTATCCGGAACGAATCTCACCTTGAGATAATTGCCGGATGTGCCGTAAAACCACCCGCCCCTCTCAACCTCCGCCACGACCTCAAGTTCCCCTCCGATAAATTGCCGCCTGTATATTTCCGAGGCTTTCTCCGAAGCGGCTGAAAGACGGGCCTTTCTCTCTTTCATCACAGGCGGCGGCAAGGGCTTATCCAAAGCGGCCAATGTGCCCGGCCTGGGCGAAAAAGGGAAAATATGAGTTTTACTGAAACCCGCAGCCGCCAGCACATTTAGAGTTTTGTTGAAATCATCTTCGCTTTCACCGGGAAAACCGTATATAATATCCGTCGTAATGGCGGGATTGTCAAAATATTTCCTTATTTCTTCCAGTATTTTCATAAACCCGGAAACGCTGTAATTCCTGCGCATTTTTTTCAGCACCCTGTCGCTGCCGCTTTCGAGCGGTACGGGGAAATGAGGGCAGATATCCGGCACAGTTGAAAGCTCTCTGATAAAATCTCCGCTGAAGGGCATCTCCAGCGAACCCAGCCTTATACGGCTGCTGTATTTTTTTCTGATGGCCCGTATCAGATCCAGAAGATCGTAACCCAAATGATGATACTGATTGATATTCGTGCCCGTAAGCACGATTTCTGACGGGCACTCCCCCGAAGCTTCCAGAGCCGCCAATTCCCGCAGGATCGTTTCCGCGCCGGCGCTGACGGAAGGGCCTCTTAAAAGCGGCACGACGCAATACGCGCAAAAATTATCACAGCCGTTCTGTATTTTCAGAAAATAACGCTGCCGGCCTGCGCGCCCCCGGCGCTTCGAGAGGCCCGGCATGACGAATCCCGAAGGCGCGTTGGCGTTTAGAGGATATGACCGCACGCAAATACCCGCGGCGACGGCGGCGGCTTTCAAAGAATCCGTCACACAGCCCGATAAGACAATCTCGGATGCGGGATGATTTTTTTTTAAAGCAAGGGCTCTTTTAAGAACCCTGTTTTCGCTGCGGCCGGTCACACAGCATGAATTTACGATATATAATGACGGTTCACCGGATGGGCGCCATCCTTCACCTGCGAGAAAGGCGGCTATTTTTGCCGAATCGGCGCGGTTTGTTTTACATCCGAAAGTCTCGAGCATAAAACTTCCCTTCTTCGCGCCTGTTATTTTGTTCAAAAATTGCCTCCGCCGCCCTGAAATACCCTGAGCAATTTATCTATTTCCTTGTCGCGCGGGAACACGGGCGATATTTTTTTTAAAAAATCCACGGCCTGAATCCTGTCGCCTCTCATGTAGTAAATCTTGGCGAGATTCAGGGCGAAATGTTTTTCCGCGGGATAAAATCTTACGAGCCTTTCATAAACAGCAGCGGCCTCATCGTAACGCTTAAGCGAGGTGAGACAGTTACCCAGATAGAAAGCCGCCGCCATATCGCCCGGATGCGCCTCAATTATTTTCCTGAAAAGGAGTTCCGCTTCGGCGAAATTGTCCGCCTTCACCAATGCCATGGCTTTTTCGCGCCATTCTTCCAGAGGTATATTCAGCCGCGGAAGAATGCTCTCTAAATTCCTTTTGGCCGTTTCATAGGCCGGATTGACTTTTAGCGCATTCTTATAGAGTTCATAACTTTTGCGTATATCGCCTTTCAGCATATGAACATATGCCAGATTATTGGCGATGTCCGAAGAATCCGGCTTCAGCTCAAAAGCCCTGCTATAAAATTCTTCGGCTTTTTTGATGTCTTTCGTCGCTTCGTTCCTCAGATAGTGATTACCCAGCGCGAGATAATACTCCGCCGACACAGGATTGATGGAGGCGGCCTCTCTGTAATTTTTTTCAGCATCTTCCGGCCGGCCCATGCTTTGATAAGCTATGGCCAGATTATAGAATATCTCATCATAACCGGGATTGGACTTCAATGCCTCTTTATATGCCCAAACCGCTTTTTCGTGCCGGCCGAGTCTCATATAGCAGTTGCCAAGCTCATAATTATTGTCGGTGTTCCACGGATAATATTGCCAGGCCCGAAGGCAGTCTTCCGCGGCGCCGGCTATATCGCCGATACGCGAACGGGTGAAGCCGCTGAAATAATTCATCTCACCCTTGAAATAATCGGCCTGTTTTTTGATAAAAAATATCACAAAAAGAGCCAGTATAACCTTCACAGCCGTTCCCATCTTCAATTTTCGCGCGACTATATATTCCCCTCCGGAGCTTTCCGCGACGGCAATTCCCGCGGCCGCCCAGAAAGCCATAACCGGCATCGGGAAATTCAATGTGACACCTAACATATTGTCCGCTATAAAACCGGCCACAGCCGCCACGCAGGCAAGAATGAGCATATTGCCGGAAGAAAAATAACTTTTGGAAGTTCTGTAAAAAAACACGAGCCAAACAGCCGCGAAAAGAAAAAAACCCGGCAGGCCCAGTTGGGACAACTGCTCAAGGAGCTCGTTATGGGAATTGTTGGCGTGCGTCCTCAAGCCGGCAAGTTCCGGTTTTTCAGCCAGTATTTTCCCCTGTTCCGCAGGATAGCGGAGCTCAAAACTGCCCCAGCCGTGGCCGAAAACAGGAGACTGTTTAAACATCCTTAAAGCAGCGCCCCATATCAGAAGGCGCTGGGTCACGGAAGATGACTCACGCAGATTAGACACATTGCGCATCTCATGCGTGATCCTCGACCAGACCGTGGGGTGATCCCGGTTAAAAGCCAGCTTCGGAAAAATCCATGAAACCAGAAAAAGCAGCGCGGCCGCTATCGCCATTTTCTTCCACATGCCTTTCTTCAGAGCAAAAACAAGATATATGAGAAATGCCGCAATCGCTCCCGCCCACGAACTGCGGGTCTGAGTGATGAGAAGCGCAAAAAAATTCAGAGCGAACAAAACTCCCCACAGGACGGCCGCCGGCAAAGTCGAAGCTTTTGAAAAGCCCCATAGACAAAGTATGATAATAACAACCTCAAAACTCGCTATAAAAGTGGGGTTGCCGAAAGTGGAAACACTGCGGGAACCGTAATGATGAAGATTCTGCGGCCAGATAAATTCATGACCCGTGTATTGCATAAGGGCGTAGAACGCTGAAATCGAGGCCGTTGCCACCAGCGCGTAAATCAAGACTTTTTTATAATAGCTGTTTTTCGCCATGAGAAAAGAAATATAAAAAACAGCCATGCAGTTGAAAACAAAAAATATCATCCTCCTGCCCCAGAAAACAAAATAAGCCGTCTTCCACTGGGGATAATATATGAACGCGGCAACCAGCGACAAGGCGATGAGGATGCCGTAAGCGGCGAGAGCTTTATCCATATATGTCCTCGCGAAAACGATGTGACCTTTTTTTGAAAAAAGCAGGAGTAAGACGGCGAAGGCGGTCAAGGAGCGGAAAATGATGTTCTGTATAATGTAGGGGTTACGCGTGACAGCGGTAAAGAAAATCAGCGGCGAGAAAAATACCGCCGCCGCAAAAAGCCAGAAAGCCGCGGGGCTTAGAGCTTCTTCAGTATTTCCGCGGCTTTTTTGTCGTGCGGGTCTATTTCCAGAATTTTTAGGCATGTTTCTCTCGCGCGCGCATTGTTCTTCACGGACTGATAGAAATTCAGCAGACTCATGTACGCTTCCTTGGATCGGGTTATTTCAACAACTTTTTGATAATTGAGCTCTGCCTCGGCGTATTTTCCGGACAGATAAAGGACATTTGCGAGATTCAGATAGGCCTCTACAAACTCCGTATTTTTTATCTTCTGCTTTACTATCGCTTCTTTAAAGGCTTCCTCCGCTTCGGCGTATCTTCCCAACTGTACAAGGCAGTATCCCTTTCTGAAAGACGACAGGGCGAATATGGGGTCTATGTCTATCGCCTGATTGAATTTCTCAATGGCTTCCTCAAACAGGCCTCTTTTAAGATATATGTTGCCCTCCTGGTAATGCACCTGCACATAATTGGGAGCGATATCCAGAACATCATCGTACTTCGCTATTGTCCTTTGAGGATCGGTCCGGGCTGTGCCTTTGGGGAGATGCTTGTCCCATAAAGGATGCCAGCGCGGCGTCAAATCCCATCTGTCGTTGTATACATTCCCCATAAAATAATGAGCCATTATGAAGCGCGGCCAGAGGGTGATCACTTTATCGTAGTGGTAAAGCGCTCTTTCCCACGCGCCCTGTTTTGAATAGGCTATCGCTATATTGTGGTTCACATCGGCTACAAAAAACTTTCTGAAAAACAGCATGGAATAAAGCGTGACTGCTATAACGGCAAACTGCGTTATGATTTTCGGAAGATCACCCAAAGGTATCACATAATTCTTTTTGTCCTTTTCAGGAAAAGTCAGCGCGCCTATCACCCCTATCATTAACCAGAAAAGATGTCCGGAAGAGACAAAACGCATGTGCACATCAACCGCAGCCTGAGCGAGCATACCCAAAGCCCCCGACATCCAGCCGATAAGGAGAAATGTCCTGTCTATAACATCTTTACGCGCGGCCTGCGCGGAAGCTCTTTCAAGTTTTGCCAGCTTCCCTATTCCCGAATAAAAAGCGATAAACAGAATTAAGAGGTACAAGCCGAAACCTATGATGCCCTCGCCATAAAAGATTTCCAGAAATTCGTTATGCGCGTGATCGGTTTCGGTGTTGTGCTTGCCCTCTATCCAGAATATCTCAGGATGACGGAACATGGGATAAGTTTCCTTGAAACTTCCTATGGTTGTGCCGGAGACAGGATGCTTTTTCAGCATTTCAAAACTTGACATCCATGTAAATATCCTGAATTTATATGAAATGGGGTTGCCGGCTACATACACCAGCCCCAGCAGAAGCACAAATAAAAGCGGTATTACTATTTTTAGCGCTCTCAGCACCTTCTTTCTGTTAAGGAATCCGGCGAATAACGCCGTCAGTGTGAGAGTGGAGGCCGTCATCGCGGCAAAACCTATGAAACTGCCTTTGGTGACACTGACCCAGACACCATAAGCGGCCATGGCGTAAAGACCCGCGTAAAGAGGATTTCTGTTTTTGAAGAACATGCCGAGAGGCAGCGCCGCGGCCCCCACAAGCCAGGCACCGAAAAAATTGGGGTTGCCGAAAGTTGAAAAATGACGGCTGCCAAAAGCTCCTTTCCACGCGTATGGATCATAGCCCAGCCTCTGCATAACAGCATAAAAACAAACAACAAAACAGGTCAGCATCAAAATGAAGCTGAGAAACTTCACATCTTTGAGTTTTCTAAACTCAAAAAAACCTATAAAGACGAGGCCTGTATAAATACACCTCCTCCAGAATTCGTCAAAAGCCGCCCACATTTTAAAGGGCGATTCTATATAGGAGAACCAGCCCCAGAAAAAATAAGCGGCCACAGGAATCAAAAAAGCCAGCTCCTCCATGGAAAAGCGCAGGCCCTCTTCCAATTTTTTAAGAAGGAAAAGCCCTATGAGCAGAGAACCTCCCACCTGAACAATAGTGATTTTAATTGTGGCCGAATCATAAGTCTTGAGATAAAAAAACACCGCCGCGGAAAAACACAAAGCGGAAGTGAGCAAAACCAGCAACTTGTGAAGAACGCCGGCCAAAGCCCCCGATGGAGTCACATTGATATCTTTTTTTCCCATTATGCTGTCACCCCTGCCATGGCGGGCACTACTGCCGACTGGCACAGAAAATGCCAGTAGGGCACATCGTCCGACACTATTACGCTGTCAAATGTGTCTTCAAGACACATGATATCTTTTCTTTCAAAACGCTGTTCTATGGGCGTAAAAAATCTGTCATACACATCCTGCTCTATTCTTTTAATGCCTTTACCCCTGTAAGAATCGTAAAGCGGCACCAGGCCTGACATCTGAAAACGCTCAAATAGTTTGCCCAGCAGGACAAGCGGAAAATAAACAAAGCGCGCCGCCAGCGGCGGAATCAGGTCTCTGAGAAAACCGCTGCGGCTTTTTGACAGGCCTCTCCTTAACAAAGTCACCCCCGCGAGTATCCACTTGAAATAAAAAACCTTGTTGTCCAGGGCGTAGTAGAGATAAACCAGAATTCTCGGAGAAGAGCTTTTGAGTTTACGCACCTCATCGAGCGCGTTGCCCGGCAGATGATGCAGCACCCCCAGGCAAAAAAGAAAATCCGCGTAATGAGCGCTGAAGGGCAGGTCGCTGATATCGCCCATGAAAAAAAGACAGTGTTCCGCCTCTGACATATTTTTTCTGGCCTCAAATACGGCATCCGAAAAATCGACAAGCATAATCTCACGGCAGACATCTTTTAGAAAATAACTGAACCTGCCTATCCCGCACCCCAGATCGCACACACGCCGGCCCCTGAGAGACTCAATGTCAACGATATCAAAATATTGCGCGAATTCTTCTTTGTGAGACGGCAATATTTCGCTGTATTTAGCCCATTCCTTGCCGAAAGTGTCCTGCACTTCTTTAGAAAAGCCCGCATTACTTCCGGAGGCGGATTTCACGCCGAGATGCTTTTTGACTTTCTCTGTGTATTTACCGGGTTCGGACAGTATCACAACATCGTCAATAACAGGGTATGCCTTAGAGCGCACCACAAGCGTGTCTTTTCTCAGGCATATTTCGTCTGTGCCGAAAATCTGCTTAAGCGAATTTATTTTGTTATCATAATACATAATCAGAGCATCCACATCTGTACATTTTAGTATAAATGCCCCCTTTACACAACAACAATGGTGCCGGGGCTTGACCCCGCCATAGGCGCTTGCCTACCGGCAGGCAGGGATGCAACATTTCGTGACTTATTCCTGTCTTGATTTGCGCGGGGGCCTTCTTATTTTGTATTTTATCCCATGCTTTTACCTTTAAATTGTTCGCGGGGGAACCGGATTTGAGATCATCTCTTTTTAATTTCGCGCTCCCTGAAGAGCTCATCGCCCAGAAACCGGCAAAAACGAGAGAGGCTTCCGCGCTTCTGGTTTTTGACAGAAAAAGCGGCAAACGCCGTTTTGAAAAGTTCAGCGCTATCGGCAAATACTTCAAAAAAGGCGATGTGCTGGTGCTGAATGACACGAAAGTCATTCCCGCGAGACTCCGCGCGAATAGAAAGAGCGGCGGCAAAGTGGAAATATTTGTTTTGCGGCAGTGCGGAGAACATGAGCAAAATCTGTGGGAATGTCTTATAAAGCCGCTGAAAAAAGTGAAGATCGGCGAAACACTCATCATAAAAGATCCCCTGCAATGCGAAATCGCTGAAAAAACTGAAGGACGGGCAATCGTAAGATTCAGCGGCGAAGTCAAAGATATCCTCGCTTCACACGGGAAAATACCCTTTCCGCCCTACATCCATGAAGCCAAACAGGATCCCAGCCGCTACCAGACGGTTTTCGCCAAAAACGAGGGCGCCGTCGCGGCGCCGACGGCGGGACTGCATTTCACAAAGAAAATCCTGTCCGCTCTGCAAAAAAAAGGCGTAGAAATACTCTTCATCACTCTCCACACGGGTTTCGGCACTTTCACGCCGCTTCGGGGAAATACGATAGAGGAGCATCGCATGGACGAGGAATTTTTCACCATCCCCGAACAAACAGCCCGCGGCGTCAACCGCGCCATCGCCGAAAAACGCCGCGTCTTCGCCTGCGGCACGACGGTGGCAAGAACTCTTGAGAGCAACGCCCGCAAAAAAAACGGCGTCATGACGGCCCTCCACGGATCCGGCCTCACGAGCATGTACATCCGGCCGCCTTATAAATTTAAAATTGTGAAAGCTCTCATCACCAATTTTCACACACCCCTATCCAGCCTCATAGTCCTTGTCAGCGCCTTCGCCGGCAGGAAAAACATCATGGAATGTTACGCGGAAGCCGTAAAACGCAGACTGCGCTTTTTCTCCTTCGGCGACGCGATGCTCATCTTATGAACGCACCGCCAAAAAAAAGGGGGACGGAGGAAAGTCAGACTTTCCTCCGTCCCCCTTTTTTTTCTATAATCCGGAATGATATCTCTCAGCATTAAAGAAATCATAACGGCGACCGGAGGCGAACTGATAAGCGGACGGGACAGTGTCAAAATAACAGGCGTTTCCATAGATTCACGGCGGCTCGGCAAAAGCAATCTCTTCGTTGCCCTTAAAGGATCGAGGCATGACGGCCATCATTTCGTCGTTAAAGCGCTCTCGCAATGCTCGTCGGCTATGGTGGAAAAAAACATGCGAACAAAGAGCGCCAAAAATATCATCCTCGTCAAAAACAGCCTTGACGCTCTCGGGAAAACAGCCGCGCTCTGGAGGTCAAAAATAAATCCGCGCGTCATAGCCGTGAGCGGTTCCAACGGAAAAACGAGCGTAAAAGACATGCTCGCTCACATACTAAAACAACGGTTCCGGACAAACGCCGCGGAAAAAAGTTTCAACAATTTTCTGGGACTGCCTCTCACCGTGCTGAATACGCCGCGCATGACTGACATCATGATAGCCGAGATGGAAACAAATGTCATAGGCGGAATACGACGCCTGTGCGAAATAGCCCGGCCGGACTGCGGCATTATCACAAACATAAGCGACAGCCATCTGAGCGACCTGAAGACAAGAGAAAATGTGTTCAGGGAAAAAGCCGAGCTTGCCGAATACCTCAGCCCTGATGGAACGCTTATACTGAACAACGACGATCCCTTCGCCGCGAAATTCAAAAAGATTTTCAGAGGAAATCTCATAACATATTCGCTGAAAAAAAATAGCGATTACCGCGCCCGCGTAATCAAAACAGATTTGGGAGGCGGCAGCGAATTCATCCTCTGCGGAAAACGCTTTAAAACATCACTTCCGGGAGAATTCAACGCGCTCAACATAGCCGCCGCAGCCGCCGCGGCAAGACTTCTTGCGGTCCCGTGGAAAACGATTATAAAAAGAGTTGAAACATTTAACGCCGCGCAGGGAAGAATGAATGTTAAAAAAATCAAAGGCCGGATCCTTGTCAACGACACTTTCAACGCCAACCCCGGCTCGGCCGGGGCGCTGGCGGAGGTTCTCAAAAATGAAAAAGGCAGCAAAGCCATAGTCTTCGCGGATATGCTGGAACTGGGAAAAGACGCCCGTCGCCTGCACACCGACACCGGAGCCGCTTTCGCAAAAGCGGGCGTGGAATCCGTACATTACACGGGTCAATTCGGCGGCGCTTTCATCAAAGGGCTTAAAAAAATAAATCCTGCTGTAAAATACGCTATCCACAGTGACAGAAAAAAACTGATGGCCTCGGCGGCATCTGAAAAAGCTGACATAATAGCCTTCAAAGCTTCACGCGCAATGAAGATAGACGAGATATTCGATCATGTGGTCAAACATATATCTTCTCGGAACCGTTAGTTTTCTCAACGACATTTCCAGCGAAATGATAAAGGCCGTGTTGCCTGCGCTTCTCTCCGCCATGGGGGCCGGGGGGCTCGCCATAGGAATGGTGGGGAACCTCCCTCAGGTTTTCGAGGGCATCACACATTATTTCAGCGGCTCTCTCTCGGATAAAACAGGAAAGAGAAAACCTCTCATCCTCGCGGGATATCTACTATCCTGCCTTTCCAAATTACTGATCGCTGTTTCACCCACAAGCGCGGCTGTCGCCGCCTCAAGAAGCGGAGAGCGCATGGGCAAAGGCATGCGCATATCGCCGAGAGACTCTCTGATATGCGATACCGTCCCGCGGGAATACGCGGGCAAGGCCTTCGGCATACAAAAGGCCATGGACAGCGCAGGAGCGCTCATCGGCACTCTCGCGGCATACACACTCTGGCAGACAGGCTGCGGCATAAGAACCATAATCATGGCCGGCGCAGCCATATCTTTTATCGCGCTGCCGCCGATTTTAATGCTCAGAGAAAAACTCAAGGCCGGAACAGGCTGTGAAACGCCGTCGGGGTCCGCCAGAATCAGTTCCCTCTTTATATACACGGGACTTTTCTCGCTGGCAAACATCAACTATCTGTTTTTTATAAGTTTTATCCAGATATACAAGACCGCAGGGAGTGCCACAGCTTCGGGAATTTTCGCCTATATCCTCTATAACCTGGCTTACGCTACAGCCGCCGTGCCGGCCGGAAAGTTCGCGGCGCTGGCCGGCTGCCGAAAAGGCCTGCTCCTCGCCAACGCGCTGTTCATTACATTATGCGCGTTATTCATCTTTATCCCCGGTCAATATCTGACAGCATCAATGCTGCTTCTGGGTATTACGGCGGCCTTTTCAAAAGTGAGCATGAAAACCTGGATCAATGAACTGAGCCCCGCCGCAAAACGGGGAAGCAACATGGGAAAACTTCAGGTGACACAGGCCATCGCTCTTTTAGGCGGAGGAATAGCTCAGGGATTCCTCTGGAACATGAATAACATCTACACATTCGCGCTGGGCGCCGCAGTGGGCACACTGGCGCTCGGATTTCTGATAACTGTGAAAGAAAATTAAGAAAAAGTCCCAGACAGTGACTCTTTTATCTCCTTCCACGAGTTCACTCTGTAAAGATTGTCCGTCTCACCCGAACAGCGGTTCCACGGATAGTCCAGCATATATGTTTTAATACCCGAAAGAGCTATCCCCCGCGCGAAATCAAGTCTGTCCTCTATAAAAGCTTCAATCTTAAAAGGGAATTCTTTGATCAGATTTATTTTATTATTGCCTTCCCTGATAAAATGTATCTCTTTAAAAGGTATACCGTGCTTTTGTAAAAATTCTTCCGACTGAGATCTCGCGTCCGCCGGACGGGCGGTGATTATCACTATATCAAAGTCTTCCGCCAGAGCCAGCAGCGTTTCTTTAGCGCCCTTGACAAGCTCCATGCGGCTCCAGACATTTTCTTCCAGCATCAGCTGATACGCTTTATCCACATCATCTTTTGTGATCGGCAGGCATTCCTCATAAAAATACTTTGTAATCTGTTCTCTGTAAAACTGCTTTCCCGTCACTCTTTTGATATATTCCCTGAACACAGGATCCGTGTCGGTTATTATCCCGTCAAAATCGGTGCCTATTATCTTCTTCTGCTCCATAACTAGCCCGTGTCTCCTTTTCTAAAACAGCTCTAAAAACAAACAGCCCCGGCTGAAACCGGGGCCGTTGCAAATTGGAATGCCTTTACTCTACATCTATCGCGTCTACAGGACAGTTTTCGGCGGCGTCTTTCACATCCTCTTCCTTGTCCGCCGTCACAGCGCCTTTCACCACGGCCACGCCGTCAATCACCTCAAAAACTTCCGGAACCGTCTGTTCACAAAGGCCGCAGCCCGTGCAAAGATCAGCGTCAATAGTCACCCTCATTTTATTCCTCCCGTTAACCTTAAATTTCCCTCATTATAGCTTTTAATTCTCATCTTTTCAATACGGAGGCGGGAGGATTCGCCTGCAAGTAATCCGCCTGACGGCGGATTCTCGCTGGCCGCCCCTCGCGGCGCTCGCCTTTCCTCGCTTCCGCTCAGGAAAACTCGCGCATCGCTGCGGTTTTCGAATCCTCACGCGAGCCAAGCAGTTGGCTCGCTCCTCCTCGTTAAACACGGAGGCGGGAGGATTCGAACCCCCGGTGCACCAAAGGCACACAACGGTTTTCGAGACCGCCGCATTCGACCGCTCTGCCACGCCTCCATTTAGAATCAGTATTTATCATACACCAATGACGCTATGCTTTGCAAGCAGAGCCGCAAAATGTCTTCTATAAAGACATATCCGCCTTTGATCTCACGAAGTGAGATCGCATCCACCCCGTCAAAAGCCGTATCGTTATTTACATTCAAACCCAGCCCTATCACGGATCCAAGGCATTCGGAACCTCTGTAAATACCGGTGACAATGATGCCGGCGAGCTTGTGGCCCGAGGGCGTCACTATATCATTCGGCTCTTTTGTCGCCAATTCCAGCGAAAGCGCCGAGGAGAGTTTGTCTTTGATTTTTTCCGCGACCACGAGCGCGCAATCCTCGTTGAGTAACGCCAGAGAGGACGGAACAAAAAATGAAAACCACAGACCGCCGGGAGGAGAATAAAATTTTCTGCCGAATCTTCCGAAAGCGCCGCTCTGACTGCGGGCGACAATGAGCAACGGCCTTCCCGGACAGGCTTTGACTGCCTCCTTGACGGCTGTCTGCGTTGAAACGCATTCTTCCAATATCCGTGATTCCGCCGAAGGGAAAAAAGTCTTTATAATATCACGAACCCTTTCTTCACTTATCTCATTGCTCCGCGTGTTGTCTTCAGCGCTAAACTTCAAGAGAAAAATCCGCAGACACCGCGGAATGCGTCAAAGCCCCCGATGAGATCCTGTCAACGGGAATGTGCTTGTATTTCAGAACCGTTTTTTCGTCTATACCGCCGGAAAGTTCTATGAGTGTCCGGGGCGAAATCCTGTCTCTCAGCTCTACCGCCCGCGAGGCCTGGCGGGGATTAAAATTATCGCAGAGAAGCACATAGGGTTTTATGCTTAATATACGCCCGGCTGATTTGATATCATCCGCTTCAAATATCACTTTTGTGTGCCTAAATGCCTCTATCAGAGGATCAAGCCCGGCATAAGCGATGTGATTATCCTTGACCATAGCCACTTTCGCCAGATCAAACCTGTGATTGACTCCGCCGCCGCAGCGCACGGCATATTTTGAAAGATATCTGAATCCGGGAGGCGTTTTCCTTGTGTCCATCAGCATGGGCCTGACCGGAGCGTCCCAGTTGTCGTCTATGATCTTCCTGAAAGACGCTGTTTTACTCGCTATTCCCGAGAGAAAAGAGAGAAAATTGAGCGCCACCCTCTCAGATGAGAATATCGCGCCAGCATCACCCTCTACGGAGCAGACAATTCCGCCGCGCGAGATCGCGGAAGCGTCCTTTTTAAACATTCTCACCCTGATATTTTTTGATCTTGCGGCAAAAATCCCCGGAAGAAGAGCGGCTCCCGCAAGATAATAATTCCCGCGGGCTACAATGCGGACTTTGACCCGGCTCGCGCCCGGCAGAAATTTTGATGTGATATCGCCATAAACTCTGTCTTCGTCAAAAGCCCTTTTGAGCAGAAAAGAGAATTCCTGTTGTTCTTTTTTATTTAACATAAGGCGTTATCGCCATGTTTTATGTGTCTTTGTGAATTACTCTGCCTTCTTTTATGCTGACATCGACAGAAGCCTTGTGCAGTATCCTGTCAAAATCCGCTATGACTTTCATTATCTCCGGGGAAGAAGACGCGGCATAGATTTTTTGCATCATGACTTCGCTTTTCAGCAGCCTTGCCGCGCGCGCCACCACCTGGATGTATTCCCTGTTAAGGTCCGGATGAGATGCCACCATCAAAACGGCCGTGACGGGTTTTCCGTCAAGCGCATTGAATTCCACGCCATCCTTTATGATTCCCATCGCGCAGAATATCCTTTTGACACTTTCATGTTTGGCGTGAGGAATGGCTATTCCTCCGCCTATGGCCGTCGATTCAAGCGCCTCTCTCTCTTTAATGGCTTTCAAAAAAGCGTCTTTATCCGACAAAACTTTTTCATCCGCGAGACAATCCGTCAGCTCGGCCATAATGGCATTTTTATCATGCCCTTTCAATTCCACCACAACGGTTTTTTTACTTAAAACATCCTCTAAAAACACTTTTTCTCCTCCCTCAGGCAATTCAGAATCAGAATTTTTGGAGCGGGCGATGGGGTTCGGACCCACGACCTCAACCTTGGCAAGGTTGCGTTCTAGCCAGCTGAACTACGCCCGCTCTATCGGGATTATCCTAATCAAATATCGCTGAATTGTCCAGCCCTTTCAGTCCTTCACAATCCATGTGCCGGATTTTCCGTCCATGGCTTCGCCTATTTTTTCAGGGCATGTTATCAATGCCTCTTTTCCGCCGTTCTCAAAAAATTTGATGACCGCCTGTATTTTGGGAAGCATACTGCCCTTGGCAAAATGCCCCTCGGCCATATACTTTTTAGCTTCGGAGACGGTGATCCTGTCAAGCTGTTTTTCATCCGGCTTGCCGAAATTGATGCTCACTTTCTCCACCGCCGTGGATATAAGGAGAAGATCCGCCTTGATGTTGGAGGCCAGAAGCGCCGAGGCGAAATCCTTATCTATGACCGCCGCGCAGCCTTTGATTATATTCTTCGCCTTGTCATAATACACCGGGATGCCGCCGCCGCCGACAGCCACCACAATGAAGCCGCCTTTAACAAGCGTATCTATAGCTTTTTCTTCAAGTATTTTTTGGGGTAAGGGCGAAGGAACAACTCTCCTCCAGCCCCGGCCGGCGTCCTCAACGACGTCCCAGCCCTCTTTCACTTTTCTCGCTCCAGCCTCTTCTTTTGTCAGAAAAGGCCCCACCGGCTTTGAGGGATTCTGGAAAGCGGGGTCTGCTTTATCCACAAGAACTCTTGTGACAACCGTGACCACTTCCCTTTCTGTGCCTCTTCTATGGAACTCGTTTGAGAGCGCCTGCTGAAAGTTATATCCTATGGCTCCCTGTGTATCCGCTCCGCATGAATCCATCGGGATAGGATGAAGCCCTTCTTTTATTCCGGCCTCACTCCTCAAAAGCATAAAACCTACCTGGGGGCCGTTACCGTGAGAAATCACGACATTCCAGCCCCTCTCTATCATATTCGCTATGTGTTTCACCGTCTCAACGACGCACATATACTGATCCGGCACGGATGAATGCTTCTTGTCCTTGATTAGTGAATTACCGCCAACGGCTATAACTGCAACCTTGCTCATTTGTTCCTCCTCAAATATGCCTTTCTGTTTTTTATCGGCCGGAAAAGATTAAAGCTTATCTGACATCGTCAAAGCCATAATGGCCTTCTGGACATGAAGTCTGTTCTCCGCGATATCCAAAACTATGCTTCGGGGACCCCGATTCACCTCGCGGGTCACTTCCGCGTCCTCGTCAACAGGCATGGGATGAATAAACTTCGCCCCGGGATTGGCTGTTTTCATTTTATCCTCATCGCAGATCCAGTCCTTGTACTTATCACTTGAAGCTCTCTTTATCTCAGCCTCTTTGCCTATCTCGTAGAAGTCCTTGCCGAACCAGTTGCGCGAATAAACATAATCGGCTCCCTCGTAAGCGGCTTTCGGGTCGCCTTTCACTATCTCAAAAGTTCCTCCTGACGCTTTAGCATTTTTCTTTGCCTGTTCAACTATATTTTCCGGAAGAGCATAATTATCATCCGGATAAGCAAGTTTTACATTAACACCAAGCCGGGAATTAAGGAGAAGACTTTCGTGCACCGAACAATAGCTCCTTGCAAGAGCGCCTTTTGCCCAGGTCTGGACAAGAGTCTTGCCTTTGGTCGGCTTGTTATTATTGTGCTCTCTCATCCCCATGACATCCGCAAGCCCCTGGCAGGGATGATAAATGTCATCCGCCATGTTGATTATCGGCACATCCGCGTATTTGGCGTATTCTCTGAGAATTTTGTTGCCGTCGCCGTAATTGTCAACGGAAGTTTCAAGAATCCTTATTCCTATGCCCACGGCGAACCTCGCCATAACCTTTGCGGCATCGTGAATCGTCTCGCCGGCCACTTCAACACCTTTCTTCACGCTCTTGAGCCTCATCGCTTTCGGCTCTATGAACTGGGCGTGACCGCCGAGTTCCGTAGCGGCGGCCTCAAAAGACTGCCTTGTTCTCAGCGACGGATTATAAAAAAACATAATGAATGTCTTAAACGCCAGAAGACTGTTATACGGTTCGCCATAACGGTTCGCTTTCATCTTCACGGCGAGCGCGAGTATATTCTCTATTTCCTCAACAGACAATTCCTGCGTTGTCACAACATCTTTCCCGAACATTTTAGACTTTGCCATTTTCCCTCCTCAAACTGCCATGTGCATCTGAAATTTATTTCCCGTAAGCGAGAATTATCTCATTGTCAACGCCATAATGGCCTTCTGCACATGAATCCTGTTTTCCGCCTCATCATTCACTATGGAAATTTTCGGGTCGTCTATCAGCGCATCCGTAACCTCAAATTTTCTTCTGGCCGGCATACAATGCATATAAACAGCGCCTTCGTTAGCTTTTTCAAAATGCTTGTGAGAAATACACCAGTCTTTTTTATAGTTGGGACCGGCGGAGGCATGTCTGTCGGGATCGCGCGCCCATGATTTGGCATATATGACATCAGCCCCTTTGGCTGCTTTCCATATATCATTTTCTATGGAGAGAGAGCCGCCGGACGCCGCCGCGGCTTTTTTGGCATAATCAACATACTCCTGATCAACATCATAAAGGCCATTTTCGGGCGGATAAGCCAAAGTTATGTTCATTCCCAAAGCACAACCCGCAGCAATCATTGTCTGGGGAACGCCTGCTGATTTAGCTCTTTCGTCATACGCCCAGGACATGACAACTTTCTTTCTTTTGACAGATTCCATTCCGCCGAACTTCTCTACCATCGTCAGGATATCACCCATGATCTGGCAGGGATGTTCCTTATCATCGAGCATGTTTATAATCGGCACTTTTGAAAATTCGGCAAGGCCCCTCAACACTTTACGCGCATCGCCGTATTCATATGTTTCCGCACCCATCTGCACCTTAAGGTTATACAACCTGATAGCAAAACCATCCAGAAATCTTGAAATCATCTCGGCCGTATCTTTCCACGATTCCTTGTGGGAAAGCTGAAGTTCCTCGGGGCTGTAAGTCTGCCCATTTCCTCCGAGCTGGCAAATACCGCTTGAAAAAGACAGCCGTGTCCTCGTGGATGGCGATGCAAAAAGCATACCAAGGTTTTTGCCGGCCAAAATATGCTCCTGGCTTTCGCCTATGGCATTTCTTAATTTCAAATCCCTCGCAACCTCAAGTATGGTTTCAAGTTCTTCCTTGCTGAAGTCCATCACACTGATAAAATCCCGTCCCTTTAAATTGGTAACCATCCCATCCTCCTCAACTAACAGTTGACTGCGCGGAGCGAATTCAATTCGCGCCTTATTACATTTCAATTGATAGACCCTGTCAAAAAATCACGGTCTATTTTAAAATATTTGTTTTATCCATTCAATCAGACCCTTCCTGCGTTTCCGGTTCACACGGCCGGCGGGCCGTACATCCTTATTGCTATGGCGTCTCCAACCCGGCTGAGCATTTCGGCGACATCCTTTATCCTTTCCGTCTGATAGGGTATGTCAAAACCTTTACGCGCGGGCGTGTAGGTTTTGCCGTGCTCCAGTGAACAGTGATAACCACCCAGTTGCTGTATTCCGGCGTCAAAAGTGCTGCGGGTGCGCAGTGACTGGTTAAAAAACATTGTAAAAAGCGTCTTGCCTTTCAAAATACCGGAGGTGTCCAGACCGAGCTGGAACCTGCGTTTCAGATCAAACCCGACCTCAAGCAATGTCTCCCATTCTTCTTTGCTGTAGCTGAATTCCGGATCCAGCCAATCCCTTCCCAAAAAACCGTTTGTTCTCACTTCGTTTTACTCTTTAAAGTGTCAAATTCTAATTCCGTACTCACCAAAAAACAACAATCCTAAAACATGTTCCTAAGCCACTCAATAAGACCTTTTCTGCGCTTGCGGTGGCCGGGCTTTGTCAGCGACGGCGATTCCTTACTCACATCGTATTTGAGCAGGCCCAGAACAGATGTCCACGACACATCGTCAACAACAGCCGCGTCACCCACGCAATTCGCGGGATAGCCCAGTCTCGTCTGAAAACCCAGCTCGGCGCGCACATAGTCCTCCATTCCCGGCAGTTTGGAGCCGCCGCCGACAAGAATACAGCTCGGCACGAGATCAGGATTAATTTTCATGGCCTCAAGCTTCCCCTTTATCCCGCTCTTGCCGAAGATATCCGCGAGACGGCCGCTGATTATTTCCGATATGTCTTTGAGGCTCACCTCATCCTTGGTTCTGCCGTCTATCCTTGTGATTTCTATTTTTCCTTCTTTGGGGATGTGCGCCTGGGTGGCAAAACCGAAATCCTCTTTTATCCTGGCCGCTTCCAAACGGGACGATTTGATTTCCCTCGCTATATCGTTGGTTATATAATCACTGCCGTTGTGGGTTGAAAAGAAACCTCTTATACCGCCTTTGTTAAAATAAGCTGTCTCACAAAGACTGCCGCCTATGTCTATGAGTATGCATCCGAGGGCCTTTTCATCATCAAGAAGAACAATTTCCGCTGCGGCCAGCGACGACAGTATGGTGCTCTGAATCTCAAAGCCCGCCTTTTCCACACATTTCCTGATATTCGTCAGCATTGAAGCCCTTGCGATGATATTATGAACATTTACCTGAAGATGTTTCGCCGCCATGCCCTTGGGGTTCATTATTCCTCTCTGATTGTCCACCATGTATTCAAGAGGTATCGTGTGTATTATCTCATCCTCGGAATTCGGTATACTGCTTCGCGCGGCCTGAAGCACCTGCTTCACCTCGTTGAAACTCACCTCCTGGTCCTGGGACATTACCGCGATGGCGGCATGGTGGTCCTGGCTTGATATGTGCATTCCATGCACGCCGAGTGAAACATAATTGATGTTGTTCTGGGCCTTATCTTCGGCGTTTTCAATAATCTCTCTGATAGATTCAACCGTCTGGGGAATATCTATTATGATTCCCTCCCTGATGCCCTTGCAGGGCCTGGAATCATAACCGAGCACTTTTATCTGCTCGCCGACGATATCGCCGATCACACATTTTATGTGCGACGACCCTATTTCAAGTCCGGCCCTGATGCTTTCACCTGTCATTTATTACTCCACTCCTTTTTGGAATTTTATAATAGCACTTCGCATTTTTTTTGTAAATGGGCGCAAGTCTATGTACTGGATATTCTGCCCTTTAGCGGCCGCGCCGCTGATGACTTTCCTGACGGACTGCAGCTTTTCGCCGACAAGATCCAGGGTCGGCCGGCCGAAGATGACCACATGGTCTGCCATATTCATTTTGAGAGATTCCCCCTCCATGTAAAATGATTTGATGCCTTCGTAAAAGCTGTTTTCTTTCTCCCTGATATGCTTCAAAAAGGACATGATCTCCCCGCGCCGGCCGGAGGCCAGATCGTTATAGTCGCTCCACAGCGGGATCTTATATTTTTCCTCCGCGGCCGCGACGGTCCTGACTATTTTATCGTCTAAAGTAATGATGAATTCACGGCCCTTATCAACAAACATCGCCGCGGGAACGCGCTCTTTGACCTTCACGACTATCTTATCCGGCAGAACCCTTCCGAGCTTCGCTCGTTCCACCCACTGCTCTTTCAGCAGCAGCTCATCGTCAAGCTTATAGCTGAATATATTATCACCCATTTTCATGTCTATGAGTTTTTTTACATACTCTTCGTTGAGCACCGAGAGCCCCCGTATCTCTATTTTTTTGACATTAAGCTTATCCCAGCCGAGGATAAAATTGTAACAGAAATGCGCGGCTGTGCCCAAAGCGAACAAAACAAATAAAGCGAGAAGTATTTTAAAGCCATGCCCCTGTTTTTTATTTACAACGCGGCGGCGCTTCTTCATCTTTTTAGAGAGTCCCTGATTATCGCCATCACGGTCTCGTCAAAACTTATACCCGCGGCCGAGGCCGCTTCCGGCAGGAGGCTCGTTTCCGTCATTCCCGGAATCGTGTTCACCTCAAGCGCGTAAAAACGCCCCGACGAGGATCTGACAAAATCCACCCTGGCGGCGCCCTTTATGTCCAGCGTACGGCATATTTTCAATGTGTCTTTTCTGATGCCGGCAGCGGCTTTGCTGTCTATAATCGCCGGCACGATGTGCTCGCTCATGCCCGGAGCGTATTTGGCCTCGTAGTCGTAATATTTGTTTTTCGGCACGATCTCCAGAACCGGCAGAACACGACCCGCCAGGTATCCGACGGTAAACTCCCTGCCTTTTATGTATTTTTCAACCACGACCTCATCGCCGCATGCAAAAGCCTTATCCAATGCCTTTTTTATATGAGAACTTTCTGTCACAATGGACAAACCCCCTGAAGAGCCCTCGGAGGAGGGCTTGATGACAGCCGGAAGCAGACGCGAAACAGCGCTGATCATTTTTTTTTCGCCCCTCACAAGGCGGATGCCAAGCGGGGTTTTCACACCCTGCGACATGAAAATAGTTTTGCTGAGCGCCTTGTTCATACAGACAGCGGAGGCGAGCACACCCGATCCGCTGTAGGGCAAAGACATTATCTCAAGCAGGCTCTGCAAACGGCCGTCCTCGCCCCATGTCCCGTGACAGGCGATAAAATAAAAATCAGCGCGGGCAGATCTGATCTTTGAGACCATGTCTCCGCGTCCTATGTCAACGATAACGCTTTTGAAAGCCATGCGGCTCAGCGCCCCGTTGACAGCGGCGGCTGTTTTTAGCGATATATCCCTCTCACTCTTTGAAAGTCCCGCGAGCACCGCTATTTTTTTTATACTTTTTAAGGACGGCACGAGCACGAGCTTCGACATTTTCATATCCGCCCACAAAACCTTTCCCGCGGTCTTTCCGATTTTGGCAAATCGTGAATTGTAAACGATTTTTCTTTCATTCCTTTCCCTTTAATCGGCCTCATGTTTCCGTATGGTTCGAAAATTTAATCTTCCTGCCGTTTAGCGAATGTCAATTCGGCTGTAATGACATTATTATCGTCAATTATGTTTTTCTCTATGCTCATTGTTTTTTCCAAAACCGAAATTACTTTCTTGACTCTTTTCACATTACTCGAGCCGATACCATGCACCTTAATATAATCAATCCCATATTTTAACCTCGTCACTATTTGTTTTTCAATATCTTCCTCTTTCATTCCAATGCTCACAAATACCGAACACGGCAAATCATCGACATAGGGGTCGTATAAGCTAAGAAACTTTGCTTTAATTTTGTCTTCCGTAATGTATATTTTGGATAATTCTTCATACATTTCATTAAAGTCTTTTTCATAATATCCCGCTGTACATAAATTTGTAATATTAGCGCCTCTCTTTCCATACTTGTCTCTAATATCTCTCTTCATATTTCTTACATCCTGATTCCTGCGTTCAAGAAACACTTTTTTGATATACATAGCCTGCCTGAGTATTATTAAATCAGCCGCCGGAATTTTGTCTTTATAAAATTCTAATATTTCCCTCACATCAGGAGCAGAATCCTTTCTTTTTATATCTTCGGCCCAATTATTATCTTTTGTCGTAAGAACAATAGTCTCACCTTTGGGCAATTCTTGTGTCCGGGAATTCAAAAGAGCAAGCAACATATTAAGCTTGTCTTGACTGAGCTTTTCAGGGTTAATGACTTTTTTGCCGTCTTGCTCCACAGCAGCCTCAGGAATATTCAGATTGATTACGAAAGTACAGCCTTTAAATGTGTCGCCGTCTCCTGTTTGTACGGTATCGGCAACTTTTGCGTTAATGTCAGCTTTAAAAAGGCCTTTAAAAAATTCTTGCCACCCCACTATTATCCGCGAGTTGCCACTTTAAAAATTGAGGGCAAATCTGATTTAATGAATAATTCTGAGCCTTTTTGTACCCCTGCGAAATCTTCAAACAGCAGAGCTTCGCCGTCAGGAGTTAAAACTTTTTGCGCGGGATTGTCTATTTCAACTATATATCCCTCCGCGTCAACTGTTTTACCGAATATTTTTAGAATAAACTCTTTCGTTTTTTGATCTTCTGTAAAAGTGATAATTTCTTCAGCCATTATCCTCTCCTTATTTTTCATATTAAATCTCTTCTCAATCCAACGCTTCCTTATATCAATTTGTAAAAGCCATGTAAAGCCCCGCTCATATCTGTTTCCCGAATCTTCCCCAGAACTCAACGAGAGGCTCCAGATAAATGCCCTTTTCTTTGTAAACCCGCAAACGGATTTTTTTCATCAGCTCGTAAGCGTCACCGGCGGG
>Ga0210049_1000943_pt1 | contig 26371 bp, 28 predicted proteins | sample CryGeyCG2014_300_2_FD_183964 | JGI IMG/M metagenome (GOLD analysis project Ga0210049, IMG submission 183964) | Groundwater microbial communities from aquifer - Crystal Geyser CG06_land_8/20/14_3.00 (SPAdes) (version 2) | ecosystem: Environmental > Aquatic > Deep subsurface > Groundwater | place... | reverse complement strand
CGTGGCTCGAACCGGCTCGCGAGTTCGTTTTATCGCTTAATCAAGCCGCGAAATTACTTGAGAGTGAAAACAAATCAGAAATGACAACATTTCTTAAAAATATCGGCTCGAACTGCATTTTGCAGAATCGCCAACTGATTTTTTCGCCCAAAATTCCTTACGATTTGGTCGCCGAGCGAAGCGAGGCGAACCCTGACTTGTTGACTTTTCCTGTTATGTGGACCCGGTGGGAATCGAACCCACATCTCCGCAATGCGAATGCGACGTATTGCCATTATACTATGGGCCCTCTTTTTCTTAAGGTTTCCAGTAATTTTAAAAAACGGGTGAAGATGAATATTCCCAGAACTTCAATTGTCAGGAGAGAAATGTCTCTGAGGGTGCCTATTTTATACCCTTCGGCCGAGTAGCTGAAATAATCGCGGTAAAAGAAATTTACCATGTATAAAGCGGTTGTCAAAATAATCCAGCTGTAAACAAAATATTCGCCGTTTCTTTTTGATTTTTTCTCACCCAGCCATCGGACTAATTCTTTATGCAAGGAATAGATAATAACAATGGTTAAATAAAAAAGTTGATTCTGGGTGGTAAAAAAGTACCGCGACTAAAAAAATCGCTGACCAATAAAACCATCGTCGCCACGGTCACAATTGAACATATAACAAAAAGGGTGCGGTTAATATCTGATTCTGTTTTTCTCAATTTTTTAAAATCATTCATATTTTACTGTCGGGGCGTCGAGATTTGAACTCGAACTAAATCTTCCCGAAAGACTCGTGCTACCATTACACTACGCCCCGAAAAAATTTCTAAGCGAGGGTAAAGCTTTTCAAGGAGCACCTCGGAGGCTCGCTGGCATGGTCCGAGCACATAACGCTTTATGTGTTCGGCAGCGAGCCGAGAGATGAACAAATTTTTCTCGCTGGGAAAAATATTGTGTCTACTCGAAGAACATTCGTTCTTTTCCACCCTTCGCTTCGCTCGGGTACTTGAAAAGCTTTGCCAGAGCGCTTACGTTACCCAATACTTTTTCTTCGTCATTTCGTCCCTTTTCTGCTCTATTTTTTCTCTTTCTTTTTCTGCGACTTCCGCTAATTTTTGCAATTCTTTTTCCGATAATTTGCCCATTTTTTTGATTTCATTTTCTAAAAATTTTTTCTCATTTTTCTCAGGCGTTTCTAGAACAAAACTGAGCAAAATATCTAAAATTTGTCCCACTTTTGGACCCGGTTGAATATCCAAAATTTTCATCACTTCATTTCCGTTAACTTTAAGCATTTTGGACGAAATCGGATCTTGAGACACCTTTTCAATAATATATTTTAAGTGTCTTAATTTATATGGCTCTGCCTTGGGCACGCCAGAACCAATTCGGTCTGCCATTCTCACCTGTAACAATTCCTCCATATTTTCCGGACCGGCTTGGCGCACGAGCCTTCTGACCGAGCTTTCTGAAACTTCATCAACATTATAATAAAAGAGGTGATATCTTACCAGTTTGGTAATTTTTTCAATTTCTTTTTTGGAAAATTTCAAGCGGTTTAAAATCTGGACAGTCATTTTAGCGCCAACGATTTCATGATTGTAAAAAGTAGCGTCGGGCCCTTCGCCCTGCTTTACTCTCGGTTTAGCAATGTCGTGAAAAAGAGCCGCTATTCTAACATATTTATTAAAATTCTTCTGAGCCGCGTATTTAAGGGAAAGCAGGCCATGCTCATAACATTCATATATATGATGTTTATTTTGAGTTACCATATAGCCTTCTTCTAATTCCTGCACAACGTATTTTAAAAGTCCGAGTTGTCTCAAAAGTTCTATGCCGTCGGCCGGCCTCTCTGCCATAATGATTTTTAAAAATTCATCTCTGATTCTTTCTTTGGAAATCGCCTGCAACCAGAAGGAATTTTTTTTAATCGCCCTGGCAGATTTTTCATCAATCTCCCATCCGCCAGCTGGCGGACCGCCTAAACTGACAGCAAATCTCACTGCCCTGAGCATCCTTAAAGCGTCTTCAGAAAACCTGTCTTCGGGATTGCCCACCGCCCTAATAATTTTAGATTCCAAATCCTTCTGGCCACTGAATGGGTCAATTAAAATGAATTTAGAATTTAGAATTTGGAATTTGGAATTTATTTTGGATTTTGGATTTTGTATTTTGGATTTTAAACCTAACGCCATCGCGTTAACGGTGAAGTCTCGCCGGGCTAAATCTTCTTCTATGGTTTTGGCAAACCTTATTTCATCCGGATGGCGCTTGTCGGTATATTTTGTTTCAGAACGATAAGTAGTGATTTCAATTTCTTTTAACCTTGGATTTTTACTTTTTGTTTGTACTGTTACTGTCAGAAATTTATTTTCATAAAAACTCTTGGAAAATACTTTCTGAATTTCTTCCGGTTTTGCCGAAGTCGCCACATCCCAATCTTCAGGTTCTATTCCTCTCAAAAAATCCCGGACGCAACCGCCCACAATATAGGCCTCAAAGCCGGCTTTTTTCAATTCTTCAATAACAAATTTTACCTCTTTTGGAATTGACATGGTCAGTAAGTTGAAAGTTGAAGGTCGGGAGTTGAAAACTTATTTGGAGAGATAATTTTTAAATCCACCGAGTAATCCTCCGACTTTTTCTATTTGTGATTTTAATAAATTAAATCTTTCTTCCTTTAAATAATTTATTTCTTTAGCTACCAATATCAAACTTTCTACTTCATTTAATGAACCTAAGGAGATATTAACAAAACGGATAAACTCTTGTTTTGAAGATCTCCCGGCGCCTTCGGCAATGTTGGCAGAAATAGAATTAGATGCTCTTCTTATTTGTGAAGTTAATCCATATATTTCTTGTTTGGGAAAGTTTCTTGTTTCTTTATAAATCAAAACTGTTAATTTTATAGCTTCTTTCCATGCTTCCAAATTTTCATAATTTTTTGCCATAAAATAGCCTAAAATTTTCTATTTTCAACTCTCTACTCTCAACCTTCTACTCTCTAATCTACCTTAAAACCTTGTTTTTTTCAATTAATCGGCTAAAATTAATGTACACTGCCCTCGTAGTTGAATGGATACAATGCCGCGCTTCGGACGCGGAGGTGAGGGTTCGAGTCCTTCCGGGGGCATAATCTAAATTAAACGACCGGGTCCATCTGTTGCTTTTTCTTATTTTCTGTGGATATCTTTCTTGCATCATTGATATCTTTTTTATATAATAAAAGGTGGTAGAAAAAGTTAAAAAAGTTGCTTATTATGATGAATTTTAATTTTTTAAAAATCAAAACAAAGGGAACAGTAATAATTTTAGTATTTTTTTTAATCGTAACCATTTCTCTGTCGGTTTTACTGATATTTTTTTTGAATAAAAATAAATCTGCCGAAGCACAAATCCAGAACAATTTTATCAGTGTTTGTGTTGATCCTCCCACGCCTGATCTTAGTGATCCTACCCAACCGCTTTTTAAGTGGGACACCTTTGGCAACGCCCAAACTGGAGTTCGGCTCCAAGTAGATGATAATTCTGATTTTACTTCACCAGAAATTGATGCTCCTGGAGGCGGTGAACATTCTTACCGAGCTGCGCCCGGTACTCTCCCCTTAGCCAGAACTTACTATTACAGGGTAAATGTCACCGATGATTGGGTTCGCTGGACCGGCTGGACAGGTTGCAATAGTTTCTATCTCCGTGGCCTAAACCCTTCGGCTAATACTTTAAGTGTCAGTATGCCGGACAATTGCCTTCTCTGGCCGCCAGTTATCTTTTCTTGGACATTTATTCCCTGGGAACCAACAGACTTTCAAACTGTCTATCAGGTTCAGATAGACAACAATTCTGATTTTTCTTCACCCGAAGTTGATAGCTGCGTCCCTGCGCCCGGGACCTGTAATCCGCCCAATGGTTCCAATTCGTATGCCACTTATCTGGGCAAGCTTTCCTATAATGAAACCTATTATTGGCGATTGCAGGTCTGGGACAGGGATGGCATGAGCTCTAATTGGGTTTATCCGCCCTCTCTGCCTGGTTCTCCTACTCCTATACCGGGAACTTCTTTTACTACGCCTTTGCATGGCTATCCTTCGCCTAATTTTTCTGTCTATCCTAATAATCCTACTGTTAATGAATTGGTTTATTTTACAGATGACTCTAAATGCTATTCAGCTCCCGGCAATATAGAATATAATTGCAGAGACAATGCCAGCAATCGATACCAGTGGGACTTTCAAAACGACGGCATAATCGACTGTGATAGTAATACTAAACCTATTTGCCGTGGGGACGCCACTACCACCTATGCTGTTGCCGGACAATACTCAGCAAAACTATTCATAACCGATGGCATAGGAACCTGTTCTATGGTCCAGTCAATTGGCCTTGGCCTGTCTCTTCCTGAATGGAAGGAAGTCGCTCCCTTTTAAGAAGTTTAATTAAAACAATCCAAATTTATGAAAAAAGACAAAAATTCCCAATTCCCCAGACCCAAGAAAGACCTCAGAGCTTTTTTGAATGAAGAAGAAGGAAAGATTACCAAAAAAAGCCTTCAGAAAATTGGTTTAGGTTTATTAACAGCCGGCATGGCTCTTTCTGGTTTAATGCAAGCGGATAAAACTTTGGCACAGACTTGTTCCCATGCTTCCCATGCCTCTCACGGTTCTCACAGTTCCCACGGTTCCCACGGCGCTCACGGCGCCCACGGCTCTCACGGTTCCCACACTTCCTGGTGAAAATAATTGTCTAAACCCTGTTAGAGATTTATCTCTAAACGGGGTAAAGATTTTTTGTCTTCGATGGGATTATTCTTTCCCGTCACTTTTTAGCTAATCTTTATGGAAAAAATAAAAAGCAAAATTAATCAAAAAAATAATCAGGTAATTTTTTGTTTAAATTCCGGGGTTTACCCCCTGGAAGCAATCTACAGCACCACCCACAGCTTTCTGGACAAGGCCTATGTTTTTTTAGATAGCAATTCAAAAAAAGAAATAACCGTTTTCTTGAAAGGCAAAGAAAAGCTGAATAAGAAACAATTGAATCGGCTCCAAAATGAATTTTGCAATGAACTCCTAAATTATCTCTTGAGAACGGAGGTGGCAAAAAATAATCAAAAAATTAGAGAGTTTGTTGTCGGGACGGCATTGATCTCCAGCCTGCCTGCTGATTTATTGACTCAATCTTCTCTGGACAAAACAGCTAAAACAAGAGAAACGGCTGATTGGAAATCAGACCCTTTGGGAATTTCTGTTCCCTGGGAAGAGAAATACGGAAAAAAGAAAAATCCAAAACCGAAGAAGAAAGGTCGCTGAAACTTTCGTTTCATCTCCACCCTTCGTTCGGCTTCGCCTCACTTGGTAAATGATTATTAAATTTAATAAAAAAATTTATCGTCAATCAGCTCTAAAAAAAGCTATAAAAAATTTTCAAAGATTGGCTGATTTTAGTTTAAAATACCAAGGAGATTATTTTCTGATAAAAATAGAAAAAATTAATCCGGAAACAAAAAAGACAATCAAAGATGAATTTTTAAACCATGTCCTTTCTTTAACGGCAAGGTAATTTATGAAAGCTATTGTTGAACATAAAAAAATTGATTATCAAAAATTGGCTTTTTTCCGATTCAAAAAATTAGGAAACGATTATCTTTTAACCAATGAAGCAGGCGATTATATTTATTTGACCGCCCAACAATTCAGCGATTACCTCCAGACAAATCTTGAAAAAAAATCAGCTGTCCATAAAGAGCTTTCTAAAAAGAATTTTATCAAAGAAGAAATAAAAATTGACTCTTATATCAAAAAGTACAGGGAAAAAAATCAATATCTCTTTCAGCCGGGTCCCAGTCTTCATATCATCGTGGCGACTTTGCGCTGCAACCACCGTTGTCTTTATTGCCAAACCAGTTCCGCCGGACCCAAAGATTTTCATCTAGATATGAAAGAAGAAACGGCAAAAAAAGCGGTGGACTTCATTTTTCAATCGCCCAATCCTTATCTGGCAATTGAATTTCAAGGCGGAGAACCATTATTTAATTGGCCGGTAGTAAAAACCATTATTGAATATTCCCAGCAAAAAAATAAAAGAGAAAAAAGAAATTTAGAGTTAAGGTTGGTTTCTAATTTTACCTTAATGGATGAAGGAAAAATGAGTTATTTATTCAAAAAAGGGGTAACTTTCTGTACCTCTCTTGACGGACCGGAAAAATTACATAATAAAAATAGAGTCTGGTTGCAAGGAAATAGTTACCAGACAACGGTGAAATGGATGAAACGATTGATAAAGGAATACAAGAAATATTATATTTTTCAACCAGGTGCTTTAACAACGATTACGCGATTTTCTTTTCCTTATTATAAAGAAATTATTAATGAATACCTTAAATTAGGAGTTGATAGCATCTATCTGAGACCACTGACCCCTCTGGGAATGGCGAAAAAAAGCTGGCAGTCAATTGGTTACTCTACTGGTGAATTTTTAGAATTCTACAAAAAATCCTTAGATTATATTTTAAACCTTAACCTTAAAAAGAAACTGCACTTCCGAGAGATATTAGCTACCAATATGGCAAGTAAAATCCTGACCGACCATGACCCCAATTTTTTTGAATTGCGCTCTCCCTGCGGGGCCGGCATCGGTCAGTTGCTTTATAATTATAACGGCGATATTTATACCTGTGATGAAGGCAGAATGCTGGCTGAAGAAACTTTCAAAATAGGCAATGTCTGGCAGCAAAAATATGAAGATGTAATCACTTCTCCAACTGTCAAAATAATGTGTTTGGCTTCCTGTTTAGACGGTTTACCCTGCCAATATTGCGTTTATAAGCCTTATTGCGGCACTTGCCCGATTTTAAATTATAGCGAATCGGGCAATATTTTCCCCCAATTACCAAATAACAGTCGCTGCCAAATTAATCAGGGGATATTTGATTATCTTTTCCAAAAATTAAAGAAAAATGATAAAATAAAGAAAGTTCTGAAAGAATGGGCAACCAGTCGCTATCAATATTTGTTAAAAAAATAATATTAAAAACCTCTCATCTCCAATGAAAAAGTGGCTATTAATAATTTTAATTAGTGTTGCTCTCTTAATTATCGGGGTGGGTTATTTTTATTATCAAAAACAAATACCGAAATTCTTCACGGAACGCGAATTCAAAAATTGTCATGCCAGTTTTGATTTAAATAAATTAGATTTTACAAAACCAATTTGGAATAGTGAGCTGTCTATAATTTTACCGGATTTGATGGCTATGCAGGCTTTTAATGAAAAAAATATAGATAAATGTAATTATTTTGAAGGGTTGAAAGAAATTAATTCAAATCTGACCATAGAAAATTGTCAAAGAACTTATAATTTTTTAGATTTAACTGAAAGACTTCAAGAAGGAATGGATTGTCAAGATTACATTAAAGAGTGTAAAAATAAAAATATGCTTGAAATTGAAGTAGAAAACGAACTGATAGAAAAAGCAAAAGAGATTGTCTGCCAAACTTATTGTCAGAGTTTTAAAAATAAAGCGGCCTTGATTGCTGAACCAGAAAATTTATGCGAAGAGCAACCTGCCGGCGAGGCGATTGATTATCTTGACGCCGAAACCAATCAATTAAAACCTTGCACCACGGGTCTGGCTGATGAAATTAAATTTATCATTGCCGTAGCTAATTACATCCCAAGCAACTGTTTAACTATTAACACTCCAGAAACTCAGCCATTATGCCAGTTTTATTTTGAGAGAGAGACTGCTTATCTAAAATATCGCAATGAATTTGAACAAAAGTACTGCGGCCTTTTCGTTGGAAAAACCATTAACCCTTCTCAATGATTAATTTATAATTTCAGATTAATTAAAACAATCCAAATTTATGAAAAAAGACAAAAATTACCAATTCCCTAGACCCAAGAAAGACCTCAGAGCTTTTTTGAATGAAGAAGAAGGAAAGATTACCAAAAAAAGCCTTCAGAAAATTGGTTTAGGTTTATTAACAGCCGGTATGGCTCTTTCTGGTTTAATGCAGGCGGATAAAACTTTGGCCCAGTGCTCTCATTACAGTCATACCTCTCACGGCGCCCATGGCGCCCATGGCGCTCACGGTTCTCATAGTTCTCACGGTGCTCACGGTTCTCACTATTCCTGGTAAAAAAAGGAGGAACGATAATGTATGGCATTACCTTTAATACTTATCTTTACGTATAAGTGCAATTTAAATTGTGTCTACTGCCCGATATTCAAAAAAAAAGATTTTATTGAAAAAGAAACTGCTCTAAAAGCAATCGATTTGTATTGTGATTATTTAGGTAGCGCCCAAGGTAAAATTAAAATCTTTGGCGGAGAACCTTTTCTTAAAAAAGATTTATTATTAGAAATCATTAATTATATTCGAAAGAAAAACCCTGAAATCCAGATTGAATTAACAACTAATGGCATTTTGTTGGAAAATGCCATTTTAAATTATTTTAAAAAACAGAAGTTCAATCTTTCAATTAGTCTTGACGGAGATAAAAAAACTCAGTTATTAAATAGATCGGGCACTTCTCCTCTGGGTTATGAAAAGATTTTAAATTTTATTAAAAATTCACCCCTCCAGATAACGGTGAATATGGTGATTTGCCCTAACACTGTCAATATTTTTTTCCAAAATTTTCTTTATCTTTATAATTCAGGGGTAAGAAAATTTAACTTTCTACCGGCGGCCTATCTTTTTTGGAGCCAAAAAAAATTAGAATTACTGGAGCAACAATTTGAGTTAATTTCTTTTTTTCTTCAGAATCATCCGGAAATCTATATCAAAAATGTTGATATTGATAATGATTTATTCTTCTTTAATACAGGTATAGTGGTTGACACAAACGGAGATATTTTTTTTACCAATGCGGTGATGGTAAAAGAACTCCAAAAAATTAAACAAAATCTTAAAATAGCTAATGTTAAGGATCTTGATTCCTTTAATTTTCTAACCCAATTAGATATTAAACGAGAGAAGCAAAAAGTAGCATCTGCCATCCGAAATTCTTTTAATCCCCGAATCCTTAAAACCAATCAAGCTTTGGATGGTTTAATGGACAATTTTGTTGAAAAAATAGAAATAAATAAAACAAAAAATAAAAGGGTTGATATTAAAATCGGGTATCAATGCAACAATCATTGTCTTTTTTGCGTTCAGGGCGACAAAAGAGAAAAATGCCAATTTAGAAATGAAAAAGAAATCAAAAAAGACTTAATCGAAGCAAGAAAAACCTGCAATTCCGTTGTTTTTACTGGAGGCGAACCAACCATTCACCCAGATTTTTTGAAATTAGTTCATTTTGCCAAGAAATTAGATTTTAAAACAATCCAAATTCAAACCAATGGTCGATTGTTCGCTTATCTAAAATTTTGCCAAGAAACAATTAAAGCTGGGGCTAATGAGTTTTCTCCGGCTCTTCATGGTCATACTCCGGCCTTGCACGATTATTTAACTGCCATGCCCGGCAGTTTTAAGCAAACAGTTCAGGGTATTAAAAACTTAAAAAGTCTTGGCCAGCCAATACTTACTAACACCGTTATTAATAAATTTAATTACCGGCATTTGCCAGAAATTGCCAAACTGCTTGTTTTTTTGGACGTTGACCAATTTCAATTTGCTTTTTTGCATATTGTAGGTTCAGCTTGGAAAAATAGAGACTTCCTTGTCCCTAAAAAATCTGAGATAATGCCCTATATCAAAAAAGGGTTGAATATTGGAATTTTAGCTGATAAAAGAGTAATGACAGAAGCCATTCCTTTATGTTTTATGAAGGGTTACGAACAATATATTGCTGAAAAAATTATCCCGGAAGCCATGGTTATTGAAAATAAATTTAAGATTGACGACTATAAGAAATATCGAATTAACCAGGGAAAAGCAAAGGGTCCAAAATGCAAAGATTGTCTTTATTTCTCAATCTGCGAAGGCCCCTGGCGAGAATATCCAGAAATTTTCGGCTGGGATGAATTCATCCCTGTTGTCAATAATAAATAATTATGAAATCGGCAAAAGAAAAATATATTTTATATAAAAATTTTTTAGAGAGATATCGGCCTTTTTATAATGTTTTTTTTCTGGCTGATTTGATGCATTGGGTAGGGAACTCGACTTTTTTAAATGTTGAGCAAATAAGAAAAAAGTGGAAAGAACACCTTCAATTAACAAAAGATAGGAATATTCCAGAGGTTCTAAATTTTTATATCCATATTCCTTTCTGTCGATCAAAGTGTACTTATTGCATGTATTATTCAAAACCAGCCGTTACTGAAGAAATAGATAATTATTTAAAAAAATTAATTGAAGAAATTCATTTCTTTAAAAAAACCTTTTCTAATGTAGAATTCAGCAGTTTATACATTGGCGGCGGCACTCCTTCAATTTTAACTACCAGACAAATTAATAAACTTTTTAGCAATCTATTTAATTCATTTAAATTTAGAAATGACGGTGAAAAGAATTTTGAATGCAACCCAGAAAGTATTACATTGGAAAAACTTAAACTGCTTAAGAAGTTTGGTTTCAATCGTGTTAGTTTTGGGGTTCAAAATTTAGATAAAAAAATATTAATTTACGCTAATAGGAATTATCAAAATTATAATCTTATAAAAAATGCGGTGAAAAATGCTAAATTTTTGGGACTTGAGGTAAACGTAGATTTGATGGTAGGAATAAAAGGCGACAGTGTTAAATCTATCGTTAAAAGTTTTATCAGGTTAGCAAAAATCAAACCTGACTCAATTACCCTTTATTCTTTTAAACCTCTTGAAGAATATTTAAAAAAATATTTTAATAATAATTATTATTCTTTTAATTATGGTCTCTATAAGAAAGCTAAAAGTGCGTCAGATATTAAATTCAATGAAAAATAAGCTGAATTATCGCATATTAATCGAGAAATTTGACATTCCTACGGCGGCTGAGCCAACTTTTTATTTTAAAGGATTTAAGGCGCATTATACCTTAGATTATGATTATAATTTCTCAGTCAATTATCAAAGATCTTCTTCCTTATTTGGTTTAGGAACTAGGGCCAGTTCTTATATTTTCAAATCCTTGCAATATCATGACCAAGCAATCGGAAAAGAAGGAAAGAATTTCAATCCTAAAGAAAGAAGTTTTTGGGCAATGAAATTTAATTTAAAAGACGAAATGATATATTTCATTCTACAGCGATTATCTTGTATTTTATGTTTTTCTCAACAAGAATTTAGAAATTTTTTTAATTCGGGTTTTAAGGCAAATTTCAAAGATGCAATTTCCTCCTTAAAAAAATTAGGTAAGATAAAATTTCACGGTGATTTAGTTTTTTTTCCAGCCGATCCTCTTGAACGGTATACCTCGGCTTTATTCTTTTTTAATGAAGGAAAGGTGGTTAAGAAAATAAATGATTTTTTAAGAGACATAAAAGTCAATGTATATTAATTATCCATTTTATAATTTCCATGCGATAAAAGCCGCTTACATCCATGTTTCCGATGTGTGTAATTTTCGCTGTAAAATTTGTAAGTTGCCTAAAATAAAGAAGAGGTCTTTTGTGCCAATAGAAACATTAAAAATTAAAATAAAAAAAGCTGCGGGATTAGGCTTGAATAATCTTATTTTTACTGGCCAGGAAGTCATTTTGCATCCCGAAATTGACGAAATCATTAGGTTTTCTTTTAAAGAATGTAAAGCAAATTATATCACCTTCAACACCAATGGCTTAGCTTTCGCCAATGATTTAACTTGGCGAAAGTTAGAATCAGTTAAACAATATTTAAACAAAGTTTACATTGGTATCTCAGTAAATTTTTACGACAGGGAGACATTCAATAATTGGTCAGGTCATAAAGGGGAGGTATTTAAAAATTGGGTCGCTGGCCTCAAAAGAGCAGTTAATAGTGATTTTTTAAATATCACTAGCTTAGATGTTATTTTGAAAAAAGACATAGAAATTATTAAGATTTTAGATTTTTTAAATAAGGTATCAAATAGAAAAAACGGCTACCACGAGGGATTAAGAATTATTGATTTAATGCCTTTTGGCTATACCCAAGGAAAAATTTATAAAAAATTGAAGCATAGATTAGTCGGAACCAATAAGAAAATTTTAGAAATAGTAAAAAAATATCCAGGAAAGATTCATTTTGAATCCTTTCCCATTTGTCTCTTTAACCAAAAAGATTTAAAAGATGAAAAATATTTTATTTATAATTTTCATTTAAGTTTTGAGAATAATCTCTTAATTCAATATGATCCCAATATATACGAAACCTATTATCCGGGAAAAACAGAGAATTGGTTAATTAATAAAAAAGAATTGCTTGATGCTTATAATAAAATGTTTTGTTATATTGATGAGTGCCAAGGTTGCTATTACAAAGATAAATGTTACGGAATTCAAAGAGAATATTTAAAATTCTACCCTAAAAAAGAGGTCAACAACGAAATAAAATTACTTAAGTTAATGAATTGGAAATAAAATTTATGGACGCCACCCACACACTACCCAAACCGGCATATTGGGCGAAAACAAAGATTTTTATCAACGGTTCCCCGCAAAAAAGGTTAATGATTGTTTTTAAAACTCCGCCCTGTCAAAAAGCGTTAAAAGGAGAGAAATGTTTTGTTTGCGGATTCGAAGCCCATTCTTTTGGAGCTAAAAATTATAACCTTATCTCTCAATTCAATTATCTTAGAGATTTAATTAAAAAAGAGGGGGTTGAACATATTGATATCTTAAGTTCGGGTTCTATTTTAGACCAAAAGCAAATTGATTATCAGCAAGTATTGGGATTAATGAAAGAAGCCAAGGAAATAAAAAGTATTAAAAGTGTTTTAATTGAAGGGCGGGCTGAGTATTGCCACCTTAATAAAATGAAAGGGGTAAAAAAAATATTGAATGATATTGAATTAGAATATGGTTTAGGATTAGAATCCTATTCGAGTTATGTTCGCAATACTATTTTAAAGAAAGAGTTAAAATTAAAAGATTACATCAATTGTTTAAAAAAATTGACAAAAATAAATGTCGGAATATGTACTTATCTTTTAATGGGTATTCCTAAATTGTCTACGGCAGAATCTTTGGCCGAAACGAAAAAATCAATCATCAAAGTAGTTGATTTATACAAAAAATACCGGTGTCGCGGCCGAATTGCTCTTTTTCCTATATTTATTGCCCCGAATACTCCTTTAGAATATTTATATAATCAAAAAAAATATAAGCTGATTAGTATAGCAGATGTCATAAAGGTTTTATTAGAGATTAAAAAGTATATTAATTTAAAAAAATATCCAATTTTTATTGGTTTGGATGATGAAAATATTTCCCAGGGGAGATATTTAAAAGCTAAAAATAAAAAAGAAAAAAAGTTTTTGGAATTAATTAATAAATTTAATTATACTCAAGAATTATGAAATTGGCGCAAATGCAAATGGAAAATTGGTTTATCAAGACCGCTTCTTGTAAATATAATTTTTCTGAAAGCGGAGTTCCTGATTTTACATTAGATGAATTTTTCAAAAAAATCAAAATTAATAAATCAATTTTAAACAATGTATATTTAGGAAATAACAGCACCTGGGGATCATTAGAATTAAGAAAAGCTATTTCCAATGTTTATCAAAATATAAAACCTGATAATTTAATTGTCACTAATGGAACTTCGGAAGCATTATATATATTCTTTAATCTGTTTTTGAGCAAAGGGTCAAAAGTGTTTGTTCTCTCCCCTGCATTTCCGCCCCTATATCTAATTCCTCAAGCATTAGGCGCTAAAGTTCATTTATTTAATGTGTTGCGCTTTAAAAATAAAATGGCGATGATAGAAAATTTAATCCTGGCGATTAAAAAAAGCAATCCAGATTTGCTAATTATTAATACGCCTCACAATCCCACAGGTTTCATTTTTAATGAAGCCGAATTGACAAAAATTGGTAGAGTAGCCAAAAAAAGCAAATCGCTTATTTTATTTGATGAACATTATAGATTTTTACCCATTAATAATTCTAAGAAAATTCTACCTTCGGGATATGATATCGTCAGTCAATTTTATGATAAAGTTTTGGCTGTCGGCTCAATAATAAAATGCGCTGGGACAGTAGGAGTAAGAGTGGGCTGGCTAATCGGCGATGAGGAAACCTTAAATAAAGTCAGAGATTATAAAGATTATACTACCCACTGTGTCCCGCTAATTACAGAAACAATAGCTGGATTGGCAATTAAGAACATTGAAAAGATTACAAATGATTCCATAGAAAGGATTGAAAAAAATTGGTCTGTATTAAAAAATAGCCAGCTGGTTAAAAAGAAAAAAATCATTTTAAATTACGAATTAGAAGGAGGGTGTGTTTATTTTTTCGGAATAAATGGTTTAAATAGCTTAAAATTAACTAAGATTTTAGCTAACAAATACAACATTTCTGTTATGCCCGGAGAGGCCTTCGAAAAGAAAGGCTACCTGAGGATAAATTTATCTCAAAGAATTAAACATTTTAAACATTTATTAAAATGTCTAAATCAAGTCGTAGAATAAAAAAGAACATATTATTGATTACGTTTAGTTTTAATGACACCTTTCCTCCTTTAGGCATAGCTAATCTTAAATCTTATGCCATTAAAGACAGATTGATTAAAGAAAATTTTAATATTTTTTTAGAGTCTTATGCTATTGGTTCTTTCAACGAAAAAGCTTTTTTTTCTCTGGTTGAAAAATTAAATCCTAAAATTATAGGATTTACGGTCTGGTGTTGGTGTAAAAATCGAGTAATGCTTCTTTCTGACAAAATAAAAAAGGGGTTTCCGGATACAACCATAATTTTCGGAGGGCCACAGTTACAGGACGATTATTTGAATAATAAAAATGTTGACTTTCTAATTCACGGAAGGGGAGAATTATCATTTAAAGAGTTTTTAAAATGCTATCTGCTTGGAGGCAATATAAAAAAAATTCCTTCTTTAAGTTTTAAAAATGGCAGAAAGATTATCAACACAGAGCATGCTTCTTTAAATAATCTTGATGAAATACCTTCGCCATATTTAAACGGGATTATTGATTTAACCCGGTATTCTCACCCAGTATTACAAGTAGAATATGGGTGCAATATATTGAATTGTTATTTTTGTAATATTCATCCAAAAGAAAAAATAAAAAAATTTTTCTCTTTAGAAAGAATACAAAAAGAAATACTCTTTATTTTAAAAAGATCAAATTGTATTGAAATTATTAACTGTAATTTGAATTTATATCACGATAGATTTGTCCAGATTCTCAATATTTTTAAAAAAAGGCCTCACGAAAACTCTGAAATAATCTTATGGCTAAACCATAATTTTTTTAAGCCGGGAGATGAGGAATTGATTAACTCAATTAAAGGGAGGAAAATTTTAGAATTTGAACTGTATGTCCCAAAAGGTGAAGGCATGGATGTGGTTAAAAAAACCGAAATCAAAAAACTCAGTAAAGTGCTTTCGTTGCTAACAGATAAAAATATCGTTAATTGTTTGAGCATAATGTTAGATTCTTTCCCAAAAGATCCAAAGAAAGAACTTTTAAGATTAAATAATGAAATAAAAAATTTTATAAATCAGGATAATTTCCATTTATTTGTATATCCGAGGATGACTGGAAAAAATTATTACGATAGGGTTTCGTTAGAATAAAGATAAGCTTTGTTTTATTTCACAAAACATATCAAAATCGGTAATTAAAAATATTGATTAGATTGCTTATTTAAAGAATATGAACAAATTAAAAATTTTTTTAACTAAAGGAGCCGGAGAAGGAGTAACTAAAGATGCCGCTTATTGCCAGGCATTGGCAGCAGCGGGTTTGATTAATCTTAATTTAATACACCTGACTTCAGTTTTACCCCATAACAGCGAAATTATTGAAGAAAAACCAAAATTTTCTTATCAAGATCATGGAAAAAAATTGTACGTAATAATATCTGAAGCGAGAACCTCCAAAGCGGGAGAGACAATTTGCGCCGGATTGGGCTGGCTGGAAGAAAAAGGAGGTACAGGATACGGTTTGGTTGTCCAAATTCAGGGTAAAAACGAAGAAAAAGTAAGAAAAGAAACAAGAGATTCCTTGGGTGAGATAGCTAAATACGGAAAGGGAATAAATAGAAATAAAATAAATATTGTAACCGAAAAAATTATCTGTAAAAACAAGCCGGTTTGCGCTTTGGTCGTTTTGGCATTTAATAAAATAGGGGGGTGGTTTTAAAATTATGAACCATATAGATTTACCAATTTGGAATAAATGCAATAATCGTTGTTTAATGTGCACCAATTCCGAATCAATGAAAAGGGCCCAAGTTTTTAATTATGATTGGGTGATAAATTATTTAAAAAATGAAGTCAGAGAAAATAAAATTAAAAATCTTCAAACAGTCGGTTTAACTGGCGGCGAAACCACTATTTGTCCAGATTTCTTCCGAATAATTGACTACATCCGGCAAAAATTTCCCGAAACCAATATCAGAATTTTAACCAATGGACGAATGCTAACTTATGATAATTTTCGAAAAAAATGTTTAACTTTTAGAAATATTGATTTTATTATCCCTCTTCACGGCTACGACGCAGAAAGTCACGATAGAGTGACTCAGACACCGGGAAGTTTTTATCAAACAACTGAAGGATTAAGAAAATTGCTATCTGAAAAAAGAAGTGACCAAAAAATTGAAATTAGAATTGTGGCTACCCGTCTAAATTTCGAAATAATTCTTCAGATCCTTAAATTGATTAAAGAAAAATTCTTTGATGTTGACCGGATTGTTTTAATATTTTTAGAATTTGAAGGATTGGCTGAATTTAATAAAAATATAGTCGGAATTACCTATCAAGAAATTCAACCAGTTCTTTGGCAAATTAAAGAATATTTCAAAATATTTAAAGATTTTAGATTATATCATTTCCCTCTTTGTGTTGTTCCCTCTAATTTCTGGCCTTATTGCTGGCGGACTCTGCCTAAAAAAGAAGTTATTTTTTTAAAAGACTGCCAAAAGTGTTTATTAAAAAGATACTGTTTAGGCGTTCATAAAAGTTATCTCAGTTATGTCAAAAAGCCTGAAATTCGGCCTTGGATAAATCTTAAAGGTATAAGAATTAAAACAACCGGAAATTTTTACAAACCTATAGATTCGGTAAAAATAGATAAGCTATAGGAATTGATAACGTCTTGAAATCATAAAGAAATAAAATGGCTACTATTCTTCCAATAACAAATCAATGTAATCAAAATTGTCTTTTTTGTTCGGCTAAAGGAAGAAAAGAAGAGGCTGGAAAAAAGTTTTTTGAGAGAATGCTTAACCAAATTAAAGATGGCTTGGTGATTAGCGGGGGTGAACCAACCTTATCTCCTGATCTTTTTTGGATAATAAAAAAAGCTAAAGCCAGAGGTCTTTCGGTTGAGCTTCAAACCAACGGAAACACGCTTTATTACAAAGATTTAGCTAGAAAACTTATTGAAGCGGGGGTAGATTTGTTTAATATAAATTTTCCTTCTCATCTTTCTTTAATAAATGACCGAGTTACTCAAACCCAAGGTTTTTTGGGAAAAAAAATTGAGGGAATAAAAAATTTAGAAAAAGAAGGCGCCAACATCAGACTGACCCATGTGATTTGTGCCTTAAATTATAAAAAAATGGAAGATTTTGTTGTTTTTGTCAGAAAGAATTTCCCAAAAATAAATTATATTCAATTCAGTTTTATTAAAATTGCTGGCGCAGCTAAGAAAAATCCTCAAATTTTAGTCAATTACCAAAAAGTACATCCCTATCTTTTAAAAGCGCTGGGAGAATGTCAAAAATTCAAAATAGATTTTTTGGTTGACCATATTCCCCCTTGTTATTTAGGCTCCTTCAAAAATCACCACATTGATTATCAAAAAATGAGCCGAGGGGAAAAACCAAAGTATTCTTTACGGGAAAAACTAAAAATAAATGAATGCAGTTCTTGTTCTTGGTTTAATTTTTGTTGCGGAATAAGAAAAGATTATCTCAAATTTTTCGGTAAAAAGGTAAAGGTTAACCCTGTTAAATAGTCCGCTTGGCGGAATTTAACAGGGTTAAACCAATTAAATAAAATGGGTTTTGGCAAAATTAAAAAAGAGTTTCCTGTCTTCCGGAAAAAAATCAGAGAAAAAAAACTCATTTATTTTGATAATGCCTGCACTGTTTTAAAGCCAAAACCGGTAATCAAAGCAGTTAATGATTATTATCAAAATTTAGGAACCTGTAGCGGGGATCGTTCAAGTCATCATTTGAGTTGGGAAGTTCAGGAATTAATTGAAAAATCAAGAGAAAAAGTAAAAAGATTTATTAGTGCTTCTTCAGCCAAAGAAATAATTTGGACAAGAAATGCGACCGAAGGGATTAATTTGGTGGCGGCTTCCTTTCCATTTGGAGCAAAAAGGAATGAGGTAGTTTTAACTTTATTGGAACACCATAGTGTTTTTTTGCCTTTTTATGAACAAAGCAAAAGAAGACATTTTAAAATAAAAATGGTGCCCCCAAATAAAGACGGAACCTTAGATTTAAATTTATTAGAAAAGGCAATTACTAAAAAGACAGCCTTAGTGTCGGTTACTCATTTATCTAATGTTACTGGCTTAGTTTATCCAGTAAAAGAAATTGCCATTTTGGCTCACCAAAAAGGAGCTAAAATTTTGGTTGATGATGCCCAATTTGTGGCTAGCCACAAAGAGGATGTTCAAAAGAACCAAATTGATTTTTTAGTTTTTTCCGGTCATAAAATTGGCGGCCCTACCGGCATTGGTGTTCTTTATGCCAGAGATTTTTTACTTAAAAATTTACTTCCCTATAACATTGGAGGAGGAACAATTCAATCGGTAAAGGTTAAAGAAAATAAAATTAAAGTCCAATATCTTCCTCCGCCATTTTGTTTTGAAGCTGGTATCCAGGATTATGCCGGTATTATTGGTTTAAAAGCGGCTATTGATTTCTTGGAAAAACAAAACCAAGCTAAAATCACGAATTTTATTGAAAAATTAAGTCTTTATGCTTTTGAGCAATTAAAAAATTTTCCGGAAATAAAATTTTTAGCTAATTATCAGGACCAAAAACCAAGTTCTTTAATTTCTTTTTATTTCAAAAATAAAAAAATTTCTCTTTATGATTTCAATCTTTTCTTAAATTATCGGTTAAAAGATTATTTTGTGGCTGTTCGCTGCGGTCATCACTGCGCCCAGCCCCTCCATCATTTTTTGGGCTCTCCTGTTTCCATGAGATTATCATTTTTTATTTATAATACAAAAAAGGAAGTTGATGTTTTTGTTCAATCTTTAGAGAATTTTTTAAAACATAAAAAATGACCAAACTTTTAATCAAGACATTGGCCGGCAAAAGACCTTTGACTGATTTGGAAAAATGTATGCTTTTAATTTTAAAAACTGAAAATAATATTTCCAGCCAAAGAGTTTTGAAATTGGCAAAAAAGTTTAATATTTGCGCCTCCTGTAGCGATCGGAGTGAGGTATTTTCTATTGGTGAAAAATTAATAAAGAAAAATTTGGTTAAAAGGAGATTTAAAGAAAGTGAATATTTTTGGGCATTGACCAAAAAAGGAGAATTTTTTTCAAAGAAAATCTAAATTTTTATGTCATTAATTTATTCAGAAAAGCTGAAAAGAAAAGAAAGAAAGCTTTTTGAATTACTGCCGGGCTATGCCTGTAATTCAAACTGTCGCTTTTGCGCGATTGACCCGGCTAAAAGAAAAATTAACAGCGATACCAAAGAACTTTTAAAAACTATCTATCAAGCCAAAAAAGATGGTTTTAAATATTTAGGCATTGGCGGAGGTGAACCAACCTTGAGAAAAGATTTATTAACTTTAATCAGTTTTGCCAAACAATTAAGATTTGATGTTATTAGAATTGAAACGAATGGTTTTTTATTGGCTTATCCAGAATATTGCCGGCAACTAGTTGAAACCGGTTTGGATTTTGTAAAAATTTCTATCCATGGCCATAAACCAGAAATTCATGATTTTTTGACTCAGGTGCCGGGCAGCTTCAATAATGCCTTAAAAGCCATTGAAAATCTCCAAAAACTAAAAGTTCGCATTGAAATTAATACGGTCATTAATAAAGTTAATTATAAATATTATCCTCAATTTGTTAAATTTTTCGCCAAAAAAGGGATCGGCAGTTTTGTTTTTATTTACCCTTTATATACGGGGGCTATGGCTAAAAATTGGCAGGAAATCGGGATAAGAATAAAAGAAGTAGTTCCATATTTGAAAAAAAGTTTTAATTTAATTGAAGCCTTTGATTTAGATAAAGAATTAGTTTTTAATATCCCCCCATGCTGTTTGCCGGATGACGAGGAAAAAATGGTTGAATTCACCCCTTTTCACACAAAGGTTGCGGCACCAGATATAGTCGTAGAAAGCATTGATTACGACCGAATTAGAGAAAAAACCAAATTTGCCAGATGTAAAAGTTGCAGATATTTTGAAAATTGCGAAGGCGTATGGCGCAATTATATAAAAATTTTTGGGGATAAAGAATTTCAGCCAATCAAATGAAAATCGAAAACAAAAAAATTAAAAAAACAGTGATTATCTTGGGCTACCAATGTAACAATAATTGCCAATTTTGTTTAAACAGCAATAAAAGAAATTTGATTAACAAAACCACTAAGCAGATAATGAGAGAAATGGCTTTGGTTAAGGAAGGAGATTATACTTATTTAGAGCTAATTGGGGGAGAACCCACCATCAGGCCCGATATCGTTGATTTGATTAAATTTGCCCGCCAATTAAAATTTAAAAACATAGTCATGGCCACAAACGGCCGTCTTTTTTCCTATAAAAAATTTGCTGAAAAAATTATTAAAGCCGGCTTAACTGACTTAATATTTTCCATCCATGGTCATAATTCAAAACTGCATGATTCTTTAACCCGTTCAAAAGGGAGTTTCCGTCAAATGATGCAAGGAATTAAAAACGTTCGCGCCTTAGGATTAAAAAGGTTAGGCACCAATACTACTATTGTTAAACAAAATTATCGGTTTTTAAAAAAAATAGGGCAATTAATTTTAAGATTAGGATTTAGAAATTCCGAATTTATTTTTGTTGACCCAACTTACGGAGCAGCCCATGACCATTTTTTAAAATTTGTGCCTAAAATTTCCAAAGCTGCTCCCTATATTCATCAGTGCTTAGATTTAGGGAAAAACAAAACTCTCCATTGGGATATTCGTTATGTCCCATTATGCTATTTCACTGATTATTTGAATCAAATCAGCGAACTCCAAGAATCGATTACTTTTCATACTCAACATTTGGCGCCAGATTATATAAACTTAGACGTAGAAAATTCTCGCAAAAAAATAGCCAGAATCAAAACAAAAAGATGCAATGATTGTCTCCTTTTTGACAGATGCGAGGGGATTTGGAAAGAATATTTTAAATATTATGGCGATAAAGAGCTGAATCCGGTCCTTGACAAATTTAAACTGCGGGCACATACTTAAACATCGGTCTTTTAAAAATAAAAGGGGGGGCCTAGAAAGGAGGTGGAAAAATTTTCTCTTAGTTTTTAATATTAACTTAATATTGGAAAAGATAGGAGGTGGAAATTATGAAAGCTATGTTGTTCTTGACAATGATTTTGTTGATTTTGGGATCCTGTGCGCCGATGCACGAAAAGGCATTCTTAAAAGAAGGGGAAGATAGCGCCCGAATCTTTAGCCAAAAGCCTGATTTTGTTCAGCAAGCCATTTTAGTCGCTTTGGCCGAAAATGGTTTCCAAATTGATGGAGTTATTAACGAACCTCGAACGATCAGGGCCCGAAAGATTATTGCTGAAGGTAAAAAGAGCTGCGAGATTTCACTCTGCTGCTATCTCTTTTCTCCGAATGAAAAGGAAACAAAGGTTCAATTAGCGGCCGAAGAACAAATCTCCGAGGTCTCCTACAAAGTGAAAACATTTTGGCTGATTTTTATTCCCATCCCCTATGGCCGGGAGCCAAAAAGAGAAGTAATTAAAAAAGGGGTCATTACTGACCCTGAATTCTTTAAATCGTTTTTCACAGATCTGGAGAGACACCTTCCGAAAAAATAGTCTTAGTCAAAGAACATTCGTTCGTCGAGCCGAAGGCGAGACGGGAGAAGAAACTTGTTTCTTCGACCTTCTCCACCCTTCGCTTCGCTCGGGTAAATGAATAAACGTTAAAGCGATACTTATGAAAATTAAGTATCGCCTTTTTTTATAGTATAATTAAAATATGGCTCTTGATTATTTATTTGATTTTTTGCTTTTGCCGGTTCTTTTTTTTATTGGCTTAGTTACCAGTTATCAAGATTTTCGCTATGGCAAAATTAAAAATAAATGGATTATTTTGGGCATGGCTTGGGGACTGGGAATTTATATTCTGTGCATCATTTGGGCCTTAATATTTCCTTATTTATCCCAAATCTTTCCTAAAATATCTTTTTTTATTCTCCCTTCTTATATTCTAAAAGTTTTCATTAACAGCGCTTTTGCTTTAATTGTTGGCTATTTACTCTGGTCTTTTGATTTTTGGTCAGCCGGTGATGCCAAATTATTTCTTGTTTTCTCTCTGCTCTTACCTTTGAAATATTATTGGAAATCAGCCCTGCCTTATTTCCCCTCTTTTTCGCTCTTAATCAATATTTTTATTCCGGCCTTGCTGTTTTTAATGGCGCAAAATCTTTTTTATTTCTTAAAATCGATCTCAATTTCCAAAATTGTAAGTCTTTGGAATTCAAGTCTTTCAAAATTTAAAATAAATTACTTTATTTATTTAAAAACTTTTTTCGGTTTTTTCTTAATTTTTTTAACTTTCCAAATTATAAAACTTGAGCTGGGTAACATAATCGGCCAATCGGGTTTTTGGCAAATTGGCATTATTTTTTTAGTCACCCTTTTACGTAAGTCTTTAAATAAGGCTTTCCAGAAAAATTGGTTTTTAATTTTGTTTTTCTTGGGAATAATTCTTTATTTGGTATATGGATATTTTTCTTACGTTTATCCAATGCTGAATAAGCTCACCCTTTTAACAAAAGATTCTCTCTTTTTTATGGTTATTTTTATCGTAATTTCTCTGTTACTTTCGGTTGTTGAAGAAAGCCAAAAAAAACACTTACCCTTTGCCATTTGGGTGTTAACAGGAGCCTTAATTACAATAATTTTAAAAGGCTCTCTTCTCTCTTTTGTTATGAAAATTAAATGAAATAAAGACCTTTTTCTCTTTTCTTTTTGGGAAAATGAGCTATAATATAAAAATACGCTAGTCAAAGAACATTCGTTCTTTTCCACTCTGCGCCTTGCTTGAGTAATCAAGAATTTATGAAAAAAATATTTTTAATTATTTTTCTGGGAATCCTGGCTTTTCTTCCTTTAATATCTTGGCAGCCGGTTTAGTTCCTTGTGGCGGAGAAGGAGAACCCCGATGTCAGTTATGCCATTTCTTTGTATTGTTTAAAAATGTTGTTGATTTTCTGTTAACAAAGATTATCCCTCCTTTGGCTGTATTAATGCTCGCCATTGGCGGTTTTATGTATGTTTTTGCTTATCTCAGCCCTTCTGAAGCTCTGGCTGGCGGCAAAGGCGGACCGGCTCTATTGTCTCAAGCTAAAAAATTAATTGTTTCAGTCATCTTTGGCCTCTTAATCCTCTTTGCGGCCTGGATTATCGTCAATACCTTTTTTCAGCTAATCGGCATGGCGGAATGGACCGGGTTGAAAGAAGGCTGGTGGAAAATTGATTGCCCAACTCAATAAAATTTAATCGCCCCCATAACTCAATTGGCAGAGTAACGGACTCCAAAATAAAAATGGACAGACTAAAATATTCAAGATTAAAACTAAAAGCAATTGAGCTTCGAAAGAAAGGATTGAGTTATAAACAGATAGGAAAAGAATTAGGTGCAGCGAAAAGCACAATTCGTTTTTGGTGTATAAATATTCCTTTGAAACCTGATGATAGAGAACGGCTTTACACTAAACAAGTTTTAATGATAACGAGAGGTCCTAACAGTCAAAGAGAAAGAAGAAAAAGAGAAATAACAAAAATTATTAATGAAGCTAAAGAGGAGATTCAACTCCCTCTCTCTTTGGAAACTTACCGACTTATCGGTGCATTTCTATACTGGGCAGAAGGATGTAAGACCGATCGTTTTGCTGTTACAAATTCCGATCCTTATTTTATACTCTTTATGGTAAGGTGGTTTAAAGATGTGTTCGGAATACCTTCACAAGATTTAAAAGTTGAATTAAATATCTACCCTCAACAAAATGAATCAGAAATAAAACAATTTTGGTCCTGTTTAACCGGTATTCCGCTTGAAAATTTCGGTAAAAGTTTTATAAAGCCCCTGAGTAAAAATTATAAGAAAAATAATCTTTATTATGGAACGATAAGAGTCCGAGTTCCAAAAGGAACAGATTTACGTCATCGAGTTTTTGGATGGGTAAAAGCTACCTTGAAAGATATTGAACTTGAAACAGAATTAATCCAAAGAGAATGGAAATCACTCAAAGAAACCCCTCGCCCGGCAAACATACCAGAGAAAATTGAATTTTAGGCCCCTGTAGCTCAATTGGTAGAGCAACTCGCTCTTAACGAGGAGGTTCCGCGTTCGAGTCGCGGTGGGGGCACCAGAGCCCTGCCCGCGGGCAGGGCTAAATTTAAAGTTTAAGTGAACGCTTTTTTTTATTTTAAAGGGTGGTATAATAAAATTAGCATTATGTTACTTCCTGAAGAAAAAATAAAAATTGTTGAAAAATACAAACTGCACGAGAAAGATACCGGTTCCTCCGAGGTTCAGATCGCCTTATTGACTGAAGAAATAAAAAGGTTGCTTTTACATTTAAAATCGCACCCCAAAGATTTTCATTCCAAAAGAGGGCTTTTAAGAATGGTGGCCAAGAGAAGGAAACTGCTCAGTTATTTAAAAGAGGAAGATGTAAGGAGATACAACAGCATTATTAAAAAAATAGGACTAAAAAAATAATATGGCAATTAAACACATTGGCCAAAGAGTCGGAATACTGATTGATGTGCAGAATCTATATCATTCGGCAAAAAATTTGTATCGGGCACGGGTTAATTTCCGGGAAATTTTAAAATTGGCGGTCAGCCAGAGAAATTTAATCAGGGCTTTCGCTTATGTGGTTAGAACCAAAACAGGTGAAGAAAAACCATTTTTTGAAGCTCTGACAAAATCAGGAATTGAAACCAGGGTGAGAGATTTACAAGAATTTTACGGCGGGCTGAAAAAAGCTGATTGGGATGTGGGAATCACTATTGACGCCGTCAGGATTGCCCCAAGCGTTGATACAATTGTTTTGGCTTCAGGAGACGGCGATTTTATCGCTCTGGTTGAGTATTTAAAAAATCAGGGGAAAAGAGTAGAAGTTATTGCCTTTGGCAGATCCGCTTCCCTCAATCTAAAAGAGGTGGCTGATGAATTTATTGATTTAGAAAAAACGCCAGAGAAATATTTACTTAAGAAATGAAGAATAAATTTAAATTAGAATTGGCCGGCCGGGAGCTTAGTGTTGAAGTCCGCAATTTAGCCGAACAAGCAAACGGCAGTCTTTTGGTCAGCTACGGCGATACCTTAATCTTAGCTACTTGCGTAATGGCTGGACAAAGAAGAGAGGTGGATTTTTTTCCTTTAACCGTTGATTACGAAGAAAGATTTTATGCTGCCGGGAAAATTCTTGGCTCCAGATACCTGAGAAGAGAAAGTCGGCCGGCAGATGAAGCAATTTTAACCTCAAGATTAATTGACAGAACAATCAGACCTCTTTTCCCGGAGCATTTTTCAAAAGAAGTTCAGGTAGTGGCGACCTGTCTTTCCTGGGATAGAGAAAATGACCCTGATATTGTCGGTCTTTTGGGAGCTTCGCTGTGTCTGGCGATTTCTGATATCCCCTGGTCAGGACCGGTCGCCGCTTTGAGGATTGGCAGAATAGATAACGAATTTGTTTTAAACCCAACCTACGAAGAAAGAGAGAAATCTGATTTGGATTTGGTCTTAACCGGCATTTATCAAGGCAAAGAGGATAAATCCTCTTCTTTACCCTTTGCTGCGGCTCGGGTAAATGATGATATCTTAATTAATATGATTGAAGCCGAAGCCCAGGAGCTACCAGAAGAACTAATTTTAACGGCCTTCCAATTCGCCAAACCATACCTTAAAAAGATTATTGATTTCCAAAACCAAATTATTGAAAAAGAAGGGAAAGAAAAAATTCCAGTTGAATCTCCCTGTTCTGATTCAGAATTAGAAAAAGAGATTAAAGAATTTTTAGATGACAAATTAGAAAAGGCTCTTTATGTCTCCGATAAATCGGGTCGGATGAACAAAACCAATGAACTAAAAGAAAAACTTTCTTCTT
>Ga0210049_1000941_pt1 | contig 26413 bp, 34 predicted proteins | sample CryGeyCG2014_300_2_FD_183964 | JGI IMG/M metagenome (GOLD analysis project Ga0210049, IMG submission 183964) | Groundwater microbial communities from aquifer - Crystal Geyser CG06_land_8/20/14_3.00 (SPAdes) (version 2) | ecosystem: Environmental > Aquatic > Deep subsurface > Groundwater | place... | reverse complement strand
GGTCTTTCCAACACCAGCCCCGCGTCCACTGCCCCCTATTGTGAAACCGCGTCCCATGAAGCCCGTGCCCCCACCTATTGTGAAACCGCCCCCCGTGAAACCACTTCCCAAAGACCCAACGAAGCTGGTGCCGGGGTTCAACGAAGCTACGAGAAACCAGTTCGCCGAGATGTGGGAGACAACCGTGAAAACGGGTAAGGAGACCGGTGTCTCGTTCGTGATTGACCCTTCCGGAAAGACGGCGCGTCCCTTTGAGCCCTACAAGATAGGAACCAAGACCAGGGTTCAGATACCGAACCCGGAACACGGGGAAAGCTATTACACCGTGCATACCCACCCAGTGCATAGGAGCGGCCAGAACCACTTCTTCGGGCCCGGCGACCTGTGGAGCGTGATGTCTGATCCCCGCTACAAGCAAAGTATTATGCTGAACCGGGACTATGTTAACATTATAATACCGGGCAAGAACGCTATAAGAGTGAGGTCGTCGGGATTCCTGTATGCCCAATGGAACGAACTGATAGACGGGTATATGGCAGCAGGGAGACCATTCAGCGAAGCTTGTTTCCAAGCCACGGCTCGCCTTTGCGACAGATATGGATATGAATACCACAGAATACCGAAGGAGGTATTTGGACTATGAAAGAGGAACCGTTCATAATCATAGACGACACCGAGCTCTATCGCTTTCTTAATCAAAAGAAGCGACCGCCAAAGGGTCTACCACAAGACCGCCTCATGCGCTTCTTTTCACCTGTTCTTGACGCCCAGAGCCTAGAGGATGCCAAGAAAGCACTGGAGCAGCTTGCTAAACAGCCAATGCCAGTGTTCGTTGGCAAAGACTTTGAAGACGCCTACGCTTTTAGCGCCGCGATAAAAGCAGCCGCCACAAACGCCGATTTCTTCCGTATAGCGGAAGAATTCTGGCAGAAACGAGGCTTAAAGTTGCCCCCATCCCCCTATGAGGGCTTGATTTAGGGTCGCGGGGGCGTTAACATTACATAGGGAGCCAATTCTTATGCCGTATCGAGCAAAAGGAGACAAGGTTTACGAGAAGAAAGGCGGCTTATGGGTCGTCATCAAGACCTATACCAAGGAGAAGGACGGCAAAACCCCCGAACAGCAGGCAGCGGCTTACGCTATTGCCCTGAATATGGGGCACGCGCGGGGGAAAGGCTATATCATAACACCTGCTCCGAAAGCAGCCGCGCTGCCCGGCGGGGTCTTTATGCTTGGCGAGTTGCAGATTCCCGTTGCGCGTCTGGGCAAGTGGCTGCATCCAACCTATGGGGAAGTCACGTTCACCCAGAAGGATTTCGACCAAATCATCGCTAACTTTGAGGCAGATAGGGTCGGCTATACCCCCTTCGTGCGCATCGGGCACACCCGCAAGGATGCCGATGTCTTTGCGGGCGAGCCGGCACTAGCGTGGGTGACCGCCTTCATGCAGAAGGGAGATGTCCTTTACGCGGCAGCAGATCCCACCGACGCAGGAACCGAGAAACTTGTGAAAGAGAAGAAGTATCGGTATGCAAGCCTTGAATACGAAGACCCGTATATGGATAAAGCAACCGGGAAAACATACGGGGCGGCGGTGAAAGCAATCGCGTTAACGAACCAGCCGTTTCTGCCCGGTTTGCCCGATGTTGCAGTCTTAAGCGATGATGGGTATATCCTTCATCTTGCAGACCCATCGTTGCGGGCTGATATACTATCATTACCGAAGGAGGTGCCTATGGACGAATTTCAGACCGATGTGATGGAGCAGTTGAAAGAGCAGAAGACTGCTATCGAGACGCAGGGCGGTGTCCTTAAGAAGCTTGGCGACATCGTGCAGGCTGCGTTTGCGAAGCTTACTGGCAAGCCCGCCAACGAGCCCCCGGAGCTCGCGGACGCCAAGCTGGTGGCCGTCAAGGAAGATATCGAGAAGCGGCTCTCCGAAGCGCGGCAGCAGCAGCAGGTGCTAGAGAAGCGACTCTTTCTGTCGGAAGTCCGCGATAAAGTATCGCGGCTCCGCGAAGAGGGGAGATTCCCGGCGATCCTAAATGCAGCCGAACGGCTTCTGGCGGCGCTGGATGCGCCCAGGGAGAGAATCCAACTCTCGGATGCAAAGGGGTCTCCCAAGGAGACTACAGTCGCAGAAGGAATCCTCGCCATCTGCGAAGCGGCTCCGAAGGTTGACCTGCGGGTGCTCGGACAACCGCATGCGCCAGACGAGAAATCGCTTGCGGATGCCAAGAAGAAGGCGCGTGAACTAGTCGAGGAACTAGGCTACAAGGCCAAAGGAGGTGATTAAAGTTGGCCATTGAAGGTATCACTACAATTGCTGGCGTGAAATTCCTGGAACCTTATCTGTTTCGGGATTTCGCACTCGCCACCCAGGTTACGGTGGCAACCCAAAAGGGCGTCGCTAACGCCGATGTCCATGAGGTGCTGCCGGGCGAGCTGCTGGGTAAGATTACGGCGTCGGGTAAATATCAGCAGCGCCCGGTGACGAAGCTGGCCGCCCCGGTAGCGCAGGGTGCTGCCGTTGTAAAGGTCGCCACGGGAGAAGTCCCGACCGCTTTCCGCGTCGGAGTGGCGATCGCGATTACCGAAGGCGCGGATACCGAAGACCTTGGCGCCATCGTCGTTATTGACTGGACGCTAGACCCAGTAGAGATTTGGGTGACCAATGGGATTGCGAAAGTCGGTGGCTATACCGCGGCGGCAATCCTGCACCTAACCGCGCTGGACGGCTCTGAGAATGCTGTCGGTATCCTGGGGCACACAATTGACCTCGCCGAGAAGGATGAGGTTGTGAAGCTCTTTGTGAAAGGTGTATTCAAGACGACGGACTTGCTCCGTTGCTACTCGAATGGCACCACGAGCTTCATTTGGAGCAGCGGCTTCCCGGCCAAGCAGGTCGTGGAAGACTTTACTATTCTCTAAAGAAGGAGGTGATATGAATTGGGAGCATTTGGACTAGAATACCTGCCGCCTGATGACGAGTTGAGGCTAATCGCACAGCAACGCGAGTGGGCACTTGGCGAGTCGGTATGGCTCAATAACTTCCTCCCCGTCGTGGACGACATCACTACTCATGTGATGTGGGAAGTCCTTGGCAAGGTCGGCGGTCGAGCTACTGTTGTGGATTACGATGGTGACCTTCGGGCCATTCCCCGCGAGAGCATCACAGCTTACATCGCGGAAAGCCTGATCTGGGGCGGGATGGTGCGGCTGGGAGAGAAGGAACTGCTAGAGTTGCAGAAATATCGCACGGGGTCTCCCTCGTATTCAGCGGCGATTGACAAACTGTTCGCTCGCAAGGTGCTGCAACTCGACGAACGGCTTGAGAAAGCCCTGGCGTGGGTGCGGCTCAATGCCTTGCTTGGTAAGGTTAGTCTGGACGAGAACGGCATCAAGCGGACGATCAAGTATGGTCTGACATACGACATTGATAATCCTCTCGCTGCTGGGAGCGACTGGAGTAACCTTGGCACCGGCACCCCACTGACTAACCTCGATACCATCGCCAACAGCTTTGTGGGTAGCGGTGGCAAGATGAAGTGGGTCATCCTGAATTCCAATGTAATGGCGTATATCGTGCGCAACACAGTGGAAGTCAAGGACATGTTCAAGCAATCAGAGTGGGCAACCCGTCTCTCGGTCACACGCGGTCCCGACATCCTTAAGGCGATATTCCCGTATATTGATTTCATCGTCTACGATGGTGTAATCGATGGCTCACTCATCGTGCCAGACGACTATATCGTCTGCATAGCCGATGGGGGCGAGCGTCTTGGCGAATTCGTTTCGACCGTTACGCTGCGCCACGGGGATATTAGGACACCCGCCGCTGGCAAGTTCACCCGCACGATTGATAAGACCGACGAAGACCCGCCGCATGTGAAGATTATCCACGGCATGGCGGGTATCCCCGTGCTTTACCACCCTGAGTGGGTCACCGTTGTCGATGTTAAACCCTAAGCCATAGGAGGAGACGATGGCTAAGTATGAGATTCTGATTAAGGCCGATGTGGCTTTCAGGAACGGTGTGTTCAAGAAAGGAACGGTTATCAAAGACCCAACCGATGCCGAGGTCGTGCAAGTAGAAGGTATGCCAAAGTGGTATGAGGTCATCGATAGGGCTGCCTTCCCGGCGCCCGCACCGGTGCCCCCCGCACACGGGATTTCCTTTAACGATGCGGCTGAGTTGCTCGATGTCTCAAACCAGAAACTCCGAGCGCTCATCGATGCGGGCGAGATTGTAGCGGCACGTGCCGCGGAAGGCGAGCCCTGGAGTGTGGACTTCGATAGCATTGAGGCATACAAGAGGCGGCTCTTAACGACCTCAGAGGAGTAGCCACTGGCATATACCATCGAAACAAGGGTTCGCGAGCGGTCGCGGGTTACGGCGAACGCCCCGGACGGGATGGCACAGTTCTCAACTGCGCAAGTTACGGCCGTAATTCGGGATGCGCAGACGCAAATCAACGCCGCGCTCGCAGACCTCTACTCGCTGCCTTTCCTAACGGATACCGACCTTAGCCCGACGGGCAACGAAGCGGCGCTGCAAGCCGTCCTAGATAGCGGCAACCTGCCAGTTCGCATAGAACTCATTGCCCGCTATCTTGCAAGCGGTCTCTTACAGGAGCGGCTCATCTCACCGTATGCCGTTGAAAAGGCTACCGATATGGGGACGGGCGACATCCAGACCGCTTACAGTTGGCTCCAGAATATCAAGGTCGATCGCCCAACCTTGAGTCTTGTTCACTCACCGCTGGTGCCTGCCTACGGCCCCAGCGCGGGTAGCCAGATGACGCAAGCGGAGAAAGCTGAGTCCCCCGATAAAACACCGTGGGTGCAAGAGGAGGTGGAGCAATGGCAACCCTAAGAGGCGGCGCCATTGTTCGGGTCGATGATGCAGGCGTTCGACGGCTTCTCAAAGACCTTCGGGACTCTGGCAAGAACACGCGGGTGCCCTTGCAGCGAATCGGAGAGATTCATCGCCGGTCGATAGATAAGAACTTCGATGTCCAGGGGCGCCCCGCTAAGTGGAAGCCACTTGCCCAAAGCACGCTGGTTTCGCGAGCGCTCGGCAAAGTGTCTCGCTACCGGGAGACTATGGCGTTCGCACGGTTGTCGTCATCAATGTCTCGTCGAAGTGCTATGCGGCGTGAATTCGGACGAGGAATGGTGCAGGAATTTCTGCACCCCAAGGGGGGGCGGATTCTTATCGTAAGCGGCCGCCTCAGGCGCAGCTTCGGTAAACGCGTTTGGGATACCGGTGTGGTTGTCGGGTCGCCGCTTCCATACGCAGCGATCCATCAGACCGGCGGCACGGTTCATATCCCCGCCATCACTGCTAAGACCGGGCGATCGCTTGCATTCCCGCACCCCAGTATTCCCGGGGCGATAATGTTCAGGAAGAGCGTGGCGGCGCATACCGTGAGTATCCCGGCTCGCCCCATGATTGTCGTCTTATCACAGGATATCGAACTGGACAAGCAGGTGCTCACCTATTTTCTGGCGTGGAACAAACTACCGCCGCTGGGAGCAGTCTGATGGCGTTAACGATTGATCCGACAACCGACCGCCTGAACAAGGCGCTGGCTTCGCTACGCAGTTATCTGGCGGCGGAGCCAAGCTTAGCGGACATCAGCATTTGGCAGCTTCTGGATGCGTGGGTTGTGCCCCCGGAAGGAATCGCTTGCACTATCGCCGCGATCTCGGAACGAATAGAAGCCCCCGGCCCGGAGGCAACGGTCACGGCGGAGGTCAAGCCAGCGTTCCTCTATCCCGACCCCGAAGAGGGCGAGGCATATATGCGGGCGATTTGTGGCACACTGATAGCACAATTGCGTAAGGCTGGGGGACTGGAGATTCAGGGGGTTCGCGTAACAGGAGTGGAATATGGACACCTTGAGGTCGAAAAGGTGGGAATGTTCCACGCGGGAGTCGTCACGATTGAACTGTTGATTCTTCGGGATTAAGGAGGTAAATATGCCGAAGGACAATGCGGAACTGAAACCGGAGAAACTGCTGGCGTCTAAGCGACGTAAGCCAATCATCATCGTTAAGTCTTTCACTATCCAGCGGAATACCGACAGGCTCTTGGTGCGCCATGCCGACATCCAAGGTTCTTACAAAGCTGGGCTTGTCATCGACCAGCCGACTGAGTGGGAAGCCGACTTGGTAAACGCTGGTATAGCAGAATTTTACAAAGAAGGAGGTGATAAGTAATGCCCGGAAATGCACAGTTTGAACAAGCATTCTATCCAATCAAGGGTCCCGCTAACCTCGATGTCTATCTTAGCACTCTTGGCGGCCAGATCGTTAACGGCTGGATGCGACTAGGCAGAGTCGATGATGTTGTCATTGAGGAAACGCGGGATAAAGACACCCTGACCGAGGTCGTAGAAGGCGCTACCATCCCGCTCGAGGTGGAGCGGACGACGCAAGAGGCTCGCCTCAGGTTCACAAGCAAGGAGCCTATGAACCCCGACTTGCTGAAACTCGTATTTGGAGCAGGGGCGACGCAGGTGAACCTACCCAAGACCATCTACACGGCGAAGGAACTCATTACGCTGGAGTTCGATCGCAACAAGAAGGTGCGGCTTCCTTACGCCATCCTGCCAGGTCTCTACCCAGAACCCGATAGCTGCCTCGGCACGCCGTTAAATACCGGTGGGTCGATTCTTCCTGGCACCTATGCCGTGAGCATCATCGGCGTCTATGACGATGCGGGCGCCGAGGAAAGCTGGCCGGCGACAGAGCACGAGAGTTACGATATGGTTACCACGGTGGGCGCGGGTGCGGTTAACAAGATTCTCGCCGAATGGACAGACCCCACAGAAGGGCAACCGAAGAAGTGGCGAATCTATATGGGAGATGACGCCGCCGGGGTACCCGCAGCGGGTAAGAACCGCACGCTCATCCAAGAAGTTGATGGCTCGGTTCACGCCCTCTTGATTCTAGCCAAGACGGGACCGGTAACGACCTGGGCTGCAGAACCGATATCCATCATTACGCTGAAAACGCTCGATGGGATAACGACCTTTACCCCCGGCGGTATCGACTACACATTCGACACCGACAGCGGTGAAATCATCGGTGTTGCCGGTGGACCGAACGACCTGAGGCGGAATGTCGTGTATATGCTTACATACGCCGTCACGCGGGCTGAAGGTATTGAGAGCAAGGCGGGGCCGCTTGTCGGGCCGCCAACTTTCCGCAAGCTGCGGCTACTTCAGCTTCGATCCGACCCAGGCGGCGGCGCTTACGCCGTAGGACGCGAGGTTACTATTTTCAAGGCAACCCCTGACACTGAGTCCGCATCTCTGGCTTTTCAGGACGATACATGGGATGGCGTCGGTCAGGAATATGCTTTCTCTTGCCTCTATGATGGCGGGGAACGAGCCATCTATAAGGTTGCCGTCCACGGTGAAGGATACGCTGGACGCCAGGTGCTTGAACCCTAACCCTAACGAAGGAACCACACAGTGAGAGAACTGAAGAACATTGTTGAGGCCGAGAAGGTCATCTTCTCGACCATGCGCGTGCCCGTTCAGCTTGCATCAGGGCAAGAAGTTCATGTCGAGCGGCTTCGAAAGGGAAGCGCAGACCGCGTGCGGAAGCAGTTTCTCGAGGTCTACGATAGCTTCATCAGCCGGCTTCTTGACCTGCTGCCTGGGTTGAAACCCGCCCCAGGGGGCGGGGATGACGCTCTAAGGCTGGGGATGGAGGTTGACCTCCAGAATATTGGCGAACTCCTAAGGAACGCACTCCATGAGGTACCCGACTTCGTTGATGCCCTCGTTGAGGAGTGCGTGCCCGAACTGCGCGACCCCGAAGTTCGCAAGGATATAATGTTTGACGAGCTCTGGGGGCTGGCAGGAATCGCCCTTGAGGTGAACCTCATCCAAAGCGAGCTGATTGGCCGTTTTTTCTCCGTCTTTACAGGCGGTGCCCGCGCCCTGCGGAAGACGAAACTGCTAGCAGAGAACGATGGGAAGGGCGAGTCGGCACCCTCTCCGTAGATGAGCTGCACTTGTTTCGGCGCGAAGGATGGACGACTGGTGAGCTGGCGGCGCTAACCGAGCCAGAATACTGGCATTGGATTACCAGATACCGGCTTGCGAGGTTGCAGGACGAGCTGAATGAGCACAGTAAGGAGATTCTCAGGCGTTCTTATTGGGATAAGAAAGACGCCGACAAGGCTTCGGCACAGTTGCGTGAATTGGAACGCCGCAAACAAGCCTTGTGTGCGTGGTATTACGGGGATGAGCGGATAAAAGAAGATGGCACTTCGCCAAGAGAAAATCAAGATAACGATTGATCTTGACCGGCGAGGCTTTATCGGCGGCGTAGAGGGGATGAACCAAGGGTTGGCGACGATGCGTAACCGCCTCCGCCTCGCGACGGGCGAGCTCCAGTCAATGACGAATAAGGTCGGCATGCTCGCGGCGGCCGGGGTGGTTGCTTTCGGGGGAATCACAATCGCCGCACTCCGCGCTTGGGCAAACCTTGAGAATCTCCGCTTGTCGTTCATTTCTCTCGCTGCAGGGATGACTGGCAGCAAGGAAGCTGGCGAAAAGACCCTCAATATGCTGCTTGACTTTGCCGCCGAGACTCCCTTCTTTCTTGAGGACATTATCGAGACGACAAAGGTTATGCTGGCATTCAGGATAGCCACCCTGGGAGGCGGCGAGGCGGCAGGGCAGTTGCGGGAAGACCTGATGCTGATGGGAATCGCAGCCAGGGCTGCTGGCCGCCCGATGGCGGATGTCGCACGGGTTCTCGGTATTCTGCGGTCGGGGAGATTTCTAGGCCCGGAACTGATGCCTTTTGCCATCACGCGCGAGAAGCTAGCTGAACAAGGCGTCAAGTTCACGAAAGCCGGCGGGCTGGCGTCCCCAGAGGAAGGTGTCAAAGCTGAACGGGCAGCGATAGCTATCCTTAAGCAGATGTGGGGCGACTACGCTGAAGAAATGGATAACCTGCTGGCGTCCCGCTGGCTGAAGCTGAAGGGGAGAATCAATGTGATCCTGAGAGAGCTGGGGGAAGCTATCGCCCCCGCGGTAAGACCGGCGATTGAGAAAATCCTTGAGCTAATATCCTCGGTTCGCGATGCTTTCCGGCGGCTCTACGCCGACCCCGAAGCATTGGCAGCCTTCCAAAAGGTCTTTCGGGATATGGCTGACTCCGCCGCGCGGTTCTTCGGATGGCTCACTTCACAAATCAAAGAGTTCACCCAGCACCCTGAGAAGCTGGCGGCGGCATTCCGAAAAGTTGCGAATGCCGTTAAGATACTCGTGGCCGCTTGGGCGCTAATGCAGTTTACAGTCTGGGCTGCACAATTGGCGATTGTTGCAATGGGATTCCAAATGGTTATCGCCAGGACAGCCACTTGGACTAAGCTTCTTGCTGACCTGCGGGCAATAATAATCGCCGTTAATGTGGCAGCGGGGACAGGCTCTGTCAGTGCATTCTATGCGATGCAAGTGTCTGGGGTAGCAGCATTCGGGGCTATTCTTGCTGCTGCCGCAGTTCTAGGTGCCTACCTTTGGCAACTGAAGAGTCAGATTCACGCTCTTTATCGGGATACCGAGGCGGAATACGAAAGAGGCACGGCTATTCTTGCCAGAGCCGCTGCAGAGGAACAAGCGGTTAGGAGAGCAAAACGGAAGCTTATTGAGAAAGACCGGAAAGCGTCCGAAAAGGCTCAGGCGGAATCTCTGGCAATACCAGTCCGTCAACGAGGGGCATTCTGGCGTAAGAAGTTGGAGGAGCTGGGGTATTACAGCTCACAAGAACCAGGTCTGCCCCGGCCAGCGCCACCCCCGCCCCCGCCCCCGCCCCCGGGGGGCGGCGGGGGCGGCGGGGGCGGCGGGGGTGATCCCCTGTGGGCAGCGAAAGAAGCGTATAGCCTCGCGGGTGCGGAACTCAATCTCGCTGAGAAGAGAGCCACTCTTGGCAAGGGTGAACTCCAGCAGGCGCTCCTTGCGGTGGACTTTCAGGATAGGCGAGTGGAACTGGCGAAGAGTTATGTCGGGACGGCTACGACCACACTTGAAGTCGGCGAAGCGGAATACGAACTCGAAAGACGGCGGCTTGACCTCGAGACCCTCAGACAGAGACGCCTGGAGCAAGAAGGGAAACTAGAAGGCCGGCAAAACCTTCTCGGTAAACAAGGACTCGACCGCCTTGATCTTGAGCTGCAGTTTCTGGACGCCCGCCTAGCCCTGATGCGACCAGAAGTTGAAGCACATGCCGAGGACTTCGAATGGCAGGAGCAACTGCTCTCTCTTGAGGAGGATCGGGTCGCTAAGAACCGGGAGATAGCCGCCGAAATTAAACGACAAGTGGATGAGAGGATCGCACTCGCGAAGGTGCAATCTCAAGAACGATACGGTATCGCCGCGACTCGGCTCAGGCGTGAGCGCGAATTGTGGAGGCTAGAGAAGCCGCGAACCGCCATCGAAACAGCGTGGGCAGACATTGAGTTGGCTTACTCATTGCTGAATGAGGCAAAAAACGCACGGCTAGATCCAGCGGCCATAGAAGAACTCGCGGCCGACTACAAGCGAGCGTGGGCGGTCTATGACCGGGCACTGCTGGACGCCAAGCTCAGCACGGAGCAGACCTGGGTTGACCTCGCAACGGCTTTTGGAGCCAGCATCTCTTCCGGGGCGATAGCGAGGGCTATCGATATAGCGTTCAGCGTGCTCCAAGCACAGGTAGCCAAGATGTTTTCGAAGCTCGCAGAGAGCGGGGCATTCGGCGGCGGGCTTGGCGGCAAACTGTTTGGCGGATTCTTTGGCGGCATTGTCGGTGGCGTTATTGCGTTGGGCGCAGAAGCACTTGGCAGCGCGTTCAAGAAAGGGCCCAAAGGCGGGCTGGCAGTCGAGCAGATAGATACCTGGAATGTGCAGCTTGAACAGCGGAACCTCGCCTTCGCGCTTGCCCAGAGCTATCTGCTTTCAGGTCGCGGGGTGCCGCAACTTGGCGTCGGGACGGTAACCATACAGGAGCCGACCTGGGTGAGAGGCGACCTCGGTCGACAGTTCGAGAAACAGACTACCCGCCTGCTTACCCGTGAACAGAAGCGCGGAAGGAGCTATCCGTAATGCAAGCGCGGCTCTTTCTCAAGGACAATTCTAACCTCTGGGTCTTTGCCACACGCCCCTTCGTGGGGGCGGCTATCGAGGTGAGTATCCCCGACAGAGAAGTCGTGCCACGCGTTGGGCTTCCCGTTCTGATAGCAGATTCCAAGGAACGATACCCGATCCGCCTTGAGCTGCTTATCCCCCGCCGGGACCTGACCGTGGAAGCATTGAACGACCCAGGGGAGCCGAAGCGGCGGCTTGGCGCCTCCCTTGATCTCTATGCCGACCATAACAAGATGCTCGTCTATGTGCTGCTGCGGGATGCCGCCCGCTTGGTAGGTTGCGGCGGTCCCGCATATAGGGGCTGGCTAACAGAGGCAGAAGAAGGATGCCGTGCACTATTCTATCGCAACGCCACCGCAAATATAGCTCTGATTGACGGCGGCCCCGCTCGCTATGAGTTTCTGCTCGACCTGGATGGCGCCTGGGTTGCCGACTTGGAAACAGCACTGGCAGGGGATAACAACGACCTGCGCTATACGGCTAAGAAATACGCGGACATCACAATAGCCTATGACGATCCTGGGCCAAGTCAGCCGCTCTATTTCACCGTCGTTGAGCACGCGATAACGATATATCTGGCGACGGCTCCGGGGGGGGCGATACTCACAACCTCGGCGGACATCAAGCAGCTTATCGAGAACGCCCCTGACCCAGCAGCCCGCGCGCTAGTGGAAGTTAATCACAAGTGGGGCAATAATGGCTCCGGGGTCGTCACGACAATGTTGCCGCCGGCACTGGTGCCGCTTGGATGGGGCACCGAAGACCCCGCCGTGGCAGGTGTTACTTGGGATAGCACGAGATGACAATCGGCTCTACAATCGAACTTGACCGTTACCAGCGGAAGTTCATCCTTAAAGCACGGAACGGGGCGATGGCCAAGGTCGGCGGCGAGTGGACGGAAGTTGAACTGGTGAATTTCACCCGCCAGCATCACCGCGACACGCTGGCGGGTGAGCTGCGGGCGGCGATTCAACAGGTGAAAGACCCCGATGAGTCGGCGTTGCTTCTTTATTCCGACGAAACCGATACCGGGAACCCCCTCCAGATGTATGCTGAAGTCGTCCTTATTTGCCGATTCTATCTCGATACCGGTGGCTACGAAGACTTTACCCTGTTCCAGGGGTTCATTAGCGACCCCGAACCCGAAGATGAAGCTTTCAGTGTGATTGCCTACGATATTCTGTGGAAGCTGACTTTTCAGTTCGCCGTCTTCTCGCTGGAAGCCACCCGCATTACGGTGGGAGGGGGCGGCGCGGTAACTCTTCGAGCGAGCTCTGCCGATGGAGAGGTCGACCCACAATGCCTTGAGGTCAATCCGGCAGCTCACCCAGAAGCTTGGTGGGGTACCCGGCGGCGTTCGTGGGTGCCAACGGTTGCTAGCCGTCTCCTTAAGAATGGCACCACTATGGATAGTTCTCACTACCTCGCGGAGCCCGACTGGGGGCGGGTAACACTTCAAGTCGCGTATGAACCTGCTGCAACTTATACGCTCGAAACGCTGAGCGTTTACCAAGAGGGCACCCTTGAAGCAGAGCGAATCATCGAGCAGGCGCTTCGGTATCCAAAGGCGAGTTTCGGCCCTGGCTTTGGGGATGCGGAACTACAGTCGGCGCTCACGGGTACCTTCGCATTTACCAATGGTTCGACAACGGTTACGGTTGCTGGCGGGGCGATAGCGGAGGAACTAAGCCCCTATGACCGAATCCGCTTGACAACCGAGACCTACGACAAATATGGTGTCGTGGCAACGGTTACCCCCCCAGATACAATCATACTTCTATATCCTTACCCCGGGGCAACGGGGAACGGCGCGGCTGTGAAATCCACGCTGTGCGCTTCTACGCTTACCGTAAGTTCCCTTGCGTGGCTCAAGAGTTCGGGCACTGTGGCGAGCCTTATCCAATCAATGAAGCAGAATGAACTGCTTCCGCCGAACTATTACATCTGGCACGAGCCAACAACGGGGAATATAGTCGGCAAGCTTGTTCACATGGGGAAGCAGGGGGTCGAGCCAGAGGTCCCGTTGCCAGATTTCGAGGTAACTGCTCGGCGAATCATCGAAGCGCAAAGTCCACGCTCTGGTGAAGAGCTTGTTACGGCGCTGGTTGTGAAAGCGGAAGTCCGTCAAGAGAAGAGCCTGCTTGATGGACTGGCAGCGGGGGCGTTCAAACTCCTGCTGACACCCACGGTGCCACCGCCCCCGTTCTGGGACGCTGACGCTGGCGACGAGAACCCGCTTAACCTCATCAACGGCAATACCAAAGACCGCTATCGGTATTGGTATGATTACACTTCGGGCGCCGATCCAGAAGGCTTGCCCTATAAGGACTTTGTCCAGATCGACCTCGGCACCCCGCAGAACCTCGAGCGTGCCACCGCATTTCCAGGCTTCTCCAAGAATCACTTCAGTTGGTATCTGTGGCTCCAGGGCAGTCCTGACGATGTGGCTGACCCACCGGGACCCACGAGCTGGATAGACCTCGGCGCAAGGGCACGAGATGTGCGGCTGAATCCAGCCGAATGGGGGAAGGGAACGGACTTTGAACTGCTCGCCCCTACGCCCTGTCGGTATCTGAAGGTGAAAATGCAGCCTTGCAAAGATGTGCGCTCTGGCGGCGAGCGGTCGTGCTCGCTCGCCGAGCTTCGTATATATGGCTCAAGCACTTACCAGACGGAGGCCAAAATCACCCCCGGAGTAGCGACCTACCCCGACATTCAAGCTCCCCAGCTATACGATAAGACTTATTATACCGTGGGTTATGTCGGTAAGCTCGAGGAGGGTTTAAGGGTTGTGAGCGCAGCGCGGGCGCGGAAGTTCGCTAACCTTGAGCTGAATGAGCTAATCCGCGTCTACCAGAGGGTCAGGGGGGCGGCACCGTTCCGTCCAGATGCTATGCTATTCGATGTGGCGCGGATTACCGACCCGTGGAATATCCATGCACCCAATAACAGGTTGGACATTCTGATTGAATCGCTTACCATGACGCCAGACAAGGTGGAATTCGAGGGGACGCATTATCTTGCGGGGGTCTTGGGCGAATGACAACGAAAGATACCTTGCGCCGGAAAATCAAGGAAATCGCTGAAGAAGCAGTGGCAGAAGTCCAGACACCAATAACCTCTGGGGCTGCCCAGCCGAATCCTTCTTACGGTGCCGGCGGCCCCGCAATGGAAATGCAGCATAATGACCTCGAAGGCAGGAGCGATGCTGACGCTCACCCCGCCGCTGCCATCACAAACACACCTCAGGGCAACCTGGCAGCGGTTGAGGTTCAAGCGGCTCTAAACGAGCTTGATGCCGAGAAGCTTGCTCGCGATGGCACGCAACCGATGCTCGGCGAGCTGGATATGGGCACGAATAAGATCAAGGCGGTGGTAGACCCCACTCTCGACCAGGATGCCGCAACGAAGAAGTATGTGGATGACCACGTGGGCGGGGGGGGGACAAATGATCATCTGGTGAAAGCCACCGACACCGACCCCACACCTTCGTCGCTTCTCGGGGGCACCCTAAATGAGGACGGCACGATTGCGGTTGCGTCCTATGAGAACCCAGAAACCCTCGATCAATTTCTTACGCTAAACCTGACGCCGGCATTCAAGGCGATTCCGTTTGTGATCGGCGCTGCTTCGGCGATACTAAGTGGCGAACTCCCGCTTGGAAGCGCAGTCATCATGCGAGGTGACCTGGGCGACCGCCCGGCGGCGGGTACCAGCGGCCGCATCTATGTCGCTCTAGACCTGGGCACGGTCTACCGAGATAACGGGGTGACCTGGGATGAGCTAGCCCACCTCTCTAGCCCGGCGAGCTATGCGGACTTTGCTCAGGACTTTTACGAGGGGGTTCCTGCCTCGTGGGAGCTGATGCACGGGATGAGCAGCGTCCCGTGCATCAATGGGCTGGTGGGGCTAATGTCCCCCGCAACCGTAGATGCGATCGCATACCTCTATCTCGCCTTCGGTGCTTACGACCCGCTGGGTGACCCGCTGGTGCGCTTTAGCCTTGGGGCTCACCAGGTTGGATATGTCGCGATGCGGGCGGGGCTAGCAGCCGATTGGATAAGCTCCCAACCTACTGATGGCATCTATGTGGAACGGGTTGATGACAACCTAGGTGGCAATTGGCAAGGCGTGTGCCGAGATGGCGGGGTGCAAACCACAACCGACCTTGGCGTTATGGCGGATACGGCAGTGCATCATTTCGGCTTCAAAAAGACAGGTGCATCGGTGCGCTTCTATCACGATGATGCGGTGGCTGGCGTGCCGATAACGACCAATATTCCAGCGGGGGCGCTCCTTCTGGGCGCACATATTATCACCCTAGAGAAGGCGCCAAAAGGCATGACGCTTGATTATTTCCTAACGAGGTGCACGAGATGAACATATTCGGAAACCTTAAGAAGACCGTTCAGCGGGAAGGGCGCCGTATGCTTATTGACCTCCTCGCCCGAAACCTGATTGGCGACCGCGACTGGCGGCGAATTCAAGGCTTGGTAAGCGAGCAGCAGGGACGCGCCATTCCATCGCACCAGAAATGGGAGTCGGTTTCAGATGAGCTTTGTGCGAACAAGGGGCACCTGCGGCTGAGCTTGCGTAACCTTGGCATTGAGCTTGCGGTGCGAAAGATAAGGGAGTTGGCAAGGCAATGATGGAGCAAACAGAGAACGATAGGCGGCTTCGTGATTACAAGATCGCCGAGGCGACCGCGGCAATCAACGGGGTCGGCAAATCGCTGGATCAAGAGAGAAACCGCATTGATGGGCTTGCCGAATGGAGGGCGGTGCACAAGGCGGAACACTCGGGACTCCAAAAGAGCTTTCAAACCTACAAGGAGGGCGTGGACGAACAGATGGACAACTTCACGAAACAGGTATGTGAAGTGAAGACGCTGCTAATCAAGACCATCCTTACGGTGATTGGAGTGGGCCTGTTTATGGCTGGCGTTAATGTGGTTCTACACTTTATTTAGGGAGGTGAACGATGCAAACACCCAATAACAACCTGTGGCTTCTGGGCGGTGTGCTTTTAGCTGTTACTGCCAAGACGCTTCTCGGCTGGTGGTCATCGAAAGAGCGGAACGAGTTCAACCCAAAGTATCTGCTCGATACCATCATCGGCGGCTTCGCGGGTTTCTATGCCAGCGCACTTCTCCTACCAACCACGGGAACGGCGACCGACTTATTCGCTGGAGCCGTCGCCGCCTGGGCAGCACAGAATGCGAGCCGCACCGTGCTTACGAAGCCTATCGAGAACTTGCTCAAGTGCAAGACCAGCTAGACTGCAATGTGACGCAATCTGTGCGCGTTGTTTGCGTGAAACTACGGCGCCTTGCAGCATAAAGCAAAGGAGAATGGCTATGGCACAGACGCACCTAGAGTGGCTTAAGACGCAGCCCGAATGGAAGAGCACGAGAATCGTCCGGGACACCCAGTATCTATTTCAGCCGTTCGGGCAAGTTGTCGAGGAAATCCTCAGGCAGATTTCAGAGCTGGGGCTTCCGTTTGCCGCTTTCGAGACCTTCCGTAGTCCCGCTCGACAAGCGGAAGTGTATGAGAAAGGCTATTCGCGCATCAAGACCCCGGGGCCGCACGCCTTCGGGCTTGCCATCGATATTGTGGGCACCGCAAACGGCAAGCCACTGAGCGGGATCTTTGATTCTGCCTCTTGGAGCCACCAGAAATACCCTTGGCGAAAGCTCGGCGAGATTGTTGAGAGTTACGGCTTGATTTGGGGGGGCAGGTGGAAGAGCATCGTTGACTATCCCCATCTTCAGGCTATCCCGGTCGACCTCAAGCTCTATCGGCGTATTCTGAGTGGAGAGTGGTATCCAGCAGCCGATGAACTCACGGTCAGTGCGATTGCGGCGATCGAGCCGCCGCAGATAGCTCTTTACCGAACTCTCTACAAAGACTTTATTCGGTTCATTCCTCTGCCCGACCGGGCACGGTATCTTCGGACGCTGAATCTCATCCGCCCCTACATCAACGAAGAATGGCAGCCCGAACCGCCTCGGTAAGAGCACAGCGGCTTTTCAAGCCCTTTGAGCATTTTCTTTCTTTTTCTTTGGGGCATGGGAAAGCGCGTCTAAAGGCAACCCCGTTCTTCTAGTGTTCATGCGGGCTCCCGCGATTCTGCCTGACTTCGAGGCAAGAAAGAAAAACCCAGAAAAGAACCCAAAAGGACTTGACACGGCTGCGGAGGAGCATTATACTCTGTATGTGATGCTGAACTATTACCAAACAAGGAGGAAATGAAGGTTAGCCGATGAGCCTGGCAGGGCGAAACGGGGCATCTGCCCCGTCCTAACCTAAATCAAGGAGAGAACAATGAAATGGAGTTGGTCAACCTCAATGTTTGGCACTCGCGGAGGGGTGGCAACCTCTGGTGACGGGAAGGTATTTAATGTCCGCGAAAGCGATGACCGCTCAGAATGGGAAGCTTCAGTCTTCGCCTCGCAAGAGGACTTCGACTTGGGTGAGGCAGACCCGCTCGACAGTGAGTATCTCGATTCACAGGCGGAAGCCGTTGCCTGGGCTGAAGACTTCGGCGCAGGAGGCGCCATGACAGAAACGATGACGACAGGTAAAAGGACTCGACTAGCGGAGAAGGAGGATCGCCTCAAGCAAGCACTGAAACGAGCGCGAACGGCGGCGGGAAAGCATCAGACCTGGACATGGGGGGATTATACGATGGTAGATGAACTCGTGAGTGAAATAAGGGTTCTAATTGATAGTTACGCGTTCCTATTAGACAGGAGGTTGCGTGATGTTGAATAACTGGGCTGGCGGGTACCCGCCTGGCGTGACGGGCAAGGATTGCGACTTGCCCGACCCTGAATTCACAGAGCGCCAACTCTACGAATGGGTCAAGCGCTGCAGTGACCATATCCGTTTGAACAAGGCGGACGCAATCGAAGCCGCGCTTGAGGATGAGATGGTGCCTGATGACGCCCGCAATGATGTGCGAACGGAACTGCTCGCCGCGTATGAGCGAGGTGAGATATGAAGCCACCCGTGAGATGGCTGGTATATCGTCCTCAGTGTCAAGAGCAAATACAAGCGTGGCGAATCATCGCGTGCCTTATATGCATAATCGTTATATTGCTTAGCATATTGATTTACATTGTGCTGATTTACCTAACCTTCTCCTTGAAGGACGGGGATGAGGCGGGCGATTCCTCCTTGATCGTAGCGTGGATACAACCTGCTACACAGTCCGCCCTCCCCGTTATTTTTCGACTGTCTCGCGGCTATGGAGCGCAAGTCGCGGCAGATATTAATGCAGACGACCCCTTTGCGACTCGTGGATGGTTTAAGGCGGGGATTCGCGCTCCGTCCCCGCTGCTACTTACGGGCCCCCAGAATGGGTTCCCGTATATATGCATAGAGACTGAGGCAAACCGAGGCAAGAAAGAAAAAGAAGATAAAAGCGCCAAAGGACTTGACACGCGCCGTGGGAAGCATTATACCCTGCATTGATGAGGCTCGCCTCGTTGAAAACAAACGATAGGAGGAAACGATGACGAAGCGACCACAAGACACTTCAGAATGGCGTGAGGTCTATGCTGTGGATATCTGCTGCTACCTTGGAGAGCCACGCCGCCCGCTCTGGCTCTGGCAATCCCAGGAGGACGATGCATAATGAGGCTATCTTCTCTTCAGGAACCTTGGGAAACGCTTTACGGCACACCGGGGTCGAAACTTCTTGACTTCGTTCCCGTTGGCGGGGTTGTCATCCTGGAGTTCGACCGCCGGGTGCTTCATTTCTTCGTGGGGGAAGCCCGATCGAAAGCAGAATGGCGTAAGGAACTGGGGGTGCTCGAGCGGCTTCTCGTTCTGGCGGGAGTCGACGAGGTTCTCTTTGCCTCCCCCTGCCGGGCGGCGAGCACGAAGGTGACAAACCCAGGAGGTTTGCAGTTCTCGGATGCGGTCGTGCTAATGTGGCTGGACATCGATGGGAACTGTCGTCTTTGTGTTGTTGCTCGCGACGGCCCCATCGCCGATGGCGTCCCGAAAGACTTGTTCTGTTCACCGTTCCGCGCCTTCGGACACCCCCGGAGGGAAGTGATAGAACGCGAGAGAACAGCTTACCGTCTCACGGCGGAATCCCACCTACGCCGACTCATTGAGGGGCTTGCAAATGGCTCTTAAGATAGAAGACCTGTTTGCCGCAAAGACGCCAGTAGAGGAACACGATATCGGCGGTCACTGCGTTTGGGTGAAGCGTGATGATAAGTTCGGACGCCCCCCAGCACCGCCCCAGGCGAAATGTCGTGGGTTGTGTGCGCTTATAGAGGGCAACGCAGGCATTCAGGGCATGGCATGCTGGGACACCCGCGTCAGCACCCTTGGGATTGGGGTTGCTGCGCTTTGCCGAGCCACGGGGATCAAGGCTATGATTGGCTATCCGTTTACTGCGAAGATGATTAAGGAAGGGCGCATCCCGGAGCCGGCAGCATACGCCCAAGCACTCGGCGCCGAGATTGTCCAATGTCCAGCCACCCGACTAACAATATCACAGGCATTCCTCTCGCGGGCTGGTTGTGCTCGCGGCTTTCAGATTGTCCCTGCGGGACTCGCATGTCCAGAGGGTTTCAGCGCGGCGAGGCAAGCCGGGCGCGAGCTACCAGAGTATGTGCTGGGCGGCACGCTGGTGATGGTGGCTGGGTCGGGCATCATCTCATCTGGTGTGCTAGCAGCCCACATGGACGACTTTAAGAAGGTCTGCTTGATTACTATTGGCAGGCCGCCGAGTGCCGTTGCTAGACGCATAGCACAGAATATCGGGCGTATTGCTCCGTATGTAAGCATCCAAGCTTATCCAAAGCTTGGCTATTATGACCCGCTTGACATCCCGGTGCCCTTTCCGGCACACCCTCATTATGATATGAAGTCCTGGCATTGGCTCCAGATGGAAATAGAACGCGGAACCCGCTTTCCTGAGCCGATACTATTCTGGAACATCGGCGGGTACCTGCCGGAGGGTGGGGTATATCGAGGGAACGATTAAGAAGGAGGACTATATTATGGATAAGGAGAGAAAGAACAACGCTGACCGAACAGCCGATGGTGATGCCGACACTTTGGCTCCGCTGACAGGAGAGGTTGTCAGGGAAGAAATTGTAGCCCAGCAAGGCGAGCCGCCTGTAGATCTGGAGCTGGTGATGAAGCAGCTCGAGCTCTATCAAGCGGTTATCGGGCGGTGCATCCGCTTCACACAACCCGACGACTGGGTTCTGTTCGGTGACAATCTCTATCTACAGGCGAGCGGTGCCGAGAAGTTCGGCAATCCGTTCCAGATAGAGATTTCAGAACCGAAGGTCGAGAAGGAGAGGTTCCAGAAGGAGGGCGAGAGCCACATAAGGTTTACGCTGTCGGGCATGGTTTTCTCGCACTACTTCCGCCGCAAGATGTGGATCGTCGCCGGGCGAAGTTCAACGGACAAGTTCTTCTTTCGGTGGGACAAGAAGACGCGGCAGCTTGAATTCAAGGAGCCCGATGAGCTGACGGTGGAGAAGGCGGCTTACAGCAACTATGTAGCGTCTGCCGTCTCAAGACTCTTGGGGCTGCGAAATGTTAAGCTGGAGGATTTAAAGGCACAAGGTCTGAAAACAGGCGAGGTTCCTCGCGTTGACTTTAAGGAGGAGGGAGCCCAACCCCGGGGCGAGCCCACCCAGCCCCCCGCGAAGCGGCGTATTCAGACCGAGGCCGCAAGCGTCGAGGCTGTTGACAAGCTTATGCTGCTTGCAACAGAGATTTCCCAAATCAGCGGCAAGTCCGTTGAAACGGAAATCTTCGAGGCGTCCGCTTACAGCGGTCAGAACCTAACAATCCAGCGGCTTCGAAGTGGTAAGGCAAGCAAACAGTGGGTGGCTTATACGGCGAAGCAACTTGCTGATAAGAAATCAAGTCTAGAGGCGGGCCGGGCGACTCAGCAAGGTGATCTCTTGCTTCCTAAGCTTGATAACGATAAGGAGGACTTCTGATGAGCGAGCCGTCTTATGCAATCAAGGTGGCTGAGGGGCTCGGTAATATGCTGGAGCAACATTGGGCTAAGGAGAGTGGCAGCATAATGCCCGTTCGTTCCAACCGCGCCTCGGAGGCCGCCCACCCATGCCTTGCGTATCTGTGTTTCCAGCGGCTGCACTGGGACAAGGGGGAGGCTATTGACCCGGGGCTTGCTCGAATCTTCTGGGAGGGGCGTCTCAATGGCGATATTGTCTTGAAGCTTCTTCGGGAAGCCGGCGTGCGCATTGCACAGGAAGAAGTTCCGTTTCCGCCGAACACCTGGCAGATTGGTGGAAGGATTGACTGCACGGTGGCGCTCGATGAGAAATCGAAACCCGTTCCTGCCGAGGTCAAGGGCTTAAGCAGGTGGAACTTCGAGAAGTTCTGTGTCGAAGCTCTTGCCGACCCGCCGCCCGACCAGTGGTATTGGCGGTTATGGCACGGCCAGTTTCAGCTCTACTTGTTTCTCTACGAGCTGGAGCGTTCCCGAACGAAGTTAGAACAGGGGGTGTATATTATCAGCATTCGGAACACCGCGATTCTCAAGTTCTTCCCTGTCTATCTTGACTATGATTATGTAGAGAAGATCCTTGACCGGCTTGAGGTGGTCAACGAGCACATCGCGCAGAACGCCATAGCTGACAAGACGCCGGGGATCTGGTGCGACAGATGCGGCTACAAGGGGATATGCAAGCCACCCGTAACCTTTGCCGCCGATGTATTCTTGGCTAACGACGAGGAAATCGAGAAGCTTCTCGTGGAGCGGGCGTCTCTAAAGGAAGGAGCCGAGCGGTTTGAGGTCGTTGATGAGCTTCTTAAGAATGCTCATCGTGCCAAGAATGTCGGGACCTATCTTTACGAGGGCGGCACCATCAAGGTCAGCCGGTATTCATCTAGCGTCTATTCCGTGCCTGATGATATCAAGGAGCAATACAAGCAACAGGCTGAGCGAACGAGGATTGCTATTACTCCCGTCAAGCCGTCGGAAGTGGCGGCTGATGGTTAAAGTGATAGAGCCGGGGTGCTGGTTCTCTGGCCGTTCCTCCTATCGGTCAGCACCCCGGCGTTCTGTATTGACCAGCGGAACAAAGGCATCGCGAGTTACGATACTAACACTTTAGGAGGTGAAAACGCTATTGATATACAAGGAAGCGACAACCGGTCAGGGCTACGAGCGCCTTAACTACTGGGTGGCTCCGCGTTCTTGGAAAGCCGAGGCGCGGCGGCTATGGTGTTGGGTCTGGGGTCTCGTTGTTGTTGTCGGCCTTGAGGTTATCGGCGGAGCCGTGATGCTGAACATCTTGGTGCGCCCGGTACCCGCGACGGCTGAGTTTTCTCCCGTCAAGGAGCTCACCCTATTTCTTGACGGGTACATCGACAAGAAGAACTCGCTTGTTATTGCCGATGCGATTGTTTCCGCCACTGATGAACTTTCACTACCACTCGAACAGGCGGCTTTACTGCTCGCGGCGATGGTGGAACAGGAATCGGATTTTAGGGTTGATTGCGTTGGAGACAATGGCCGCGCGATCGGGCTGATGCAGTGGCATTATCGCACCTGGGGCAGGATTTACGCTCCTGGGCTTGGGTGCGCTGATTTCTTCAACCCGCACAACAATGTCGATGTTGGGGCTGCCATTCTCAACCGCTATCATCCCAAAGACAATATGTGGCTAGCCGTCGCTCGGTATCACGGAGACCATCGGCTGAGTCGTTACGCCCGCAGCGTGGAGAACCGATATCACAGACTGCTTGTCCTATGGACATCGAGGGAACAATAGCACGATGGGATATTCTCCTAAGAATATGAAACGCCTTGAAGTGGAGAAAGCGATGGAGGCGATCAAGCGCAAGCTTGCTGTGATTCATGAACACGAGCGAGCGATTCAAGTTCTCAAGGCAGAGATAGCTCGCTTGCGTAAGAAGACCGAGGGGGCAGGAGGGAACAATGATCTACTCATCCAGCGACGACACTACTGCCGGAGGTAAGGACGATGCCTGATATGGGATTCACACGCCTTAATTGTAAGCTGATACTGGTTGGGGGCAAGACGCGCACGACACGGTTAATGCGTAGCGATTATTGGCTCTGCTTGCACAAGGGAAGCACGATTAGAGCCTATGCAGCCGGCAGGCCGTGGACAAAGCGCGTTTATGTGGCAGAACTTATGGTGGATGAGGTCTGGCGCGGGACGGGCAAGGAGTTTCAGCAATATGCCCAACGGGCACCCCACTGCCAGCGGGAGGGTTATCCGATTCTCTCCATAGATGAATGGCAGCAGCGTTTCGAGAAACTGGTTGGCGTGCAGGGGGTCTTTGAAGGCGAAGCCTACCGGTTGATGGTGGTGGATTTTACACTAACCAAAGGAGTTACCTACAGCCGGCAGGTCGGTGCTCTTGTAAAGGGCAAGAAGCGCGATGATAACCGATAACGACACGATGTATGTAGGTGTTGACCCCGGCTATGCGGGGATGGCGGTTGCGGCGCTAACGGCTTCCAAGCTACTGATGAAGACATTCAAGACCGCTCCCGACAAGACCCCTCATGAGGACGCCGCGATCCTACGGGCGCTCGAGCTCCATCGCCAGGCGGTGAAGTGGATAGAAGATATGCATTGTCAGCTAGCCCGTGCAGCCATTGAGCGTTATCTGGTCTGGGGTGCCGAGAGTGTTCCTGCGGCGGAAGCGATAAACATCCAGGTTGGGATGTTCGCAAGCAGGTGGGCGGGGTTGGTGGTTTTGGTAACGCCCCGCCGTTGGCAGGTAGTCGTTCTTGGTAGGGACCGACTGCCAACCTCAGAACGGAAGGAGCTGATAAGGCTTTCGATTGAGCATCGGGGCGTTGTTATCCCCGATGGGGCGTTGGCAACCCCACACGAAATCGACGCGGCGGGCATTGCACTTTACGCAGCGCTTGGAGCGGAGGGGCCGCAACTATTTGATGGATAGGCGACGCGACAAGCTTGATGCTCTTGTGATGCCGCACTCTCAAGAGACAGAACAGGCGGTGCTTGGATCGATGATTGTAAGCCCCTTGAGCACAATCCCACTGGCGAAGGACTTGCTCCTGCTTGACGACTTCTATTATCCGTCGCATCAAATCATCTACGACGCCCTGTTGCAGCTTGACTTCAAGGAGATAACGCCCGACATTCTCTCGCTCGCCGATGACCTGAGAAGCCGGGGTCTGCTCGACCAAGTGAATGGTGAAAGCTACCTTACGGCACTGGTCTGCGTCACGCCAGACGCCTCTGCTTTCGAGTCGCACTGTCGTGTTCTAAAGCAGAAGGCGGGGCTTCGGCAGCTAATCGACCATTGCCGGCGCACCACAAGAGAAGCCTTTGCGGACGGCGCGAACGTGCTCACCGTTCTTGGCGAGATGGAGGACGGCGTCCAGCGGGTCTCTGCTCGGCTCCAGCGAACCGTGCAGGAAACACCCGTAGAAGCTATCAATAAGTGGATAAGCGAGTCTCTTGTTATTGGCGAGGACGGGCAACCGCATGGGCGCAAGCGGGCTATTCTGACTGGCTGGGGACGGCACGACGCCACCTTTGGCGGGTTCGAGCCGAGCGAATACATCTTGCTTAGCGGGAACCCCGGCGCCGGCAAAACAGCTTGGCTTCTAACCCTGACGCTCAACCTAGCGAAGCAAGACAAGCGGGTTGCATTTCTATCGTTCGAAATGTCCCCCTCGCGTCTCGCGGCACGCCTCTTTGCCCAGTGCAATGAGATTCCGCTGTGGAAACTATTGCATGGCGAGTTTGACATCGGTCGACTTTCGCGGTCGGATGCCCTGTGGAACCAGATAGAACTGCTGACGCCCAGTGCCACGATTCCTAGTCTTAAATCAGAAATCCGCAGGGTCGCGGGGAAAGGCGTCGAGGTTATCTTTGTGGATTATATCCAGTTGCTTGGCCAGAACAATGAGGAACTGATGGCTGTCTCGAAAGCACTCAAGACACTCGCCACTGAATGCGGCATGGTGGTTGTAACAGCTTCCCAGCTTACTAAGGAGGGGAAGCGCGGCTTATTCTCGGCAAGCGAGCTCTATGGGGCTTCGCTTGACAACGACCCCGACCGCATATACATCCTTGTTCCAAGTCGCGAGACGCCCGTCACGGAACGGTATCTCCCAGTAGAGCTTCGGGTTGTGAAGCATCGGGATGGGGCAACCGGCACACTTGCATTCTTGTTCGACCGCCGCTATGTGTGTTATTCTGAAACCGAGGAGGAGAGCTATGGCTAGCCCGACGCCCCTTGAATATCTAATGGGGCTTATTACCCGACACAGACAGAACCCAAAGCGTTTTCCTGCACGGGACATCTGCCTCGCCGAGGTAGTTAGGCATTGCAAGGTAAGCCGCCAGCGAGCGCAACAGGTCTTGCAGCGGCTTGTCGCCCAGGGGCTTATCGTTCACAAGAAGCGTGGTATGTATACCGTTGGCAACGAGGAGGAACCGAATGAGCCCGGTGGTTTATTTTGATGGTGGCGAAGCCGATATCTGGATAGAAGCGCATGTTCCGCTTATCGTCGGCGACAGCGCGGGCACCGGCAAGGTAGGTGCCTTCATTATTCGGGAAGTGTTTGGCATAGACTTCATGGAAGTGTGGCGTTGGCACACAAAAGGAGCTTGCGATGTCGCCAGAGAATAAGCCGCCATCCAAATACCAGGTGAAGGAGACGATTGCCCCATTACGGCAACACATGCACGAAATCGCCGAGCATGCGGGGTCTGTTGACCAAGCTCTCCAAATGATGTGGGGGCTAAGCTTGGATGCGAAACAGCATCAAATTCTTACGGCTGGGCTCTATCTGTTTTATGAGCGTCGGATGAGTTATCACCCAGAAGACCCAATGCGGTTGATCGCCTATATCGAGCAGCTCAAGGCCGCGAGGGTGTCTTGGCAATCCCAGATTGGGATCAACCTCTTTGGCGAGAGTGCGTGGGCGCCGAGCACGGAGTGTATCCTGCCCTGGGGCCCCAACCCAGGACCCGTAACCGCGTTCTTTCCTCGATTCCCCCATATTCCCGTTGTTAAGAAACCCCGGACTGTTCCTGAGGAGCGCCGGCGTCCCGAATGGTGCTTGCGCTGCGCAACGGTGGCGATTCAGATGGCCGAGGGCGGCAGGATACGGTCAATGGGTGATATCTATCGCGTGCAAGGGCAGATAGGCACACAGATGGTATCACAGTTCCGCCCGATTTGGGCACTTTGGGTTCTCGCCCACTATGGAAACAAGAGCGGGGTATT
>Ga0210049_1000940_pt1 | contig 26416 bp, 27 predicted proteins | sample CryGeyCG2014_300_2_FD_183964 | JGI IMG/M metagenome (GOLD analysis project Ga0210049, IMG submission 183964) | Groundwater microbial communities from aquifer - Crystal Geyser CG06_land_8/20/14_3.00 (SPAdes) (version 2) | ecosystem: Environmental > Aquatic > Deep subsurface > Groundwater | place... | reverse complement strand
CTGACCCCGGAAGACCAATTAACTTACGCTATTTTGCATCTCGAGCAAACCGACCAAGTGATTGATGACTATTCAGGTCATGGTTCAGCCTCCTATCAATTAGGGGCCTATTTTCCTGCTTCCGACTACGTACCGTACGCTTATTGGTACCGTGGCAATCGGCAGGCCCGTTTGAACGGGAGCAATCCGGGGTCTCGCTATTCTGACGATGGTGTTCGCGCTGGGGTGAAAGTTTAAAACCTTGAACTTTGATCTTTGAACTTTTTTTATTCTTTATCTTTTATCTCAAATTGTCGGCAAATTAACCGGGGACTGTCCCTCAAAACAAGCAGTCAAAAAGCCTTATCAACTCTAAACCATTAAGCAAAATTTAGGAAAGTAGTAAAAATAGTTCTAAATTTCTAATTTTATGCCCAAAGAACAAATTTTTGAAATTAAAAAACCAGGAAAACCAGAGGTGCCGGAAAAAGAAATTTCTCCGAAGATTTCTTGGTCCCCGGAAGCAACAAAACAAGGAGAAGAATTGGTTAGTCAAATTTCTTCTCTCAAAGAATCTTTGGACCAGGCAGAAGCAGCAGGAGACTTAAAAACTCAGGAAAAGATTTTAGACCAGATTACTCCTTTAACCGAGCGCTTGGAAGTTTTGGCTAAAGAAGAAGCCTGGCTTTTTGAGCAATTAACCCAGAAGGAATTAGCAGAGCAATATGAATCCCAAAAAAAGATCTTTGAAAAAGCCGGTATTCTTGAAAAACTCTCTTCAGGCGAAACGGGCATCAAAGGGATAGACAAGAAAGAATATGCTTTTCCCAAAATGGAAGAAATTTCCAAGCTGATGAGAGAAAATCAGGAAGTCCTCAAAACCAAAACAGAGCAGGGATTTACCAATCTGCTGATCGTGCCTTTTGGTATGAAACTTGATGATTTAATAGAAAGATACAAGCAAGTAATCCTTAAACATCACAAAGCAGGAAAACTCTTCGCCACTAAAAAAGAACCAAAAGAACCAGATAAACCTCTCGAGCTTGACGAAAAAGAGCCAGTTTGGGCTTGGGGCAAATACAAAAATGCTGACACAGAAGGAAAACTCGTTTATTACCCCAAAGAGTTTTCTCAAGAAAACCACCAAGGCAAAACCAAAAAGGAAATTCTTGAAAAAGAAGGCGCTTGGAATATTTTATTCATTGAAGACTTGCCTAATATTCCCAGAGAAGGAAAAGGGGAAACAATTGGCGAAAGAAAACAACTTGAAGCCAACAAAACTCCAAAAGAATATCTCAATGCCCTGCAAGATGAATCAATCTACCAAAATGAAACCGGCATGACGCCCGAGGATCAACTTGTTTACGCCCTAATCCATCTTGAACAAACCAACCAGGTGATAGATGATTATTCAGGTCATGGTTCAGCCTCCTATCAGCTAGGAGCCTATTTTCCTGCTTCTGGCGATGTGCCGGACGCGGACTGGAATCGTGACAACCGTCAGGTCTACCTGTACAGGTTCAGCCCCGGTGTTTCCAGTTCTGGCGGTGGCCTTCGGTCGGCGGTGAGAGTTTTAAAATCTTGAAATTTGATCTTTATTTTTTTTTATTCTTTATCTTTTACCTCAAATTGTCGGCAGCAGGTTTTTTATGAGTTGACCAGTCTGTTTTCGGTTAGATTATATATGAGTTAATGCGGAGTATTGACAAGTGTATTCTAAAAGCATGCAATTGTATGTATTAAGCATACAGCAATATGGTCTTAAAATTTACCAAAAATCAAACTTTAATTCTTGAGATTTTTTATAATCACCCCGAAAAATCGTATTATTTGCATGAAATCGCTCGGCTGATGGGCAAAGAACCCGGCGTTTTCCAACGAGATATTAATAAATTAGCAGAAAATAAAATTTTAATAAGCGAGTATAAAGCAAACAGCCGTTTTTTTAGATTAAACCAATCCCATCCCTTTTTTCTCTAGGGCCAGTCCCCAAAAACAAAGGTTAAAAAATTCAGATCACTCCTTTATTATTTATCAATTTTAAAAAAGTGGCACGATTTTGATTAAAAATGTAGGTTAAGAAAAATGTTTAAAATAAATTGACATAAAAAACATAAGAGATAAAATAAAGAAATGAGAAATTTTAAATTTTAAATTTTAAATTAGTTAGAGATATGTTGAATTTAAAAGCAAAATCAAGAAAATTATTAGGGAGGAAAGTTAAACAATTGCGCAAAAAAAGCCTTATCCCTGCCATTGTTTATGGTCATAATATAAAGTCAAGCCCGATTGAGGTTAAGAACGAAGCCTTTAAAAAAATATTAGGCGAAGGAGGGGAGAGCAGTCTTGTAAATTTAGAAATCGATGACAAGAAACCAATTTCTGTGCTTATTCATGATTTAAGTTATCACCCCCTGACTTCAGAAATTATCCATGTCGATTTTTATCAAGTTAAAGCTCACGAGAAACTTACTGCAGAAATTGAGTTTAAGTTTGTTGGGGAGTCGCCAGCCGTCAAAAATCTAGGTGGAATTTTAGTTACCCCTTTTAAGCGCGTTAAAGTTGAATGTCTTCCTCAAGATTTAGTCCACGAGATAGAAGTTGATCTTTCTCAGTTGATTAATTACGGAGATGAAATTAAAATAAAAGATCTTAAAATTCCCCCAAAAATAAAAATTCTTGAGGGGTTAGAAATAGTTGTTGCTAATGTCGAAGAGCCACGAAAAGAGGAAGAAGTGGCTAAACCTGAGGTTACTCCTGAGACCGTAGAAGTTGCAGAAGCTGTGGCACCAGTAAAGGCGAAAGAAGCTGTTGCTGAAAAAAAAGAACCCGCCTTCGCTCAGGCTTCGGCGGGCAAGGAAAAGAAGCCGAAGGAGAAAAAGAAATAAGAACCTGCTCGCTTCGCTCGCAGAACCTTGAAATTAAATTTACTATTTAAAATTAACGCTAAGGTAATTTAATTATAAAAAAATATAATAACAAAAAAGTCCTTTTTTAGGGGCTTTTTTAATTTTAGAACGTTGAAGTGGTGTCATTAATCATTTTATCTAAATTTCCATTCATAATTTCTTCTAAATTATGCCAACTTTTATTAATACGGTGATCAGTCACCCTGCTCTGAGGAAAATTATAAGTTCTTATTTTTTCTGCTCTCATTGCTTTGCCAATCTGGAGACGTCGAGATTCACCTAATTCTTTCTCTTGTTTTTCTATTTTTTGAGAAAGAATTTTGGCGCGCAAAAATTTAAGCGCTTTTTCTTTGTTTCTTTGTTGAGAACGTTCGTCCTGGCAGCTGACTACTAAACCAGTTGGTTTGTGAAGAACTCTGACGGCTGATTCAACTTTTTGGACATTTTGGCCGCCGTGACCAGAGGCTCTAAAAGTAGAGATTTCTAAATCCTCTGGTTTTATTTTTATTTCAACTTCTGAAGCTTCCGGTAAAACAGCAACTGAAACGGTTGAAGTGTGAATTCGGCCGCTTTTTTCAGTGATTGGAATTCTTTGAACGCGGTGAACCCCACTTTCAAAACGTAATTTGGCAAAAACGTCTTTTCCTTTTACTCCGAAGATAATCTCTTTAAATCCATTAAGAGAACCTGGGGAAGAACTTAAAATCTGAACTTGCCAATTATTTTTTTCGGCAAAACGCGAATACATCCTAAATAAATCAGCGACAAAAAGACTGGCTTCTTCTCCGCCAGCGCCAGCTCTAATTTCAATGATTACACCTTTGTCCTCCATAATTCCGTTTTGAGAAGAAATTTTTGCAATTTTCGATTCTAAAATTTTTTTCTTTTCTTCTAAGGTTTTTAATTCTTGTTCTATTAGATTGATCATTTCTACCTCTTTTTCTTTTTTAAACAATTCTTTTGTTTCTTTTATTTTCTTTTCGGTTTCTTCTAAAGAAATTGCCAATTCTTTTTTTTCTTTAAGCCCTTTATATTTTTGCGAAAAATCTTTAAACCTTTTTTTGTCCTTCAAAATTTCAGGATTATTCAATTCCTTTTCTACCTCTTCAACTTCCTTCTCGAGATTTTGTAAATCTATGAGTTGCTTCATAATTGACATAAATTATCTTAATGTTAAAATTATAAGAACCTGGCTTCGCCAGAACCTTGAAATTAAACTTTTATCCAAATTTAACATTGAGGTAGTTTAATTATAGCATAAATAAAAGAGAAAGTCAATTAATTCTATTTATGGATTTGTCTCTTTTTAATTATCATTTACCTCCAGAGCTTATTGCTCAGGAGCCAAAAGAGCCGAGAGATCATTCTCGTCTTTTAGTTTTAAAAAGAGTTACTAGTGAGATAATTCACAAAAAATTTTATGAGATATTAGACTTTTTAACTGATCAAGATGTTTTAGTTTTTAATAACAGTGAAGTGGTAAAAGCGCGTTTGATTGGTAGGAAAGCCTCTACTGGCGGCAGGGTGGAAATATTATTAATTCGACCTTTTAACAAACCAATTTTTGATTTTGTCTCTTGGCCAAACAAATGGTTCGTCATTGGCAAGCCAAATCTTAAAAAAGGCCAAGTGATAGAATTTGGAGAAAGAGGTAATGATGTTTTGATTGGAAAAATAGAGATTGACAAGAAGAAGCCCTCCTGCGCTAAAGCTTCGGAGGGTCAAGAGAAAAAAATAATTGTTTTTAACAAAAAAGGAAAAAATTTAAAGCAAGAAATTTTAAAACTAGGTCAAACTCCTTTACCTCCTTATATTAAACATCCGACCCCCTCTTCTTTTAGAAATTATCAAACGATTTATGCAAAATATAAAGGCTCTATCGCGGCGCCAACCGCTGGTTTTCATTTCACTGAAAAAATTTTAGATAAACTTAAAGAAAAAGGAGTTGCCATTGAATATCTGACCTTGCATGTCGGCCCAGGAACTTTTCTACCTTTAAAAGTAAAAGAAATTGAAAAACATCAAATGTATCCTGAATATTTTTATCTTTCTCCTCAGGTCGCTCAAAGATTAAATAAAGCTAAAAAAGAAAAAAAAAGGGTCATCACGGTTGGGACCACGGTCACTCGGGTCCTAGAGTCTTGTGCAGGCGCTTCGGATGGTTTTTTAAAATCAAAAAGAGGACAGACTAATCTTTTTATTTATCCTGGATACAAATTTAAATTTGTTGATGCTTTATTGACTAATTTTCATCTTCCTTATTCTACTTTATTAATGCTTGTTTGCGCTTTTGCTGGCAGAGAACTGGTTTTAAAGGTTTATAAAAAAGCAATAGAAGAAAAATACCGCTTTTATTCTTTTGGTGATGCAATGTTTATTCAATAACCCCCCTTTTATGCTTTTGCATGTTTGTTGCGCTTCTTGCGCTTTGCCAATTATTAAACATTTTTTTTCGGATTTACCCCCACACCAAAAATTTTGGTGTGGGGGGTTAAAAGAAGAGGATATAGCTTTGTATTTTTTTAATCCAAACCTTTTTAAGGAAGAAGAATATCTAAAACGTTTAAAAGAAGTAGAAAAAATAGCCTCTATTTATAAATTGAAACTTTACTCTGAAAAATACAATCATAACCAGTGGTTGAATTTTATTAAAGAAAATTTGCCTCGACCTCCAGATGAATATCAAGAGAATGATGAGCGCTGTCTTGTTTGTTTTAAATTTCGATTAAACCAGACAGCTCTTTTTGCTAAGACTCATGGTTTTTATGAATTTGCGACGACTTTAAGTGTTAGTCGTTATAAAGATGTAAAATTTATTAATCAGTACGCCAAATCTTTGGCGAAAAAATATGGTTTGAAATATAAAACATTTTCTTTAGATCAACAAAAAGCCCATCAAACAGGAATTAATCTTTCTAAAAAATATAATCTTTATCGCCAAAAATATTGTGGTTGTGAATTTTCCCTGCCCGCACCTTCGGCCTGATGCTGATTAAACCCAAAGGACTTTTTGTTTTGTTGGACATTGGCTTCATTAAAAAAAGCTTTTTTATAATAATCGGCTCAAGCGTCTGGCAGGCGGGTCTCCGTTGACTATAATGTAATCGATGATAAAATAAGAACCTGCTCGCTTCCTGCCTCGCCGGCAGGCGGGCGCTCGCAGAACCTTGAAATTAAATTTACTATTTAAAATTAACGCTAAGGTAGTTTAATTATAAAAAAATGGACAGGTTTCTTAAAATATTTAGTCGTTTACTTTTAACAGGCTTACTTTTATTTGAGTTTTTAAATTATTTTAGAATTTTAAACTATAATTTAGATTTCACTTGGTTAGGGTTGATTATTACTGGCCTATATATCTGGTTAATACTTGAAACAACTTCTTTTTTTCTTAAAAAATTCTGTGGCAAGTCAATGAGTGGTTGGGTGATGATAATAGCGACCATCGCTATTTATGTCGATGCCCTCGGAGATATTCTTCATTTTTATAGTCAGTTTGGCTGGTGGGATCGAATAGCTCATCTGACCGGCGGAGGAGTAGCGGCGACAGGTTTAATATTTTATGTTGTTTGGAATCTTTGTCGCTGTCGAAAAATAAATATTGGCCTTTTTGGAATAAGCTTTATTTCTTTAGCGTCAGCCACGCTTTTAGGCTCAATGTATGAGATAGAAGAATATTTGGAAGATTATTTTACTGGTTCTCACCGACTCGGCGATGGTCTGGATACAGCTGAAGATTTGATGTTTAACATAGTTGGCGGTCTGGTAGTCTTGTCAATAATAGTTATTTATTTAAAAATTAAAGAAAAGCGTTCAAATACCGCTCTAATCAAAATTAAAGGCAATTATAAATAATGGGGTTGGTTATAAATTTTGCCGAAGGTGGGACTCGAACCTCCGCCTTCGCTAGAGAGCTACGGCGGACGAGAGAGCCTTTATTCGACCGACTCCTGCCCTCCGTAGTTTTAACGAAGGAGGGTGCCGAAGGTGGGACTCGAACCCACAAGAGATTTCTCTCGCTGACTCCTGAAGCCAGTGCGTTTACCAATTTCGCCACTTCGGCTTAATTTATTTTTTTAAAAAAGTTTTTAATAATTTTATATTTTCTTTTAAGACAAGGAACTTTTGGATTTGGATATATTTTAGGTAGCAATTTGAGAGAGTTTTTTTTGGCAAAGGTTAAACGAAATTCTCTAGTTGCATGTTCAAGAAAACCATGAATACTTAAAAGAGAATTTATTTTTTGTTGTAGCCATTTCAGATGACTAAGACTCGCTGAGTAAAAGATGGTGTAAAGTCTTTGGCTGTTTGGATATACTGGGTCCTGAAATTTGCGGATACAACCATCTCCATCTAAATGACCGCGCAGAAAGTCAAAAAAGTATTTGTTAGGAATCTTTAAGACACCAACCTTTTTTGTTTTATTAGGCATCAATCCAATATTAAGCAACCACTTATATAGAATAACATTTCCAAATTGAACATGATAAGAGCTCTTTTCCCCTGTATAACCACTAAACTTCGATGCGATTTTATTATTGATTCCTAAGCATTTTTTAAAAGTATTTAGTAATTGTATGTCATTTGAAGTTATATCTAAATGTCTACCATCAATTGATAAACTGCCATCGGTAGTAAGTAATCCAACGGCATAAGCAACTTCAGGAGTCCATTCAATAGGTTTACTTTTCGATTTCATAAATATTTTAAATTAGTGTGTCTACCAATTCCACCACTCTGGCTTATAATTAAACTACCTTAGTGTTAAAGTTTAAATCAGAAGTTTAATTTCAAGGTTCCTGAGCTTCGCCAAGCGGCGAAGCGAAGGGTTCTTATTTTTTTTTGCTTCTTTTTGTCTTTATATACCACTTTTCAATCTCATTAAACCTATCTTCTGGGTAATTAATTTTTTCTATACTTACTCCTTTTACCTTTTTATTAATCAAATAATTATAGTTGATGCTGTATAAAGAGATAGCTGGCATTTCTTTTAAAATTATTTTTTGAAATTCATCAACATATTCTTTTTTATTTTTTTCATCAGTTGTCAATTTATATTTTTCTAATAATTCATCTGCCCTTCGATTGCTAAAGCCAGAAATATTCAAACCGCTTTCTATCTGTGAAGAATGCCAGAGAGGATAAGGGTCAGCATCAAATTTAGTTAGAACAGTTAAGAGGATCACCTCAAAGTTTCTTTTTTCAATTAAATCTTTTACTTCAGAAGGTTTAATAGTCACCAGTTTTGTTTTGATCCCAAAATTTTGCCATTCTTTTATAAGGAGATCTGCCACTTTTTGAGAAAGAGGATCTTCAATAATAGTCAAAGAAATTTCGGATAAAAATTTTTCTTTTTCAAAAATTTTTTTGGCTTCTTCAGAATTATAACTGGAGCCATTAATAATTTTTCCTTCTTCTGCCAGAGCTTCTTTTAAAATTTTATCTTTTGGAGTTAAATAAGAGAGAGCCTGTCTCATTTCTCGCGATTTAAGGGGGGATTCTTTTTTAAGATTGAAAAAGATGGCAGTGAAAGAGGGGAGAGGAAAAGAGTAAAAAGTTAATTCTGGAAATTCTTGCGGCTTAAAAATTTCTTGAGGGGGAGTAAAGCCCAAAGCATCAATTTCTCTTTTTGTCAGAGCGTCAAAAGCGCTTTTAAGATCAGGATAAATCTTTAAAATAATTCTTTCAATAAAAGGCTTTTCTCCATAATATTTTTCATTTCGTTTAAGAAGATAAGATTTTTTTTCTTCTTCTTTTTCTATCTTGAATGGGCCGGTCCCGATTAATTTTGCCCCATCTTTAGGTTTAATACTTAAGGTAAAAATAGAAAGCCTATCTTCAAAAGATTTTTCAGAACTGACTCTTAAACAATTAGGGGTAATTTTTTTTATTACATTTAAATCAATGAAATTTTCTAATTTTTTTTCTTTGGCTGAATTGAAAGTAAAAATTACATCATCAATCGTCACTTTTTTGTCATTATGCCAAAAAGCATCCCGAAGGCAAAACTGAACAGACTTTTTGTCTTGCTCGATTTTAAAATTTGAAGCTAAATCTGGCTTTAGATTTAAATTACTCTCATATTTTAGAAGTCCAGAATAAACCAAACGAGTCAAGACAGATTCAGGTTCACCAACTATTCCTTCAGCATATTCTCCGCCGACAGCAGGTATAATCTCTAAATGGAAAAAATAGAAAAGTATTAAAAGCAAAATTAAACTGGTGAAAAAGAAAAAGAAAGAGATTTTTATTTTTCTCTTTTCTTCATTAGTCAAAAATTTAGGGAGATATTTGAGTTGTTTTAGATTCGGTATTTTTTTTTCTTGAATTTTTCCAATTGTTTCTTGTTCTAATTCAACTCCAGAATGTTTTGGGGGATAGTTTTTAAACATAAATTATTTAGCAAGAAAAATTCGGAGTAGGCCCATTAGCAAAAAAAGAACACCCAAAACAATAGTCGAGACAAAGATAGTTTTTTCTAAACCTCTTCGTGTTTGATAAATTTCTCCTCTGCCGCCAAAAATACTAGAGAGCCCGCCTCCTTTTGCTTGAAAAAGAATAGAAGCGACCAGAAGGACAGAAACAATTATTTGAAGAATACTAAGAATTTTCATATAATTAAATTACATTAGCGTTAATTTTAAATAGTAAATTTAATTTCAAGGTTCTGCGAGCGAAGCGAGCAGGTTCTTATTTTTTTATTATACTATAATATCAAATTTTGACAAGAGAGAGAAGAATGATATAATAAAGTTAGCTAATACTTAATTTAAATACTTTTTGAGTTTTTTATTTGTGTTTTTTATATTTTATTTTTTATATTTAATATATTTTTGTGCCGCCATCGTCTAGTGGTCAGGACACGTGGTTCTCAGCCACGAAACCAGGGTTCGACTCCCTGTGGCGGTAAATTGGGTTCTTGTTTAAAAAATTAATTTTGATATAATATAATATATATGGAGATTCCTAAGTTCGAAATACCTACTCCGACAAAAGAGAAGGCCCCTGAGACAGAGGCAGGGCCTCATTTTGAGCTTGAAGAGAAAAAGACAAAATGGGAAAAATTTAAAGCCGCGGAAGAAAAGGAGCCAAAAATTCCTCCTTCAAGTACCGCTGTTTTAAGTACTCAATTTCGTCCTTTAACTGAGGAGGAGATTGAAAGAGAAATAGAGAAGATTCTTTCTGAAAATTTAGACGAGATTTATCAGGGGCTGCCAGCTAATCTTAAAGAGCAATTTAAGAAGAGAGGAGATGAAACTGTTTCAGAAATTAAAAAAATTATTTACAAAACGAAAATAGTTATTCGTAAAATTTTTAACTTAATAAAAAATTGGTTAAAAATAGTTCCTGGCATAAATAAATTTTTTATAGAGCAAGAAGCAAAAATAAAAACCGCTAAAATTTTAGCTTTAGCAGAGAAAACGAAGAGAAAAAGATTATAAGTTATAAGTTATAAGTTAATTAAGGTATGTTAATTTGTCTGCCTCTTGAAGGAAAAAACATAAATTCTTTACTCGCTGTTCAATTTGAAGAAGCAAAGTATTTTTTATTAGTTGATGATGAAACCGAAGAGACAGAGATAGTAAAGAATTTAATTAACAGGGACGAAACTGTTTATTTAGTGGCGGCTAAAAAGCCGAAAGTGATTATCACTGGCAATCTCTTACCCGCTTCTTTTGATTTTTTACAGGCGTCTGGAGTAAAGATAATCTCCGGAATTTATGGCCAAACCGGGAAAGAAGCTTTTGATAATTATGAAGAGGGAAAATTCAAAGCAGTCAAGACCCATAAAGAAACAGCTAAAGGTAAACTTTTGTAGCGAGATTTCCGCCGAAAGCGGACCCGCCTCTGGCGGAAAAGATTTTTGTTGAAAATTCATTGAAAATTGATAATTGATAATTGAAAATTATTTATATGTCTTATTTTTTTGAAACACCATTAGGAGCAGTTTCGATTAATCAAGAAGTAATTTTAGTAATTTTAGGAGTTGTTATTTTTTTTATTATTTTCTTTTTCTTTAAGGCGCATTTTAAAAGAAAAATGGCTATTAAATATAGTTTGGACAAGGTTTTTCTTTTAGTTACCTTACCACCCGAAATGACCGAAGAAGAAAAGAAAAAGACAATCGAAGATCTGCTCGCCCCGACCGAAAACTTTTTTGACAATGTAGCTGGTTTGCACGCTCAAAGAGGGATCAAAACAGGTTTTTTGGGCCGAAGCGACCATTTCTCTTTTGAAATATTTCTTGACAAAGATGGCTCTATCGCTTTTTATGTGGTCACCCCAAGATATTTACAACAATTTTTTGAAGAGCAAATTCATGCTCAATATCCTAATGCTAGTATTGAAGAAACAAGTGAATATAATGCTTTTCTTGAAGAAGGAGAGGTCTCCGCTGCTTATTTACACTTATTTCAACCCTGGGTTTTGCCAATAAAAACTTATAAAAAATTAAAGACAGATCCTTTAGAATCTATTGTTAATTCTCTGGCTAACATAGAAAAAGGTAATAAAGCTACGATTCAAATTGTGGCTCATTCTGCCAAAGGCGAGTGGCACAAAAAAGGGGCAAAAATTGCTCAGGAAATGAAACAAGGAAAAAAATTTACTGAAGTTGATAGCAGCAGAAAAAATATTTTTTCTAAAATCATTAAAGAAATTAAAGAAGCAACTTCAACTCAACCTAAAAAACCTACTGAGGAAGAGAAAAAGATTTATCAACTTTCGCCCATGGAAGAAGAGATGGTAAAAAGTTTAGAAGAAAAAGCCTCTAAAGCCGGACTTGATATTAACCTAAGAATTCTTGTTTCTTCGCCAAACAAGCAAAAAGCGGAAATGTGTCTGGGCAATATCCTTAACTCTTTTGCTCAATACGCAATTTATCATTATGGCAACGGATTCGTGCCAGTTAAAACAACCGCGAAAAAATTTATTAAAAATTTTATTTATCGAAATTTTGAGGAAGCAAAAAGTTTTATTTTAAATTCTGAGGAAATGACAAGTGTTTTTCATTTTCCTTTACCAACACTTAATGTGCCAAGTATTAAGTGGTTAGTGGCTAAAACCGCGCCCGCGCCGCTCGGCATGCCGACGGAAGGACTAATTTTCGGTCATAATCTTTATCGAGGCAATGATAAAATAATCAGAATAAAAAAGAATGACAGAATGCGCCATGTCTATACAGTTGGTCAAACAGGGACTGGTAAATCAACCATTCTTTTAAATATGGCAGTTCAAGATGCCATTAATGGCGAAGGATTTTGTTTGATTGACCCACATGGTGATTTAGTTGAGGCAGTTTTAGGCAATATACCTCAAGAAAGAGCTGATGACGTTATTCTTTTTGAACCAGGATTTATCGAAAGGCCAATGGGTCTTAATTTGCTTGAGTATGACGAGAAATATCCGGAACAAAAAACTTTTGTGATTAACGAGATGATTGAAATAATGGACAAACTTTATGATTTAAGGACAACCGGCGGACCAATGTTTGAACAGTATATGCGCAACGCAATGTCGCTGGTAATGGCTCATCCTGAGTCAGGTTCTACCCTAATGGAGGTACCAAGAGTTTTAGCTGATCCAGATTTCAGGCATTACAAAATTGATCATTGCGCTAATCAGGTGGTCAATGATTTTTGGATTAAAGAAGCGGAAAAGGCTGGCGGAGAATCGGCTTTGTCTAATATGACCCCTTATATTACCTCCAAACTCAATCAATTCACAGCCAATGATATTATGAGGCCAATTATCGGTCAGCAAAAAAGCGCTTTTAACTTAAGAGAAGTGATGGATCAAGGAAAGATTTTACTCGTTAATTTAGCTAAAGGTAAAATTGGCGATTTGAATGCTTATTTACTTGGTTTAATTATTGTTAGTAAAATTTTAATTTCTTCTCTTTCTCGCGGAGATTTGCCGGAAACACAAAGGAAAGATTTTTATCTTTATATCGATGAATTCCAAAATTTTATCACCCCTTCGATTGCCGCGATTTTATCTGAGGCAAGAAAATATCGTTTAAGTTTGAATGTCGCTCATCAGTATATTGGTCAATTAGTTAAAGACGGTCAGACCCAGGTTCGTGATGCTGTTTTTGGCAATGTCGGAACAATAATTTGTTATAAAATTGGCGTGGAAGATGCGGAATTTTTAGAAAAGCAGTTTGCGCCAGTTTTTAACGCTTACGATTTGATCAATGTGCCAAAATTTAATGCTTATATCAAAACAATGGTTGATAATCAGCCGATGAGAGCATTTTCAATCATGACTTATCCACCCAAAAAAGGAAACGAGGAAAAAACCAAATTAATCAGAGAATTAGCGCATCAGAAATATGGGAGAGCAAGAGAAATAGTGGAGAATGAAATAGCCGAAAGATTTAAAGTATGATAATTTATGTTAGTTTTATATCGCAAATATCGGCCGCAAAAATTTTCTGAGGTGGTTGGCCAAGAAGAAACTGTAAAAATTTTGAAAAATGAAATTAAGCAAGACAAACTTGCTCATGCTTATTTATTTGCCGGACCACGTGGGGTAGGAAAGACAACTTTGGCCAGGATTCTGGCCAAAACAGTTAATTGCGCTAACCGAAAGAAAGAAGAAACAGAACCTTGCAATAAATGTCTCTCTTGTCAGGAAATTTCGGGGGGGAAAAGTTTTGATTTAATTGAAATTGACGCTGCTTCAAATCGAGGGATAAATGAAATCAGAGAATTAAAAGAAAGAATTAGATTTTTGCCAACCATGAGTCGCTACAAAGTCTTTATTATTGATGAATGTCAGATGCTGACGCCAGAGGCCTTTAACGCGCTTCTTAAAACCTTAGAAGAACCGCCGAGTTATGCAATTTTTATTTTAGCTACCACTCAAGTTTATAAATTGCCAGAAACCATTATTTCAAGATGCCAAAATTTTAATTTTACTAAAATTTCTTTAGATAAGATAGTTAAATATTTAAGAGAAATTGCTAAAAAAGAAAATATAAAAATTTCTGAAAAAGTTTTAAAAACCGTTGCTTATCGTTCAGAAGGCTGCGTTCGTGACGCTTTAAGCCTCCTCGGACAAATTTTTGCTTTGAAAGGCGAAGAAATTATGCCTAGAGAGATTACACTTGAAGAAGCTGAGCTTGTCATCCCGCCAGCCCAACTAAATTTAGTGATCAAATTTTTTGATTGCTTGATAAAAAAAGAAAAAGGAGCCGCGATAGAATCGATTAATAAATTATTAAGCGAGGGAGGGGATCTTGAACAATTTATTACTGACCTGATTGATTTTTTAAGAAAAGTGCTTCTTGAGAAGGTTGGCGTTTTAGATGAAACTTATAAAGTGCAACTCGACGAGGAATCAAACAAAAATTTAACTAAATTAGCGGAAGCCGTTGATTTTAAAGAGTTGGTGGGGATTATTGAAAGATTTATTAAAGTTAAAACAGGTTTTGAATATAACGAGATTCCTCAACTACCTGTTGAATTGGCGATTTTAGAAGTTTGTCAAGGGTAAAATAAATTTATGCTTAAAGAAGATGAATGTCTTTTAAAGCAGGTCAAAGAAAACAATAGATTAAATATTTTAGAACAAGATTGGGGGGAAATAAAACCTTTATTTCCAGTGACTTCTGGAGGACTTCAGCCATTAATGATACCTGAATTAATGAAAATTTTTGGTCATGATATCATTTTGCAATTTGGCGGAGGAATTCATGCTCATCCAATGGGCACAAGAGCAGGCGCTTTAGCGTGTAGGCAGGCTCTCGAAGCAACGCTTAAAGGAATTTTTTTAAAAGAGGCAGCGAAAAAATACAAAGAGTTAAAAGCAGCGATTAATAAATGGGGATTGATAAAATAAAAATGTATTGCGGGGTCGTCTAAAGGTATACATTTTTTTGATTTTATGCTATACTTAAGTAATGGCGAGATGTAGGCTTTGTAAAAAATATTTTGGGATTATAACAAATACCCATCTTACTTCCAGTCACGGATATACTCTTAGGGATTATACTAAAAAATTTGGCACAAAAAATTGCGGTTTTATTTCACCCAATCTTTTACCAAAAACCGACTCAAGATTTAAAAAATGGAAAAAAAGTTTGAAAAAAAGATCAGCCCCTTGGAGTAAGGGATATACAAAAGAAACTCATCCTAGCGTTTTAAAAATTTCAGAGACATTCCGGAGAAATAAAATCGATAATTTTAAAAAGTGGCGTGTCAGAATGAGAAAATTAGGAAAAATTAAATCAAATTATCCGTCACTTAAACAAAATGGAGACTTGGCTGAGTTAATTGGAGCACTTCTTGGAGACGGAAACATTTTTAAATTTCCACGAACGGAAGCTTTAACCCTTGCAAGTAATGCTAAGAATAAAGGATTTATACAAAGATATTCTTCACTTATCCAAAAGATATTTTTGAAAAAACCTAGAATTAATAAGCCTTATAGGGGTTGTGTAAGAATTAGACTTTACGAAAAAAATTTAAGCAAAAGATTAAATTTCCCGGCAGGAGCTAGAAAAAACCAAAATATAAAAATTCCTTTATGGGTGTTAAAAAATAGAAATTTTTTAATAAAATACCTTAGGGGATTATATGAAGCAGAAGGAAGTTTTTGTGTTCATAAACCTACGTCTACTTATAAATTTCTATTTAGCAACAAAAATAAGTCGTTACTTAAAAATGTTTATCAATCTTTAAGGTTTTTAGGGTTTCATCCTCATGAAAGTAAAGACAAAATTCAGATTTCACGGAAAAAAGAAGTTTATAAAATTAAAGACTTAATAAAATTTAGACAATATTAATTTTGCGGGGTGGAGCAACGGTAGTCTCGTCAGACTCTGAATCTGAAGATCTTGGTTCGAATCCAAGCCCCGCAGTATTTCGTCATTTCGCTATGGAAAAAAATTTACACACTATCATTCAAAAATGGCCGAATTGCCTAGTGCTAGTTAGACACGGGAGGTCAATTTATAACGAAGAACGCGAGCTTATTAACCGTGGTATTTTGAAAACCTATACCAGAAATGTAAAAGATGTGCGTAACGCTGACATTCCACTGTCGAAGAAAGGCGAGGAACAAGCAAAAAAAACAGCTGAATTTCTTAAAAAGAATTACAAGTATTTTGATTTAATTTTCACTTCGCCCTTCAAGCGGGCATTTAAAACGGCACAAATTATTGCTAAAAAATTTCCGAAATCAAGATTTGTTATTGAAGAACGGATTCGTGAAAAAGAGTTCGGCGTTACCGATGGATTAACCACCGATGAAATAAAACAATTATTTCCTTACGAATATGAAAGAAAACAAAAAGAGAAGAAATATTATTACCGGCCGATTGGCGGCGAATCTTATCCCGATATTAATTTAAGAATTTAGTCATTTTTAACTTCAATAGTGCGGGAGTATCCGAAGACCAATATCCTTGTTGTTTCTCACTCAGCGGTGATGCTGGGATTCAGAAAAATACTTGAAAAGTTTACCGAAGAATAATTGCTTAAAATTGACAAACAAGATGACCTAAGGAATTGCGCAATTATTTCTTATCGATTTGAACCGAAACTTAAGCCAAAACCAAAATTAAAATTGGTAGTATTTTTAAAAATATTAATATTATGTGAGGTGAATCTATTATGAACAAATCCAAAAAAAGTTTTTCAACTGGAGAAGCTAAAAAAATCGGTGAAACACTTGGCGTCAATTGGTCCAAATTTAACGTTGAACAATTCAGAATGGGCATGGATGTAGAGCTAGAGCATGGAATGAGAGATCAACATACTAATGTGACTAATGATGATTCAATGATAACAGGTAAAATTGCTTTGGCTCATCTAAATGAATTTTCTGATTATTACACTCGATTAGATAAAATGGAAAAAGAAGCCGAAGGTTTTTTATGACCCATTCGATAAACTCAGGGTCATAGTGAGTATAATCGAACTATGAAAAAAATTGTTTTAGTAATTATTATTTTGATAGTTATTATTTTTGGTTTTTTTCTTTTATCTCCCAATTCTAGAAAAAATAAAATAAAAGAAGATATGAAATTAAGTGATAATCAAGACTTCAAAATAGAGGTTCTAAAAGAAGGAACCGGAGAGGGAGTTAAGAATGGTGATAAGGTAACCGTGCATTACGTCGGTACTTTAGAAGACGGAACAAAATTTGATTCGAGCGTAGACCGAGGCCAACCTTTTGTCTTCACTTTAGGAATTGGTCAGGTAATTAAAGGATGGGATTTGGGAGTTTTGGGTATGAAAAAAGGGGAGAAGAGAAAATTAGTAATTCCTTCAGAACTAGGCTACGGAGACATTGGCACGCCTGGCGGGCCAATTCCTCCAAAAGCAACCCTTATCTTTGAGATTGAACTTTTAGACATCCTTCGCTGACCCCGCTTCGCCAAAGCTTCAGCGAGGCGAGGGCTTCGGTCTGCCAAAGGAATTAATGAATAACAATTTACCACAAATTTTTATTTATTTGTATGATTAGTGAGCAAGTGAGGTCATAAGACCGAACGAGCTAAATTAGTAGTAATAAGTATATACATGAAATTTATAAAACTTGAAATGAATAAAATTATTGAGGTTTTGATAAAGACCAACGTCGCCATGACTGGCGCCTGGGGTTTTATTGGTCCCTTTTTTGCTGTTTTTGTCACTAAACAAATAGAAGATGGTAATTTGATGGTGGTTGGCATTGCCTCCGCGATTTATTGGCTGCTTAAATCTGTTTTGCAAACTCCGATTGCTAAACTTCTTGATAAATTACCTTCTGAAGATGACGACGCTTTTGCTCTTCTCATCGGCTCATTTTTAATTTCAATTGTTCCGTTTGGTTTTTTGATTTCGACGAAAGCTGTTCATATTTATTTTCTTCATATTCTTTTAGCTTTTGGCGACGCCTTACGTGTTCCTTCTTGGAACGCTATTTTTACTCGCCATATTGACAAGGGAAAAGAAAATAGAGAATGGGGTTTAAACAGTTCTCTGATGGGCTATGTTTTAGCTTTGACGACTTTGTCTGGCGGTTGGATCGCGGAAAAAATTGGTTTTCAGGGAGTCTTTATTTTTTGTGGGATAATTAGTATTTTGGGCAGTTTGTTTTGTTTAACTCTTTCTAATTATTTAAGAAAAATGCCGGGCGGACGGAAAACATTTAAAGAGTTTGTTGGTTATTTGCATGATGGCATTTTAGGCAGAGAAAAATAGGTGGGGTGGCTGAGCGGCCGAAAGCGCTCGACTTGAAATCGAGTAGACCAGAAATGGTCTCGTGAGTTCGAATCTCACCCCCACCGCCACGTAATAAATTTTTAATAAAAATTTAAACGTGGCTATCGCGTTTAAATTACGAAGTAATTTATTACGCGACGCCAATATTTAATAGACATTTTTTATGCTTAAATTGTTTAATACCCTGACTAGAAGAATTGAAGAGTTCAAATCAATTAAAAAGGGGAAAGTTGGCTTATACAGCTGCGGTCCGACTGTTTATAATTTTATTCACATCGGTAATTATCGAGCTTATATTGCAAACGACTTACTCAAGCGTTATTTGAAATATTTAGGCTTTAAAGTCAAACATGTCATGAATATCACTGACGTTGATGACAAAACGATTAGAGACAGTCAAAAAGCAAAAAAAACTTTAAAAGAATTTACAGATTTTTATTTAAAATTTTTTCTTGAAGACCTCGAGGATTTAAATATAGAAATGCCTGATGTCATGCCGAAAGCGACTGAACACATTGAAGATATGGTAAATTTGATTAAAAAAATAGAAAAAAAAGGCTATGCTTATAGAGTTAATAATTCTGTCTATTTTAAAATATCTAAATTTCCAAATTATGGCGAGTTGGCTCAACTTGATAAACAAAGTTTAAAACAAAATGCTGATAAAAGGTTGAATATAAAAGATGAATATGAAAAAGAAAATGTTAATGATTTTGTTTTATGGAAAGCGTGGGATGAAACAGATGGCGAAGTTTTTTGGCAGACGGCGATTGGTAAAGGGCGACCAGGTTGGCATATTGAATGTTCAGCGATGTCGATGAAATATTTAGGAGAGCATTTTGATATTCATAGTGGCGGCGTTGATTTGATTTTTCCTCATCACACTAACGAAATTGCTCAATCAGAAGCAGCAGCTGGTAAAAAATTTGTTAATTATTGGTTGCACAATGCTCATTTAATAGTTAATGGTCAAAAGATGAGTAAGTCTCAAGGCAATTTTTATACCCTCAAAGATTTGAAAGAAAAAAAATATAAACCATTACTTTTAAGAATCATTTTACTCAAAACCCATTATCGTCAAATTCTAAATTTCACTTTTGAAGAATTTGAGGAATCAAGGGCTATTGCTTTAAGATTAATTAATTTTTTGATTAATCTTGATTATGTTCAAAATAAGAAAAGTAATAATTTAAAGATTGATCATTTTATTGAGAGTTACAGAAAAAACTTTAAAAAAGCCATGGACAATGATTTAAATATCAGCCGAGCGTTTTCCGTTGTCTTTGATTTGGTGAATGAGATAAATAAATCAATAGCTCTGCTGACGGTGAGGCAAGCCAAGAAAATAAAAAACTTTATTTTTGAAATAGATAAAGTCTTTGGTTTTATTGAAAAATTATATAATGAGTATAAATCTCTTTTAGAGGAAAAAATTGAAGACAAGAAAATAAGGCAATTATTAAAAGAACGAGAAAAAGCCAGAGAGCGGAAAGATTTTAGAAAAGCAGATTTTTTAAGACAGAAGATAGCAGCTCAGGGCCTTTTAATAGAGGATTTAAAAGAAGGCTTTCTTTTAAAAGTCAAAGACCTCTACTATTAAAATATTTAAGTGCTATAATAGGGGATATGGAATATGGTAAAAAATTATTAACCTGGGAATTTTGGGAATCAAAAGAACAAAAAAAGACAACTGGGTGGTATACTATAATCGTTCTTATTTTTTTAGGCTTGTCTGTTAGCGCTTTATTTACTCAGAACTATCTTTTTTTGATTTTTTTGATTTTATTCTTTACAATTTTAGTGATTGAATGGAAACGATCGGCGGAAAAAAGGAAAATAGAAATTTTTGAAGAAGGAGTGGTTGTCGCGAATAAATTCTATGGGTGGGATGACTTAGAAACATTTTGGATTATTTATCAGCCACCTCAAATTAAAAAACTTTATTTAAATCCTAAGGGCGCTCTTAATTTGGAGTTTTCTGTTTCTTTAGAAGATCAAGATCCCCGGAAAGTCAGAAATATTTTAAAAGAATACGTGAAAGAAGATTTAGAGAGGAAAAACGAAACTCTTTTTGATTCAATTAGGCGCGGCTTAAAAATTTAGCCCCTCGTAGCTCAATGGATCCCGCACTAAAAATATATGCGCCTGTAGCTCAATTGGATAGAGCATCAGCTTGCGGAGCTGGAGATTATAGGTTCGAGTCCTATCAGGCGCACCATCCTACGCCAAGACTTCGGAATGGTAAACCAATAATTACTTCAAGACTAACCTGATCAATTTTGGTCTTCCGTAGCTTCAGCGAAGGAGACCTCTCCCAGCACCAGTAAGGAAATTGCAAGCGGTTTCGGTTCGCTTCGCTTCGCTCGGCGACTAATTTGTATTCAATTTTGGAGGCAAAAACGAATTGAAAGTTTTGGATTTGTAAAAGAAAATTTTTAATTATACAAGGTCAAAAGGCTATTCAATTTAATTAATAATTAAATAAAACAGTATGAATCAAAAAGGTTTTGTAAATATTATTCTTATAATAATCATAGTTCTTGTTGGTTTGGTAGGATATTTTGTGTCTGTCCGAAAACCGGAAGTTTCTACGATAACTTCAACGCCCCCGCCTTCAACTGAAAAAATTAAAGAATCAAATAGTGAAAAGGAGACTACCTCAACTCCATTACCTATAAGAGAACTAATCGAGAAACCGACTGACGAAACCGCTAACTGGGAAACTTATAGAGATGAAAAATATGGATTTGAGTTTAAATATCCAAAAGGGTGGTCACTGGGAAAAACTGGAGAAACTTTGGAGATTATTTGGCTAAATAGTCCAGAAGTATTATCAGGTGATGCTGAAATTTCACTTGTTATTAAAGAAAATGCATTAATAGAAAATATTCTACAAAAAGAAAAAGGTCTTGGCTGTTATAATATAATATCTGGGAATGAACTAGGAACCCAATGTACTTATTGTAATGTTAAAGAATCAAATATCTTAGTAGATGGATATAGTGGAAAAGAATTAACGAAAATAAACAAAGAAACCCAGTGTGTAGAAAGAGGTAACTGTGAGGAGGTATGTATTGATTATGGCGTAAAAGCAGTAATTTTCCAAAAGGGTAATAATGTTTTTGTTTTACATAGCAGTGGCGGCGAACCGTCAATAAAAGAAAATTTTGAAAAAATACTTCTTTCAATAAGTTTTAATGGTTATTAATGTTTTAGTTTAAATATTATTGAATATGATAGCGAAAGATGCAACCCATAGCTTTAGCGTAGGGTTGCAGAAATTTTATGATTAGAAAAAGTAAAAAATTTTGCGAGGATTGCGGCCTACCATCCACTCATCATCTCCAAACATGGTTAGACGAATTCACAAATCATTTTTCACCCCGCCTTAGATTGCCTCGAAAGATTGAAAAATTTTTTGATGTTTTGCTGGAAAAATTTTTCACTTTTTTCGGACTAGTCTCTTTAAGAAACGATTTTACTAGTTCTGATATTCAACTACGGAGTACTTGTTTTATTGACGAGTTTAGGAAACGGGGCGGATCAATCAAGGCGCTGCGCGGCCCCTTTGGCTATACAAATCACTTCCGCGCCGAAATAAATGACAAGGTTGTTCGATTTGAGAGTTTGCCCATTGCTGATTTTGTCAGTAAATACGACATACGGCTTGTTGATGATAAAGAGAAAACGAAATTACATCTTAGTCAAGGCAACTTTCCAATTGCCAAAGGAAAATCTTTTTGGTTTTGGCAAAAGAAAAAAGCTCTTAAATTTGGGAGAGAAAAACTCGGTTTTCCTTTGGTGGTAAAACCACGCAGCGGCTCCGTCAGCCGCCACGTGACGACGAATATCCAAGATTCTGAAAAATTGAAAATAGCGATTAAACAAGCTATAATTTATTCGCCAGCTTTTATCGTGGAAAGGGCTAGAAAAATCCAAAAAGAAAGATTTAAAAAAGAAAAAAGAAAAATTTTCACTAATGCTGAGATGTCTCCAAAAGATTTAGAAAAATTTTGCCCAATTAATCAAGAAGGAGAAAAACTGCTAAAAGCTGCGATTGATCAATTTGCTCTTTCAGGCCGCGCCTATCATCGGATCCTCAAAGTGGCCAGAACAATCGCTGACCTTGAAGAACAAGAAAAAATCACTTCAAAGCATTTAGCGGAAGCAATTAGTTATCGAGTGAAATTAGAGGAAGGGCTGATATAACACTGTTTCAAATCACAAAATTTATTAAACGATCTTGAACAAAGATAGTTTTTTTAATTTGTTTATTTTCTAAAAATTTCTGAATTTGGGGGCTCTGAAAAGCACATTTTTCTATCTCCTCTTTTAAAGCTCCTCTTTTAATAGTTATTTTATCTCTTAATTTACCATTGACCTGAATGATAATCTCTACTTCTTCTGATTTAGTTAATTCTCCGCGATAAACTGGCCACTTCTCTTCAAAAATGCTTTGAGATTCTTTTAATTTGGTGTGAATTCGGTGCCAAAGTTCTTCGGCTAAATGAGGCGCAAAAGGACAAAGCAAAAGAAGTAAAACTTCTAAATCTTTTGAGTTAACGGGGGTTTGCTCTATCGAAACGATATTCACATACTCCATTAAGCTGGAGATGGCTGTATTAAATTTAAAATTTAAAATATCTTCAGTCACTTTTTTAATTGTTCGATGTCTAATTCTTTCTAAAGAATTATTTTTTCCACCTTCAGTGGATCCACCGTAGCCTTTAGCGGAGGCGGATAACCCTCTTTCAATAACTATTTTTTTTACTCTTTCTAAAAATCTCCTGACACCCTCAATGCTCTTGGCGCTCCAAGGAATGGCTCCTTCGAAAGGACCCATAAACATTTCATAAACGCGTAAAACATCAGCTCCATATTTTTTAACTATTTCATCAGGATTAATTACGTTTCCTCGCGATTTAGACATTTTTTCTCCATCCTCTCCCAAAACCATGCCCTGATTTCTTAATTTTAAAAATGGCTCCGGGAAAGAAACAGCACCGATGTCATAAAGAAACTTATGCCAAAATCTGGCGTAGAGCAAATGAAGCACTGCGTGCTCAGCGCCGCCAACATATAAATCAACTGGTTGCCAATATTTTTCTTTCTTTTTACTAATCAATTCTTTTTTGTTCTTCGGATCAGCATAACGTAAATAATACCAGCAAGAACCAGCCCATTGAGGCATAGTATTTGTTTCTCGGCGAGATTTAGCGCCACATTTCGGACAACGAGTTTTAACCCATTTTTTAATATTGGCCAAAGGTGATTCACCAGTGCCGGTTGGTTTATAGGCTTTGACTTTAGGTAAAACTAAGGGCAAATCCTTTTCTTTTAAAGCAATCCAACCAGGATTCAACAATTCACCCCGACTAAACGCAGATTGACGCTGACTAAACGCAGATTGACGCTGACTATCTGCGTTGATCTGCTCCTTATCTGCGTTGATCTGCGCTTCGATCTGCGCCGCGCAGTGTTCGCAGAACACAAGCGGAATCGGTTCTCCCCAATAACGCTGTCTGGAAAAAACCCAATCCCTAAATTTATAATTCACCATTTTTTTGCCTAAACTTTTCGAACTTAACCATTTAGTCAGTTCCTCCCGACCCTTTTCCGAGAGTAGGTCAGAAAAATTTCCTGAGTTTATCAAAACTCCCTCTCCTTCATAAGCTTCAAGTATTTTTCCTTTTTCGTCTCTTTCTGGACCTTGATTTAAAGATTTAATTACTTCTTTAATGGACAAATTATACTTAATCGCAAAGTCATAATCACGCTGGTCATGAGCAGGCACCACCATCACAGCCCCACCACCATAACTGCCAATCACATAATCACCAGCCCAAACCGGAATTTTTTCTCCATTGACCGGATTAATTGCTTTAATCCCTTTCAACTCAACCCCTGTTTTCTCTTTTTGCAATTCTGTTCTTTCCAACTCCGATTTTTTTTCTGCTTCACTTAAATATTTTTCTACTTCAGTCCAATTTGAAATTTGTGATTTTAAATCTGAAATTATTTTATGTTCCGGCGCGACAACTACTGCCACCACGCCAAAAATAGTGTCTATTCTCGTGGTAAAAACAGAAATTGTCTGCCTGCCGGCAGGCACGGCACCAAGGGTGGAAAATTTTACTTCAGTCCCTTCTGATTTACCAATCCAGTTTCTTTGCATTAGTTTAATCGGTTCAGGCCAATCAAGGTCGTTAAGTCCTTTAAGAAGCCGCTCAGCATAAACAGTGATTTTCAACATCCACTGTTTCATTTTTTTTCTGATCACTTCTGTTTTACAACGATCACATTTACCAGAGATTACTTCCTCGTTAGCCAAGCCAGTTTTACAAGACGGACACCAATTAATTGGCGTATCAGCTAGATAAGCTAAGCCATGTTCAAACATCTTTAAAAAAATCCACTGCGTCCATTTGTAATATTCTGGATCAATAGTACTAATTTCTCTTGACCAGTCATAAGCGAAACCTAAAGATTTAAGCTGTTTTTTAAAATGTTTTATATTTCTTTTGGTGATGACAGCTGGTTGAACGCCTGTTTTAATCGCATAGTTTTCAGCTGGTAAACCAAAGGCGTCCCAGCCCATCGGCTGCAACACGTTATACCCTCTCATTTTTAAATAACGATAAATAATATCCGTGGCTATATAGCTTCGCGGATGACCAACATGTAGCCCTTCTCCAGAAGGATAGGGGAACATGTCCAGAATATAATACTTTGGTTTTTTAAGGAAATCTTTCGCTTGATAAAGCTTGTTCTTCTCCCAAATCTTCTGCCATTTTTTTTCAGTACTCAAAAAATTACTCTGTTTTTGTTTTTTAGCCATAATAATTATATTATAACAAAAAAAATTTCATTAGGCAATAATGATAATTCGGAGACCGGGTCTCCGAGAGTTGTTAGTTATCAGTTGTTCAGTCTTAGTAGATATAACCTATAATTTTTGAATCGTCTAAATCAAACGTTCTCGTTGTTTTGATCCATGGTCCTTTAAAATTCATTTCAGAAAAAGTGACGGCCGTCTCATTAAAAGATTCCACGTAACCAACATGGCCGTAACGACGAGCAGCCCAACCTGTTTCGCGCAAAGAAATAATAGCTCCTTTAGCAGGAGTATTGCCAGTCTGAAAACCCATTTTTCTCGCATTAGCCAACCAAGTTTTAGCATGGCCAGTCCAAGGGATACAACGTCGACTAGCGACATACCACGTGCATTGACCTCTCACAAAGGTGTGGCAATTATCACCCGTTGGTCTAGAATAAGCATAAGATTTTGCAGTCTTCTTCGGCTTAACAACTGGCGGAGACGGAACATAAGGCTTTCGACCATGAGGAAGAATCAATTCATCACCAACAAAAATATCTGAAGCATCAGCCAAATTATTAAATTCAATAATATCATCAACCGTACTTTTATATTTTTTGGCAACCGCTCCTAATGTTTCTCCCTTTCTAACTTGATGAGTTAAGCCATCAACTGGTAAAATCTTTAAAGCTTGCCCAGGCTTGATAATTGACCTTAAAGTTAAATTATTTTCCCATAAAAGCGAATCAATGGCTAAACCAAATTTATCAGCAATTAAATAGAGAGTGTCACCACTTTGAACATTATAAATCTCTGTCTCTGTTCTGGTCAAAGGCTGCGAAAGGTCAATCTCTTTTTCCGGAACCATTAAAATCCCTTCAGTTGTCAAAGAGAAAGCCCCGGACTCCTCCTGCGCTTCGTCTTCTCTCGCAAGCGAGGCAATATGAAAAGAGGGTTCTTTTTGGTTATTTAAAGAAATCAAATGGATATTTTGATTCAGTGAAAAACTCATTTTTTGATAATTAATCGCCTTGGCCAATAAGCTTTGCTGATTAAGCCCTGTTTCAAAAAAAGAAAAAAAAGTGATAAAAATAAAAAGGAGGACAAGAAGCCCCCATTTGCTGCTCAATAAAAATTTACTAGTTAAAACAACTCTCCCCTTTAAATAATGACCGATAAATAATAAACTAAAAAGAACCCTTTTTAAAAATCGATCTGAAAAGCTTGATTTTAAGCCTGCTTCAGCTCCTTTGGATTCGGCTTTTTTTGAATTAACGCCTAAAATTTCCATAAGTTCATTATACCTCAACCCTTTATTCTGTCAACACCATGCGTTATTTAACAAGGGTTAGCCAATTTAAATATTTTTTTTCTTCTCCGTGAATAATTTTTCGGTATAAATCTCTAATTTGACTAGTTATTTTTCCTATTTTGCCATTATTAATTATTGTCTTGTCAATTTGACCAATTGGACAAATTTCCGCGGCTGTGCCACT
>Ga0210049_1000938_pt1 | contig 26444 bp, 22 predicted proteins | sample CryGeyCG2014_300_2_FD_183964 | JGI IMG/M metagenome (GOLD analysis project Ga0210049, IMG submission 183964) | Groundwater microbial communities from aquifer - Crystal Geyser CG06_land_8/20/14_3.00 (SPAdes) (version 2) | ecosystem: Environmental > Aquatic > Deep subsurface > Groundwater | place... | reverse complement strand
AGATAGCATTCATGTAAAATTTGAATGAACAGAACCATTTCATAAGGAAAATATTGTCACTACACAAATAAAAAAATCCAAAAAACGGGAAAATCAAGCCTGCGCAAAATTAGGTGGTGAATTTTGGAATCGCAAATAGCTTGCCTTTCCCCTGATACTACGGTAACATAATTTTTTCCGGTAAGGCTAAGAGCTTGAGTCAAAGGAAAGTATCTCGGAAGCATGGATAACAGGTCGGCGCAAAGAGCGGGAAATCTTTCTGTTTTGCCAAATACCCTGAGGATGGTGGCCTGGGAGGTAACCCGAAGCTGTAATCTTGCCTGTGTCCACTGTCGGGCCTCGTCCCGGTACGGTTCCTATCCCGGAGAGTTCGCTACCGACCAATGTATGAGACTTCTCGATGAAATTGCCGCCTTCAGCAAGCCGGTGATCATAATGACCGGCGGGGAACCGCTTCTCCGGGAGGATATTTTTGAGATTGCCGCCCATGGAAATCGAAAAGGGCTACGGATGGTCATGGCGACCAACGGGACCCTGGTCACCGAAGAGATTGCCGACAAGATGTCAGAGGCGGGTATCAAGAGGGTCAGTGTCAGCATTGACGGCCTGGATGCAAAAAGCCACGATACCTTTCGCGGGGTAAACGGCGCCTTTTCCGGGGCCATGGCAGGTATTCTCGCCATGAAAAAAGCGGGCGTAGAATTCCAGATCAACACCACCGTAACCCGTACCAATCTCGACCAGGTTCAAGGCATCCTTGATCTGGCCATCAGGTTGGGCGCGGCGGCCCATCACATCTTTCTCCTCGTTCCCACCGGTCGGGGGAGGGAAATGGCCGACCAGGGGTTATCTCCCCTCGATTATGAAAAGACCCTGAACTGGTTTTACGAAGAGAGCCTCCGCTGTCCGATTCAACTGAAGGCTACCTGTGCGCCCCACTATTTTCGGATCCTCCACCAGAGAAAAGGGAGAATAAAAGAAAAATCAAAAGAAAGAAACGGCGCCCTCCACACCATGACGCGGGGTTGTCTGGGGGGAAGCTCTTTTTGTTTTATCTCCCATACCGGGCAGGCGCAGCCATGCGGCTATCTTGAGGTTGACTGCGGCCAGGTCAGGGAAAAGGCCTTTAGAGACATCTGGGAAAACTCTCCCATATTTCAGAATTTACGGGATTTACATCAATATAAGGGGAAATGCGGCCGGTGCGAATTCATAAAAGTATGCGGCGGGTGCCGCGCCCGGGCCTACGAAGCTACGGGAGACTACCTGGCCGGGGAGCCTCTCTGTATTTATGAACCCATCAGGATGTAGGGGCGGTTCGCGAACCGCCCCTACTGTGCTATGTAGCCCCTTTCTGATATCGGGTTTTCCTTACTTCAGTATTGCCTCGGCCTCTTCTCTATAGGCGTCCATCAGATATGGTATGCCGGACACCTTAGCCGCCTCCTCTGTAAGGGCCATAATATCTTTGCGAGAGATAGCGCCGATACGGAAATTTCGACTGCCGGCCATTAACTGTTGCAATCCGACTTTTAGTCTTTGTGCATAACTGTAAATACCTATGGCGCCTAAGGGGATTTCTTTCATCACGTTACTTCCATATTTTTCGGCCAGTTCTTCATAACAGACAAATATCTCCTCCACCTTCGTGCCGTATTCACTGACGGTTTTTGGCAGGTCTTTGTTTTTTATCCACTCTGCAATGTTCTTTCCCACCATACCGGGGATCATCAGGGCCCGCCCCATACACACCGCCTTGACATAGGGCGCTCCCATCGCCAGGGCCTTAAAGATATGGTCTTCTGCAGAAAATCCACCGGCCATAGCAATATCGGGGACCCGCATGCCCTTTGCTGTAAGCTTCTCACAGAATTCATAGGTCAGAGACTGAAGGTAAAAGGTAGGTATCCCCCACTCCTCCATCATCCTCCAGGGACTCATCCCTGTCCCGCCACCGGCGCCATCAATCGTAAGAAGGTCTATCCTGGCCAGGGAACTATATTTGAGGGCCATCGCCAGCTCCCGCATGGAATAGGCGCCGGTCTTCAAAGTAACCCTTTCAAAACCCAGTTTTCGCAGCCGCTCCACCTCGGCTAAAAAACCTTCCTCGCTCACAAAGCCGAGACGGGAATGTCTTTCAAATTCCTTGATCGCACCGGCCTTAAATGCCTCCTGCGAGGACTTCAGGGAAGGATCGGGGGTAATAATGTAACCCCGCCTCTGAAGCTCAAGGGCACGGTCAAGGCTGTTCACTTTTATCTCGCCGCCGATACACTTGGCGCCCTGTCCCCATTTTAACTCTATCGTCTTCAGGCCGTGTTTTTTGCTTACATACTCAGCGACACCCAGCCTGGTATCTTCTACATTCATCTGGACCAACAGCTCTCCATAACCCTCATGAAAGCGCCGATAGATCTCGATCCGCCGGTCCATATCGGGGGAGTTTTTTATCTTACCGTGAGCATCTAATTCAAGGGCAGGATCAATGCCGCATACATTTTCGCCACACACCAGAGTTACACCGGAAATCGCCGCTCCCACAGCGAAGTGTTCCCAGTTCTTCCTCGCTATTTCTGTTGATCCCAGGGCTCCCGTAAAAACAGGCACCCGCATCTTAACCTTGATGTCCCAACCGTATTCGGTCTCTGTGTTGACGGCAGGGAAGATAGCGGTATCGGGATCGCCCGAGACACCTTCGGGCAGTCTCTTTGCCCCCATGGCATATCCCTGAATATTCAAGTGGGAATAGTCTATGGGATAGTTCTTATCCGCCCCTGCCGTAACCTCACCGAAGGGACCGGGGTAGATCAATTCTCTCCCCCGAAATGTAGCCTTAAATACCTCGCAATTACCTCTGCAACCGTCAATACACCGGGAACAGATTCCAGAGCCGGGGACTACACTTCGGGAACGATTGGCTGTCCTTGTAGCATCATTCGCATTTGGCTGTTGTAAGTTCATAAAATCTCCTTTCTTTTTGTATCAAAATAAAAAAAGCAAAATCTTTTTTAATCTATGCCCTAATCTTTTTACTTCTTGTCAGACTTAAGAGACTGAGAGGAAGAGATGTTAAGAAAGAACGAATCAAGGGATTTTCCCAAAGATCGGGCAATATCCACAAAGAGTTGGAGGGACGGGAGGTTTTGATTGTTTTCTATCTGAGATAGAGCGCTGGGAGTAATATTCAGCATCCTGGCTAATTCTACCTGGGAAAGATTCCTTCCCAATCGAAAACGCCGGATATGGTCTCCTATCCTTATAGGGTCTTTTTTTCGTAAAAAACTCGGCACCCTCTCAAATCTTACTCCTGTATCTGCCTCCCGAGGAGGTTCAAGAAAATTTATCTTATTGTCTTGAAAATTGTAGTAATAAACTACATTTAACAACTGAGAAGGCCTTCCCTCCATCTTTAAAAATCTTGCCGTACAGAGACCCTCTTCCCGAAAACCTAAATGGATAACCAGTTGGGTTATATGACTTATGTTTGCTAAGAATGCTCTGGAGTGAGCTTCCCAGGCCAGAGGCCAGTAAGCCAAAGCCTTCAATTCAAAAAGTTTCGGACAGGTATAGGTAAAAAAATGGAGCGTATCCTCTTCTCCCCATAATTCCTGCATCCCCGTCAAACTCTCAAAGAGATACTTACACGGGATACTCTCTCTGAATTCTTCCTGTAATTTACCGATAGTTTCTATGAATTCAGCAGGTTCACTCAAATTCTTTATGCAGTGTACACGGAATGGCCTGAATTTGTCCGCTCCATTTTTGTAAAAGGATTGAAAAAGCTCATCACCCTGCCCCTTCCCAAAGGTAAAGGCATCAACAAGGATGAAATTGTCTTGATGAAAAAAATCCCTGTAACGTGAGCATATTTTTTGAGGGGGAAAATCAAAACTTACATAGATATTCTTAAAATGATGGGCATCTCTTACAGTTAAAAAATATTCCCCAAAATAGTCAAAATAAGTCCCCGGCTCCAATACCCAAACTACATTATCCCCGAGTAAGACTCCACCTATGAGATTATCTAAGTGTGCTATCCCGCAACTGTAGAATTTTTCCACCTGAAAGTCCCGTACACTTAAGCCCTTGCTTTAAGCAAAGGTAATACACGCCCTATAAATAAAATCGTTGCCACTGTAAGTAGTCATCCCGCCTATCTCCTCACTTTTGTTACCTATACTTTATTTTTATCATAAAGCTTTAAAAAGTCAAATTCTTTTATTTTCAATAACTTATAAATCAAAAGATTAAGTATTACTTAACTAATAATGAAAATTTTCCGTGTTAAGGCTAAAATTTATGCTTAAATCTAAAATTAAGCTCCAGTAAAAAATTAAGCATGTCTTAATTAAGTTCGAACTCAGTAAACCTTCCTGAAAACGCTACCAAAAAAAAATTGCTTGACTTTGCGGAAAATTGGCGTTATTTGCAGAAGAACCGTTTAATTTATCGTTATGATGATCATATTTCATAACGATAAATTAAAGGCGGAGGGTTAGGGAGAAGTTGGGTGCCGAAGTTTTGCAGTGTAAAAACAACCACTACTGGCTCAATATATAGAGCTGGGGTGGTTTTTTTACTTCCAGTTTAAGTAGCCCAACTTTGAACAAATTTGAGAAAGGAGGAAATAGCGTTGGCAGAAGGTAAAGTAAAGTGGTTTAACGAGAAAAAGGGGTATGGCTTTATCGAAAATGATGAAGGTGGGGACGTATTTGTTCATTTCAGCGCCATTGAGGGTTCCGGGTTCAAGACACTACATGAGAGTCAGCGAGTTCGCTTTGATATCGAGCAGGGCAACAAAGGCCCGAGCGCGGTAAATGTCCAGCCATTATAAGAAACCTTTCTAACCTAATCTGAAATGCCCCGGGATACAACCGGGGCATTTTTCTCATCTCTTAAATTTAAAACATCATAGAGGAACGATTATGAAAAACCGAAAATACAGTACACTCATTGCCATACTTACCTGCCTGGCCTTGCTTGTAATGGTTGGGTGTAACTCCAAAGAAGAAAAGCTAAAAGTCGCAAAGGTTCTACCTGCCAAGCCCGAAGTGAAGCAGGAACTACCACAGGCTGTACCCCCCTCCGTCTCCCCTTCAACAACCCTTGCCGAGCCATCTGCCGCAGTGGTCGAAGTTAACGGCACAAAACTTACCCAGGGTCAACTGGACAGGGAAATTAGAGATAGTTTGGCAGCTATCGGGAGTCAGGTACCAGCCGATCGTCTCCCGCAAGTCAGGACAAATTTGCGAAAAAGGCTTATAGATGAGTTTATCTTACGCACGCTTCTTACGGATGAGGTAAACAGGCAAAAGATCAGCGCTACGAAACAGGAGGTTGCGGAAGCGATTGACAAGTTTAAGGCCACGTTGCCTTCCGGGGTCACGGTCGAGGAGATCATGAAAAAGAACCGCATCAGCGAAAAAGAGATGCGGGAGGAAATAGGCTTAGGAATTAAAGTTAACAGAATAGTTCTCTCTTCTCTGGGCGGTAAGGTAAAACCGACGGAAGAGGAAATAACTAAATTTTATCAAAAGAACAAGGACAAATTCAAGATACCCGAGACCGTTCATGCCCGCCATATTCTCATTGCAAAGACCCCGGCAGACAACGATAAAACAAAGACTGAAAAGAGGGCAAAGGCTGAAGATTTGCGCAAGCAACTGCTGGCGGGCGCCGATTTTGCCGATCTTGCCAGGAAAAATTCCGATTATCCCAGCAAAGAGAATGGTGGAGATCTCGGTATGATCTCACGCGGTCAAATGGTCAAGCCTTTTGAGGATGCGGCTTTTTCCCAGAAAAAAGATGCCATCGGCCCCGTGGTCGAGACCGATTTTGGCTACCATATCATCCAGGTCTTACAACACAATGAACCGCAAACCGTAAATCTAGACGAGAAGACAAAGAAAGATATTGCTTCCTTTCTCGAACGTGAGAAAATGCAGGAAGTCTTTGCCTCCCTGGTAAAAAAATTGAGGGCGAAGGCAAACATTCTTATACACGGACAGTAAAAGTTCTATGCCTGTTTTGCTATAATGTATGTTCCTCGTCGGGGAAAGCGCCGGTTTTCACTTCCTCAATATACTTCCCGACAGCTTCCTTCATCTGTACATTAAGATTGGCGTATTTTTTGACAAATCGAGGCGTGAATTTTTCAAACATCCCCAACATGTCGGCGATGACGAGGACCTGGCCATCGCAATCCACGCCGGCTCCGATACCGATAGTGGGTATGGTCAGGGATTGGGTAATGGCTTTGGCCAGGGCGGCAGGTACACATTCCAAGACAAGGGAAAAAGCGCCTGCTTCTTCAAGAATTTTGGCATCCTCTAAGATTCTTCTCGCCGCTGCATCTTCTTTCCCCTGTACCTTGAAACCTCCGAATTGATGGACGGATTGAGGGGTGAGACCAAGATGAGCCATGACGGGAATCCCTGCGGAGGTGATTTTTCTCGTGGTCTCTGCCATATCTCTGCCCCCCTCTAATTTGATGCCATGGGCGCCTGCCTCCTGAAGGAAGCGACCGGCATTGTACAGGGCATCGGGAACAGAGACCTGGTAGGACATGAAAGGCATGTCGCCGATCACCATGGCGCGCTTTGTGGCCCGCGAGACCGCTCTGGTATGATGGATCATATCATCCATAGTAACGGGCAGAGTACTGTCATAACCGAGGACAACCATCCCCAGAGAATCGCCTACGAGGAGGATGTCTACGCCCGATTGATCGAGAACAGCAGCCGTAGAATAATCATAGGCTGTCAACATGGTAATCTTCTCTCCACTTTTTTTCATCTCACGGACGACGGCCGTGGTAATCTTACCGATTTTTCCCTGCTTGCTCATCTTCTCGTCCTCCTCCTAATAATTTTTTTATGATCCCCGCCCTGTCAGCAGAGAGCGTTTTCTTCTTCAGGCCGAGGTCTGTCGTCAAAACCCCCATCGCACAGTATGCCGGAAGGAAAGCGGGAAGCTTCTCTCGAAAGGCCTGCAAATGTTTTTTGATGGTGCCGACATCACCACGGGATATGGGGCCGGTTAGGGACAAGATAGTCCCTTTCGTTTCTATATTTTTTATGGTGCCGCTGACAAGGGGCCAGAAGGCGTGAATGGCCTCCTCACCGGTCAAACCGAGAGAGGTGTAAATACCCTCCACGGTGTGCATCATGGTGACCAGATAGTTCGAGGCCATGCAGGCGGCGGCATGGTAAAGGGGTTTGTCAGCCTCAGGGACAAAAAAGGGGATACCTCCCAGATCCCGGACTATTTTTACAGACCAGTCCTTGATTTCATCATCTGCCGTGATACCGAATGTGCTGCCGGGTATACTTTCTATGGCGCCTTTTACATCGGCGAAAGTCTGAAGGGGATGGATACTTGCCACGTGTGCTCCTGCCCGGCGTGCAGCATCGAGGAGATCAAGGCCTCCCGCTCCGCTCATATGAACTACCTTGCTGTTATGTTTTACCCCTCCTCCCTTTACCATCTCTTCGCATACAGGGGCAATGGCATCATCGCCGGTGGTAACCAATATGCACTCTGCCTGCGAGGCTGCCTCGGAGAGACTGGAAAAGGCTTTCCCTCCGGTATAGGGCAGGGCCTGTTCTATGGATGAAGTGGATCGGCCGGCAACGGCAACAATCTTGTAACCGGCAGACCGGAGGAGAAACCCTACTGCCGTGCCCACTTTACCCAGACCGATAATGGCGATACTGTCTCTGCCGGTTTCCCGGGTAGTCTTTGATTCAATCATGAGGCGGTATCCTTTCTTGAAAAAAGTGTAACTACTCAGGTTGTCAGGTTCACGGTTCACGGCTGATTGGCTTGCGCTCTTCATATTTCTCGAGATAGCCAGCAATAGGAATCCACGTCTAACCTTGAACCGTGAACCCCGGAACTTTGAACCTGAATAGTTACAAAAAAGGTAACTATTCAGCCACCAAGGCACAAAGACCCAAAGAGAAGATGGATATAAATTGAATAACGGAGTTTTCTCATTAATTTCAATGTGCCATGCATTAAAAAGGCTATTATAAAGAATTAATTCTATAATCTTGGTGCCTTTGTGCCTTTGTGGCAAGATACCTGAGTAGTTACCAAAAAAGCTTTAAGCGCCCAGCTTTCTTCCCTGTCCCGATAACCGTTCTTCCCATAAAAAAAGCCTTCCGCGCAAATCACGGAAGGCCATAATATACCATTTTAACTATTCTTTTGACCATTCCGTCTCAGTCCGTTCTTTGCAGATCCAAGCGGATGGATTTTAATTATCATAGATAGTAGGGGATAGTCAACAAAAATAAAACGTAAATACTTAGGTGGATAGACTGAAGGCTGAAGGGAAAAACATGCGTGACCGCAAACTGCTTAAAGCGATAAAACTGGATAACGATTCTTATCCTTCAGCCTTCAGCCTATCTTAAGAGGTGATGGACCCCAGAATGACCCATCCGGCATCATCTCCACGCTTTGATCCCCTTTCTGCACCATCTTTGTGAGGATCCTCGGAACATTCTTCCCTTCTGTGGAACGGATAACCTCTTCCACAGTTTTGAATTGGCAGAGTTCTCTGAGGGTCATAATTGTCGGGAGGACCAGATTGAAGTTTTTATGTTCATACTCATGAAGGGCATCCTGTGGCTTGATCCACCTGTGTTCAACCAGTTCAAGCCCGTCGTGCAACGGTTCCTGATTTTCCGGGGCTTCCGAAACAAAGAATCTCACATCATAGCGAATGGGGAGCAACTCCGGTGTGATCCAGTGTGAGAAATAGTGGAGTCTGTCCGTTGCCAGGGTAAGCCCTTCATTTTCAAGCACTTCTTTTAGGTTGATTTTCCCCTCGTTGAGCAATAAGCGATAGCTCATAAATCTTTCCGCCCGTTTTTCTGCTTCTAAAGAAACGAAGGTTCCATCCTTCTCGTAGGCCAGGAGGAGACCTACCTCCTCAAAGGTCTCCCTGATTCCGGCAACCCATGTCCCCAGGGCTTTTTCCGGCGGAGAGATATTGGCGATGAGACGTTGAGCCTTCCCTTGATCGAGGTCGTTGCAAAAGTTTTCCATACCGGAGACGTAGTCATCTTCATCCAGGGCGCCGCCGGGATATACATAACGGCTCGGCACAAACGCGTTATCAGGGTGCCGCCTGACCATCAGAACTTCGATACCTTCTCCGGCAGAGCCGGAACTTTCCCGGAGAAGGATGACAGTTGCTGCATCCTTAGGTTCTGTTACCATTTTATAACTTCCACCTCAGTCATACTTGAAGTTCTTTCAGGAACTCCTCCATCTTCATGATTTGAAAAAGAGGGCGGAGTGGATTTTTTCTATAAATATTCATTATGGTTTCATGAACTTCTCTGCTGAAGCTTGCACAGCAATCCTCTATAATGTAAGCGCAGAAGTCATGAGAGAGTGCGTCCATCGCCGTGCTTAAGACACACCAGTGAGAGTTAATCCCGGTAATAACAACCGTATCAATTCCATACTGACGCAATGTTTGATCAATATCTGTCTTAAAAAAAGCGCTGAATCTTCGCTTGGGGATATAGATATCCATCTTTGACTGGATAAGATCACCGATAACCTCGGCGCCTTCCGTGCCGCGTAGAGAGTGCTCTTTCATCCTTCCCCCGAAGATGAAATCACCGGGGAGGAAGCTGTCCGTGGAGAATATAACCGGGATATTTCTCTCCCTCGCAATATCTGTGAGACGATTAATACGGGGGATAATCTCCCTTGCAAAGGGCGCCACCGGGTTTTTATCCTCTTCGGAAAAGGTATCTTTAATCATATCCACAACAAGTATGGCGGGTTTCATCATCATATGGCGGGTTCCTTTACAATCCTCTGAGAAACTCAGGCCGGAGTAAAGAAGGGTCCCTCCTTCCCAGCGCATAATTTAGTTCTCCTATCATTCTCTCTTTTTCCTGAGGTAATTTCCCCCGCACCGCCTGATAATTCGAGGCGTGCATGGAACTGAAAAAACAGCCGGTAAAATTAGAATTTTCTATAATTGTTCTCAGCTCTTCGAGAGACTCAAAGGGAGAGATGGGATGAAATATACCTTCTCTCCCTTGTCGGTATAGAGGAGTGCCGGAAACTAAGGTTAACGTCAGGGCGCCGGCATATTCAGGGTCAATTTCGGAGAGAACCCTGGCGGTTTCCACGGCATGTTTCCGGCTTCCTTCAACTCCAGCCAGGCCCAAGATAACGGTCAGCGACATGTTAATGCCGGCCTGCCTGGCCCTTTTCCCCGCTTCAATTATCTGATAGGAATTTACCCCCTTACCCACTTTAAGGAGTACCTCATCCCATCCGCTTTCCAGGCCGGTATAAAAAATCCCTAATTTTAGCTCTTTGAGGGTTCTTAATTCGTCCGGATCTCTCCTCAGAATATCTTGAGGAGTTGCGTAAGTAGCTATTCTTTCCAGGTGAGGGAATTTTTCATTCAGATATTCGAGAATTTCCTTCAGCTTGGGGAAGGGATAAATTAGAGCATCGCCATCCTGTAGAAATATCCTTTTCCCATCCCAACCACGGGCTATGTGATAAACAATATCAGGCACAGCGGATAACCGGATACCCGTCCCCATGTACAGAGATAGGGCATTGATTTCCTCCTTCACCTCGCTGATCTCTCTGACCTGTAGTCTGGAGCCATAGTAACCGCAGAAGGCGCAGCTATTATTGGAACAACCTTTAGTTAGAGGGAGAAAATAACTTTTCCACTCACTCGGTGGCCTTATGATGTCCGGTCTTTCAAAACGCATCCTTTCCTCTTTTTCCGATGTAAAAATTGCCGCCGATAAAGGGTTGTCTGAAAAGAACGGCAGAACCTCTTACCTGCTTAGACGACGACTATTTCTTTAATCTCAGGCAGCTCTTTCTCAAAATGCTCTTCCAGCATTTCTATGACCATTTCCTTGCTCAGCCCGACTCCACAACTGGGTGTAAAAAGCTGGACTTTTAAAACACCGTCGTTGATTTCCCTTACTACCACATCAACACCTGCCAACATTGGTTTTATCTTAGACAGAGCAGCTTCAACCTTTTCTTTCATGATTTACCTCCCATTTAGATTATCTCTGTGGTTCAATAATTACTTTTAGAGATTCCCCCGCCCCGGCGACAAGCTGAAAACCAAGCCCCGTCTCTTTTAGGCTTAGTCTGTGTGTAATCAACTCTCTCACGGGCACGCGACCGGCGCGGATGATTTCCATCGCCACAATGATATCGGAAGGACTGCTGCCGTAGGAAGGCATCAATTTTATCTCATTGCGCCAGAAGTCATTAACCGGTACAGGGATATCAACGCCCGGCTCTGTAGGGGCAAAGAAGAGAACGGTACCACCGCGATCCACCGATTGCAGCGCCTGAGAGAAGGAAGAGGGGGCGCCATTGCAGATGATGACAAGATCGGCGAGCCGATTGTCATTGAGCCGGCGGAAGATACCAGGGACATCTTCCCGGGCATGGATCGCCGCATCCGCCCCGAAACGCCTCGCCATCTTCAGGCGGTATTCGCTGATGTCTGTCGTGATTATCCGCCCTGCGCCCAGAGTGCGTGCAAGTAACAGGTGGAGTATCCCGGAAATGCCGCTGCCGAGGATAAGCATCGCCTGCCCCGGTTGGATATTGGCGACCCTCTGCCCGCGAATAACACAGGCCAGCGGTTCGATGAACGTACCCTCATCGAAAGAAACCTCATCAGGCAGGAGAAAGACCCCCCGGTCAACATTCAGTTCGGGAACCCGCACATACTCAGCAAAACCACCGGGGTCATAATTTGTGGAGTGTAGAGTCTCACAGGCGGTATGGTGACCTCCCAGGCAGTAGTAACAGGTATTGCAGGGTATGTGGTGGGAGACGAAGACCCTGTCACCAACCTTATAACGCTTCACATCTTTTCCTGTCTCGGTGATTTCTCCTGCAATTTCATGACCGAGAACGAGGGGGGCCTTTTTGATGCGGTACCACTCCATGACATCGCTGCCGCAGATACCGCTGGTTATTACCTTCACCAGTATCTCGCCGGGACCGATCCGCGGTGTCGGCATCTCCTCTAAGCGAACGTCCCTGTTGTTGTAGTACATTGCTACACGCATAGTTGTTCCTCATGCTTTATTTAAGGCTATTGAACAAATCATAAGCCTCTTTTGCGGTGTAATTTTCATGAATAACAGACCGCAAGGCCCTGGCCATGGCTACAGGATGGGGGTTTTGCCAGACGTTCCTCCCGAGATTTACACCCACGGCACCTTTTTGCATCCCATCATAAACGAACTCAAAAACCTCAAGTTCCGTTTCACATTTGGGACCGCCTGCCATAACCACGGGAACGGGACAGCCGTTTGTAATCCGATCAAAATCTTCGCACCAGTAAGTTTTCACTACCCGGGCCCCTAATTCGGCGGCGATACGACAGCATAGGGCAAGGTACCTGGCGTTTCGTTTTTCCAGTTCTTTGCCCACAGCCGTGACAGCCATCACGGGGATACTGTAATCTTCACATACATTGACGAGATCTCCAAGATTTGTCAGGGATTCATGCTCGTAATCGCTGCCTACAAAGATGGAAATGCCGACAGCCGTTGCATTGAGACGGATGATCTCCTCTATGGAAGTAGTGATCGCCTCATTTGCCAGATCCTTACCGATTACGCTGGTGCCTCCGGATACCCGGAGGATAACAGGTTTAGTATTCCCAGGGTCCACCGCGGCACGCAAGATGCCTCTCGTGACAAAGAGGGCATCGCAGTAGGGAAGGAGCGGTTTGATGGTTTCCCCGGGCCTCTCCAGACAGGTTGTGGGACCTTGAAAATAGCCGTGGTCTATGGGCAGGAAAAAGCAATGGCCGTCGGGTTGAATAAGCTGTGATAAACGGTTTTTCATCCCCCAGTTCATATTAGATACCTCCTTCCGAAAAGTAGTTGCTTGAAATTATTGCCACGCCGAGAAAAAGTCAAAATTCAATCTCACAGTCCAGCATTCGTATTAACCATAAATAAGCCTGATGTAAAAGGCATCAGCGTTATGTCATGTCGTAGTGGATATTCATCAACCTGCCACGGCATATTCAAGTGATCTTGGATTCTCCACCCGTTTGGACGCCTCCAACATTTCAAGACCCACAATTTTTATGATATCATTAACAATGGCTCGAAGCAAGAACATCCTGCCGTATTATTCCCTTGACAGGTACTGCCTCTGTTTGCTATCTACCCCAGAGTGAAGCTCCCGCCGGTAAGAAATGAAGAAGAGGTATCTCCCCAGAGTGAATCTGTCTATTATAATATCCATGTATTTAGCAAAAAACGTAAGGAGGAAAACAACCATGGTCGGCAAAGTAGATCACATAGGTATTGCGGTCAGTAATCTTATTGAGACAAAAAAAAATAAGAAAAACAGGAGGCAGTTAAATGGCGGCGGATAAAATTAGTGAACTACATAAAATGAGAGAAACGATTGAGCAGGGGGGTGGAGGATCGAAGATAAAAAAGCAGCATGAATCCGGTAAGCTCACGGCTCGAGAAAGATTAAACCTTTTGCTGGATGAAGGAACTTTTGTGGAAATTGATGCCTTTGTAAAGCATAGATGCAGCGAGTTCGGAATGGAAACAACGGATGCGCCGGGGGAGGGAGTTGTTACGGGTTATGGACACGTTGACGGCAGGCTTGCTTATGTTTTTGCCCAGGACTTTACCGTAGTCGGCGGTTCCCTGGGGGAGATGCATGCCAAAAAAATCTGCAAGGTACTGGAACTGGCGTTAAGAATGGGGGCCCCCGTCGTCGGGATCAATGACTCCGGTGGAGCGAGGATCCAGGAGGGTGTAGATGCCCTTTCGGGGTATGGGAGTATCTTTTACAGAAATACAATTTCTTCGGGGGTTATACCGCAAATTTCTGTTATTATGGGCCCTTGTGCGGGAGGCGCCGTTTATTCACCGGCCTTGACGGATTTTATCTTTATGGTGGACAAGACAAGTCAGATGTTCATTACCGGGCCTCAGGTAATTAAGGCATCTACCGGAGAAGAGGTCAGCCCGGAGAAATTAGGGGGGGCAATGACCCATAATCAAACCAGTGGAGTCGCCCATTTCCTCTCTCCGGACGAGGCTGCCTGTATCAAAGATATCAGGAAACTTTTGAGCTTTTTCCCCTCCAGCAGCAGGGAAAATCCACCCGTGGTTCAATTTGACGGTGATGTAAACGAAAGAGACGATGCGGTCAACACGATTGTTCCCGACAATCCAAGCAAGCCTTATGATATGAAAAAAGTCATTGCGGCCATCGTGGATCAGGGAGATTTTATGGAGGTGCATGCGCACTATGCCAAAAACATTATTACCTGTTTTGCAAGATTAAACGGCTACAGCGTAGGAATTATCGCCAATCAGCCCAGGGTGCTTGCCGGGTGTCTGGATATCAATGCTTCCGATAAGGCGTCAAGATTCATCAGGACATGCGACGCCTTTAATATTCCATTATTGAATCTCGTTGATGTGCCTGGTTTCCTGCCGGGGACCAATCAGGAGTTCGGGGGGATTATCAGGCACGGCGCCAAGATGCTTTACGCATACTCCGAGGCTACGGTACCCAAGGTGACGGTTGTGATAAGAAAGGCCTATGGGGGGGCTTATCTTGGCATGTGCGGCAAGGAACTGGGGGCAGATATGGTTTTTGCCTGGCCGGGGGCCGAAATTGCCGTGATGGGCCCGGAAGGGGCGGCAAACGTCATATTCAAAAAAGATATAGAATCCGCCGCTGATCCTTTACAGGCGAGAACGGATAAAATTCAGGAATACAGGGATAAACTTGCAACCCCCTATATAGCGGCCGGCAGGGGATACATAGATGATGTAATGGAACCGGCCATCACGAGGGCCAGGCTGATCAGGGCTTTTGCCATGCTGAGAGGAAAGGAAGAAACGAGACCAGTCAAGAAGCACGGCATCTTCCCCGTATAATTGAATGGTATAGGAATTTCCTTTTTAAATAACTTTAGGCACTTTAAACTTTAGCTCACTTTAGGCACTTAAAAGGATAATTTTACTTCGCCGTGACGCCTTTTTCTTTTAGAGCAGCCTGGGCTGCGGCCAGACGGGCGATGGGCACGCGGAAGGGTGAGCAGCTTACGTAGTCTTGACCGATGAGGTGGCAGAATTCGATCGAAGCCGGGTCGCCACCATGCTCGCCGCAGATGCCAACCTCCAGGTCAGGACGGGCAGCCCTGCCCCCTGCGACGGCCATTTTCATCAATTCACCGACGCCATCCTGATCAATGGTTTGAAAGGGGTTCTGGGGTAATATCCCCCGTGTCACATATTCGAGGAGGAAACGGGACTCTGCATCATCACGGGAATAGCCGAAGGTCATCTGGGTCAGATCATTAGTGCCAAAGGAAAAGAACTGGGCGACACCGGCGATCTCTCCGGCGGTGACAGCCGCCCGGGGAATTTCAATCATCGTACCAAATTTGTATTCGATTTCCACCCCCTTCTCTTCCATTACTGCTTTGGCTGTACTTTCAAGCTGCGGCTGGATGGCCTTAAGTTCATTGACGTGACCGGCAAGGGGGATCATCACCTCGGGTTTAACCACCCCTCCCCGCCTGGCCACGTTACATGCCGCCTCAAAAATAGCCCGCACCTGCATCTTGACAATGCCGGGCATCATAATGCTGAGACGCACGCCTCGCATCCCCATCATCGGGTTGCTCTCGTGCATGCCCTCGATAGCAGTCAGAAGGGATTCAAGTTCGGCCAGTCCCTCGGTTTCACCTTTGACCCGCTTCTCAATTACCTGTTCCAGCACCTCCCGGTGATTGGGCATAAACTCATGGAGCGGCGGGTCAATCAGGCGGATAATCACGGGCAGACCGTCCATTGCCTCAAAGAGACCTTCAAAATCACTGCGCTGGAAGGGAAGCAATTCATTGAGGGCCTTTTCACGTTCCTCTTCATTTCCGGCCAGAATCATCCTCTGCACGATGGGTAACCGTTCCTCCTGGAAGAACATATGTTCAGTGCGGCACAGGCCGATGCCTTGCGCACCAAAGCTACGCGCCCGTGCTGCATCTTCGGGGTAGTCGGCATTGGCCCATACCTGCAGACGACGGACTTCATCAGCCCACGAGAGCATGGTGAGCAAGCTGGTCTGTTCCTCCAATTTGGGGGCAATGGTGGGAATCTGACCAACGAAGGCTTCACCTGTACCACCGTCAATAGAAATCCAGTCCCCCTCCTTGACCACGATCCCGTTTGCTGTGAGCCGGCGTTTTTCCAGATCAATGGCCACGTTGCTTGCTCCAACTATACAGGGCATGCCAAATTGTCGGGCCACCACCGCCGCATGGCTCGTTGCCCCCCCCTCACTGGTGAGAATTCCCCTGGCGGCGAGCATACCATGCACATCATCCGGCTTGGTGAAGGGACGTACCATGATCACATCTTTGCCGGAATTGCCCCACTTTTGTGCCAGGTCGGCATCAAGGGCTGTCATTCCCACTGCAGCGCCGGGAGAGGCGTTAACGCCCTTGGCCAATAGCTTCCCTTCCGCCGAAGCTACTTTTTTAGCCCCCGGATCAAATTGGGGATGGAGCAGGGTATCAACCTGGTCAGGGCTTACACGCATCAAGGCCCGCTCTCTGGTGATCAGTCCTTCTTCTACCATATCCACAGCAATTTTAGTGGCAGCCATGGCCGTGCGTTTCCCGTCACGGGTTTGCAGTATCCATAATTTTTTCCGCTCAATGGTAAACTCCATATCCTGCATATCATGGTAGTGATTTTCCAGCTTGCGGCAGATGTCCACAAATTGAGCGTAAGCATCCGGAAAGTCTTCCGCCATTTCGTCAATCTTCTTGGTGTTGCGGATACCGGCTACCACATCCTCACCCTGGGCATTGGTAAGGTAATCACCGAAGAGCACGTTCTCTCCTGTGGAAGGATCACGGGTAAAAGCCACACCGGTGCCGGAAGTATCACCCATATTGCCGAAGACCATCGTCATAATATTAACCGCCGTTCCCAGGTCATGGGGGATGCCGGCGGCGTTACGGTAGTCTATTGCCCTCCGACCGTTCCAGCTTTTGAAGACGGCTTCTGTGGCCAGCTTAATCTGTTCAATCGGATCCTGGGGAAAATCAAGGCCGGCTTTGGCCTTGAAGATTTTCCCGAATTCTCTGGTTACTGCCTTCCAGTGGTCGGCCTCGAGATCGGCATCGCTTTTCACCCCCGCCTCATTGCGAGTCTCGGCAATCACTTTCTCAAACGGTTCATCATCAATACCCATTACTACAGAGCCGAACATCTGGATGAGACGCCGGTAGGAATCATAGGCAAAACGTTCGTCACCTGTCAGGACGGCCAAACCCTCTGCCACCTCGTCATTAAGACCGATGTTCAAAACGGTGTCCATCATGCCCGGCATCGAGAATTCGGCGCCGGAGCGGCAGGATACCAACAGTGGTTTGGCGGGGTCCCCGAACTTTTTGCCGGTTTGTGCCTCCAGCCTTTTGATCGCCTCCTGTTCCTGTTGCCACAGATCACCGGGAAACTGCCCGCCGGCATTCTGGTAGGCATTACATGCCTCCGTAGTTACAATAAAACCTGGCGGTACAGGCAAACCAATCCGTGTCATCTCGGCCAGGTTAGCGCCCTTACCCCCCAACAGGGCACGTACGCCATCCCATGTGCCACCGACATACCTCTCCACTTCTGCAACTTCATCAAAGAAATATATCCATTTGTTCTTCACTTTTGTGGCTTACCTCCTCTTAAGGATGAGGCGAGTATATGGGGAATATGATTGGGTGTCAAGGGGTAAAAGAAAAAGACCGGGACGCTTTAAATTTTCTTGCATTCAACGGAATATTTCGGATATACTGTTTTAGATAAAGGAGAGGGGTGAGGTTTATGTGTCAGGCTAATGTATACATCGAACGGGGTGGAATTGAAGAACTGGTCATGGAAAATGTGGATATTCTCGAACCTAAAGGGGAAAATCTTTTCCTCCGTTCCCTTTTCGGGGAACAAAAGATCTTACCCCTGAGGATCAAGCTTATCTCCCTGATCAATAACAAGATCATCCTGGAGGAATAAAACCTGCTATTCCTCAGACTTGACACATTTCCCCAAAGTTCTATAAACAGCTCACATCGTGATACTAAAAATTAAATGGAGGAGGATGTTTTTTGGCGACACATAGATCCGCAGAAAAGAGAAGTAAGCAGAATGAAAAGCACCGTTTGAGAAATAGTGCGATAAAATCCCGCGTCAAGACGGGAATTAAGTCAGTACTCAAAGCCATCGAAGTAAAGGACCGGGAAGGTTCGAGGACTACCCTGGCCCATGTTATACCCCTTATAGATAGGGCAGCGACCAAAGGCATGCTTCCTAAAAAGGCGGCATCGCGTAAGATATCCAGATTAACCAGGAAAGTAAATGCCTCTGGGGAGGGCTAACAAAGACAATGTCAATACTATGCCAGGGGGATCATCCAAGATCATATCCGCCAGGGCATCACAACGCTGTTTGCCGCTGACATTACCTCGGCCAGATCACCATGTGCTGCAAACGCCGCCATTGCCATCAAAAATATCTCCCATCCCTCGGTCATATTTCCAAACAGCAGGGAAGAGGTTTGATTAAAGTTTAACCTTTCTCAACAGGGGAGAAGATGAAGGCTATATTCTTGTCTGACAACCATCTTAAACGGGAAAAAGACGCAGGTTATCGCTACCTCATGCGTTTCTTTGACCTTCTTGAGTGCAAACCGGTTGAAATTAATGAACAACATACCGGACGATCATACGGCGAGACGGGAGGCTACACGATCGGTATTGATGATCTCTTTATTGTAGGAGATTTTTTCGATTTCTGGTTCTGCAGGAATAACCACATCTATCCGGAATTCAGGGCAATGGTCTGTAAACTTATAGAGCTGAAAACGCGGGGGATTCGTATCCACCTCTGCGAAGGAAATCATGACTTCTTCTTGAAAGACTATTTCTCAAATAAACTCGGGATGACTGTCTTTTCCGACTGGGCTGTCATTGATTCTAATGGCCGGCGAATTCTTGTTTCCCATGGCGATACGGTAGACAGATCAAACATAAGATACCTCTTGTTAAGAAAGATCCTGAGAAGTATCATTTTCTACCGAATACAGCGAGGTATCCCATCTTCTATTCTCTGGAGTATTGCCCGGATAAGTTCAAATATGAGTAAAGAACTTTCCAATGAATCTGAGGACAGGCTTGTCGAGAAAATGCACGCATTTTCCATGGAAAAGTTCAAGGAGGGCTTTGACGCCGTTATCCTGGGACATTGTCACAAGCCATTATTAAAAGAATATACGATCGAAGACAGAAGAAAAACCTTTGCCACCCTCGGTGACTGGATCAAACGTTACTCTTATCTTTATTATGAAGATGGCCATTTTACCCTCTCTTATTATCGCCCTTAGCCTTAATGTTTTTATCTTGTAAGAGGCATCTTGATAGTGCAGGAATTTCCATTTTAAATAACTTTAGGCACTTTAAACTTTAGATCACTTTAGGCACTTAACTTGATGAATTTCGGAGGGATTGATCCAAGATTTTCTTCTTTTGAAAAAGCGGCTTTTGTTATCGTTCCCGTTCCCTATGACCTTACATCAACCTATCAACCGGGGTCAAGAAATGGGCCTTTAGCTATCTTAGGCGCCTCACACCATATGGAACTCTATGATGAGGAGTTGGGTAAAGAAACCTATTTCGCCGGTATCCATACCCTTCCTCCTTTAGAAGTGGATGCCCGGGGACCAGCGGAGATGATGATGACCATACGTCAAAAGATACTCGAAATCATCTCCTTCGATAAAACTCCGGTTATCCTGGGAGGTGAGCATAGCGTATCATTGGGCGCTGCCTGGGCAATGAAAGAGAAATACCCTGAAATATCGGTACTTCAACTGGATGCCCATGCCGATCTAAGAGATTCCTATCAGGGCAGCCCCTATAGCCATGCCTGTGTAGGCCGCCGCATATGGGAGTTGTGTCCCCTTGTCCAGGCAGGAATAAGGAGTATGAGTGCGGAAGAGGCTTCTTTCATGACAAAAAACAAGGTAAAGACATTTTCTGCAGATTTCATACTGGAGGAAAACCAATGGTGGGAGGCGATTTGTGAAAACCTGCGAGATGATGTTTATATAACCATTGACCTGGATGTTCTTGATCCTGCTATCATGCCCTCGACCGGCACACCGGAGCCGGGGGGTATTTACTGGAAAGATCTTTTACGCCTGGTGAGAGAAATAGCCGGACGATACCGTATACGGGGGTTTGATGTCGTTGAACTTGCCCCCATTCCAGGGATGGTTGCCCCTGATTTCTTAGCGGCAAAACTCATCTATCGTATTATGGGTCATCTGCGGTGAATTTCATATAAAATTTGGGGAGGAGAAAGGGGGGAAATAGTGTTAAACGTCTATGTTCCCAGGAAAATATTTTTTACAAAAGGGGTGGGTACTCACAAGGAGGAGCTCCATTCCTTTGAACTGGCCCTTCGGGATGCCGGTATTGAAAAGTTCAATCTGGTCCAGGTCTCAAGCATCATGCCACCTGGTTGCAAGGTAATTTCCAAGGCTCAGGGTTTAAAAGAGTTGAAACCCGGCGCATTAGTTTATTGCGTGATGAGTCGTTGCTGCAGTAATGAACCAAGGAGGTTACTTGCGGCATCAGTAGGTTGTGCCATACCTGCCGACAAAAACGCTTACGGCTACATCAGTGAATATCATACCTTTGGTCAGACGGAAAAACAGGCTGGGGATTACGCGGAAGATCTCGCCGCGGCTATGCTGGCCTCAACTCTCGGTATTGATTTCAATATTGACGAAAGTTGGGACGAAAAAAAAGAAATCTTTAAGATCAGCGGTAAAATTGTCAGCACCAGGAATATTACCCAATCCGCTATCGTGAAACATCAGGGGCATACAACCGTTCTGGCTGTCGCAGTTTTCGTTTTTTAATCTGCCACCCATAAGTCGTAAGTCGTAAGTCGTAAGTCATAAGTCATAGACAAAAGACGTATGACTTATAACGTATGACATCGGTCATGATGACCGATGCGACAATCTTGTCCGAATAGTAGAGAATATAATAAAGCGTAGGAGTTATACCTAATCTAATAACACATCAATGTTGTTGCTGTTTGAGTGGTTGCCGGCAAAAAATAAATAATGGCATGAATCATGCTTACTTATTCAGTGCAGTAGTCAGAATGGGAGTAATTTCCTTCGTAACTACTCAGGTATCTTGCCACAAAGGCACAAAGGCACCAAGATTATAGGATTAATTCTTTATAATAGCCTTTTTAATGCATGGCACATTGAAATTAATGAGAAAACTCCGTTATTCAATTTATATCCATCTTCTCTTTGGGTCTTTGTGCCTTGGTGGCTGAATAGTTACTTTCCTTCTTGATTCTGACTCCTGATAAATTCAAGGACTTATTTACATGAGCTGCCTCTTGTTGCCAACATTGTATAAGGATTGTTACCACCACAGGACGTCAAGCCTGTTTTCAGAGTGGACGTTGCGGTTTTGTCAGAAGAATTATAAGGAATGTCCTGTATATCAAGAGTGGAAAAAAAGATTCCGTTGAGAGAAGAGGTATTAGACAGTATTTCGCCCAGAACATGTATGAAGAAATGGTAGTGGTTAATACCTTTCATGGAATTGTCATGGATAAGAGATGCGAGAGGCGATAAAACGAGAGGAAGCGACAGAGCAACTTGAGAGAAATCAGCAATGGTGGTGGTTAGCTGAAAAGGCCCGTTCCAAACGGTTGGATTATCTTCGCAAGACAGTATGGAAAAAAGGAGTCGTGGGAAGAAACTATGCCCCCGGCACTAAAATTGATCTGATCTTCCCCCGGCTTTTTACTGAGACATGGAAAGAACACGAGGGTGAGCCCATTATGCTCAGAAAGGCTCATGCCCTGGCCTATGTGTTGGACAATATACCCTTATTCATTTCTGATCATGCGCAGCTTGTGGGTTATGTAGGAAGCGCCCCTCACGAGATGGTCTGGCACTGGCAATCGGCCAGTATGATAAATGAGGAACTTCACAGTGAACGGGGGATTATCCCGGAAGAGGAAGAAGAATCTTTGAGGACCATTGCCGCGTTGAATGATTACTGGGGAGGTCAAACAGCTCTCGACAGGCTGGTCAAAATCCTGGATCCGGAAGATTTGGTCAAGTTTATGAGCGGCGCTATCGGGTGGGGAATACCCTCATCTGCCGTTACCTATGCTACTAAGGACTTTGCTTACATCTTTAAGGGTTTTGAAGCGATAATTGATGAAATTGACAGCCATGTCAGGGCAGAGGAGGAGAAGATACATGGCAATCCTTGCCCGGAAATTATTCCCCTGTACGATAAGTTTTACAGGTGGGAGGCTATGCGGACGATGTTGGCGGCCGGTATCCGGTATGCCAGGCGGTATGCCAGGTTGGCCCGGATTGTAGCGGAATATTTTGAGAAAGACCCGAAGCGGAAGGAAGAACTGTTGCGCATTGCCGAAACCTGCGAACATGTCCCCGCAAAGCCCCCCAGAAACCTCCAGGAATCCATTCAGTTTGATCACTTCGTTCAGATGCTGTCGAGGTATGAGACCTTTGAAGGAGCCTGGCCACACCGACCCGATTACATCCATGCCCCTTATTATAAAAAGGACGTGGATACGAAAAGGCTTACTAAGGAAGAGGCTCTTGACCTTGTGGGCGAGCATATGATCCGCGCTTATGAAGTGGGTATCTTTGCGCCACGATGGGCCAGAGAAGGGGTTCAGGGCATTACCGGTACCTGGCTATGGACGATAGGAGGGGTTAATCCTGACGGGACTGACGCCTGCAGCGACCTGACCATTGCCTATATGGAGGCTGCCCGGTTGGTGCGGGTGGCCAATCCAACCTTTGGTTTTAGATGGCATCCGGGGGTTAAGGACGAGGTGATGAGGGAAGTTTTTGAGTGCATCCGCCAGGGGCTGGGCTATCCTTCCATACGCAATGACCCTATCCTCATCGCCAATATGATGTACTGGCATGGACATCCCTTAGAGGAGGCAAGGACATGGGTGCATCAGGCCTGTACGTCACCATGTCCCACCACCAAATACGGATGCCAGCCCTTCAGAATGGCGTCCGCCACAGCCAACCTTGCCAAGATTATAGAGTATGCACTCCATAATGGATACGACCATGTGATGAACATGCAGATGGGACCAAAGACTGGCGATCCCCGCAGGTTCAAGGATTTTGAAGAATTGTTCCAGGCCTGGGTCAAGCAGATGAAATGGCTGATGAATATCCTGGTACGTATAGTTAATGTGGGCCGTGCGAAAGACCCCGATTTCTTTTCCAGGCCAATGTTATCCGCTATCTACGAGCGTGCTGTGGAAACAGGAACGGACGCTGTTGACCCGTCCAATGGGGAACGTGGCAATGCCTGGGTGACCGGTTTTACCTTTGTAGAAAATGCCGACAGTCTGGCCGCCATCAAGAAACTTATCTATAACGAAAAGAAGTACACGATGGATCGGTTGTTAGAGGCCATTAAGGCCAATTGGGAAGGTTATGAGGAGATGCGGCTTGACTTTGTCAGAAACGCTCCCAAGTGGGGCAATGACGACGATTATGTAGATCAAATACTGGTGTGCTGCTTGAAAGAAATGGCAAAGCACAGCAGGGAGATAAAGTGCACGGCCGGGAACAATATACCGGTTCTACCGGAAAATGTAACCGGCAACATCCACTTTGCCGGTATAGTTGGAGCGTTGCCCAATGGCCGCAGACTGGGCGATCCCCTTTACGACGGTGGCATCTCTCCTGGTCATGGTCTTGACAAGAAGGGCCCTACTGCGGTCTTAAAATCATGCGGGAAAATAGACCATATTACCGCGGGACGGGCCTTTTTGCTAAACCAGCGGCTATCTCCAATCCAGCTTGCAGGTGAGAAGGGCTACAAGTTATGGAAGGCATATATAAAGACCTGGGCGGATCTGGGACTTGATCATATACAATTCAACATAGTGGATAACGCTACTTTATTGGCTGCCCAGAGAAACCCGGAGAAGTATCAGGAAGTAATCGTGAGAGTTGCCGGTTATAGCTCTCATTTTGTTGATCTCAACCGTAAAACACAGGATTCTATTATCCAGAGAAACATACAGAAACTGGGCTAAAGTTACCGTATGTCTTATCTTTATGAGAAGATGGGTATAAACTGGAGTTGTCTACGGAGATTCTTAAATAAGTTTGAGAAAGGAGGTTATTGAAAATGTCACAGATTGAAGCAAGGAAAGAGGAAGTAAAGAAAAGTGCGGATGAATTATACGATGCCCGTCAGTATTGGTGGTGGGCGGAGAAGAAGCGGTCGCCACGGCTCAACTACTTGAGGAAAGCGGTATGGTCCAAGGCTGCCAAGGGTTCAAGCTATATGCCGGGGATTCAGGTAGATTTAGAAAATTCCCGCTGGTATACAAAAACATTCAAGGAGGCCCCACCCGCGGAACCGTTTATTGTCACGAGGGCGAGGGCCATAGCTGCGGTACTTGACAACATGCCGGTCTTTATCACCGATCATTCCAGGATAGTAGGGTATCCCGGCGCCGCTCCGCATCTTATCACCTGGATTACCACTGCCTCTTTCATGCTCAACGATGATACGATAAACGACCGCACCGGCATTATTCCTGAGGAGAACCTCGAAGAGGCGAAAGAGATAGCAGAGTTCTGGAGGGGAAGGACATATCAGGATAAATGTATTCAGTATCATACCAGAAAGGAAAGAGTGCTTTCCATGATGGCGGATTATCTGGTGCCCCAGAGGGACATAAGCGCCTTTGACTATGTTACACTTCAGCCCGACTGGATGTACCAGGGATTTGACTCGATAATCCGGACGACAGAGGGGAAACTGGCCGAGGCGGAGAAAAAAGTAAGGGAGGCCCCCACCGCTGAGGAGCAGGTCTCATATCTGGAGAAGATGGATACCTGGAGGTCAATGAAGGTCTGCTTAGAGGCGACTATCAGGTATGCGAGACGTTTCAGCCGTCTGGCAAAGATCATCGCCGAGAACTTTGAGACCGATCCGCAGAGGAAGGAGGAACTCCTGCGGATCAGCGAGACCTGCTACAAGGTGCCGGCGCAGCCCCCGGAGCATCTCTGGGAGGCGATGCAATTTGATCACTTTGTGCAGGTAGCCTACAGGCTGGAATGGAACAATGCCGCCTGGTCATCGCGCCCCGACTACTGGCACTGGCCGTTTTATAAGAAGGATGTTTTGGAGGAGAAGAACCTGACAAGGGATGAGGCGGTGGAGTACTGCGCGGAGTGGATGATTGCGGCCTTTGGGATCGGCAAGGTATGGCTTCGAATAGGCAGGGAAGGTCTCCAGGGGAGCCCCGGCCCTTACGTTTGGACCCTTGGTGGAGTGGATGAGGACGGCAACGATGCCTGCAACGATCTTACCGATTGCTACCTTGATGCGGCCCTGATAAGCAGGGTAAGCGATCCCACCTTTGGTTTCCGTTACAGCTCCAAGACCCGCACCGAGACGCTCCGGCGGGTGTTTGAGTGCATCCGCCACGGTCTGGGATATCCCTCCCTCAGGAACGATGACGTCCTGATTCCCAATCTGATGAACTGGTTCGGCCATCCGTTGAAGGAGGCGAGGCGCTGGGTGCACCAGGCATGTATGGCGCCCTCCCCCGATACCAAGCTCGGCGCGCCGTCGCTCAGGTATCCTCAGGCCTCGATAGCATCCGGTTCGAAGGCGGTCTCGCTGGCAATGTTCGATGGTTTCGATCCGGTAACGCAGATGCAGATAGGTGTTAAGACGGGGGATTGTACGAAGTTTGAGACCTTTGATGACTTTTACAACGCCTGGTATGGGCAGTTGAAAGCCGCCTTCAAGATCGCGACGACCATGGAACACAAGAACAGGTACGTGGAGGCCCATTTTTATCCCAAGCCGATGACCTCCGCCTTATTTGAACGCTGCATAGAGACAGGCGAAAACGGCGCCCTCTGTAAGGAGAGGAGCAGTCTATGGTTTACCCTCTTTGCCTTCAGTGAGACGGGAGATTGTCTCGCCGCGGTGAAGAAGCTGATCTATGATGAAAAGAAGTACACGATGGGCCGGTTGAGGGATGCCCTCCTGGCGAACTGGGACGGTTATGAGGAGATGAGGCAGGATTTCGTCCGGGCGCCCAAGTGGGGCAACGACGACGACTATGTGGATCAGGTCTGGGTAAGGGTCTATGAGGACCTGGGGAAGATGTCCCGGTCTGTCCGTGACATCAATGGTCAACCCTGGCCTACCTTGCCGGAGAATGTGGCACTGAACATTGTCCAGGCCCCCAAGATCGGCGCCCTGCCCAATGGAAGGAGACAGGGTGATC